>Ga0315331_10004506_pt1 | contig 10499 bp, 7 predicted proteins | sample M160m34915metaG_FD_203456 | JGI IMG/M metagenome (GOLD analysis project Ga0315331, IMG submission 203456) | Ammonia-oxidizing marine archaeal communities from Monterey Bay, California, United States - M1 60m 34915 | ecosystem: Environmental > Aquatic > Marine > Intertidal zone | place: USA... | reverse complement strand
CCACCTTACCATCGAGTCTCAAACGACCAAACTCTGCAATCTCTGGCGCTGCAGCCTCTAACTGTCCCCAAGAATACCCGCTCATATCGGCTCCCTTTAACCTCCAAACTTTAGCATGGTGCTTGGGGGATTTCAGTGTCTGCTTAGAGCTTACTGCCACCCACTCTGATCGGAATCTCGTCCTCCAGACCAAGAATCCTCGCCAGAGGTCGCAACTGCTCCGCGTAATTCATCCAGCGCTGCTTCGATGTGTGGTAGAGCGGTTGCCGGACCTGTTTAAAGCTCGCCGTCGAAACTGGACGCTTGGTTTCGTAAAACTTAAGGCACCCGGGTTCGAAAGGTAACTCACAGTAGTCCAATAGCGCTGAAATTGTCTCCTCAGGCGCACTCAGCAACGCCTCGTACTCCAAGGCGTAAATTTGCGTCTCTGGCTCATTGGCCCAATGGGTCATTATTTTTTGGTAATCCCGATAAAAGTGACCCAGTGTTGTCAGATCAAAACTGTAGTTTTGCCCCTGGGTAAAATTCTGAAAAAAGCAGCTCAGGCACGTATCGAGGGGATGACGCCGTACGTGAATAATTTTTGCTCGTGGCAGCATAGCCTTGATCAGCCCAATGAACCTGAAGTTCAACGGATGCTTATCCACTATCCAAGGTTCGCCGCGATGGGGTACGCCCTGTTGAATGCGCTCGAGATAATCTTTGCCCGCTGCCTCGGCTCTGCGGCTTAGATACCGTCGTGGGTCCTCTGCTTCCTGGCCGGACATTGACTGACTTGACTGCAGCAGCGCCGATAAGAGCGGAGTACTCACCCGAGCGAGGTGATTGAGCTCACCTGCGCCAAAAACTGAGGAATGACTCGCTAATATTTGCTCGACGAGGCTTGTGCCTGATCTCGGCATGCCAACTACAAAAATAGGCGCGGGACCCTGCCAAGGCATCCCTTTCCGAGGTTTCGATAGCGGTCTGAGTTCCGGAGCGTAGTAGACCAAGTTTTGAAACAATCGCCGATTCTCAGAGGTGTCATAATCTCTACCAGCAAGCTGGTTGCCCAGTCGATAGTGATTAAATGCCGCATCGAAGGATTCAGTGTCATCTAAGAACTTTCCAGCCGCAAAGTGCAAGTAGCAACGCGTCCGATCATCGAGGGTCTTGAGCGCAAGCTGCCCTAAGACTCGGTTTAAAAACTCATCGCCCGGGGCGAAAGTCACAACCTCCGCAAAACCCTGATAGGCCTCACCGTAATCCTCTTTGAGCAAAAAAGCCTGCTCAAAAGCCGCGCGGGCTGATGTCATTTGACCCACTCGGCGATATAGCCCGGCAATATTATGATGATATGCAGCAGCCGATGGGCGCTGCCGGATCGCGCTTTCAATCAGACGAATCGCCTCATTCTCGAGTCCTTGTTCGCCGCGGATCAACCCCAGTAAGTGCATCCCATCCGCATGATCAGGCTGTGCTTTGAGCAATTCCAAATACACCGCTTCGGCCTCACCCAGCCGTCCCTCACGGTGGGCTTTAAGCCCCTTGGTCAGCTCGGGGGATTGCATCGACTAATCAGCCTCAAAACTGACACTGTCTAGGGATTGCACCCTGAAGAGCAATTCGTTGATGCCGCCACTAGCGTCCGTTGCAACGATCCTCATGAGCGCGCCAACTTCTAGCGAGCGCTCTAGCCCCATCACCATCAAGTGCAGGCCCATAGGCTCAAGTCGCATTCGGCTCTGGGGCGCGACAACTAATGCATCGACGTGACGCATCCGCATCCGGCCATTTTCAAGCACCGACTCATGCAGCATCACCCGCGCCGAGCCAGTCATCGTAAGGTCGACGATTCGGACGGCTTGCTCAGTATCATTGATCACTTCGCCGTACACAGCGATTCGATCTGACCCAACCGCAGTTCCCCGGGTCCAACCTGCCTCCATGCGGATATCACCGAAAAGCTGCAGGGGCAGCAATCCCATGAGCCAAGCCAGCATCACAACATGGGTTCTTCGTCTGTTGTCCGGACATGATCGAATTGTTTTCCTCACCAAAACCTCCAAATATTGAGCCCTTTTCAGTGCTTTCGGGGCAGAATTCTGACCCCACTCGCGCTACAATCTCCCTAGTTTAGCGGGCTCTGCAAAAACAGACCACGCTTTGCTCGACCAGGCTTTACTCGACCACGCTGTGCTCGAACGTGTCCTCATAGTCGTTGACCGAATTGATGAGTCTCAACATGACGAACCTCTATCACGTTTTTTCAGAACATTTAAAGGCAGAAAAACCTTTATTCCTTAACCGAGATCAACAGTGTGAAGCAACCTACGGAGCGCTTGATTCACGGAGTGCGCAATACGCAGGGGCACTACTTAAAGCAGGATTGGAACCCGGAGACCGGGTCGCCGTACAAATCGAAAAATCCTATGAAAATATCTACCTCTACTGCGGCTGCCTGCGTGCTGGGCTCATCTATCTGCCACTAAACACGGCTTATCAGGCGAGTGAGCTCAGCCATTTTATCAACGACGCCAAACCTAAGCTATTTGTCATCGATCCAGCAGCATCAACGGCCTATCTTGATCAACTCGATCATCAGGTTCAAACACTCACATTGGATCAAGAGGGTTTTGGCAGCCTTCGTGATTGGGTCGATGCCAGCCCAGCCCATCGAGAAATTTTTCCATCTCAGAATCACGATGTTGCCGTCATTGTTTACACCTCAGGCACAACGGGTCTGCCCAAAGGCGCGATGATCAGCCATGGCAATTTAGTCAGCAACGTCCGAGCATTGCGATCGGCCTGGGGCTGGACCGAGCATGACGTTATCTTGCACACCCTGCCCATATTTCATGTCCACGGCCTGTTCGTCGGTCTGCATTTACCCCTGCTTTCAAATTCTCCCGTTATTTTGATGGCGAGCTTTAATGCTGATTCAGTGATCAAAGCTCTGCCCCATGCCACTGTGTTTATGGGTGTACCGACCTATTACACTCGACTACTCAGCAGCGGCATCAGCCCGAAAGATTGCGCCAACATGCGCCTTTTTACTTCTGGCTCCGCACCGCTTTTATCTCAAACCTTTACAGATTGGGAACAAGCAACAGGGACAACCATTTTAGAACGCTATGGCATGACTGAAACCGGAATGAACACCTCAAATCCACTCGAGGGTCAGCGTAAGAAAGGCACTGTCGGGCCTCCGCTCCCTGGCGTCGAATGCCGAGCCGTCGATGCTTCGGGCATGGATGTTGCGCCCGGTGAAACCGGGGATCTTTGGGTTCGAGGCGAGAACGTCTTTCATGGTTATTGGCAGAACGCTGAAAAAACGGCTGAGTCGTTTACTGATCAAGGTCCGGTGCACGGTTTCTTTAAAACCGGGGATCTCGCAAGCATCGACCCGGAAGGTTACGTGACCATTGTCGGCAGGAATAAGGATCTCATCATCTCTGGCGGCCTCAACGTTTACCCGAAAGAAATCGAACTCTTGATTGATCAACTCGATGGCGTTCTTGAAAGCGCGGTGATCGGACTACCCCACCCCGACTTTGGTGAGTCGGTCTGCGCGGTCATTGTCCCCACTCGCGAGAATGACCGTTCAGAGGACGACATCATTTCATTACTGAAGGCCGACATCGCCAATTTTAAGGTTCCTAAACACGTTTTCTTTACTACTGAGTTACCGCGAAATACCATGGGCAAAGTTCAAAAGAACGAACTCCGCACACGCTTTTCGCCGCCCTTAACGTCTTGAACGAAAAGATCAATCAGCGAGCCCGGGCTCGACTCGCGGTGCTTGTCTCAGGTCGAGGCTCGCATCTCATGAACCTGCACCGAGCCTGCAAGTCGAATTTGCTAAGCGCCGAAGTCGTTCTGGTCGTTACCAACCGACCCGATTGCGGGGCCATGCAGATTGCCCTTGATCAAGGCCTGACCCGAAGCACCCTACCCCCGTTGAAGCATTCCAGTGAAGACAGCATCGATCTCGCCCTGAGAGAGCAATTACAGCACCACGGTGTTGATTGGGTCATTACTGCCGGTTACCTCAAAAAAATTGGCCCCCAGACACTCGATGCTTTCGAAAATCGAATCATTAATATTCACCCCTCATTGCTCCCTAAATACGGTGGGCGAGGAATGTACGGCCGACATGTCCACGAGGCCGTGATTGCCGCCGGCGAACAGGTGTCAGGCGCAAGCGTCCACTATGTGAACCATTGCTTTGATTCTGGAGCGGTCATCGTGCAGAGTTCGGTCGCAGTGGATGACAACATGACGGCAGAAGCCCTAGCAGAACGGGTGCTGCGGGCTGAGCACACACTTTTAATTTCAGCCTTACAAGGAATTCTAAATCCCAATGAATAAACAGTATTCCACTGACGGGCGTAATCCCCGTGCCCCCATCGCCTTAATGACCTGCGAGTCAGGCCGCCCTTTTGCTAGCCGAGTGGCCGAGCATCTCGGCAGCCCGCTACTGCCTAGCCGAGAAATTTGGTTTGCCTGCGGCGAGGGCAAGCTTGAAATTGAAGCCAATGTTCGCGGACATGATCTCTATATCTTTCAGAATGTTGCGGGTCTCCAAGATGAAAGATCAATCTATGAACGATTTATCATGCTCCTCCATGCTGTTGAGGCAGCGGCACTTGCAGATGCGCAGTACATTACGGCGGTTTTGCCCTACTACCCTGGCGCTAGGCAGGACAAACGCAAGGGCCGCACTCGGGAAGGCATCAGCGCAAGCTTGTTTGCACGAATGCTGCAAAGTGCCGGCGCCGACAGGGTTGTTACTGTTGAAATTCATAACGATGCCATCGCGGGCATGTTCAACCCAAGTCAAACCCACCTAGAAAACATTTTTCTGACTAAGCAATTTGTGCCCTGGCTGAAAGCCAGCGGACTGACCGGGGGCGTAGTGGTCTCGCCGGACGTCGGTTACCTTGAAAATGCTCGTATCTACGCCGAAGAGCTCTCTGCGGACCTTGCGGCGCTTTCCAAAGAGCGTGATTATTCCCAGCCAAACACCGTCTTTCGATCAAACTTAATTGGCGAGGTTGCAGGTAAAGATATTCTGCTCGTTGATGACATTATCGATACGGCTGGCTCTGTGGTTGCCGCCATCGAAACACTCAAAGATGAGGGCGCTCAAAACATCACAGCGGCCTGTGTTCATCCAGTGCTGAGCGAACCCGCCTGGGATCGTCTCAGAGCCCTCAATGCGCGTGCACAACGTGAGGGTTGGGACTTTAAGCTGGTCGGCACAACCTCCATTCATCATTCCGATGCACCCGACTGGTATTTTGAATTTCAGATAGAAAAATTAGTGGCTGCCGTTTTAGAGAAAATAAACTTACGCGGCAGTGTAACCGGTGTTCAAAATCATCAGGGTTGAACAGATATTGACAGGAGGGCGAGAGTCGCTAGGATAGCCGATCTAACTGACCTCCCAGATCAATTCGGCTTGATGCACGATTCTACTGCGCTTAGCAGTGCTACTTTGGAGACCCACAATGTCTAGTCAACGGCCTATCGATCCGGATGCAGATGGCTTCTCATTTGTTGATGCTGAACACCACATTCTAGAGTTCTGGCAGTCCCAAGACATTTTCCAAAAAAGCCTTCAAGCCACCCAGGACAATGAACCCTATATTTTCTATGACGGCCCCCCTTTCGCAACAGGACTGCCGCATCACGGGCACCTGGTTGGATCGATTCTTAAAGATGCCGTTCCCCGATATTTCACCATGCAGGGGCGCTACGTCCAGCGCCGGTTTGGTTGGGACTGCCATGGACTGCCCATTGAACATGAAATTGACAAATCATTGGGCTTATCCTCGGCTGAAGCGGTTGAGAAGCTCGGCATCAAGGGTTACAACGATGCCTGTCGAGGAATCATTCAACGCTACACCCAAGAGTGGCGCAAGACCATCAGTCGAATTGGCCGGTGGGTCGATTTTGATAATGACTATAAGACCATGGAACCCTGGTACATGGAGTCGGTTTGGTGGGTTGTTCAGCAACTGTGGAACAAAGACCTCATCTATCGCGGCGAAAAAGTGGTCCCTTTTTCAACCGCTCTGGGCACCGTGCTCTCCAATTTTGAAGCAGGGAGCAACTACCAGGAGACCCAAGACCCTGCGGTTACGGTTCTTTTTAAGCTCTGTGATGAGCAAGACACATTCATCGCGGCATGGACGACCACACCCTGGACCTTGCCCTCGAATCTCGCACTGTGTGTTGGTGATGACATCACTTATAGCAAGGTCCTCGACGAGACGCTTGGCGTTCACATCATTATCGCCTCTGACCGACTACCCCATTACGAAGATCAAAAGTCACTGACCGTGGTTGAGACCTTTCTGGGCGCTGAGCTGGTCGGCAAAACCTATGATCCGCCCTTCCCTTACTTCCTCGATGAACGCGCCAATGGCGCCTTTCAAGTTGTCTCAGATGATTATGTCTCAACCGACAGCGGAACAGGCATCGTTCATCAAGCACCCGCATTTGGAGAGGATGATTTACGAGTGCTCAAGCAGGCAGGAATTGATGCACTCGTGTGTCCCATCGACATGCAGGGTTGTTTCACCGATGCGGTAACCGATTTTTCCGGGCAACACGTCAAAGAGGCTGACAAAGCGATCATCCGTGCCTTGAAGGCATCGGGCGCCCTTTATGTCCAAGAAGTCATCCAACACAGTTACCCGTTTTGTCCACGGTCAGATACCCCCATCATTTACCGAACCATCGATTCTTGGTACGTCAAGGTCGCGCAAATCAAAGAGGCCCTGGTTGCGGAGAACCAGAATATACGCTGGGTCCCTGAGCACATTCAGAACGGTCGAATGGGTAACTGGCTGGAAGGCGCCATGGATTGGGCCATCTCGAGAAACCGCTATTGGGGAACACCCCTACCGATTTGGATCAATGACGAAACCGGCAACACACACTGCATCGGCTCGATCGAAGAGCTCAAGAATCTAACCGGCGTTAAAGTTGATGATCTGCATCGTGAGGTGGTTGATGCACTCACTTTTACGAAGCCCGGTGAGGTGGGTGTCTACCGCCGAATCGATGAGGTCCTAGATTGTTGGTTCGAATCAGGCTCCATGCCCTATGCACAGCTGCACTACCCCTTCGAAAACCAGCGTCTTTTCGAGCAAGGATTTCCCGCCGAATTTATTGCTGAGGGTTTAGATCAGACCCGGGGCTGGTTTTACACATTGATTGTCTTGGGTTATGCCTTGTTCGAGACCAATCCCTTCAAAAACGTCATTGTGAATGGGATTGTTATGGCCGAAGACGGTAAAAAAATGTCTAAACGGCTTCGTAACTACACGCCGCCTGATGATCTCATGGAGGCCTACGGGGCGGACGCGCTTCGGCTTTATTTGATTAACTCAGGGCTGGTCAAGGGTGAAGAACAACGGTTCACCGATGCGGGGGTCAAGGAAATGACCCGACGCGCGCTGCTGCCATGGCTCAATGCCTATCGATTTTTAAAAACCTATACCCGGATCGATGCTTGGTCACCGAGTCCAAGCCCCCAGGCCAGCCCAAATATTATGGATCAATGGATCCTATCGCGACTGGAATCTCTGAAGACAAACATCACTCGAGAGATGGAAGCCTATCGTTTGTACAATGTTGTGCCTGCACTGTTTGATTTCATCGAGGACTTGACCAACTGGTACATTCGACTCAATCGGGGTCGTTTTTGGGACGAAGCATTAACGGATGACAAACGCCAAGCCTTTCAAACCCTCTACACCGCAGTGCATGAGTTCACGGTTTGTATGGCGCCTTTTGCACCTTTTTTATCCGAAACCCTGTTTAAAGCCCTACCCAAGCAAGCGAATAGCCCGGAGTCAGTTCACCTTTGTCAGTATCCCCAACCGGAATCGTCCCGCATTGCGCCAGCCCTCGAGGAGGCTGTCAGCAGAATGCAAAACATCATCTTGCTGGGTCGCCAGAAACGCAATCAAGACCGGGTAAAAACCAAATATCCGCTGAAAAATCTCATTATTTTGCACCAGGATCCCGCGTTACTCACAGAAATCAGCCGTCTTGAGCCTTACATCCAAAGCGAACTGAACGTTAAAGCAGTTGCGTACGAAACCAACGAATCGGATTACATCAGCTTGTTTGCGAGACCCAACTCCCCGATTCTGGGGAAACGACTGGGTGGGCGATTCAAAAACTTCAAACAGGCAATCGACCAGTTAGATAGCTCTGAACTGACCGAACTCCAAGACCAGGGCGCAATTACAATCGAGGATGAAACCTTTTCAGTCGAAGACATTCTTATCTTTCGAGAAGCCAAGCCCGGAACCAACGCAGTTTCGAACCGTTTCATTTCCATTGACCTTGCGACAGATCTCGATGACGAACTGATCGCAGAGGGGCTCGCTCGGGAGGTAGTCAGCCGCATTCAAAAGACCCGAAAAGAGCAAGGACTTGAGGTCACCGACCGAATTGTCATCGAAGTCTCTGGCGACTCAGCAATACAACACGCCATTGATACACACACTGCCTATATCAAACGGGAAACCCTCTGCCAAGCACTGACGATTCTGGACACTGCCTCAGAGTCGATGGCCCCGCTCTCGATTGACGATCACGCTTTTAGCCTCGCAATCAATCCTGCTGGCTAATGTTTGATCCCCTGCCAGGATCACATGGTTTTGAATTGATGAAGCTTGTGACCCACAAAAAATCTGCTTAGAGTGGGACCAAACCTTCAGTAAAGCATTCACTATGTCAGAGCTACTTGATCAACCGATCACGACCATTGCTAAAGCCGTCAAGAATGGCGAGACGACCGCGGTGGCGCTAGCAGAAGCTGCGCTCGCTCGCATCGAAGCGGTTAACCCTGCACTCAACGCCGTGGTTGCTTCAAATCCTGAACTTTCTCTTAAGTATGCCGCTAAGGCCGACGCCGCCCAGGCATCAGGTGAAACCCTAGGCCCTCTCCATGGCGTCCCCATGACCATCAAAGACAGCCTCGACACCTTTGATTTTGTTTCCACCTGGGGCAGTGAAGGTCGAGCAGACTTTAGGCCGGGTCGAGATGCCAGTTGCGTCGCCCGCTTACGGAGCGCAGGCGCAATTTTAATGGGCAAGACCAATACACCCGAATTCACTCTTGCGTTTCAGACGGACAACAATCTATTCGGCCGAACCAATAATCCGTTCGACCCTTCCCGAACCCCCGGAGGCAGCTCTGGCGGCGCTGCAGCGCTGATTGCTGCACGTGCGATTCCCTTTGACATTGGCACAGATACAGGGGGGAGTATTCGCCTCCCTGCGCATTACTGCGGGATAGCCGGCATTAAGCCAACGTCCGGCCGGGTTCCCAGCACCGGTAATGCCCTACCCAGCGAAGGCCTGTGGGCACCTTTGACTCAGCCCGGTCCAATGGCTCGATACGTTCAGGACTTAGCGCTTTTGCTAGAAGTGATAGAGGGACCAGATTTCGTCGATCCCTACGCCCGGCGCGCGCCAGAGATATCCACCGAGCTCACTGATCCAAGGACGCTGCGGGTGGGATATCATCTCAACAATGGTTTGGCAGAGCCTGAAATTGACATCTGCAACGCATTGCAATCCGTGGTTGATCATCTGTCAGGTTCTGGCCTCTCGATCGCTGAGCATCTTCCTGACGGCATTGAGATGACGCCCTTAATCTTTTCCCGGGTCCTCGGTGCAGACGATCACGAAACCGTCAAGGATCTGTTAGAGCGGTCTAATACAAAAACACCTTCTCAGGCCATCGCCCGAAACTTGGCGCAAGCCGCCCCGGGACTGTCGGCTTCCGAATTGACCCACATTCTTTCGATCTGGGATGGCTTTAAAAGTGCAATGCTTAGAACATTTAATGCAGTGGATGTTTTAATCTGCCCGGTCAATGCGACGACGGCGATCGAGCACGGTACGGCTGAGGATATGCTCAATTACTCTTACACTATGACCTATAATTTAACGGGATGGCCAGGCGTTGTTATCCCCTGTGGTCTCGACCAACAAGGGTTGCCGATTGGACTGCAGGTCCTGGCTGCGCCGTTTTGCGAACATCATTGTTTGGCAATGGCGGATTTTATTCAATCGAGCCTCGACTTCTTCCCGCTGCCAGAGATCAACACGCTAACCCCGAACATCTAGCATTCAGGGTTTGTTAATCTATCCTATTTCAAGATTCATGTTGGCCTCTCGAGCAAGACGGGTCGACCTACGCGCCGCTCGCAAAATCCATTGGAGACGCGTATTATTTGCCACCCGGCGCTGGCATAAGCGACCACTGAGAACGCATTATGAATAATTTACGATCATTACTTGGCTCCCTGTGTATTTTGCTTTGCAGTGCATCCTTTGCACAAAGCATTGATTTAAAGGGAGTTTACCAACTAGCCGTAAAAAATGATCCGCAAATCAGCGCCGCACAAGCAGCCTTCAATGCTCAAAGTGAAGTTGTTCCCCAGGCGCGAGCCGGCCTTCTGCCTGGAATATCGATCTCCGCCAAT
>Ga0315331_10004504_pt1 | contig 10501 bp, 9 predicted proteins | sample M160m34915metaG_FD_203456 | JGI IMG/M metagenome (GOLD analysis project Ga0315331, IMG submission 203456) | Ammonia-oxidizing marine archaeal communities from Monterey Bay, California, United States - M1 60m 34915 | ecosystem: Environmental > Aquatic > Marine > Intertidal zone | place: USA... | reverse complement strand
CGCAGGAGCGTGGATTGCGCGCCGTCGGATATGTGGGAAATGGCGAGCCGACCGCCTATCCGAAGTTCCGCGAATTGACAAAAGCTGTCAACGCCATGGGCCTGGAACAAGGGATGTTCACAAATGGTCACCTGCTCGACCGTTATATGGACGAAGTTCTCAACTATTTCACGTATATCAGAATTAGCCTCGATGCCGGCAGCGTGGAAGTCCACGACGCGATGCATGACGTGAAGGGGCACTTTCCAAAAATCATCAGTAACTTGGATGCGCTTATCAAAAAGCGAGATAACGATTACTCGCCAACAATTGGCGTACAATACGCGACGCATCATTTGAACATTCACGACCTATACAATAGCGCCAGAATCGTGAGCGAAATCGGTGTTGATTATTTCTCCGTGAAGCCGGTGTTCAATTGGGGCGGCGGTGCAAATCCGGATAGAATCGAGCGCAATACTTTAACCTATGAATCTCTCACACCAGAAGTAAATCGCGCGCGGGCTGACTTTGAGAACCAAAATTTTAAAATTATGTATCGTCCCCATCAAGTCGAATCAGTCTCCGAAGACCGGAATATTTTGGAATATGATAGATGTGTCGCCGGCTTATTTAATTTAAACCTATATGAAAACGGCAAACTCACTTGCTGTAGTCCACATCGCGTCGAAGTTGGGACTTACGAAGATGATCCCCAGAATTTGGAAAAGACAATTCTTGAGACGACGAAAGGATTAGATCTATCGAAGTGTCCACCCAGCTGTCGATATCATCCGCTAAACCATCTCGTGGATACCGTTGTAAATCCAGAACGCGCCCGACAATTTCACCATAACTTCCTTTGATATGGTTCGTAGATAGGATGGCAAAATGGATTTCACCAGCGAGTTTATAGAACACGGCTATTCGGAACTGGGATCGATTATCCCACAAGCAAGCTGTGCAAAAATCCTCAATACTGTGCATGACACCAGGAAGTTCGACAGTAGTCTATTTTTCGACGAAGCCGAATTCGAACGCCTAAATCCCGATGCTTTTAACAAAAATCCACGCCCTGGGAGCAATGTTCTTGAACATTTCCCGGAAGAACTCAATGTCGTCGAGCGCAATACGCAATTGGTCGACCTCCTCACAAAACTGCTCGGTCCGCATTACAATATTTTCCGCAAGAAACTCGTTTGTGGGATGCCCGAAAGTAAACTCCCAAAATGGATTTTAGATAGGATCAGCGGAATGCCGTCGAATAATCTCGCACATTTCGTGAAGCCGGAATTCACGGATATTACATATTTCTATGGTATCGATTTCCATCAGGACATTGTCGACTGGAAAGACCGTCGATCCGATTTCTTGACAGTCTATGTTTATCTTGACGAAGTCGGAGAGACGGACGCCCCGCTATTCGTTGTACCCAATTCACAACTCCTTGGAGCGAACTGTTTCCCTCACGATCTCGAGCCGCTAAATACCAACAACTCCTTGTGGCGCTATCGGTCCGACGACGGAAAATCACTGGAAGTATGCCATCACGTAATGACCGGTGGCGCAGGACACGTTGCGTGCTGGCATCCGCTCATGCTGCACGGAACTGGGCCTGATCTCAGCGATCATCCGCGTTTGTCACTGCGCTATTTGATCGAGCGGGATCCCGACGGCGGACCCTACGGGATAGATATCGCAAACGACCTAATTAGCGGCCCTTTAGAGACGCCAGAGCCTCGTAAAGATTTAGACCGAAGAGGCCTAGCTGTTGTGCTTAAAAATCACCTTTATGAACTTTCTCGGACAGCGCATTAGTGCTCGCAGGTATCTATCCGGATCGTAATGTTTAGCATCATCCGAGAAGAAGAGGACTGGCAGCGAATATACGATTGCCTACCCGCTCCAAACACACTCCTGCACTATAAGTATGTCTTCGCCGCTGCGACATTGGAGCAAAACGGTTATCCGGAATTGGCGGTATGGCAGGACGATAAAACACTGATTGCCCACCCCTACATTCGTCGTGAGATTCCCGATGCAATGGGTTTGTGTGACTTGCGTTCGGCATTTGAATTTGGCGGTTTCTGGTTTGGCCCGGGAAATGTGTTACCTCCGGCTCGTGCGTTGGATCAGTTCGACCGCGACTTCGAAGAGCACTGTAGCGCTAATGGAATTGTTTGTGAGTTCATCCGATTCCATCCCTATCTTCCATACGTATCAGAGGCAGAAAGTAGCTACGAGTTATCGAAACCCGCAGACAACGTCTCCATTTCACTCCAGCAACCTTATGACAAAATTTTTTCCGGTTATCGCACAAGCAAACAGAAACAAGTGCGTCAGGGACGACGCCATGGATTACAATTATCCGCGTCGGACGATTACGATACTTTCGTGAAAACGTATCATGAAAATCTCGACCGCCTCAACGCGAACGAATTCTATTATTTCCCGACGTCATTCTTCCGCGCGGTTTCTGAATTCATGGAAATGAAATTAATACACGACACGAATGGCGAACTATGCGGTGCCCATTGCTATCTCCATGATGGCAACATCACTCACGCGTTTCTTTGTCACGCTCGGCAGGAAAAATTAAATCTAAGGCCGAACGATTTTGCCTACGACAGTGTAATCTCTGACCTTGCTGACAGCACTTCTCAGTATTTCCATTTTGGCGGCGGCGCTCCCAGTCTCACGGCTTACAAGAAACAATTTTCACCCGTTACAATTCCATACATAACAGGCCGAAAGGTTTTTATGCCCAAGCTATATCGCACCCTAACCATCGCTCATGAGGCAAGGACTAACCGGCCCAACCACACTGCAGAATATTTCCCTGCCTATAGAGCAACATAAATTTTCCTTCCGACTATCCCCCTGCCCGCTCGAATGCGTTTAAAATCACACCTGCGGCGCGATCTATCTTCTCTCTATCATAGTCTTCGCTAACCCAAAGATTAAGAACTTCACGCCCCCAACTTTCCGCCCCCGGTTGGCCTCGATTGGCTAATAAAACAGGGAAATTCGCTGTTAGAGGTTGGTAGTTTGTGCCGGCATCAAATTGGGCTTCCCTCAGTACATCTACGACCTCATCTCGAAAATTCTGCACCCTCCGAATAGCCCGCCACGGTGTCACATGTTCCAATGTGGGTGTTGCCACAAATTGCTCACATGGCTTGAGCGCCTGGTACCACCATTCCAATCGTTCCAGACGGCTCTCCACTCTCTGACGAAGACCACTTAGTGCCTTTTGTAGTGGTGCGGTTAAATCGTCCGAAAATCCATATCGTAAGTCGCCTAATTCCTCGAATAGTAAGCGCTCTACCAACGGAGATTCCTTGGACATGGATGCTCGTTGATTTAACAAACGTCGGCGTTGGAGGACGATTAATTCTTCCCGCTCGCGCGCGACTTTATCAAATGCAGGATATAGCGCCTCTCGTTCCTGCAACTGATCTGCAAGTTGCGAATCGTCGGTGAGAAAAACACCACCTCCTCCCGCCGCATCGAGCGTTTTCCCGGGACCGAAACTCACAATTAATCCGTCACCAAATGCGCGCTTGGACGCATTGGCCGACATCCGGGCTGATGTCGCCACGCAATCATTCTCCAAGACAAACCAACCGCGACGGCGCGCGACCTCCACGGTCTTTGGATATTCCTGAACGAAGCCGTAGAGATGCGTAGGCATTACGACGCCTTGACCGGTCGCCGCTAGTATCGCGGAAGCGAGCGTTTCATCTGATGCCAACCCGGATGTTGGATCGACGTCAGCCAAAGTTATTTGCGCCCCGGCACCAATACCCGCGATTAGAATTGGCGGGCATATATTGGATGGGATGACGAAGGTAAAATCCCGGTGGGTACCCATCACCTCAAACAAAGCCGTAATCCCAGATCGTGCGCGCCCGAGCAGAACTGCGTGCGCATACCCGAAAAGTTCGGCAAGATCGCGCTTCAGAGCGTTTCGTGTCATCGACTTCGCCTCTCTCGGGCTCCGCAGGCCCGAATTTCGCTTACTCTTCGGGGACACTATGGCCGAAGCGGTTCTATCAAAACAATACTACTCCTCAAATACACGAATGTTATAAAACCATGGAATGGATCGACACAGTAAACGACCTACTTGCAGATGAAGACAGTCGGCGACGTGCGCGGTTTGGGCCCGCTAAATTACCGGTCACGTTTATCTTTGCGCTACCGCGCGGCGCCTCGACGCCCTTTCATCAATTGATCTTGAGTTCGATGCAGATCGGATATGCCAGTAACATCATGGCTCGATTTTGGCGTGCGCCTTATCTAGGCGCCTTGTTGCAGGAAGATATGCAGACAAATGATTACGTCAGTAACTTTCGATCGAAACTAGGCAATACATTCGGCCCCCTAGAGCCTCACGAATGGGGATGGTTTTGGCGCCACTGGCTCCGTCTCAAGGGAGACGATCACTATTGTAGCAAGAATGACCCGCCTGACTTCAAAGTACTCAGCAGCCTATTTGGCGCCATCGAAAGCGTTACGGAAGCACCACTTATATTCGACAGTGTCTTCGCAATGGCTAATATTCGAGAAATGCGCCAAGCAATACCTAAAACACTAGCAGCGCATGTCATTCGACCGCCCTACTACGTTTGCAATTCGATCATCAAAGGACGATTGGCACGAAGCGGCAATCTTTCCGAGTTCTATGGACACCGCCCGCGCAATATCGATGACATTCTTAAAATCAACGACCCGGTCGAACAGATAGTTCGACAGGTAAAATCAATTCTCGATGAAATGGAACGGGATTTAGCGTCTTTCTCTTCAGATGAAGTCTTCACGGTACATCAAGATGAACTTTTGGACGACTTCAATGCAATTACAGACAGATATGCGCATTTTCTCACAAGCCATGACGTAGAAGTCACTCGTAAAACCAATGCGCTTTCCGTCAAATTTAAAAGCAGAAATACGCCTTCGTTGATAGAGCCTGCCTACCGCGAATGCCTCAATAAATATTTTGAAAAAATCATCGGCCCAATCCCACCAGGTGCATAAGAGCCATCACTCAAAGCCCTAGTTATCATTTCTGACACCTTTGGCCAGGATATAGATAAATTCACCCTCACCTTCCGCATCAACCTTCTCAGTGGCGTCAGACAGTCCGGCACGGGGATCATTGTTCGCTGCTAATCTTTCTTGAATTACCGACCGATATGGAGAAACCTCGGACGAGGTAAAAGAACATTCCACGATAAGGCCTGCCTCTTCTATAGCTCGGCTAAGAAAGTCTTGGCTGAAAAACTGATAGTGATTGCCGCCACGAATGGCCGGTGCAAACCCTCCCATCTGCTTGCGTAAATATGAATCGTGATTGGGAAGCGTAATGAACAGCTGCCCCTCTGGCGAAAGCGCTGAAACCATTGCCGAAATACTATCCCGCGGCGCTAAGCTGTGTTCTAGACAATGGCACGAGAGAATGAGATCGAATTTAGCCGTCTAATTTGCTGTGACATAATCGGTCAAGGTACCAACCTCGCCTTTAAATCCAAACGTCTTCGTCACAAAATCAATCGAATCATTCGCCAAATCCACACCCGTTAATTCTGCACCCGGGTAGTATTTGCGAATCGTTGCGAGCAAGCCTCCCCATGAGCAACCATCGTCGAGCACGCTTATATCGGGAGCCAATTTGGGGAGCACCGAAACGATGAATTCATAATGTCGCATTTTTGATGCCCAAATGGAATTCGGATCGGCGACAGCCTCTAGCGACACTGGGAGTGCCGTCCCCTTCTGCCGCAAATATTGAGAGTTATAATGCTTTGCTGCGGCCTCCGGTGTGGGGCAAGGATTAGCATATCGATGACCACAATTGCAGCACCGAACAATACTGACGGTGACCCAGGCAAATTCTTCATGAATATGTGGTTGGTATTCTTCCGAACCACAAAATGGGCACGGGATGTAACGTCTAAACTCGCACCATGCGACATTCGGAATCAGCATCGTTAAATGCGCGTCATTCCAGCGATATAACGTTCGGCTTCGGAGAAGTCATTCGCTTCGGGGTTTAGCAATGAACGATGCCTGCAATGCGTACAATTCTTACAATCTTCGTTCATATTCTCAGGATCGTTCACCCCCTTACGGAAGGTCGACAACGTGGAACCTCGCCAAATGTCCAAGATCGATGTTTCTAGAAAATTGCCGATTGGATCATACGAAACTGGGCAGGCGAAAACGTCACCGTTGGCTTGTAAGGACAGACGATGCCAGGGCATGTCGCAATACCGATGGCCGAGATCGCTGGTTTGTTCCTCATTGCTCTCGACATCGCCGCTTTGCAAATCGAGTTTAACACCGATTTTCGCTGCATAATCCATCGCCGTTCGGCAAAATTTTCGATAATTTTCGATGTCCGATAGAGGCATCAGATGTCTTAAATGATCGGCGTGAGCTTTAAACGATGTGACCTGCAAGCCCTCGACCGCATCGAATTCCTTTACAAAATCCAATGCCAGTTCAATCTCATCAAGAGTATCCTGCATGGCAACGGTCGAAATGCGCAGCATCGGCAACTCAGTCCGCCGCTCAGCTTTTAATTCGTTTAGGTCGCGAAGATTTTCCTTCACTCGATCTAACTGACGAGCTCCCATGCTTTTCTTATAGGTATCGGGGGTAAATCCGGTAATCGATACTGTCAGATATTTGAGGCGACCGACAAGTGACTCCGCGATTTCCCGAGTCAATTTAATACCGTTGGTCGAGAAATAAGATTCGATCGGGTATTCGCTTATCTTATTAAAGATTTTTGTAAAATCCCTACAAACCAACGGTTCGTATTTTCCGAATAATGTTATCGACCCAAGATGAGGCAATAGCCGGGAGCGGCTTAAGCCACTGCGCGTCGGATGACCCATCTCATTCCAAGTCGCCGTCACATCATCTAACTGCCGATGCGGTGCACGATTCCCTATATGTTGGCTGTTAGCCAGCCCCAATAGCACTTATTTCTAAGTCAAATATTCCCAAGAACCAGCATTGGCGTCGACCGCAGCTTCCCGGACACAAACTCGCCTATGCCGAATCTACATCTTAAGAGAGAGATTTTCGCGCTGCTCGTTAAAGGTTTTGATAAAGCGCCTATCCAAAGGGCTTGCTACGAGACCATCGATGCCTCGCTCTATACAGCTTTTTAATATCTGCAAAGAGGCATCTGTGCTGCGGATGGCAACTTGGTGATTGGCAAAAATTTTTATGTCGCGTTCATGGCACCAAGCGACTTTTTCTACAGTCAAATATCGATAGCGCATGTAAACCCGCTCGAATTCAAAATCTATGGGTGTTCCTGTGCAATCCGCTATCATGGCGTCGAGCCCGTCGCGAAAATAGCGCTCAGCAATATCGACTGTGAAGTCGGGCAGCATGCGCTTCGCAAGGAGAGCATGATCGAGCGTTCCCGCGCAAAGACGAAGCCGTGGGACATCGTCCAATTTAAGAGCCTTTTTCGCAGCATTAATGATTTTGTCGGCTGGCTCGCAACCGGCTGGTATATCGCGGCGCTCTGGGAAAAATACAGGATCCTTATCGGTGTGAAGATCGAGAAAAAATTGCTGATCGGGATAGCGCTCCAAAACTTCCTCCAATCGCAAAATTGGGTGTCCATCAATGCGAAGCGGAAGCGAACCGTAATCGATCTCGGAGACCAATGTCGGCACGTTACAAAGCCGATCTAAGCTAAGGTCGTGGTGGACAACAAGGACATTGTCGCGCGTGACGCATATATCAATTTCGATCATAAATTCGGAGGATAATGCGCGGATTTCGTTGATTCCATTGAGTGAATTCTCAGGTTGCCGCTCATTGTGCGCGCGATGAACAATAACCTCGACCGGTCGTGGGTCATTCGCCATTTTTTTATCAATTTGCATTGCAGTGGCTTTCAGTTTTCGCCAAAGACGGTGGTGTGAATCTTTTGGGATGTATTCGAGTATTTATCACGTTTGCACCAAATTATTTAACTGACGCCGCCCGATGGGCCATATCCGGTAAAATTTGTTTGTAATGCTTGGGTTCATAAAAAAAGTATCAATATCCGGCGCCAACAAGAAACAAGCGAACAAGTTTTTCAATTATCTGGATCGTGGGTGTTTTTTTAGACCTTCGTTGAAAGAGTTGACTCAAATTGCTCTAGATTAGCAATCTATAAGACCGGTTGGCTCTGTGCACGGCTTTAACTCTGGGTGCCTTGCTATGGTTCGCCTAATTTGGAGCGCCTCTGCGCACACATCCGTAGAAATAGACCCATCAGACTTGGATTTTGTCTCCCCTGTTGGACCACCATACTTTGAGACAAAAACAAGGGACGAGCTTATCCAAGAAGCGTTGGAAGAGTTTCCCTTTTTAGACACATAGCAATTTTTCTTTTCGATAAACCAAAATCGCCCACGCGGTGACGGTTAAACCAACACGCTTTCTTCGATATTTGGTGCCCGCTCCAGCATCGCGTTAGACCAAGCATCCGCCGCCCCGACATCCAAAACATGTCGGAATTCATCCCACGGCAAAGCATCCTTGAGTGCGTGCCAATTGTAGAATGTCCAAGAATGTTGAATGTTGTCATGATGCCAAGCCGAATTGGCGATCGTGTAATAGTTTTTCTCCGCGTAGGGCGTTGATCCAGAGAGTTTTATTTGCGGGTTCTCAAAAACGGTACCGCAATTTTCGCAAACCGATATTTTGATATCTCCATGGACATAGAACGTGTTGCCAACCTCGTCTCGCTTCGCAGACGGCAAGAGCGGCTTTGGTTGTTCCATACCACAAATTGGACAAGGAACCGCTATCAGTGAAAACTCGGTCCCAATACCTTCAGCATTCGACAAGATCGCCTCCCCGCACCGCACTTCTTCCGAATTAAGTATAACCTAGTGCAAAAAACAAGTAATGTGTAAATATAATTAAAAATACGATTGAGAATATAATGTCTTAAATATAGTTCAATTAATACAGTTTTCTTTTATTATTCAACGCATCGAAAAATTAATTTCAGAATTCAAAAAGCACAATAATTTATGTATTTTTTGGCACGCATATTGTATTTGAACTTACAATTTCCGATTGGATTTCACATGGATGAAACGAAACATGTCTCACCATAAATTTGTTATAAAAGAACCTCAAAATCAGGTTGTTCATGACGAGTATATTGAGAAGGGGCCGGAGTACTTTGGTCCGACGGCAAGCTACAATTGGCGGCGAAATCCACGCGTATTCCTTTTTAAGCTCGCGCGATACAAATTCGCAGCCACCATGCTAACTGGCAGCCAATCGGTTTTGGAAGCGGGTTGCGGAGATGGCATGGGCCTCCCCTTGCTGCTCAAAGACGTCGGTAAAGTCCATGCGATTGATTTTGAGCCTTTCGTCGTGAAGAACGCGGAAGAACGGTATCAATCAACGTCTCTCAACTGCACTTTTGAAGTCTTGGATTTGACGAAGAGCTCACCTTCAGGAACGTATGATGCGGCGCTGTCGCTTGATGCAATCGAACATGTAGACCCGACGCGCGAAAATGACTTTATGTCGAATGTGTGCAGCACGCTGACAAAAAGAGCGATTTTTATTCTTGGGACGCCCAATATAACGGCGCGACAACACGCCTCGGCCCAGAGCCAAGTCGGCCATATCAACATGAAAAGCGCTGAAACTCTGAGACAGACGATGGAATCATATTTCCATAACGTATTTATCTTTTCGATGAACGACGAAGTCGTTCACACAGGCTTCCATCCGATGGCTCACTATCTATTTGCGATGGGTGTTGGGCTCCGAAAATGACCATGGCACAACAAACAAAGCACAACGTGACCGATTCGAATGCGATCGACCCTGAAGTCCATTACAATTACCGTGTTCGGGCTGGGGAATTGTCTGGCGATAATTTGGTCCAATTGAGGGAAACTCTCCGCGATTTAGCGACGAGGATACCAAAATTAGGAAGTTCCTTGGGCGGCGATATCGATCTCTTACTTGAGGCGCCAGAAGAGCAAAGAAAACCAATATTATCTCAGATTGTCGAATATGCCGCTCATAGCGAAAACTCGTTTCTCCCCCTTAACAAACATGCTCAGGTTTATGTCAAGGAAAACTGCTGTTCGTTTATTGAGGCTTTCAATTCTCATCAAGGCGACAAAGTTCTTTTCATCTCAGGCCGTCCATATTTCCAAATTCTGCGGGAAGCCCTCGCTCTCCGAGAAAAAGGGTACATGACCGCGATCGTCTATTTAGCGCCGGTCAATGACGACATTGCCACCATGATTTCCGAGAGCTTTGATCTCGCCCTGGAACTACCCAAAAATCTTCTCATGCTTGGCCATATATTGGCGGATATCAGCACTGATCTGATCCACGTCCAGTGCTGGATGCACAATTTTTATTTGCCAATTTCTCGTTTCGTCCTCGAACAAAAAGGCGATGCGAAAGTTATTTGCGAGTTCTATGACATTTTAACTGTCTATTCAGACAAGGCGGCCATGGA
>Ga0315331_10004503_pt1 | contig 10502 bp, 11 predicted proteins | sample M160m34915metaG_FD_203456 | JGI IMG/M metagenome (GOLD analysis project Ga0315331, IMG submission 203456) | Ammonia-oxidizing marine archaeal communities from Monterey Bay, California, United States - M1 60m 34915 | ecosystem: Environmental > Aquatic > Marine > Intertidal zone | place: USA... | reverse complement strand
CCTGTTGCAGTAACAGTCCCTGACGTAATAATTGGCTTATTGAAATCCCAAGAAGTAGTTGCATGGGTATAGAGCATCGTTGCCCCTGCTCCACCTACACTGATCCCTGCACCGTTGGCGGCTGCTGAATCGGCCGCATCTGTGGCGATTGAAAAGTTTAGATCGTCAATGGCTACGGTTGTGGAATTGATCGTTGTTGTTGTGCCGTCTACTTGAAGATTACCTGCAATGACTACAGTACCTTGGTTATCTCCATGTACCGCAGGGTCTATCGTAAAACTTGAAGGGCCACGAAGGTATCCTGTGAGAGTAGCGTTTGTTCCTGAGATAGCTCCTGTAAAAGTAGCCCCTGCTAGTGGAGCATAGCTACTCAGATCAACTGCAGCCCAAGTAAGACCACCAGTGTTACCAGATTGCTTCTGCAAGAACTCGCCATTACTACCTGCATTGGATATTTTAAGATTAGCTTCATCGACAATATTATCTACGATAACTGTCGCACCATCAGCCGTTGAAGTTACTTCACCTGAGTGATTAGGGTGAACGTAAGCACTGGCAGTAGCACCTGTTCCTAAACCAAGGGTGGTTCGGGCTGCTGCAGCATTAGCATCGTCAACAAGAGTTTTCCCATAAGTAGAAAATACAGTATTTCCACCTATCTTAAGTTCTCCGTTGGATATATTTATATCTCCTTTGAATTCCCCCGAAAATACACTGAAAGAATCGTATACTACTATTTCTATTATGTCATTTGCACTCAAAGCAGCTAATCCACTTATTTGATTAGCAGTACTAGTGTTATAATCGGATGTCGGAGTCAATAATATTCCATTAAGGTAAACGTCTACGTATTCTCCATCTGAGAATGATAGAGTTCCTCCAGTAGTCATAGTTCCAGAGATAGATGTTTCACTTCCACTGGCGACCTTCGTATAACGAGACCTAACCCCATGACCTGGTTCTTTTCCTATGTATGGCATTTGTTCTCCTTATGAGGGCTTAGTAGGCCAATCTGAATCTTCCAGATTAGGCCAGTTAGAGTGTGTTGGAAGGTTACGCAAATCCTGTCTATATTTCTTTTCAGCATCACTCATTGTTCTGTCTGAAACGCCCCACCAATCGGTTGAAACTAACAATGCATTTCTGTTGGAACGTTCACATTCTGCTTTTAATTCTAAAATTCTTTCATCAGAAATAGTAGAAGTTGCTCCAGTTATATTCGCAGGGTTTCTTGGGTCATCCTCTTCAATTTGAATAATTTCCCCATTTTCAAAATAATCTATTGTCATTTTTATTCCATCCTCATAAGCTTAAACTTGCCATATATATAATATTGAGTGCCACTGTTCGCTCCATAGTTAGTCAATCTTATATAATTTACTGCCGTACTACTGTTACTTAAATCTTTGAGAATAAAAGTTCCATCATGCGTACTGTTAGAGTTCTTTAGGTTAGAATGGCCACCCCACATACGAAACTGGTAGCCTGTCGGTTGGTAGTAATCTATTATCATATTATTTGCCGAATCTGCACCTGCACCAAGATGCTCCTTAGTAATCATCACCCCATAGCTCCAAGTATTCTCAGTACTAACTTGTACAGTAGTGCTAGATGCATAGTTCGTTTTAGCCCATACAGTATACCCACTTGAAATAAAATTACTTCCCCCATCAGTAGAAAACTGAGCAAAAAGTTGCCTAGTAGCAGAGTGCAAATATAAATTTGTAATATAAAGTCTGTACCAATAGCCTGCTGCTACAGTAAAATTTACAGTACGTTGATTACTCACAGTTGATTCACTGATCGTTGTCCAATTTCCACCCCCTGCATCAGCCCAAGAAGGTGCAGCACTTGCACCACCAGAGGTTAGGACCTGCCCAGATGTTCCATAGTTAGCACCACCGATTCCTAGCTGACCTGCTGTTGCTATTCTGAATCTTTCTGTAGGAGCAGTATCAGTGTTAACATTTCTAGTTGCAAAAAATAAATCACCTTTACCATAATTATTTACCAAAGTGCTAATATATCCTATAGAGGCAGTAGAATATGTACCTGCCGAATACCCAAATCCAATTTGAGAAATAGCATTAGTATGTGTAGTATGATCTAAATGTAATTGACTGTTAGCGATTTTACCTAAAGGCGTACTGCTAGAGTTATTTTCACCAACGATTTGTAACTTTGTTTTTGGGCTAGTTACCCCAATACCAACATTACCAGAGCTATCAATCCTCATGCGTTCAGTTGCAGATGAAGACCCACCATTAGTGCTAAAAACTAAATCGGCAGGCATATCATTAGAACCTGGTGTACCATTTACTTCTGCATGTATTGTAGCTCCATAAGTATCTAAGTCAGTCCCATCATCACCAATAAAAAGGATATAACCAAGAGCGTCATTATCTGAAAGTTTAGTAGAGTTAGAAAAACTATTGACTGTCGTACCCCTACTTTTAGCTAAAATTAAAGAAGACCCATACGCATTAGCTTCTCTTCTGACTGCTGCTATGCTAGCACTAGAACCAGTTCCTATAACTTGGAAAGGGGGTGTTCCACCTGATAGTGTTGTGTCTGCTGAATCTTTTCCAATAACGAGAGTGCTACCATGAAGCCTCATCTTTTCGCCATTGCCTGTGAAAAACTCTATATTGCCATCAGACTGTTCGATTCTTTCGTGGCTGTCACCCCATTGAAAACTCATGCCAACTCCTACATTGACATGGTGGGCTGCAGTTATTCCACCAGAAAAAGTAGCATTACCTGACGTATCAATAGTTAATCTGTCTGCTTGGTCTGTACCATTAAAGCTAGTGAGTATTATCTTACCATGAGAGCTTCCATTACGGGTGTAAACATACATTGTATCAGCATCAAAATATGTAGCTCCATAATTATTTGCAGTACCATCACTGTCTTTGAAGTAAATAGTTGGAGCAGAACTCTCGATATTTACGTCACCAGTAAAAGTGCCACCGGCAAGAGGCATCTTTGTGGCAATACTGTTAGTGACTGTGGTGGAGAAGTTGACATCGTCACCCAAAGACGCTGCTAACTCGTTAAGCGTATTTAAGGCTGCGGGGGCTGAATCAACTATGTTAGCCACTGCCGTACTAACAAATTCTGTACTTGCAAGTCTTGTCGTACTATTTCCTGCGGCCTGTGTCGGTGTAGTAGGATTTCCTGTTAGAGCAGGAGAAGCTAAAGTTGCGTAAGTCGTACCTGCTGCAGAAGTCGTTAAGTAATTAGTGGCTGTTTCTTCTGCCATAGTACCCAAACCAAGAGTAGTTCTCATATCCCCTACACTAGCATCATCAAGTAAACCTCTGGCAGCAGAGGTAATGGTTGTCACAGCATAAGCATCAGAACCCGTCGTATAAATCATCTTGTCGGCAGCAGTTGTTAAATCCGAAATAGAATCTAAGCCAGGATCAATCCCCGATAAACTAGTGTGAGGTCTGCCGATATAAGCCATTAGGTGATCTCCATTATACTGAGAGTTGCATCAATCTTAGCAGCGACTGAACAATCTATTTTTATTATATCTCCTGTTTGTACTACCACCTTATTTCCACCCAATAATTCTAGTGAACTTCCTACGGGAAGGGGTGCATCTTTTACCAAGTATACCGTTTGATTGGTTTCTACATCATTAGTGGTACTTACTAGTTGTACACTAGCATTTACTTGTGAGTTGTGGACGTTTGATAGAACTAACCCCAGTACCACTGCTCTTGTAGAACCTGGTACAGTATAGAGGGTCAACGGTGTACCAGCAGTAGAGGGCATAGCTGCGTTTGTTTTTACTTTAAATGTATTTGCCATGTTATTATCCTAATGCTATTGCGAGTGCAGTTGCGTCATCTGTAGTTCCATATCCAGCAGAACCATGATCACCCCAGCCGTAAGCTGTATTCCAGTTAGAGCTATTATCCGTTAGAATACTATAACTTCCTGAACTTGATCCTCTCAGCATAATACCCTGAGAAGAAAAGTCTGTATCTTCTAAGGTATTTATAACAGAAAAAGAAGCGTTATTCCAAGCTGAACCTGTATAGACTTTTAATTGGTTACTACTCGTATTATAGTATAAATCACCTGCATCTAAACCAGAAGAAGGATCAGAGGAAGCTATTCTATACTTATCCGCAAAATCGTTTACACTACTTATGTTTGTGGCGACAGTATTAACATTACTTACGTTGGTAGCAACGGTAGCTATGTTAGTCACTACCCCAGAGGCACCCAGAGTGGCCATGTTTGTAACGTTAGCCGAGGTTGCCAGTAGATTCATATCAGTAACAATGTCTGATGTGGCAAGGGTATTAAGGTCAGCTATAATATCTGAAGTAGCCAGAGTATTCATATCAGCTATAACGTCAGAAGTAGCCAAAGTATTCATATCAGCAATAACATCAGTAGTACCCAGAAGAGCCATGTCAGCCACAGCATCCGCTGTACCTAATAAACCAATTTCTGTTGCTTTACCCGCAACTACACCAATGTCAGTAGCATCACCTGCAACAGCATTAATGTTAGAAATGTTAGTAGCTACAGTACTAATATTTGAGTTGGCACCTGCAACGGTGGTAATGTTAGAATTATTACCAGCCACTGTGGCTATGTTAGTTACGACTCCGGAAGCGCCAAGTGTGGCCATGTTAGTAACATTGGCTGAAGTAGCCAGCGTATTCATATCAGCTACTATATCGGAGGTAGCCAGAGTGTTCATATCTGCAACTACATCACTTGTGGCCAGAGTATTCATGTCTGCAACTATGTCAGAAGTAGCCAGAGTGTTCATATCTGCAACTACATCAGTAGTGGCTAAAATAGCCATGTCAGCCACAATATCACTGGTGGCTAAAATTGCCATATCAGCTACTATATCGGAGGTAGCCAAGATGGCCATGTCTGCTATCACAGTACTTGTACCAAGCAAAGCCATGTCTGCTACTGCATCTGAAGTACCTAGTAAACCAATTTCTGTGGCTTTAGCTGCAACAGCTCCTATATCAGTGGCGTCATTGGCGACTGTAGTTACATTACCTGCAATGTTAGCCACAGAAGTAACATTCCCGGAGATACCGGCAACAGTGGTTATATTACCACTGACACCTGCCACCGTACTAACATTACTATTGTTACCAGCCACAGTTGTTACGTTACTGCTGATCCCGGCCACTGTAGTAACGTTACCAGAGATACCTGCGACAGTACTAATATTGCTACTGATACCGGCAACAGTTCCTATGTCACTTCCATCGGCAGCCACAGTATTGATATTAGTTTGTTCTGACGGCGTCGGAGCAGAGTTTTGCCAGTTACTGCCATCGTAGTATTGAAGTCTGGTTGTACTTGAATTAAAAAACAGCATACCTGCACCAATACCGGAGCCATATGCTGTATTTGAAGGAGCAGAGGAGTAAACACCCAAAAAACTCTCTTTAAATTCTTTGAGAGAGACATCTGAATCTATTGCTGCACCAAGGTCTATAGTAGAGGAAGAAGAGAAAACACTGCCCTTCACATCATTGTCACTTGAAGTTGTTGTCCATCCCATTAAATTAATCCCATTCCTGAAAAGCTGACAGAAGTATTACCACCAGCACCTAGTCTGGACTTCTCTTCTGCATTTAACTTCTGTATTTCATCAGTAAACTTTGCTTCGTATAGTTGCATTTGAGCAGGATCTTCCAAAAAAGAAAAGGCTTCTGCCAAAGAACCGTATAACAATATTCTTTCATTTTCATCACGTAACCAATTAGCTATGTAAGCTGGCTCCATTTCTGCTGCTACATTATAGTTAACTCCGTCCACTGTCCCGCTACTTGTTTGAGCAGCAGTAGGACTCAAAGCATCTATTTGTGAGGTTGTGGTACCTGAAGCAAAATATAAAGAAGTCCTTCCAAGACCAGCAATGTAAGCATCACTATTAGTATAACTATTAGCTCTTCTGGTCATAGTGGTAAGGGTAGCTGTCTGTGCTAAATAATTAGCAACAGTAATATCATAAGTAGCATTAATTTTAGGTAATCTTTTGTAATAACATACTTCCAGTACGTCATCTACTCCTAAAGAACCATGGAGTAAGAAGTTACTCCCTATCCGGGTATAATAGTTAGAATCCTTTTTATCTGCATATCTGTCATGAAAAGTCCTGGGATCTACCTTTTGATTCCAAACAATTCCTGTTCCTTTCTTTTGAATATAAATAACTTCTATCAAGTCACTGGGCAGAGACATACTAACTTCCTTGCCAAAACCAGCAGAAGCATCAGCAACTAAGTCATTGGTAGTCACAGTAAAATCTAAGGTTGTCTCTAAGGAAGGTACTCGAAGGGTCCTGTAAGCTTTATCTGCCGAATACTGTAAAAATGTAAGTAATAAAGAATCACTTACGACGGTAGAATCTCTGTCCATCCAATTCCTGACATTGGTAAGCGTTTCCTGATAGGTAGCCATAACATTCCTTCCTAGGTACTAACAAGCAAATGTGGATAGTCCTCTATAATAATCTTTTTAAACTTTTTCATAACATCTTTATCACCATTGGTCTTGGGATCGTGGATGTTAACACCATACTTGGTAGCGATTTCTATGGCTACCACGTCAGGTATAGTGGCGAATTTCCTGTAGTGAGTTTTCTTATTAAACCCAATTTCCTTTTCCATCTTAGCTTGTTCAAGAAAAGGAGTAATGTCTTGAGCAGCTTCCCAACCGGATAAACCACCCATCTGATTAAACTCTATTTGCCCTTCTAGGCCACCTGTTACTTCTTTATGTTTAAACTTTTTTCCCATTTTAACTCTTCAGCACTCTCGCAAAAATTCCGTTGTGTGTTAGGTTACCCCACTCCACTGAATGATTGGCAGGTACTGCTGTCCAAGAAGTAGCTCCGCTATCATACTTGTAGTGAGTAATAGTGTTAGTGGCATTACATAAAACAGATCCACCCATGATAAATATCGAGCCACCATCGACAAGGGCGGTACTTTGGTGTGTTACGGAACTACCACTGCTATTAGTTATTTTTAGCATCATTATTCTGTTCTCCAAAAAATTGCCCCCGGAGCAATAAATACTCCAGGGGACTTTAAGATTAAGATCCGTTCAGACCGATAATCATTGTTGAACCCTTAGGGTTAGAGCACTCAAGAGTACACTCTTCAACAATCATACCAACTGTAGAATCGCCTTTTTGCCCTACGTCGACTTCTTTCAGAGGTCTCAGTGTGGCAATTTTGAACCACTTAGGATCATAAACGATGACAGATAGGTTAGCCAAGCTTACGTTTTGGGTATTAGAAGCGTGGTTACCTGATCTAACAGCAGATGTAGTGGCCAGACCCATAATGTAGTTTGGCTCCACTGTTATATCACCGAAGTCAGACATATAAACGTCAACAGAAGCTCTGAGCTTACCGCCTTCGTCTATGTTACGTCTAACGTTACTGTTAAGAGCCTGAGACTTCGCAGAGAAGTTCCTTCGGTTCTTGGGTGACATCATAGCTTTGGTAGCATTACCGCCTGCTTCAAACACGTTCTGCATGGCATCATCCACGTAGGATACTTCCAATGCAACACGAGTGTCAGTAGCAGCAGTCAGACCTGGTCTGTGAGTTCCTGCGGCGTCCGTACCAGCACCAGTAGGCAGTGTGGAAGGAACTTTCCATGTGGAACTTGTGGCCAGAACAGTATGACTCGCAGAACACAGCCAAGAGTAAAGACCTCCAAAAGTACCTTTGGTACCGGAAGCACCTGCAACAGCAATGTTAGTGCTGTGTACAAGGTTTGCCTCTACGTCACGACGAAGTTCTGTACCACGCTTTTTAAGCTGGTAAGCATATTCGTCTGCCACACCTGTTTGATCAACGGCACGTTTGGTACCTGAGACAGACACGGTCTTACCGTTGATCTGTGTATAGTTACCCAAACGAGTTCTGTTACGAATAGCGGAAGTAATAGTATTACCACCATCATTCTGGTTAGTAGCACCATCAGGTCCAACGTTATCAAAGTCGGCACCTTGTACCATCTCTGAAGCAGCTGGTGGAGCTAGTTCGTCTGTTTGCCACTCGTGATATATACCAGTAGCTTTTGTCTTTCCAATGGAAGACATGAACGGAGTTTCAGCGCGAGTAATCATGCTAATGAAGTTAGCTAGGTCCTCATTTTCCGAAACAGCCGCACCGTTAGTTCCAGAATCGAATCGGTTATCCGATGCACCCTGGGTTGCGTATTGTCCAGTAGCCATTATTTACCTCCTAATGACTTAAGTTGAGTTTAAGGATTTTAAGGCGTATTGTTTCATAAAAGCATCTTGATCTGCCTTGGAAGAATCCTCTTTAAAAGCCCTTGCTTTAACCATGGCCTCAGCATCCATCCGCTTCTTTTCGGCTGGTATGGATTTTTTCACCGGGGTCTTAAGCGTTTTAGCGATCTTACGTTTTGCAGTTCCCTTAGAAACACCTTTTTTAAGGTTTTTATAATCGTGAACAAACTTAACTATCGTAGGATTAGTAATACTATTTATTAATTGCTCAGGTAGGCCCTCTTCTAGGGCAAAGTCTCGAATTTCTTTGGCAGTATTCTCACTCCAATTAGGTATAAGTTGCCCTATATCTTTATTGAACTGAACTACTTGCTCCTGAAATTTCTGTTGTTGGAATTGCTGTTGTTGTTGTTGAATTCCTTTAAGAGCAGATTCCCGTCTACTACGGGCTTCCCAGTAAGTTTTTTGGTGTTTAGTTTGTTCTTTACTAAGTTCACCGATTTCGTAAGTATCGTCGGACTCCTGCGCTTTTTGTAACTTCATGGTGGCGTCATGATAAGCCTTTTGGGCTTTTATTTCTTCACCATAAAAGTTTTGCGCCAGAGCACTTCCTAGTTGATCAAGCTCAGTCAACTTTTTCACTTTTTCTTCTTCTAATGCCTTTTTGAGCTCGCCTATTTCTCGACCTTGTTTTGATAAAGACTGTTTGGTTGCTGAAGAAGCAATCCATTCAGATAACTTTTGAGTAACTTCCTCGCCGTTTATCTTATGGGTTACCATTATATCATCCAAGTCTTCCAGAGAATAACTTTCAGCTTCGGTAGACTCGTCATCTCCGCCTTGAGCTTCTTGGTTGTCATCTTCTGATATATCTTCTTCTACAGAATTACCTTCTTCATTTGTTGCAGCTTCTTCTTCAGAGGCCAGGTCTTGAGGTGCCTCTTCTTCTTCCGCTGGGTTCGCTTCAGCCTCAGGTAGAGATTCTTCAGGTAAGGGTACAATTCCAGCTTGTTGAGCCAGAGGTGAATTCCTGAGAATGTCACTGAGTTGTGCGTCTTCGTTACCGCCTGGAACACTCACATCATCCGATTGGGTAGAGGTTTGTTGTTCAGCCATTATTACTTACCTCCCGTTTTAAGGGTGGCAGTACTCGTGGCAGGTTTTTTGCCTTCCACAAATTCTTTCATAGTAAGTAAAGCTGCTATTTCTTGAGCATACTGTCTTACTTTAAAACTTCCTGCTTGACCAGCTATTTCATGGTTGAAATAGAAGGTGAGAGTATCGTCTATATTTTTCATTATCTTGGGTATGTTATCTGTTTCAATCAGCGCCATTCGTTTTCTCCTTCATAGCTTGTAAATTGCCACCGTAAGTTTCTATTTGTAACATCTTCTCTTTCACAGAACCAAGTGCCATTGCACAGTGGTATAGGTGATCTCGAGACTTATTCTCGTGGGGCTCTGTATTGAGCCACTTCAAAAATAGGTCCACTAATATTTCACCGTAGGCTTCTGTAAAAAATTCTTCTCGATGTTGTGCAGAAAACTTGGCAGTAGCCAAAGCTATTTGCGCTTGTCTGTCGGGATGTATTTTTCCAGTCAGCCTCTTCTCGGCATTTTCTTTATACTTATCCATTATTATACTCCACTATCCCCGGGGGTCCTGGGTGGACTTACCGAAGGATTCATCTTTTGCTGTGCATGAGATAATTCTTCAGGGTCCATGGACTGACCTGTGATATTTAAAGGGTTACTCTTACTTTTATTAACTTCCAGCTCGTCCAGTACTTGTTTGGACATAGCCATAAGGTCTCCAAAAGGAGGTCTCTCAGGTACTTCGACACCTTCTTTATGTGCTTTAAGTGATATGTCTGCCCACTTTTGCATGTGAGTATCGATTGCTATTGCAAGCTGCCTGGCATTGTCTTGGTAGGCATTATTAGATTGCACGTCAGTGTAACGGACATTCGCATGAGCCTGATCAATCTCGCTCTGCATTTTGGCCTCTGCTACCTTCTTGGCTTGCTCTTTTTCCTTGGCTTGTTCCTCAAGTGCCTTTGCAGTTCCCTGTAAAAACTCAGGGGTCGTATGATCCTTTAAGTAATCCGAAGGTTCCAAATCAAGTGAGGTTAATAGTTGATTCGCTATAGTGGCATAAGCGTCAGGCTTAAGCAAAGAACCGGCTCCTGCCTGATTAAGAAGAGGAATTAAATCCTTAGCCAACAACTGAA
>Ga0315331_10004501_pt1 | contig 10505 bp, 10 predicted proteins | sample M160m34915metaG_FD_203456 | JGI IMG/M metagenome (GOLD analysis project Ga0315331, IMG submission 203456) | Ammonia-oxidizing marine archaeal communities from Monterey Bay, California, United States - M1 60m 34915 | ecosystem: Environmental > Aquatic > Marine > Intertidal zone | place: USA... | reverse complement strand
GGGGTGCCCACGCTCCTGATCGGCCAAGATGCAGGTGAGGACTGAGCGGGACGCGCGCTAGGCTCTCGCTCCCCCTGGCTACGGAGAAGACCATGACTGAGATCCCGGCCTCCCGGCTCGCAGAGATCCCCGAGGACATCGAGGACGCGATCGCGGCGTTGAAGCGCGAGCGGGGCGCCATCGTCCTCGCCCATTACTACCAGGAGCCGGAGATCCAGGATCTCGCGGACGTGGTGGGAGACTCGCTGCAGCTCGCCCGCGCGGCGCAGCAGGTAGACCGTGACGTGATCGCCTTTTGCGGCGTCCACTTTATGGCGGAGACGGCGGCCATCTTGAACCCGGACCGAACCGTGGTCGTCCCGGATCTCGAGGCCGGGTGTTCACTCGCGGACGGCTGCCAGGCCGATGACTTTCGCGCGTTCAAGGCGGAGCACCCCGGCGCTCGCGTGCTCAGCTACATCAACTGCTCCGCGGAGGTGAAGGCGCTCTCCGACCTGATCTGCACGTCGTCCAACGCCGCCAAGATGGTGCGCGAGTTCGACGGCGAGCCGCTGATCTTCGCTCCCGACCGTCACCTGGCGCGCTTCGTCGCTAAGGAGGCGGGCCGCGATGACCTGATCGTCTGGCAGGGCGCGTGCGTCGTGCACGAGCAGTTCAGCGCCAAGCGGCTCGCGGCGCTACGGCTCGAACATCCCGACGCGGAGGTGCTCGCGCACCCCGAGTGCGACCAGGCCGTCCTCGACCAGGCGGACTTCATCGCGTCGACGACGGGCATCATCCAGCGGGCGGTCGACACCCCCGAGCGGGTCTCGATCATCGCGACCGAAGACGGCGTCTTCCACCAGATCAAGCAGAAGGTCCCGGAGAAGGTGCTGATTCAAGCGCCGGGGATCGACGAGAGTTGCAGCTGCAACCAGTGCCCGTTCATGCGTCTCAACACACTCGAGAAGCTCTACCTGTCGCTGCGCGACCTGGAGCCCATCGTGCAGGTGCCGGAGCCCGTGCGCTCGCAGGCGCTGGTGCCGATCGAGCGGATGCTCGCGCTGTCGTAACGCGGCTCTGAGATCCCCTTGGCGCTGAGCGGCGCTGCACGCCGTGACCTCGGGCGTCCCCCTCAGGGGGCCTGCGGGCTCGCCGTCTCGATCCAGTAGCGGCGCATCGTCTCCCTGAGAAGGGGCGGGGCGCCGTCGCACGGACTCACCCGCCAGGGGCCTCGGCCGTGGGGATCGCGCGTGTGCGGTCGGCCGAACCCAAGGGACGCGTAGGGCGCGAGACCCGAGGCGGTCTAGAAGCCGTACTGCGCCTTGAGGTCCGGGTCGCGCTCGGCGATGGTGCGCGCGCACTCGACCATCACCTTGCACTGCTTGACGGTCGCGTCGTCCTGCATCTTGCCGTCGATCATCACGGCGCCGGTGCCGTCGCCCATCTCGTCGATCACGCGCTTCGCCCAGAGCACCTCGTCCACCGGCGGGCTGAACACCTGCTTGGCGATCTCGATCTGCACGGGGTGGAGCGACCAGGCGCCGACGCAGCCCATCAGGAAAGCGTTTCGGAACTGGTCTTCGCAGGCCACCGTGTCCTTGATGTCTCCGAACGGGCCGTAGTAGGGCAGGATGCCGTTGGCGTTACAGGCGTCGACCATGCGGGCCATCGTGTAGTGCCAGAGGTCTTGCTGCGCGGTCGGGCGGGGCGCTTCCTCGTTCTGCGGGTCGGGGTCGGTGCGCACGATGTACCCCGGGTGTCCGCCGCCGACGCGTGTGGTCTTCATCCGCCGGCTCGCGGCGAGGTCCGCCGGCCCGAGCGACAGGCCCTGCATGCGAGGGCTGGCGGCGCAGATTTCCTCGACGTTGGCGACGCCGAGCGCGGTCTCCAGGATCGCGTGCACCAGCAGCGGCTTGGTCAGACCGGCGCGCGCTTCGAGCTGGGCGAGGATCCTGTCGACGTAGTGGATGTCCCAGGCGCCTTCGACCTTGGGGATCATGATGACATCGAGCTTGGCGCCCGCTTCGGTCACCAGCGTCATGATGTCGTCGAGGAACCAGGGGCTCTCCAGGCAGTTCACGCGGGTCCAGAGCTGGCAGTCGCCGAAGTCCGTCGCGTTGGCGATCTGCACGAGGCCCTCTCGGGCGGCCACCTTGTTGTCGGCCTGAACAGCGTCCTCGAGGTTGCCGAGCAGCACGTCGCACTTCTTCGCCATGTCCGGGACCTTGGCGGCCATCTTCGCGTTGGACGGGTCGAAGAAGTGGATCATGCGCGACGGCGTGAACGGGATCTCGTGCGGCGGCGCGGGGGCGCCGATCGCCATCGGCTGAAAGAAGTCCTTGGGGCTGCGCATCGGGCTACTCCTCGTAGAGTTTCTTGACTTCGACCTGTCCGGGGAAGGCCTCCTTGCAGAGGTCGCAGAGGGTGCACTCGTCGAGGTTCTCTTCCACGATCTGAAGCCCGTCGTCGCCGGCGGCGAAGATGTCGACGGGGCAGACCTCTGCGAGCTTGCCAGCGGAGGTGGCATCGGCGGCCACCGCGGCGTCGACGCTCACGTCGATGAACAAACCGGGCATGATCAGGCCTCCCCCAGCTTCTGCTGGATGAGCGCGGGGATCTCCTCGATCCGCTCCGCGACTTCGATGCCGGACTGGCGCATTCGCTCGATCTTGTCGGCCGTCGTGTCGGCTTTGCCTTCTACGATGGTGCCGGCGTGGCCGAATCGCATGCCGGGCATCTCGTCCATGAACCGTCCAGCCATGAACGCGACGATCGGCAGACGCGAGTTGTTGTCGCGGACCCACTCGGCGAGCTCCGCCTCCATGCGCCCACCGGGCTCGGAGTAGATGGCGATCGCCTTCGTCTGCGGGTCGGCCTCGAACAGCGGCATCAGCTCAGCGTAGGTGCTGCCAATGATCGCGTCGCCGCCGATCGAGACGGCTGTGCTCTGTCCCATCCCTGCGGCGGTCAGCGTCGAGGCGATCTCCGTCGTCATGCCACCGGAGCGCGACATGACCCCGATCGAGCCCTTGCTGTAGGCCTGGCGGGTGTTGGCGGCAGGGCCTCCGACCCCTCCCATCTTGATGCCGACGCCCTCGGGGCCGGGGGAGATGATGCCCAGGCAGTTCGGCCCGATGATGCGCGCGCCCCGGAGCTTGGCCAGCTCTACCATCTGCGCGACCTCGCGCCGCGGGATCCGCTCCGTCACGATGACGATGATCTCGATGCCGTTCTCGATGGCCTCGAAGACCGCGTCCCGGGTGAATTTGGGCGGGACGCAGACGACCGAGCCCGTGACCTTGTGGTCGCGGGTGATGTCGCGGACGCAGTCGTAGACGGGAACGCCGTAGACCTCGCGCCCGGCGCGGCCGGGCGTGACGCCCCCCACGATCTTCGAGCCGTAGTCCAGGTTCTCCCGCGTCAGGCTCACCGCTTCGCGGCCAGTGATGCCCTGGACGATAAATGTCGTGTCCTGGTCGATCAGGATTGCCATCAGCCGAGTTTCTCCACGGCGCGTCCCGCGGCCTCGAACATCGAGACGCTTCGGTCACAGTATTCGACCCCGTACTTCGCCAGGATCTTGAAGCCCTCTTCCTCCCACGCGCCGGGAATGCGGAAGATGGCGATCACCTCGGCGGGGTCCTTGCCGCTTTCGAGGCAGCCTTTGATCACGCCACGGGCGACCATGTCGACCCGGGTGTTCGAGACGACGTTCATCATGACGGCGATCTTCTCGACGCCTGGCTTGCTGAGGATGAGCTTCGTCAGCTCGCATGCCTTCTTGACGCTCGGGTTACCGCCGATCTCGCAGTAGTTGGCGGGTTTGCCACCGTGCTTGCGGACGGCGTCGAACAGCGTGAGCGAGCCGCCGCCCGCGCCGATTACGAGCCCGAGGTTGCCGTCGAACTCCACGACGTTTCCCGCGACGCCGCGGTGGTCGCTGCCGTCGACCTTCGCACCGTCGATCTCGAACGGCGTCGGGGGGCGCGCCTGGCGCGTCTCCTCATCGCCGATCCCGAGGTCACTGAGTAACTGGGCGTGGGAGCCGCGGGCCTCGGCCTCCATGTCCACGTGGCCGTCGAGGACGAGGATGCTCCCGTCCTCGAGCCGCGCGAGCGGGTTGATCTCCGCGAGCGTCAGGTCGTACTCCAGGAAGAGGTCGATCAGCTTCGCGACGATCGGGGTGAGGCGGTTGAGGTCACTGCCGGTGACCCCTACGGAGCCAACGGCCTCCTTGGCGATCCGGGGTGTCGTCGGCAGGACGGTCGAGACGTGTGTTTGGGACACACGCTCCGGATGCTTCTCGGCGACCTCCTCGATGTCGATCCCGCCCATGTCGCTGAAGATGACGACGGGCTGCTTTGCGCGGCCGTCCCAGGTCACCCCCACGTAGTATTCCTGCGCGATGGGGCTCTTCTTCTCGACCAGGATCGAGCGAGCGGACTCCCCGTTGACGACGATCGGGAGGATCGCGTCGTAGTGCGCCGCGGCCTCCTCGGGGGTGTCGGCGAACAGGACCGCGCCGGCCTTCATTCGGCCGCCGGACAGGACCTGGCTCTTGAGGACGACCGGGCAGCCGATCGTCTCCGCCGCGCGCAGGGCCTCGTCACGCGATTGGACGACCTCTCGAGGCCCCATGGGGAGCCCCAGCCGTTCGAAAAGCGCTTTCGATTCGTATTCGTAGAAACGCATGGGAACCTCTTGGGCAGCGAGCGCCGTTTGCGAGGTCGCCCTTTGGGCGGACGTGACCGAGAGTCGCAGGCGCTTGCTCGTAAGCGCGCGGACTGTATTGCCTTTTGGGACGGCAAGCAAGGCGATCGCCTGTTAAGCTCGTCCGCCGATTCCATCCGCCGCGGACCACGCGGCGACAGAACAGGAGTGTTCCAATGCCCTCGACCGTCCAGGCCTACTCGATTTCCGCAGAGGACATCGCCGCGGAGAAACAACGGATCGATCGCGAAGGGGGTGAGTTCGACATCGCCGGCGTGATCCACCTTGACTCGATGGAGCTTCCCGACGTGGGCCCGGGTGACGTCCGGATGCGCATCCTCGCCGCGTCGGCTGAGCACAACGTGGATCACGCGGCTCTGGCGGACACCGTGAACATCGCCGAGGCACGTGGCGGGAAGATGTACCCGGGGAACTCGGCGCTGGGTGAGGTTGTCGAGGTGGGTGACGCGGTGACGCGCTTCGCCGTGGGTGACATCGTCGTGACGCACTGCAACGGCGAGCCGGACGAGTTTGGCTATCCGACGCGGATCTGGGCGTATGACATGCCCGATTCGCGGGGTTGGTATGCGGAAGAGGCCGTTGTGGGCGATTGGCAGCTGGTGAAGGCGCCGCTCGACTGCGGTCTCAACCTGTGGGAGATGGCGACGTTGCCGCTGCGCGCGCCCACGGCCTACCACATGTGGCGCCGAGGGATTGGGATCATGCGCTTGAAGGTCAGTCGCGAGCAGTGCTCGACTTTCAACGTGCTGGGCTTTGGGGGCGGCGTCTCGGAGCTGTTCCTGATGATCGCGAAGGCGGAGGGGCATAACGCCTACTTCTGCTCGGGGAGCCCTGCGCGGCGGGAGGCGCTCGAGAAGCAGGGCATCGTCGGGATCGACCAGAAGGCGTTCAACCGCTTCGCGAGTCGGGATGACATCAAGGGCTTCAGCAAGCACGTGAAGAAGCTGACCGGCGGGGTTGGGGCGCACATCGTCTGCGACATGCTCCGTGGCCCAGTCTTCGACGCCGGCTTCCAGATCGCGGCGCGCGAGGGCGTGAACCTGTCCGCGGGCTGGCAGCTGTCGCAAAAGATCTCGTACAACTCGACGCTCGCGTCGGTCAAGCAGGTCACGCTCGACCACACGCACTACGAGACGCTGGCCGGCTGTGAGGCGGCCACGGAGCTCTACGGCAAGGTGTTCAAGCCGACCGTCCACCGCGAGGTGTACGCGTTCGCGGACCTGCCGCGCGCGATGGCGGAGATGCACGACAACGTGCAGACCGGCATCCCCGTCGTCCGGGTTGCGGAAGAGATGCCGGACTCTGTGAAGGGCCTGCTCTAGGCGCGATCGCGGGGGCGGGCGCTCCTCGTGAGCGCCTAGGCGTAATGGGAGCGGCGTTTGACGACGACATCCCGGTCGAGGGTGAAGATCTGCGTCTTCTTCCAGCCGGGAGGGGCGTCGTCGTTCGTCGCGTCCTCTTCACGCTGATACTTGAAGCCCAGCAGGCGGGTCTCGACCACCCCGAGGTCATCCCGAGACGGATGGTCGCTCGTGCCGAGGACGTCGGTCGCGGCATAAACCGTGTCACCGGCGAACAGCGGCGCGGTGTGGCTGCCGGTCTTGTAGATCAGGTCACCGAGTGCGTTGTCGCCCACGTCGGGTCCCGACAGGCCGAGGCAGAGCGTGAACGGGATGCCACCGAAGATGATCAGTTCCCCGCCCACGTACTGTGCGGGGTCGACGTCGATCATGTGCTGGTTGCAGTGGACCTGGCTCGTGTTGTCGAGGATGCCCGTGAGCCAGATGTGCTCGCTCGTCATCGTTCGCGCGCGGGAGTGTTCGATGCGCGTGCCGGGTTCGAAATCCTCGAAGTAGGAGTCTCCGCTCGAGAGGTGGCTCAGTGAGGCGTAGTCGTCGTGCCCGCGGTATTCGGGGAGCCACAGGTCGCAGGCCACTTCATCCGGCTCGACCGCGAACCCCTCTACCGTGATCGAATCATCGTCCTTGTAGACTTGGACCTTCCGTTGCCAGGTCATCACGATCGCTTCGTCGCTCTCCCCCACGTTCTTGTGCGCGGTGGACTGAACGTGGACGATGCCGAGGTTGGGTCGGCTTGAGGAGGGGCGCACCCCCAAGATCTTGGTCTCGACCTCGATCGTGTCGCCGATATAGACCGGCGCGCCGAAGCGCATGTCGATGTACTCGAGGTTGGCGCGCGCGTTCTCGGAGATGTCCTCGACGGTCTGGGAGAACGCGACGAGCATGGTGAGCGCCGGTGGGCACACGAGTCCTTCGTAGCCGTAGGCGCGGGCGTAACGCGCGTTCTTCGCCAGCGGGTTCGTGCCCATGGAGAAGTCGCCGAAGATGGCGAGCAGCCCGTCCGTGATGGTCTTGCCGCCGTGATGGTGGAAGACCTGACCGGGGCGGAAGTCTTCGAGGAAGTTGCCAGTCTTCTTTCGGATGATGCGCGGGGTGCTTTCGGTCACGGTGTGCTCCTTGAGGGCAGTCGAGTCTATCTGGAGGTTGGGCGACTGCCAGTCGCTGCCGGTGTGGGCTTCAGCGCGGCGGGGCATTGAGCGCCCAGTCGTACTCGAAGTACTCGAGGTCCAGCGTCTCCAACCGGGTATCGATCCACGCCCCATCGGCGTCCGGGGCGTAGCGGGCCGAGAAGGCGAGGGCACCACCCGCGGCGTCGAAATCGTCTGAGAACCAACGAAAGATTCGGCTCAGCACGACCGTGCGTTCGGTCCGGTCGATGTGGAGGCCCTTGCGGGGGTCGGCGAGGAAGCGGCGCATGGACGCGTCGAGCTGTGCCGAGATTTGATCGCCCCGGTAGGGCTCCCGCGCGAGGGAGGGGCAGGAGAGCGACGCGCAGACGATCGCGCCGTGGATCCGGGGCTCGCCGGTGGGCCGGAGGATCTCGTGCTCGATCTCGTGGAGTGTGACCCGCTCGCCCTCGATCCGCGCGATCTCCCGTCGCCAGACGGGCCAGATCAGGGACCCAGCGTCGCGGATGCTCTCGAGTGGCCAGTGGTCGATCACCATCCGAATCGCGAGCACGTTGTAGGCGTTGATCCAGAACGCGAGGCGCTCCTCCGGTCGTCGGATGGCGCTCGGGCGCGCCGCTTCCAGGCCCGCGAGCAGTCGCGGCCACCGGGGATCTCCTGCGATCGCTTCGTAGTCGACCTCGGTTCCGGCCAACCGGGAGGTCTCGGCGGTGTGGTCGCGCAGCACGTCGGCGTAGAGGTCGACGTCGAACTCCGCAGCCGCGGTGCCGGCGAGCAGGGCGCAACTTCCCATTAGGCACAGCGCGCGGGACACCGAAAAGCGGGGGGAAAGGGCGCGTTGCACGCTTTGGGGTTTCAAGGCCGACACCTCCACGAGCAATATAGCCCCGTAGATGATGTCGACCGGTGAGGGCCGCTATATTGAAGCTGCCCGCCCCCCAGGAAGACTGATGTGTCGGGAGGCTTCTCCGCGTGAACGTAGGGGTGCCGAAAGAGTCGACGCCGGGAGAGCGACGTGTTGCTGTCGTGCCGGAGGTCGCTCGTGCGTTGAGCGCCAGTGGCGCAGCGGTTCACTTTGAGCGCGGCGCAGGGGCTGCGGGGGGCTTCCTGGATCGGGAGTTCGAGGAGTCGGGGGCGAGGCCCTGCGACACCTATGGCGAGCTGGCGGGTCGTTCGGACCTCGTGCTCAAGGTGCAACCTCCGAACGATCAGGAGCTGCCAGCCCACTCGGAGCACAGCGCTCTGATCAGCTTGTTGCGGCCGCTGGACGAACCCGGCCGGATCGAGCAACTCGCGGCGAGGCACATCGACGCGTTCGCCTTGGAACTGATGCCGCGGATTACGCGTGCGCAGTCGATGGACGTGTTGTCGTCCCAGAGCACTATCGCCGGTTATCGCGCGGTCATTCGGGCGGCTGATGCGTTGCCACGGATCTTCCCCATGCTCGTGACCGCGGCAGGGACGCTCCAGCCGGCTCGGGTGTTGGTGCTGGGCGCCGGGGTCGCCGGGCTCCAGGCCCTGGCGACCGCGCGTCGTCTCGGCGCTGTTACCGCCGCGTACGATACGCGAGCGGCCGTCCGCGAGCAGGTGGAAAGCGTCGGGGCGCGCTTCGTCGAGTTGGACCTCGAGGGTGGGGCAGGGGAGGACGCTGGTGGTTATGCGGCTTCCCAGTCGGCCGCGTTCTACGACCGCCAGCGCGAGGAGCTCGCCAAGCACGTCAGCCTCTCGGACGTGGTGATCACGACGGCGCTTGTGCCGGGTGAGTCGGCCCCGCGGTTGATCACGGCGGCCGCGGTCCACGGGATGCGGCCTGGGTCGGTGATCGTGGACCTGGCGGCCGAGAAAGGCGGGAACTGCGATCGCACCGTTCCCGGCGAAGAGGTCGTCGAACAGGGCGTCCGGATCATTGGCAGCACGAACCTCCCCGCGGAGGTGCCCGCGCACGCGAGCCAGCTCTTCGCGAAGAACGTCCTGACGTTCTTCGATCATCTCGTCACCGAGAATGGCGCCCTCGCCTTTGATCTCGAAGATGAGATCACAGCGGGGACGCTGGTCTCTCGCTGCGGCGAGGTGGTGAATGACCGCGTCTGCGCGCAACTCGCGAAGCGCGAGGAGGGGGGGACTGATGCTTGAAGTGCCGGCCATCGCCGCGCTGACCATCTTGGTGTTGTCCTTGTTCGTGGGTGTCGAGGTGATCTCGAAGGTGCCACCGCTGCTTCACACGCCGCTGATGTCGGGTTCGAACGCGATCTCGGGGATCAGCCTCGTGGGGGCGATCCTCGTCGCGGGCAGCGGGAGCCGGGATTTGGCAGCCCTGCTCGGGTTCGTGGCGATCGCGTTGGCGACGGTGAACGTCGTCGGTGGCTTCCTGGTGACGAACCGGATGCTCGCCATGTTCAAGCAGTCGCGACGTCCCGAGGCGGGTGATTCGTGAGCGGCTTGATCCAGTTCGCCTATCTGGTCGCCGGGGTCCTGTTCATTCTCGGCCTTCGGAACCTCTCGAACCCGCGCACGGCGGTCCGAGGGAATGGCCTCTCTGCTGTCGGGATGTTGATCGCGGTCATCGCGACGCTCGTCTCCAACGAAGTCGTCGACTATCTGACGGTGTTCGCAGGGCTGGTCGTCGGGGCCAGCGTAGGGGGCGTGCTGGCGCTCCGGATCCAGATGACGGCGATGCCGCAGATGGTCGCGCTGCTCAACGGCTTCGGCGGAGCCGCTTCTGCACTGGTCGCGGGCGGTGAGCTGCTCTCGGTCATCTCGGGCCGCGCTGACCTCGGGGGGGGGATTGTCCCAGTCGCGGTCGTCCTCTCGATCCTCATCGGCTCGGTCACGTTGAGCGGGAGCCTGGTCGCCTTCGCGAAGCTCCAGGAGTGGGTCGGTGGCGCGGCGGTTACGTACCCGCTGCAAAAGCAGTCGAACGCGCTGCTCGGCGTTGGGCTACTGGGGACGGCGGGGCTGCTCGTGGCCGACCCGGTTCAGCTGCCGGTCTTGATGGGGGTCGTGGGGCTCTCCCTCCTGCTCGGTGCGTTGCTCGTGATCCCGATTGGTGGCGCGGACATGCCGGTCGTCATCTCGCTGCTGAACGCCTACTCGGGGCTTGCCGCCTGTGCCACCGGCTTCGTGCTCGACAACAGCGCCCTCGTAGTCAGTGGGTCTTTGGTTGGGGCGTCCGGGCTGATCTTGACCCGGATCATGTGCGACGCGATGAACCGCTCGCTGGGGAACGTGTTGTTCGGCGCCTTCGGGTCGCAAGGTGAGGCCGCTTCGACGGCGGACGGCGCCGTGGTGCCCGAAGGCTCCGTCA
>Ga0315331_10004500_pt1 | contig 10505 bp, 10 predicted proteins | sample M160m34915metaG_FD_203456 | JGI IMG/M metagenome (GOLD analysis project Ga0315331, IMG submission 203456) | Ammonia-oxidizing marine archaeal communities from Monterey Bay, California, United States - M1 60m 34915 | ecosystem: Environmental > Aquatic > Marine > Intertidal zone | place: USA... | reverse complement strand
ATCACCCGATCAATTACGGGAGACACCGTCCGTGCCGGCGCGAACAGATCGTTCCCCCTATTGGATAGAGCTTGAACAAAATCATCAAAGCTGTCTGGAGTGGTCCACCCCTGCGCATCCGAAAACGCCGCGGGCCGTGCTGCGAACACGGCCGGTGTCGACATACCCTCATGCGCGTTCACCAGCACGACACCGCAGGCCGGCGGCGCTTCAGCACTATCGACGCCCTCTCCGACGCCTGACATCATCGCCGGGCGGGCAAACAGGCACACCGGTACATCCGCGCCAAGAGCGATACCGATTTCCGCCAGACTCTGCGCCGGGACATCCAGGTTCCACAGAACCGATAGCGCGCGCAGCGCCGCCGCCGCATCGGCAGATCCACCACCGATTCCAGATGATACCGGCAGGTTTTTCTCAAGCACGATGCGCGCGCCGGCAATTATTTTATACGCCGTGCGTAAGGCCTCAGCGGCCCGTAACACAAGATTGTCCCCGCCTCCGCTGTCCAGACCTGCGCCGAACGGACCCCGGATCTCAAGGGACAGTGTATCCGCCGGCTCGACAACGAGACGGTCACCGACCTCGGTAAACACGACGAAACTCTCCAGCAGGTGATAGCCGTCATCCCGGCGACCGGTGACATGGAGGAACAGATTGATTTTGGCGGGTGCGTCTATCCGCACGGTTGCAACAGGGTTCGCGGGGGAATCAGACGGCGTCACGCGGCGCTCAGCTATCCTTTTCGCGCGACACTACATCGCCGAGCCCGCGCAATAGCTTGCCTTCAATTGCCGATACCTGGTCGGCTTCGGGTTTCAGCGCGAGCGCGCGCTGCCATTGAAAACGAGCCTCATTAAGTCTGCCGACCCGCCAATAGGCATCGCCAAGATGGTCGTTGATGGTCGGATCCTGCGGACGTAGTTCGACGGCGCGTTCAAGCTTTCCGACCGCGCCCTTGTAATCCTTCAGCCGGTAAAGCACCCAGCCCAGACTATCGACGATATAGCCGTCATTTGGGCGAAGCTGGACGGCGCGTTCGATCATCTTTCGTGCCCGATCCAGATTGATCCCCTGATCGACCCAGTAATATCCTAGGTAGTTTAGCACGTAGGGTTGCTCGGGATTGAGTTCCAGTGCGCGCTGGAAATCCTTTTCGGCAAGCTCCCACCGGCGTGAGCGTTCCAGAGAAATGCCGCGCGAATACAGAATGGTCCAATGCCGCTTATCTATTTCACCCAGAACCTCGACGGCACGGTCATAAGCCTTCACGGATTCCTCAAAGTGCTTATTCGACCGGAGCAGGTCGCCAAGACTCACCAGCGGATCGGGACGGGTCGGGTCTTCGGTGGTGAGCACCCGCAACAGATCAATCGCTTCATCGTCGCGATCCAGCGCTTCCAGGTTACCCGCAATACGCAGGCGCGCGGAATAGTACAGCGGCGAATTCGGATCGATCCGGCGGTAAGTCGCGATCGCATTGTCACCGCGATCCATGGATTCCAGAAGACCGGCGACCAGCATCTGCGCCAGATCGAAATCCTTGCGCAGATACGTCGACAACCGGCCGTAAATCAGCGCGAGCTGCGCCGAATTCTGCCGGGTCATTGTACTGGCGATATTGAACAACGCTTCAGACACGCCCTCGACAACGTTCGATGCCAGCAAGGACGGCTTCACACCCTTGGCGATACGATCCAGGGCCGGGTTCAATACCACCGAGTCCGGATTTTCGCGCACATAGGCGTCGTAGAGCGACCGGGCCTTGTCCGGCGCGTCAACACGTTCGTAGTGACGTCCAAGCCCCTGTACGACCCGCAGGGTCGCTCGCCGCGCGTTATCGGCGGCAAGCTTGTAATGCCCCTCTGCCGCTGTCGTTTGTTCCGCAACATCGGAAATCAGGGCGGCATGTAGTTCGTAAAGAACCCGAAGACCGGATTGTTTCTTGAGCGGCTCCAGCGCCGCGATGGCTTCTTCGCCCCGGCCCTGACCGACAATCACCCAGGCCCGCAGAAGCGGTTTCATGAAACCGCTGAACCCACGATCGGGAAAAATTTTCAGGGTCGCTTCGGCACCGGCGAGATCGCCTTTTTCGATGGCATCGACCACAAGGACAAGTTTTGCAATCGGCGCTGTCTTTTGCTGCGCGGCAATGGTCTGCGCCATGCCCGCTGCTGAGGCGATATCGCCGTCCGCCAGTTTGGTGAGGAAAGCCCGCCGCAGGAGCTGCGCATCTTTGGGGCCGTTCTCAAGCGCTTTTTCAAGCAGCCGGGAGGCGCTCGAAAAGTCGCGTTTTTTCTGAGCATGGCGTCCAGCAAGATAGTTCCCGGCGCCGGAAACGCCGACAGACATCTGCCCGGCTTGCGCACCGCTTGCGGTGTTGAGCACCGGCACTTCGCCCTCAGGATTGCAGCCACCGACGAGGATCGCCGCCGATATCGTAAAAATAACCGTTTTTAGGGACCTGCCGCGCATGGTGCGCCTGCTCCGTTCACTGTTCGTTATGCCTCATAGAAGCGCCACCGTGGGGCAAAACCCTGAAAGGTCTTTAGCCGCCCCAAATGGCCCACTCTGACGCTGCCAATATCTGTCAATATAGGACGTCCTTGCCGACAGTTAAACGCCGGATGACGATGAAGTGAGGGAAATCGCGCAATCCTGGCTCTGGAACGTCTCGCCGGCCTTACATGTTGGGGTAGTTGGGCCCCCCGCCGCCTTCCGGCACTACCCAGTTAATATTCTGGGTCGGATCCTTGATATCGCAGGTTTTGCAGTGGACGCAGTTCTGCGCGTTGATCTGCAGTTGCGGGTTGGAGCCGTCGTCCTCCGCCACGATTTCATACACACCAGCCGGGCAGTAGCGCTGCTCCGGTGCATCATATTCTGCAAGATTGACGGTGACTGGCACGCTGTCGTCTCGCAGCTTCAGATGCGCCGGCTGATTTTCTTCATGATTGGTGTTCGAAATGAATACCGATGAAAGCTTGTCGAATGACACCTCACCATCCGGCGACGGATAATCGATCTTCGGTGCCTCAGACGCTTTTTTGAGCGTTGTATGATCCGCGTGATGTTTGAACGTCCAGGGCGCCCGGCCCCGGAACAAAAAGGTGTCTATGGCCGAATATATCAGGCCGCCCCACATGCCCCATTTGAACGACGGGCGGATATTTCGGACGCGGTACAGTTCGTCCCACACCCAGCTTTCTTTGATCGCCGTTTCGTAGGACGCGGTATCCGCCGCCGGTGCGTCTTCCCCGACGGCATCGAACACTGCCTCGGCGGCAAGCATACCAGATTTCATCGCCGTGTGGCTGCCCTTGATCTTGGGTACGTTCAGAAAACCGGCTGTACATCCGACCAGCACGCCACCGGGAAATGTCAGTTTGGGGACGGACTGGAACCCGCCCTCGTTGATTGCGCGGGCGCCGTAAGCGATGCGGCGGCCGCCTTCGAAGGTCGGGCGAATTTTTGGATGGGTCTTGAAGCGCTGGAATTCGTCGAACGGGCTGAGATGCGGGTTGGTGTAGTCCAGCCCGATCACAAAACCTACAGCGACCTGATTGTCTTCGAGATGATAGAGGAACGAGCCGCCATAGGTGGCGCTGTCCATCGGCCAGCCGATTGTGTGGGTCACCTTTCCGAGTTGATGGTTTTCGGGTTTAACCTCCCACAACTCCTTGATGCCGATTCCGTATGTCTGATGATCGGCATCGTCCCGCAGATCGAATTTTTCGAACAATGTCTTGGTCAGCGAACCGCGGCAACCTTCGGCGAAAATTGTCTGTCTGGCATGGAGTTCAAATCCGGGTTGATGATTGGCCGTACACTCGCCGTCCTTGCCGATCCCCATATCGCCGGTTGCCACCCCGCGCACACTGCCGTCGTCGGCATAGAGCACTTCCGCTGCGGCGAAGCCGGGGTAGATTTCTACCCCCATGGATTCCGCCTGTTCGGCGAGCCAGCGGCAGACATTCCCCAGACTGACAATATAATTTCCGTGATTGTTCATCTGCGGCGGCGTCGGCAGACGCATCGCACCGGTTTTCCCCAATAACAAGAACTGGTCGCTGCCCACCGGCGTGTTCAGCGGCGCACCGCGTTCTTTCCAATCGGGGAGCAATTCATTCAGGGCACGCGGCTCGAGCACCGCACCGGACAGGATATGCGCGCCGATCTCGGACCCCTTTTCAATGACGCAGACGGAAACCTCGCGTCCCTTTTCCTCGGCGAGCTGACGCAGACGAATCGCGGCGGAAAGGCCGGATGGCCCCGCCCCGACAATCACCACATCGAATTCCATCGATTCCCGTTCCATCACATCGCTCCGTTTGAGGGTCTTTGAATCTGGCTGCGCCGCGAATCTGACGCGTCCTGTGTATAACATGCGGAAACGGATTATCCACGGGCCGGGAAATGATTTACCCTGCGGGCATGGATGCCGATACCGATAACAGAGCCGCTGAAAAAGCCCTGCTCGACTGGTATGTCACCGCAGGGGTCGACGAGACGATCGCGGAACAACCGATCGACCGGTTCACGCTCGCGCCTGCCCCGCCTGCACCTGCAGCAACAAATCCGCAATCAGACCCGCAAGCCCCTCGCCCGAAGGGGAAACCACCCCAGCTTCAATCCCGCGACGCTGCCGTACAGACGGCGCAGGAAGTGGCAGCCGATGCAGCGACGCTCGAGGAACTGCGCGCGGCGTTTGAGGCCTTCGACGGCTGCCCGTTGAAAGAAACTGCGATGAGCTTCGTGTTTGCCGACGGCAATCCCGCAGCGCGCCTGATGTTTGTCGGCGAAGCACCCGGCGCAGAGGAAGACCGCCAGGGTCTGCCCTTCGTCGGGCCGGCGGGCAGGTTGCTGGACAAAATGCTGGCCGCCATCGGATTGGACCGGACCGGAGCGTACATCACCAACATCTTGCCGTGGCGGCCGCCCGGAAACCGCAACCCAACCGACGCCGAAATCGGCGCCTGCCTGCCGTTCCTGGAACGCCATATCGCACTTGCGGCCCCTGAAATCTTAATTTTCATCGGCGGCACGTCCGCTAAGACCCTGCTGCGCCGTCAGGAAGGGATCATGCGGTTGCGGGGCAAATGGATGACCTATGAGCCGGCCTCAGGCGAGCCCGTTGCCGCCCGTGCCCTGTTGCATCCGGCCTTCCTGTTGCGTCAGCCGGCGCAGAAACGTGAAACTTGGAACGACCTGCTAGAAATACGCGCCCGGCTGGATAGCCCCGCGGCTGGGTAAGCCCCCCAAAAAGGTTAGACGGACCGAAAAGCCCTGTAATTGCACAAAATTCGCGTCAACACAGGGCCGCATTTGTTGCCGCGCGCCGCCTGCTCCGGTAGAAGAAGTAAGTGAAAATTAACCAAAATAGACTGTAAACAAGGGCTATGTGCGGGACTTCAAAGTTATATCAACGCCTTAGCCGCCCCGGAAAGGCGTCGCTGACCGCTCTTGTGGTCACGGCAGTGCTGTGGATCACGCCTGCCGCTGTCCAAAGCGCGGAAACCGCCGCACTGCCGACAGACACCAAAGAAAACGCCGTCGATCTGCCGACCGTTCTGTCGGGTGCCGACCGGAAAACCTATCGAAAAATATTCGCGATCCAAGAACGCGGAGATTGGCGCCGCGCCGACCGGCTGATCAAGACGCTCGACGATAAAATCCTGCTCGGTCATGTCATGGCGCAGCGCTATCTGCATCCGACCAAATATCGGTCGCGCTATGTCGAACTGTCGCGCTGGATGAAGAAATACGCCGATCATCCCGATGCGCGCCGCATCTACAAGCTGGCGCTGAGCCGGAAGCCGCGGAACTACCGCGCACCCAGGCGGCCGGACCGGAAGTTATATCCGTCATACGAATCCCATACGATCATCGAACAGACTGGCTATCGTCCGGGACGCAAATCGGCGCGGCGGATTATCAGCCAGGTACGGCGGATGACCCATCGCCGGAAGCTTACCCAGGCGACCCAGTATATCGGCCGCAAGAATATCCAGCGCACGCTCGGCAGCACGGGGATCGACCTCGCGCTCACGCATGTCGCCTCCGGCTGGTTTTTCCATGGCGACGGCAAGCGCGCCTACAAGCTCGCTCATGCTGCCGCCAAACGATCGGGCGCACGGCTGCCCTATGCGCATTGGATTGCCGGGTTGTCCGCCTACCGGCTTGGCAAATATACCGAGGCTGCCGATCATTTCGAGACGGTCGCGCTGTCGACCAAAGTCACAGGCTTCGATCATGCGGCGGCGGCCTTCTGGGCGGCACGGGCGAACATGACCGGTCAACGGCCCGACCGGGTAAGCCGATGGCTCGAAATGGCGGCAGGACAACCCCGCAGCTTCTACGGCATCATTGCGCGTCGCTGGCTCGGCGAAAAATCCCCCTTCGACTGGCAACCGCCGGTCCTAACACGTGAAAGGCTCCAGCGCGTCACCACAGAAAAACCCGGGCGACGCGCGCTGGCGCTTCTTGAAGCCGGGCTTAATGTCCGGGCGGGACGTGAATTGCGTTTCCTGGCGGGCAGCAAGAACACCGAACTTACCCAGTCGCTGATCGCGCTTGCCGACAAACTGTCCCTGCCGATGGTTTCATACCGCGCTGGCGCCGCGTTGATCGGTAATAGCGCCACACTGCCGGCAGTTGCGCTCTATCCGCTGCCGGAATGGAAACCGCGCGAAGGCTTCCGCGTCGACCGCGCGCTTATCTTTGCCTTCATGCGCCAGGAATCTGCATTTAATGTCCGCGCCCGCAGTTCGGTCGGCGCCCGCGGGCTCATGCAGTTGATGCCGGCCACGGCAAGTTTCATTGCCCAGCGGCGGTTTCGCGGCAAACAGCGCAACAAGCTATACGATCCGGCGCTTAATATATCTCTGGGGCAGAAATATATTCTGCACCTGCTGGAAAACAATCATATTGATGGCGATCTGCTGTTGCTCGCGGCCGCTTACAACGGTGGACCGGGCAACCTGAAGAAATGGCAACGCCGGGCGCGCAAAGGGGCGTATACCGACGCGCTGATGTTCATCGAAAGCATCCCCGCGCGCGAGACCCGCATCTTTATAGAACGCGTGCTGTCGAACCTGTGGATGTATCGTGAACGGCTCGGCGAACCTGCCCCGTCGCTCGACGCCCTTGCCGCGGGCGAAAGACCGGTCTACATCGCTGTAGACGGTTCAAACGGTTCGGTGGCTGAAGATGTTCGGAATTAACGAAGACATTCCTTTCGTTGCAATCAATATCGCCGTGATGGCGGTGTCGGATACACGGACGGAAGCGGACGACCGCTCCGGCGACACGCTCGCCGAACGCATCGCGACGGCAGGACACGTCGTCGCCGACCGTGCCATCGTGAAAGACGACCAAGACACCATTATCGCCAAGCTTCATCAATGGATCGCACATCCCAAAATCGATGCCGTTATTTCCACCGGCGGTACCGGCGTGACGGGGCGCGACGTCACACCGGAAGCGTTCCACGCCGTCTATGAAAAAGAAGTGGCGGGATTCGGCGAATTGTTCCGCATGCTGTCCTATGAAAAAATTGGCACATCGACCATTCAGTCCCGCGCGACCGGCGGCGTCGCCGGGGGCACCTATCTGTTCGCCCTGCCCGGCTCGACCGGCGCGGTCAAAGACGCATGGGACGATATTCTGCTCTATCAGCTCGATATCCGTCACAAACCGTGCAATTTCGTCGAACTGATCCCGCGCCTGCAGGAACATCTCGCGGCGGAGTGACGGCGGCGAAAGCCTTCGTCGATCGAACTTTCAGGATTGGAAAGACGCCGTCGCGCACTGGCGCCGCAAAGCAGACGTCAGTTCCACGACATTGATCGGCTTTGACACGTAATCGTTCATGCCGGCAGCCAGGTATTTTTCCCGATCGCCGATCATAGCATTGGCGGTTAGTGCCACTACGGGAACGCTGTTTGCCGGGGCCGGAAGAGCACGGATCAGCTTGGTGGCCGAAATGCCGTCCAACTCCGGCATCTGAATATCCATCAGAACCACATCGTATTGCGCGCGTCCCAAAGCCTCAACGGCCTCAAACCCACTACCAACGATATGGACATGATGCCCGATTGCCTCAAGCAAAGCAGTGATGACGGCCTAGTTTATCCGATTGTCTTCCGCGACGAGAATACGAAGTTTCAGGCCCACGTCATCCTCGGCACTCTACGAAGAATGATCGACGCTGTTTTCTGGCCGGCCTGCACCGCAAACCACTGCAAACCAGAAATGGGAGCCCTCTCCGGGCGTACTCTCGAATTCGAGTTCACCGCCAAGGGCCGTTACGAGTTCTTTACTGATCGCAAGACCGAGTCCTGAGCCGCCATATCGCCTGGCAATCGAGCTGTCCGCCTGGACAAACTTCGCGAGATGATCACGTAATCGAAATTCTCTTGGCAGAAGATAGTCAGGTAGATGTCCGCCTTACACAGGAAGCACTCAAGGAATCGAATATCCGAACGAATCTGAGCGTTGCCAGCGACGGTCACGAGGCTATGGCATTTTTGCACAAGCAGGATAATTTCGCGGATGCCCCAACGCCCGATGTCATTCTTTTGGATTTGAACATGCCGCGCATGAGTGGTCGGGAAGTTCTGGTTGAAATGCAGCAGCATGAAGACCTGAAGGTTGTTCCGGTTGTCGTCCTGACCAATTGCGGTGAAGATAGCGATGTTCTCGATACCTATTCGCTTTGCGCCAACAGCTATATCCGCAAGCCGGACGATATTAATGATTTTTTCGCCGTTATCCGTTCTATAGAAAATTACTGGTTGCAGACAGTGACGCTTCCAAAGGTTGCGTGAAACTAGCCTGAACGCATTCAGTACGGACGGGTAGCTTGCCGACCGCGGCGTCGCAAGCACCAAACCTGGTACGCTACACCATCATCGATATCGGCAAGCGGTTCCAGCATTGCCACACGCGCACCTGGCCGGGCGTTCGCCAGCGTGTCCGCCAGCGCGTGTTCGGTTGACCAGCGCACATCTTCGAACAGGTTTCCCGCCCGCGCGCCCTGCGCCGCGCCAATCAGCCAGTAGCCGCCATCATCGGACGGGCCAAACACGAGATCGTTTCGCTTGAGCGCTTCGAATGCCGAGGCTATGTGCCGCCGGTCAATATCCGGAATATCGCTGCCGACGATCAGCGCCGGGTGCGGCCCGAACCGAGTCAGGCAATGCGCCATGCGTTCGCCAAGATCGCCACCGCCCTGGGGTAACCGCCCGACGCCGCGCGGATGGAGGCGGTCATTGCCCAGCGTGTCGTCCGGCGTGATGCCGATCCACGTCGACCAGCCGCCGCCTGCCACCAGCCGCCGCGACACCGTGTTCAGGGTCGCGCGGTAAAACCGCAGCGTTTCGATAGGGCCGATATCGGCGGCCAGCCGCGTCTTGACCCGGCCAAGCTGCGGGCGGCGTGCGAATATGACGACATGCTTCATCGATAGATCCGCAGGAGAATTCGGGGCGATACGCCAAGAAAGTAAAGCACGAGGCAGAATATATTCCGCACCGGGCGGCCCCACCAACCACCGCGCTGGTAGCGGATTGCCGACGTCACCGCCCGGGTTTTCAGAACGGTGATATTTTTCCTCCCGATGCGGCGGACTATTTCGACATCTTCCATCAACGGAATAGTCCGAAAGCCTCCGAGCCGGAGATAAAATTCACGTGAGATCAGCAGACCCTGATCGCCATAGGGCAGTCCGAGCCGCCGCGTCCGCCAACCAACCAGCCTCTCCATCCTGCGCGCCTGCGGCGACGGATCGTCGAGCGCAAAGGTGAAGACCGCTGCACGAATTGCGTTCGCGGGGTCGGCGGCGAAGGAGGCAACCTCCGTCTCCCAGCCGCCGGACAGACGCGTGTCGGCGTGGATAAAAAGTATCCAGTCTTCCGTTGCCGCAGCACCGCCGGTGCACAATTGCAGGCCCCGTCCCCTATCGGACACCACGATGCGCGCGCCGCCAGCCAGTGCCATATCACGCGTACTGTCGGTCGAGCCGCCATCGGCAACCATAATCTCCGCCGCACCATCGCGCACCGAGCCGATTGCCGCCGCCAGGCCGGCTTCTGCGTTCAGGGTCGGGATGACGACGGATATACTGGGTGAGGGAGCCATGCTGCCCCGGTTATTAGCATGGTGAGATGCTGATTTCTCTCACTCTGTGGACACGAACAATAATTGCTCCTGATTTGTTCCTATCCAGGGGTCATCGTCTTTGCCCCATGGATTCTCAAATTCCGGATATTCCCCGCAAGGGACGCGGCGCGGTCAGCAGCCAGACAGGCCGTTTCGAAGGCTATGACGCCATTGCCATCGATGACGGCTGGGATACACCGGCCGACCAAGATCTGCCACCGCTGCGCACCACGGTGACCGCAGATGCGACCAAAACCATCATCGCCCGGAATACCTCGCCGGACGTGCCGTTCGACCGGTCGATCAATCCGTACCGGGGCTGCGAACATGGCTGCGTCTATTGT
>Ga0315331_10004498_pt1 | contig 10507 bp, 7 predicted proteins | sample M160m34915metaG_FD_203456 | JGI IMG/M metagenome (GOLD analysis project Ga0315331, IMG submission 203456) | Ammonia-oxidizing marine archaeal communities from Monterey Bay, California, United States - M1 60m 34915 | ecosystem: Environmental > Aquatic > Marine > Intertidal zone | place: USA... | reverse complement strand
GGCGGTAGGCGAGAGTAAAAATCCGGGTTATATCGACAGTCTTGGGCAGAACAATGGCCCCAATTAACTGGGCCCGACCCGCGAGCAAGTTGGTTTCTGCCTTGCCCAAAGATACATAGCTGTCGGTGGTGAATCTGCGGAACCAGTTCAGAGAAACGCTGTTATCCTGCTTCACCTGCAACTGATAGTGCTGAAATTTGTCGGCGGCGTTTCCGCCCACTGCAACCAGCAGAATCTCATCTCCGCCATGATAGATGCTGGCGGTGCGCTCAGCTAGGGCGTACTTGTCCTTGCCTACCCAAAAGTCTCCAAGCCCTTCAGTCCCCATGTAAGCAAATGACAGTTTCAGCTCCGCCCCATCCGCTAGCGTAATCTGCATTTGTTGCATCGTACCGCTGGTCAACATGTCTTCCCAACTGGTTTCGCCCATTAGTTCTCTAACGCGCGTGTTTCTTGCTTCTCGCACAGGATCGCCGGGATCGTAATCCAGATAGATCTCCGCAATCTGGCGAGCAGCATTACGTGCGCCCCGAGCGATGGCAAATACGCTAACGGTTGAGCCAGCAATGCCATCAATATCCTGGTCGACCTGGAATTCGTCGCTGATCGCTTTTTTGCGGAACTGATTCAGCAAACCGGGTTGAGCGAGGAAATCACCTTTTATGCGCAGGTAGGTTTCTTCATAATCGAGAATTTTAACGCCGGTCATATTGAAGTCAGCATCAATACCCACCAGCATATCAATCGCAGCGCTATAGCCTGGTTCTATCGGAGGGACATCGGCGCTGAGAAAGGCATAGCCAACTAACTCGCGCTGTCGACTTTGAGTATTTGTGCGATAGCCGGGCCAGGTGGCAGGGTTACCCTGCTTTTCGCCGAACGTCTCTGCCATCGGCAATACTTCATGCAGCCATTCAGTCAGCACATCGGTAGAAAAGGGTGTGGGCACAGGGTCGAGGGATTGGCCAACAACGGGCCGCGCCGTTCCTTGAGAGAGAGTTAGCAGCACCAGCAGCATTAGTAGAGCTATGGTTTTCTGTATTGGGTTCATTCTTCAAAAACTCAATCTTGCCTATAGGAGTCAATGACCGGGAAGAGAGGCGTAGAGTTAGGGTAAAGAGATGATTGAGGTTGGTCCTGGCTCTGCTGCAGCCAGGGCCAACCTGCCAGACTGTCATTACTGTAAGAACCTATCCACCAATCTGCACATAGCCCTGACGGCCAAGCTCAATCAGAGTGGTAAGCGCCCAGTAGTCTATCTGGATCTCATCCAGCAGATCATCTTCCTCAAGGCCACGTGATAACACGCCCTGCCCGCAAAGATGAAATTCCACACCAGCAGCATGCAGCATCTTGATCAGATCGATATTGGGATTATCTTTACCATCATGCCGGGCTCTGAATTCTTCGTTGGTCAGCCCGATCAGGCCTGAACCCCGGTGCATGACTATAGCTATCTTGCGGTTTTCTTCTGGTACACCGAGTTTAGCCAGAGTGTTGATGTAGCGAGCGATCAGCGGCAGCATAGGGTATGGATCGTCCAGGTTGTCATCCTCCACTACCAGATCGAACACAACCTTGTATTCAGTATTTGAATCTGGGGTGAGGTGGGCACCGGGATAGTCGCGGCTAGCACCGTAGCCCGGTATGGGCAGTTCGTCAGCAGCAAACGCAGGGGTTAATAGAAGTAGGGCAGTCAGTGTGACGAGCAATTGCTTTAAAGTTTTCATATTTAGGGTTCTCCTTTTGGATGACTGAAGCCTAAATTAACAGGGGCAGAATACAAGGAGACTCAGCCCTTTGATTTGTCTGTTCGTCAGTCAAACCTTGAGGATTGGCTGTTTTGATCAGCAAGTTTCGTCAATCAGGCAAAATTCGTGTCGAGTTGTCTCAATTCCTCGCCAAGGTACTGTGCCAATCGCAGCATGCCGAATTGACCCGCTGCCGTCTCCGCGTCCGAATTATAGTTGGTGTTGGTGTTCACGTCGTAGGCGTAGACCCTGCCAGCAGAATCCTGGATAGCCTCAATGGCCGCTACCTGAACACGGTTAGCCCGTAAAAAAGTTTCACACTGTTCGATGAAGTAGGGATGATAGTCTGTCAGGATTTCGAATTTAGCCTTGGGTCCATCTTGCTCTGCGTCCGTGGGGCAGAACAACCCTTCAACTGAACAGACATCGGCGGGACACAGTTCAAATCCTTCTGACGTGTCCACTTTTACAGCATAGAAGAACTTTCCGTCGATGAACTCGTGTCGAATAATGTGCGGCGTGGGTGCCTGGATGTACTGCTGGATCAGGGTAATGCCATCTACCGGTTCATCGAAACCGGGTCCATCGAGATATCCCCGCATTGCTTCAATCGAGTGGAAAAGCTGTACGCCCTGACCCTTGCCGGCGCGATTGTGCTTGGTGATGAAGCTCTCCGCATCTAACTCTTCAGCAGCCTTGACAATGTTTTTCTTTCCTACCGCTGCGAGTGTCTTTGGCGTTGCTATACCGGACTGATTCAGCGCCATATACTGGTTGACCTTGCTTATCTCAAGTCGAAGCGCCCGGCTGCCGTTGATCACATTACGTCCATGTCGCTCCAGCCAGGCCAGCACTGCCTCCGCGTATTCAGGTGCGAAACGATGGTTGCGGGTGTGAGATGATGCACTAATACGGCTGTAAAACACCCCTTCAGGGGGTTCGCTGGAGAGATCAAAGTGGCCCTCATCAAGGTGCCATAACTCGTAAGCGAGGTTGAGCTCTTCTAATCGGTTTTTTAGGTGCACCGTCCATTCGTTATTTTCGTGTAGTACAAAGATTTTTGCGGACATTGCTAGTTACCTGCTTTTCCGGGCCAGGATCTGCCCCCAGTATGAATATACCTGCGACTCTTGTTCAGCGATACCGCAGTAGTTCTCTCTCAACATAGCCGGACAGTGCAAAAAAGGGGTGGCAGATTGCGGATGATGCAGTTCCCTGAATCGACTGAGCCCTCTGCATGGATTCAACGCGAGGAACTGCATTGCTGCCACAAGCCATGGGAGCAAAGATTAACTGCTGTTATTTTGGGGCAGCAATGGTCTGGCGCTGTTCACCAATACCTCCAATGCCCACTCTAACTACATCACCTGGCTCCAGATATTGCGGTGGATCCATGCCATCCCCGACACCAGCTGGTGTGCCGGTAAAAATGATGTCGCCCGGATACAAAGTCATGAACTGGCTAAGGTGACTGACGATTTCTTTTACGCCAAACACCATGTCGGCAGTATTCCCCTGTTGACGCATCTCACCGTTGACCTCAGACCATATTGTAAGGTCCTGGACGTCTTCTATCTGATCACTGGAGACGAAGTAGGGGCCGACCGGAGCGAATGTGTCCGCGGATTTACCCTTGGTGAACTGGCCGCCACGCTCTCTCTGGAATGCGCGTTCTGATACATCGTGACCAACAGTATACCCAGCGATATAGTCGAGTGCCTCTTCTTCTGATATGTACTGCGCGCGACGCCCGATCACTACCACCAGTTCTGCTTCGTAGTCCAGCTTGCGGCCATTGCGAGGCTGAATCACTTCGTCAAACGGTCCAGTTAATGCGGATGTTGCTTTCATGAAGGTCAGGGGCTCATCAGGTAACTGAACTTCCATCTCTGCTGCATGATTAATGTAGTTGAAGCCTATCGCAACGATCTTGCCGATACCGGTCAGGGGAACACCGAGGCGTGGGTTTCCGGTGACAATAGGTAGATCAGCATTCGGGATCGCGGCTATCTCATCCAATGAAGCGGGTGAAAGCGTCTCAGCTGTGATTTCGCTTACGCGACTTGAGAGGTCCCGTAGTTGGCCCTGGACATCGATAATGCCGGGTTTTTCGCTTCCCGCGGGGCCAAACCTCACGAGGGTAACGTCCGCCACTGCGCAGTTCAGTGGAAACAAAAGGAAAAGGTAACTGCCAAATTTGACTATTTTTTGTTTTAACATCGAGAGCCCTCTGTTTAATCAGCGTCAGTCCATTCGATGCAAGAGTATACTTCGGCGTGGGCCGGGTAGACAGTGCAATTGCGCTTGACCAGTTGTATGCTCGAACTGACGATTCGATAAAATAATAGTTAGGAATTTTAGTCATGTTAGGTAAGGGGATTCTCTGGTTATCTGCTGTTATGTTCACGGGTTATGGCGTGTTGAGCCTGGTTTCACCGGCGACGCCAGCAGATTTCGCCGGCCTTGGAATATTAAATGGCGATGGATTTGCTGAGATCGGCGCCATGTATGGAGGCTTACAAACAGGGCTCGGGCTCTACTGTGGCTTCGCTGCTATCAATCGAGAGTTCTACCGTGCTGGCTTGGTGCTGCTGGTAGTTGGCATCGGTGCGCTGACATTGGCTCGGCTGCTGTCCTTGATGCTGAGTCCTGAGGCGGTGAGCGCCTATACTTGGGGTGCTCTTAGCTATGAGTCACTTACCACTATTGTTGCTTTACTGGCCCTGAAAACGCGTGGGCGGCCATTACCAGCGGCTCAGAATTAAGCACCCGTGAACTCAATGTTCAATAATTCTTCGCGCTAAGCAGAGAGTATGTCACAACACGAATATATCTTTATCGCGGTTTCAATCATCCTGGGTCTGGCACTTACCCGTTTGCTCCACACCATGGGCATGATCGTGCGCAGTCACGAGCGAGTCGTGTTTCATTGGGCACCCATTACCTGGGCGCTGAGTGTGCTTGTTTTCATTCTGCATTTATGGTGGATTGGCTGGGGTCTTCGCAGCATTGATGAGTGGCAGTTTCTTGATTTTATGGTGCTGGTGTTTGGATCGATTTTTCTCTACGGTGCCGCAGAACTTGCCCTATCACCCCCGGAAAGTGATTCCCTTCATCTGCTGAACGAATCCCGCCGCCTTGGCCGTTTGTCGGCGCTTTCGATGTTGATGTATTTCCTGGTTGGACCCTACGTGAATATTTTCATGTACGGCTATGGAGTGTTGCCTTCCATTACTGTCCCCTCTGCCGGCATTGGCTTGATGGTTTTGGCGATATCGAAACCAGAAAAATTTCCCATGTGGACGGTACTCTTTGCCGCCTACTCAGTGTTCATTCTGGCGCTGACTATCTGAGGCATTGGGGTCCGAAATTAAGAATCATCAGTACAGAGGTTTAGAAGCCATTATAGAAGAATCAACCCGGGCCGCTTTCTATTGCTGGAATTCGTGTTCCTCGCGTTGTTGGGGGGTGAGCCATCGCAGCCGCCGGCTTTCGCTGGCAGCAAGCGAAAAGATGGGCGAGACCGCAGAGCTAAGTTAAACCTTTTGGGGCACACTTGCTGCGTGAACCTTCTGCTTTCATAGGTCCAAGGGTTTACGCGTTCGCGACCGCCATTATGTCTGTTTGCCGTTTCCTGGGTTGAAGGCCCCTCGCAGAGTCGTTTGCCGCCAATTTAGGGCTGTTCAAAACGCTTCACGTAGCCCCCGTAATGCGTGGCTCTTGACCTCCCCGGATGCAAGGGTCAATTCTTAAGTTAACAGTGATCATATATATGGGACGAAAAGGTAGCTATTTTTGCCAATTCAGGTAGAATGCGCGCCGTTTAGTCTTCCGGCTACGTTTTTTATTCCAATAAGTCCAAATTATGTTACAGCACGTATCTCCAGCGTAATCAGGCGTTTGCCTGCTGCTCTTAGGTTTGTGCCCCAACTGGATAGTCGAGTCGCGCTTTGCAGATCGACATAACTTGAAGGAGAGTCGGGAACCGAAGGGAGCTTGTATGCTTTTAGCTCTTAAAAGAAATAAATTTATCAAGGGGATTGCCCATGAAATTAATTAGCAAAAAATGCCGAGTCAGCTTGGCTGTTGCAGCCGCGATCGGCGCATCAGCGCCCGGCGTGGTTTCGGCTCAATCTGACGAAGCCGTCGAAGAAGTCGTTGTCACCGGTACCAGGTTGAGAACTACCAACGTGACTGCAGCATCGCCGCTTGTCCAAATCGGTGCGCAAGAAATTGACGACCGCGGTGTCGCCCGAGTAGAGGATGTCGTTAATATCCTTCCCAACGTATTTGTCTCCCAGACGTCTGAAGTTGCAAACGGCGCGTCAGGCACATCTACTCTTAATTTGCGCGGTCTTGGTTCGAATCGAACCTTGGTTCTCATCGATGGCAAGCGGCTTCCCTTCGGCAGCCCGTTTTCTTCATCAGCTAACGTGGATATGGTTCCAGCGAGACTCGTTGAGCGCGTGGATGTCCTGACTTCAGGCGCTTCTGCGGTATACGGATCCGATGCCGTCGCCGGTGTTGTAAACTTCATCACAAAGCGCAACTTCGAAGGCTTTGAGCTAGATTATCAATACGGCTGGAATGAAAACCCCAATGAGAACGGGTTTATGGCAGACGTGCTTCAGCGTAATGGTATTGCCAACCCCGGTGGAGTCACCGCTGGCGAGGCTGGCTTAATCTCCATGCTAATGGGCGTTAATACGTCAGACGGTGCTGGCAACATCACTATCTTTGGCAGCTATGAGGATCAAGAGGAGCTATTGGGCGCGGATCGCGATACCGGTGCCTGTACGCTTGGTGGAACATCCACTATCAACTGCGTAGGTTCTTCCAACTTCCGTCGTTTCAACGGCACTCTTGGCAACGGTGTGACCGGTACCATGTTCCAGCAAGCCGACGGCACGCTGACTCCTTTCGCTGGTGGTGCGGCGGAAACTTATAACTTCGGTGCGCGCAACCATTACCAGCGCCCCGTTGAGCGCTGGAACCTCGGCGCTAGCGGTCATTACGAGATTAGCGGTGGTCTAGAAGCATATGCAGACACCAGCTACATGAATAACGTGACAACAGCCCAGATTGCTGAGTCGGCGTCATTCAACCGACCTTTTGAAACCAACTGTGACAACCCCCTGCTTCAGGCAGGTCGCGGTCCAAGCGGCGCCGGCTCGCTCACCTTTGCTGACTTTACTGGCACGAAGGTGGACGGTGTGTTCACAAGTTGTAATGATCTGCTGGCCGCTGGGGAATCCCCTGACGTGCAATTCATTAACTCTCACCGTAATGTTGAAGGTGGACCACGCATCAGCACCTATGAGAATAGTTCCTGGCGCGCGGTTGCAGGTCTTCGCGGTGATCTCACAGACGAATTTTCATTCGACGTGTACGCTCAGTACTCCGGGACCGAGGGAACTCGAATTTCTCAGCGCGACTTGAACTTCAAGCGCGTACAACAAGCTTTGTTTGTTGTCGCCGACGCAAATGGTAATCCTGTTTGCCGCGATGCCAGCGGTGGCTGTGTGCCTTGGAATATCTTTGAGCGTAATGCTGACGGCAGCACAGCGGTGACTAGTGCGGCGACAGATTTCATCCAGGGCGTGGGCATCGTTACTGGTGAGACTGAGCAGTTAGCTTATGGTGGTACGATTGAGGGCGACCTTACCAACTATGGCCTGCAGAGCCCTTGGGCGGACGCCGGCGTAACTGGTTTGATCGGTTTTGAATCGCGTACAGACGAACTCCGTCGCCTAGCTGACGATATCTCCAAGATTTCAGGTGGCCGAGGCCTGACCGGTACCGGTGGCGCGACGCTTCCAATTGCCGGTAAGATTGAAGTCGATGAAATCTTCACTGAGCTCTCAATTCCTGTAATCCAGGGCGCGGCATATGCCGAAGAAGTAGGCATCTCAGCGGGTTATCGCTACTCTGACTACACCACGAGTGGAAACAACATCAGCAACTCGTTCGATACCGACACCTGGTTTGCCGGTGTGAGTTGGGCGATTAATGACGAAATCCGGGTTCGTTACAATGAATCAGTCGCTATTCGCGCGCCAAACGTTTTCGATCTTTATGTTGGTATCAACACTGGCTTAGTTGACCTCTCCACTGGAGAGAACGGCTTGTTTGACCCTTGTGCTTCAGCGGCTGGCGTGGCGCCCGCTGCCTCTGCAGCAGCTTGTGCCAGAACTGGTGCATCTGCTGCTCAGTACAGTGCTGGTATTGAGGACAACCCTGCGGGTCAGTACAACCTGATCACGGGCGGGAATCCCAACCTAATCGCTGAGTCTGGTGCAACCACCACTATCGGTGTTGTGTACACTCCAAACTGGTTGACGGGGCTCTCTGTCGCTATCGACTACTTCGACATCGAAGTTACAGATGCGATTGGCAGCATTCCTGCTCAGTCAAGCCTTGACGGCTGTCTCGCGGGTGGTCCAGGCTCCGAGACTTTTTGTGGCCTGATCCAGCGTGACACTGCCGGCACGCTCTGGTTGAGTAATGACGCGCCTGGCGGTGGTCTTGCGGGTATCAGCCAGCAGAATGCCAATATCACTTCACTCTCCACTAAGGGTATTGATATCAATGTTGGCTATGCTATGGACTTGTCAGATATCGGCTTGGACGACTGGGGTTCGATCAATGTTGATTATGCTGCAACAGTGCTGGATACAAGCGACTCAGTGCCATTTTCCGGTGCAGACGTGATTTCGTGTCGAGATTTCTACGCGGGTCAGTGTGGTCTTCCAAGCCCGCAGTATCAACATCGACTGCTTGGCACTTGGGCGACTCCTGTAGACGGCCTGCGCGTGGCGTTGACCTGGCGTCATGTCGGCGAGACTACCCTTTACGGGTTGGATACCGCTGCTGCCTCAGCGCGCTCTGAGCAGATGAATGACTACATGGAGTCCAGAGATTATCTTGATATCTCTGCAAACTATGCGCTCACAGACAACATCACTTTCCGCGCTGGTATGAACAATGCCACTGCAGAAGACGCGCCGTTGTCTACTAACGTAGGTACAGGAACAGGTAACAACAACACCTATCCTGGTCTGTTTGACGTTAACCGCTTCTTCTTTGCGGGTGCTACTTACAGGTTCTAACAGCCGTCAGGCAGTTAGAACTAAACAGAAAGGGCAGACCGCAGTCTGCCCTTTTTTTTGGCCAGAATTTACCGTCTCTTGTGAGGTGTCTCAGTCCACTTGACCATACAAAACAAGAGAAGTGTACAGATGGGAGAAGGGGCGGGTGAAGGGTATGGGGTTAGATTAAAGTACAGTACTGTATTTTTTGTTTGGCCCCTTTATTAAGAAAGTGTCAGTGAAATGATCAGTAAGTGTCTACAGCTTTCAACAAACGGTTCACGAAGCCCTTTTCGTCTTCGCTGAGTTCGGGTTTCCACACCTCAAAGATCAGTATAATTCGGTCCTCATTCGAACTATTCCAGGCCTCGTGCTCCACGGTATCGTCGAACAGCCAAACCTTGCCCGTCTCCCATGCTCGAACATCATTACCTACCCTGAACCCGCAACCGCCGGGAACGATGAGCGGCAGATGACAAATCAAACGAGTATTGATCATGCCGTTGTGGGGTGGGATCTTGGCACCCGCTTTGAGGCGTGAGAACAGCACATTGGGGCAGCGACTGGAAGAAAACACCAGAGGTAGTGCCGCCATCACAGCGGTGGTTTTTGGGCAGCGCGCCTGATTCTCGGTTATCGGTTCGCCGTTATACCAAAGATAAAATGCCCCCCAGTCCTGATTGTCTTTCAGGCCGTGCAGGTCGTAAGCAGGGCGGCTGCCACTGGACTTGAGGTAGGCGCCAAACTCCGTTTGCTCGCGCTGCAGGGCCTGCGCCTCGGATAGAATATCCTCAAATGCCGCCTCTACCGCTGGCACCCAGTCAAAGTGGGCGGTTTCGGAAAACTCCTGCAGTGGCAGTCCCGGAAAATGAATCTGTTTGGGTTCTGGGTAATAGATGCGTCGCTTGCCCAGCAGCATGTCGATGGCTTGCTGCATTCGCATGGTGTCGCCTTTGGTGTTATCGATTAAGTCTCCGACCGTGTCGTTGAGATGACGGGTGAAGTCACCTGTGAGGCTTTCTATGCGCTCTCGGGCCCGCTGCACGTCGGCCCCCATGTCAGGGGCAAGTTCCGCCTGGGTCGGTATATAATTGAGCGCATCTCGATAGAAGGCTGCTGCGGCCTGGCGGTCACCAGCTTTGAAGTAGGCGTCACCCTTGACTACGATCGCCCGCGGGTTGCGGGGCTCGTGTGCGAGTGAGCGGTCAGCCGCTGCCATCGCGTTTTTCATGTCGCCCTGATCCCGGCTCGCGAGCGCGAGCACCCCCCAGACCGCAGCGTTATCCACGCCCTGCTCAATGAGTGATTCGAGTATTGCTCGTGCTTGTCCAGGTATACCGCTCTGCAGTGCCATTATGGCCTCCTGCAGGGGATTGCTGTTGTCTTGAGTGCCTGTCACTGAGGGCTTCCTTTGAAGGTACTTAACTAGGGGCAATACAGGTCAGTGCAACACCGGGCTTTTTGATATTCCCCCGGTCAGCCGATTCACATCTATCGACCTGGTTGTAAATTCTAACAGCCTTTCGCTGACTACGACTAAAAATTACGGTCAGACTTTGGTCTACGATTCTTTATGGAGTTTCGAGCTGAGTGCTTAAAGGGAAATGCAAGATACCGCTGTATTAATACGCCTACTCTTCTGACCTCTTTAGGCCACTTAGTGCGATC
>Ga0315331_10004497_pt1 | contig 10507 bp, 11 predicted proteins | sample M160m34915metaG_FD_203456 | JGI IMG/M metagenome (GOLD analysis project Ga0315331, IMG submission 203456) | Ammonia-oxidizing marine archaeal communities from Monterey Bay, California, United States - M1 60m 34915 | ecosystem: Environmental > Aquatic > Marine > Intertidal zone | place: USA... | reverse complement strand
AAAGGTTCTACAGATACTTGGACTCGTTCTTGCCCCAATTGGCTATCATTTTGGTCCGCAGCTTGTCCATCTCCGCGTCTTTTCGGCGTTCCTCCGGTGTCAAGGACCGAGGTGGGGGTGGTGGGTTTTTCAAGGTCCGTGTTCCTAATGAACCCTTGGTATATGTCTTCATCAATAACTCCTTCCTTTTTCATTTTATCTAACACGGAAGTCACTTTCCGCACAGTCGTATCATAATCTAAATCAACCACTTCGTCAAGAGTCCCTATTCTAGCGTCGTTTAAACCGCCTTGGTTACTGGTCACGGTTATTTTAAACGCATCATTGTCTGCATAACGCTCATCAAGGCGCTTCAACGTCTGTCGAGCATCAACGTGCATACCAGTATAGTAGTTTATAGGTATGGTTCTGCCTGTTCCAAACTCTTTCTTTTGCCTCATAGCCCTGTTGACCGCTTGTACTATAGCCTTTTCTGGGTCGCGCAATACAAAAGCTATTTCGACTTGCTTGCCAGAAGCAAGAGCAGCGTCTATGCGTGGAGCGACAGTATCGTAAGTGGCCAGACTGCCGTCATACACTAGATCAGCGCCTTTTCTCAACTGCCCCGCAGGACCAGAAGATTTACCTGAAGCAGGTCCTCCTCCGGTAAACAACCATCTTCCGGGTTGTCCTTGTGTCTCGGCTAGTTTCATCTCGTAAAACATGTTGTTAAGCGCGCCAGAAGGCTCATGCACAGAGGTAGCTATCGTTCTATCCGCTAAGTAATTAGGGTTAAGCTCTCTGAATACGTCCGTATCATGCACCTTGCCCCCGTCGGTTTCAGGGTGCTTTTTATACAACTCAAGCATCCCCATAGGATCATTAGCAATTTGCCTGTTCCATGCCTCTGCTATTGGGTCACCTTTTACGCCTCTAAGGTTCGCAACGTCCGCACCCGGATAGCCATTATTATTAGTAGGCTCTGGCAATGTTCTTGTTATTTGAGCAGCGTACTCTTCGGTAAAAGGTATGAAAGGGACTCCCGTTTCTGCGGATACCCGTGGCGCGTTGACCGCGTCCACTTCATCAAGCATCTTGGCTGCATCGCCCAAGGCTCCTTTTTTAATAGCCTCTTCTGCCGCATTAATAGCCGCACGTCTACCCGCTCTGGCTCCCATGCCTACTAAAGGTGCTGTGCCTGCCGCTGATAACGTCACTATCTGCTCGTATAAATCAGCGGCTTTAGTGTCCCCCGCCGCACGAGATTCGTTAGCAAGATTAGAAAACTTTACGGCATCCGCTCCAGAAATAATTTCTCCGGTAATAGGTGCTATTTCTGCAATAGAGCGGTGCTTGAGAAACGAATCGTCCTCTTTAACAGCGTCTACTATCGCGCCGCCCATGGAAACCAAATCCGAGCCCACCTGCCGAGGAGTTACAAAAGATGGGCCTCCTGTTTCATCAGGACGAACAAAGTAGTTGCCTACGCTGTCGGGAATCTTGCCTGCACCAGAGATAATGTTCTCTAGCAGGTTTTTACTTTCAGTTGATTCTTGGTCCGTGGTCCGTTCTACGCCGTCCCACTCCATAGGAGGAATATCCCTTTTAACCATATCAGGGTTAACCTCTTCCTCCACGGTTTCAGTGATGAACAAAGGGTCGGTTTTTAACCACGCAGGAACTGGGTCCAGTAATTTAAGGTCCGCTGCGGCGGAACCGCCGTTAGCGAACCCTTCAGGCTTTTTTACAGGCCCACCCTTCGCAAATATTATTGCGCCTCCGGGCCTTCCTATATCTTCCGCAATCAGAGCAGGTCCGCCGTACCAACTTCCTTCATTCGGGGCGTCCATTCCCTCCCCTCCAAAAGTGGCTTTGTCAGAGGTAAACGTAGTATAAGAAGGGCTTGTCCCTCCGGTCCCCTTCAGGTTGAATCTGGCGCGCGTTCCCGCGTCCATTTCCTTTTTACCCAAAGTGTTGTAGTGGTTTGTGGCAAAATCCGCCAAAGTCTGTCCCCCTAACCCTCCTTTTTGGGCTTCGTAGGAGCTTTTAATGTCTGGGTTAGCTGCTATGTATGCCATTATGTCCCCGCCCGGAACACTCTCTTGCGCTTTCCTTCTATCCAAAGAGTCTTGTTGCCGGGTTAAAGCAAACAGTTGGGACCTTGAAAGTCCTCCACCGTAACTGCCTCTGTTATTAAGTAAGCCTTTATAGCGATCAAAGTCTGCCTGTTTCCCTCCCGTAAGCTGGCGCAGGTCCTGTGCAGCACGTCCTTGGGTATAGCGATCCCGTTGAGCACTTCCCATAAGGGAACGAGGCCTACTGGTTACGGTCGGAGGGGTCCAGCTAAAACCGGAGCCCGTCGCAGACAAAAGACTGGCTGCGGGGGTGTAGTCAAAACCCGTGAGCTGCTCTTCCCCCATAACGTCCTGTGTAACCTCGGTTCTCGGACCACTCTCTCTGAACGTAGTATCTAAAGATTCTTCTCCCGCCGCGTACACGCCAGTATTATCGTCTAAAGGCTGATAGACTTCGACTCCTGTAGCACTGGCCGCGCCTGTTCCTGTATCAGTGTCCGTCGCCGTAAAAATATCGACGCACTCCCCTGTAACCGGATCGGGCTTTTGTCCTGCTGGGCATACTTTTGGAAGATTAACTGGCACACAGCTTTTACCGTCTGGGCTTAAGGTAAAGCCATCGGGACACACTAAGGAGGTCGCGGGCTGGGTCTTGGTCTGGGGCTTGGTCTCGGTTTCTGTAACCGAGGTAGCATATAAAATATTAGGGTCCACGCCAGCCGCTACCATGTCCCCGTAGCTTAGCCCACGGTCCGTGGCGATCTTCTGCATGTCCAATCGTTCGGCGGCATCAATCGTGTTATCTGCCATCACCTTATCATAATAAGCTTGAACGTCCTGAGCCATGGTAGCTGTAGGTTGCGTCCCGCCGTAGGCAGGGGTTCCCTGTGGGGCAGTGAATATCATGTCAATGGTGCTTTGTTGAACTCCCGCGTCCAAGGCATCCTGCACACTAACACCTGATTCTATAATTGCCTTATAAGCAGTTTCTGGGGTCCAGAGAGAAGGGTCGGCTAGATATGTTTTTTCCTGTTCCCGAAGAGTCTCGTATAACTCTTCTTTAGGAAGAGAACCAAGCATTTGTCGTGCCGAAGGGGAAGCCATAGGACATCCTCAAAGAAAATGATTTTCCGTATTCTAGGCTTAATAATACTCTGGGACAAGCCCTTCTTCTTTAGGGTCATCCTCTTCGTCTGTGTGCAAAGAAATAAAGTTTCCGGCGCGAAAACGCATTAATGCTTGGGTGGTGCTGTCTACTTGGTCGTCATTGTCCCCGTTAGGAAAGGCGGCGCATTCCTCTATTAATTCCTGCGCCCACGTGTCATCCGTAGCCCAAACCATTCCGCTTTCCAGAATCGGCGCTACCGAGTTGGCACGAGAGACCTTATCTTGACCCGCCCGTCTTCCGCCGGGTGAATACATAGTAACCGGGATTCCCATGCGTCTTAGTTCCTGCTGTAGCGTGACTCCTGTCGCCTTCGCCTCAATTAGCACATTATCCGGCTGCCAATAATCATACTGCTCTTTCGCTTGACGTTTTAAGTCAGGAAAATCCCAGCGCCCCTTTCGCACATCCATCAACAGTAAATTAGGTCCCGCGTCTTCGTCAGGGTGGAAAACTCCCCACGTTGTAATAACCGAGAAATCCGCCGTTTCTTTTTTAGAATATGCCGTGTCGTAGGACTGAATAATATATTCAACAGAGGGGAGGTACTCATGTTCCCACTCCCTCCACCATTCACGCTTAAGTATCGCCCCTTCGTCAGAAGTAGGGTTTTGTTGGTACATTGCGTTCCATTTCTGTACCGACATTGACGCGCGCACAGCCTGAAGCTCGTTTATATCCCAGAAACTGGGCCACAGCGCACGCTCGTTTTCCTCTCCTTCATCAAAAACAGCAGGAAATTCAATTACTTCCCATTGGTCCGCCTTCAAACTGCTTTGGCTTTTTAGCAGTCTAGCCGTCAAGTCCTTCGTTCCCCATCGCGTCATCACGATTACAATGGCTCCTCCGGGTTGAAGTCTGGTCCGTGGGCCGGAGGTGTACCATTCCCACGCATTGTCTAACGCAAGCTGGGACTGGGCGTCCTGCTCCGAGTGAGGATCGTCAATAATCAACATATCCGCACCACGGCCTGTCATGGCTCCGCCAACACCTACGGCAAAATACTCACCTCCCGCGTCAGTGTCCCACCTTCCGGCGGCTTTACTATCAGCCTTCAAGGCAACCTTAGGAAAAACCTCGGTATATCTATCAAGGTCCATTAAGTTACGGACCTTTCTGCCAAATCTCACCGCCAGTTCTCCGGTGTGCGTGGCTTGAATAATCTTGGTTGTGGGACGACGGCCCATGAGATACGCCGGAAGCAAGTAGGATGCAAATTCAGACTTCGTGTGCCGAGGAGGCATATTCACTATCAAGCGTTTTAGGGTTCCCTCGGCTATGCGGTCGAAGGCTTTGGACATAATTTCATGGTGGCTACTGATTATCGCTTCAGGCCACACGTATCGGGAAAATCCCAAGAAAGTATTTTGCGCCTGTTCTTGTCCTTCCAGTAAAGCTAACCGAAGTTCCAGTTTTAAACGTTCTGCTTCAACGTCATCTATCCGCGCAGCTACTTGCATAAAAGGCCGTTTTTAAAAAATTTGCTAAAAATTTTATAGAGAGTTGATTTTCCAACGAAAGGGGGTGGGTTGCAAGAAAGTCTCTTCATTTTTGTTTTGCTCAAAATTATTTGTGTGAAATCGAGCTAAAGCCATCTTGCTCGCCGAGTGGCCGGAGGCGCGCGAATCGCTGTGCGCGCCCATGTTTCACGTGAAACATTTACCCAAAAGGGACCCGTGTCCCCCCGTCCGCGCCCCCCACGAACCACGGTTCACGGTAAGCTGTTGATTTCCCTAGAGTTATTCCCATTCGGCTATTTCCGGTAATAGGTATTACTGGAAATAGTGAATGATTCTCATTCGCAATAGCTCGTTTTCATTTAAAACCTAGCTAAGCGTAGCTGCTAGGCTCGGTTTAGCAACTTACATTAAATCGCGTCTTCCCAAAAATACAAAGGCTTCTTTGTCAGCATTTTAGATAGCTTGGGTTTAATATACGTTTGGGCTCTTCGAGCTTCTGTCGCACCGCATGCCAGTCAATTCCATCTAAGGACCATTGGGCTATAGGTGAGAGTGCAACGCCTTCCACGTGCAACGCCGTGGCTTGTGCTCCTGTGTATAACAAAAGACGCTGATCACTCTTCTTCGTCGTTCCCTTCGGATGCCACTCGACCAGAATGAATGTCGGCATGTTGAGTAGGCTGTGCTTCGTTGCGAACGCTATCTGATGAGGAGACATTCTCACTTTCCTGCCGCTCTTCACTACCTTCAGCTCTATCATCACATAGCCCGTTGGAGGCAGCGCCACTAGGCAATCCGGTATCCCTAGGTTTATCCGATTCTCCAATCGAACTATCAACGCATTCGGCAGGTTCTCCTTCAATCGCTGGTGGAGCAATCCTTCTGGACCTTTCGTCATTTCGCATCGCCTCCATCATACTGGGCTTTTCTTCGATTTGTTCAGGAGTTATGTCTAAGATTTGGGTAGGGGGCGGCCCTCCATACATAGCTTTGATCTCTTCTAGCTTGCGCTTAACGTCTTCTTTGGACATAGAGTCAATCGTCCCGTGGCGGATCTCTTTTCTGTCAATATAGATAGTTCCCAACGCCTGCCCTCGCCTAAATTCAGCCGAGACGGCTGCACCAAAGTTTCCTGCCTCCAAAGCTTGGTTGCGAATCAATAACAGGTCCTGCATGTGCTGTTCATAGGTCGTACCGTATTTTTGAGCCAACTCGTAACGATATTCTTGGATGGCCGCGACTACGTGGGGATAACGGCGTGGGTTAGTTAGCTCATTAGCTGATTTCGCTGCATTTTTCTCGCTATAACCAGCCCGGACTGCGGCCTCTCGCAACGAAACAGGTTTTCCGTCTTCGGAGCACAGTTCTTTAATAAATTTCCATTGTTGCGTCGTTACCGCCTTTTTTTGGTCTTTTAGGGGCTCGACCTCGGCTCTGTTGATCTTTTCCATTAGTTTTTGCCTATGCGTCTTTTTGATGGGGACAGAATTAAATATTTCTTTGGTTCTTTTGCCCATTTAGACTTTTCTCCGGCATATCCACTCATTTCCGGCGGCCGTTGGCCTTACCGTAAAGTGCCTGCCGCTGTTTTTAGGGCTCCGGTAAAAGGTTCTTAACGCGCTGCGAACTTTAACAGCATCCTGTGCGCTTAAGACACAAAAGTAGTCCCCAGCGACCATTGCTTTAAATGGATAGCTTTTTTGTCCTTTAAAACCTCCAGAAAGCCTAACGGAATGCTGTCTGGGCTCTATTCCGGGCAAACTACAGGGTTCGTCTTTTAGTTTTGGCATAATTTTCCTCTGCGGGGATTTTAACAGGAAAACCTTCGTTTCTATAGAGATGTATTTCAGAAAATCAAAACATAAAACCTAAAAATGCGTCGCGCGCGACTTAGAGATTCTTTGACAATCATCACGTCATCACGTCTAGCTAAAATAGACGTAATGCCTAACGTAATGCCTAACACCTTATATTTAAAGGCTTATCACGTCTATTACGTCTATAGAGATGTATTTAGTGTACATTAAAAAAACACTTTTCTTTTTTGAGAAACACCTCTATATAGTTAATCGCCTAAAACAGCCCCGTGGTCCGTGGTCCATGGCCCTCCACGCCCTATGTTATAAGGGCTCTCCAGCATTACACCTCTCTTTTTGTAGGCGTAATGCCCCGTGCTCCTTGGTCCGTTATAAACCCCGCTACGCCGCGTAGAATGGGGCCTGCACACTTCATCACGTCTACATCACGCCAAAAGCCGTAAAAAGTCTCTTTTTTAGCGGTGCTGTAATGTGCCGTAATGTTTAAATAAGTAGTTAAAAGTAGTTGATCATAAAGGAGACTTGTGGTCTAATGGGCGTGTTGATTAAATATACAGGAGAATGAAATGCCCCACACTCACAAAGGAACTTGCCAGATTTGCGGCTGCGAACATGCGGTTAACAACGCCACGGGCGTGTTAGCGAAGCATGGCTACACCGTGGCTTACGGGTTCTTCTCTGGGATTTGCAAAGGCGCGGCCGAAGAGCCGCTTGAAAACAGCAGGGAGTTACTGGACAGTAACGTTGACCACTGGAGAAAAGAAGCGGAGATGTTGATCAACTGGCCCACGGTTTCTAAGGTCCCAGTCCACGTAGAAGGCAAAAAGGATGCGGTTCTAATGACTAAAGCCCAGTATGAAAAAACGGACCACTTCTCTTTTGAAAGGGTAGCGAAAAGGGAAACCGCCAAGATCCACCACCAAGGCGAGCACTTGAAGGCCCACGCTGAAGCGATGCTTAAGCATGCTGACAAAGTTTTCTTAACGCCGCTTAAGGTGGTCGCTGTAGTGTTTAAAAACAGGAAGATTTTTCCAGAGTATTCAGACGCCTATGAATTCAGCAAGAACTTAAAAGAAGAAGGGCTTACTGCTAGGGTGCGAAGGATATCTCCCTACACTAATCACTTTGGTGTTTACTGGACCACGGCCGCCCACGACGGTAGGGGCGAAGAATTGTAGTCGAAAGTAGTTGACGGTGGTCTCGTAGTATGAGACCATTTGTTTTGTCGGATTGGCCGACACCATACAGGAGAAAGACATGAAAAAAGAACACGGTTTGATTAGCTTATGTAAGTTATCTTTTACTTCCAAAATTGCCGCGCACTTTGACGGTAAGATAGCCGGACTTGATCGACTATCATTAGTCATGGATCTTGACGCGGTAAACGATATCAACCCTCTGGACCTAGAGGCCATGGTAAAAGACCTAGACTCAATACACGTAGCACACGACGTTTTTGGAATCGTTAAGAATCTAGATCGAAAAAACAAAACACTTCTAAATGGTTGGACTCCACGATTCACCCTTCCCACTCAATAGAAAGGAGAAAGACATGGCTTTTACTGAATTAGAAACAAAAGTGTTGCGTAATTTGAAAGAAATTCTTGAGGAAACAGAGAGTGTTTATTTGGCTGACCTTATCTTTCCTTCCGACGACGCCAAAAAGTTACGCGGAGCAATAGCTTCACTTGTAAAAAAAGACGTGCTTTACGTTGATTATGATTATCCCAGCAACATCAATGGAACGAAACATTATCCCCTAACTTACTGGGACGAGGATGCGGTAGCAACCGTTTAAACTAGAAAGGAGAAAGACATGGGTAACAGAGCAGTGATTACAATGACCGAGCGAGACGATTCTCCCGCCATCTACCTTCAGTGGAACGGCGGGAAGGCCAGCATTGAGGGCTTCTTACTAGCGGCTCAAAAGTTTGCTGAAGTTCGACCTGTAGCGATGGAAGGACACCTCGCTTGTGGTCCTTACTTAAACGAAAAAAAATTCATGGACGAGTTTGCTGAAATGATTAGGAAACATTTTGGGCTTAACACTTACCGAGAAGAATATGGCAGAGCCGATACAGACAACTGGGACAACGGCACATATATTATTAACGGTTTGATGGAGATAGTTGACAGGCGTTACGTTCCAGAGGGCTACACTGAAGAAGAGGACCAAGAAAAGACGATAGGCATTGCCTTACAAATAGGTGAATCAATAGACAGACAAAACAAGATTGACTATGCCCACGCCGCAGGAGCCCTCAGGGTAGCTCAACGAAAAGCCCAAGTGAAAAGCAGGAGAACAAGGTTAAATTAATTGTCCTAAATAGTAGTATTCCGTAGTTAAATGTGGTCTAATGGGCGTGTTGATTAAACATACAGGAGAAAGACATGAAAACCCCACAAGTTCCCCACGGCGTATTAAATCCCAAGACAGGCAAAGAAATTACTACTCCTCTGGGCATTCCTCGAACAGGCCTAGTTAACCAGCTTATCGAAGCGGCCCACGAAACCGTAAAATTCGTAGATTACATAGAAGACTTCTACGGAAAAGAAAGCGGAATTTACGATCTTGGGGCAACGCGAGAAGACTGCAAGGAAGCGTGCCTGATTTACTTGGTTGCCCTAGCGGCAAACCGAGAAAAGCTAGGCACTTGGGGCGATGGGGACACCGTTGACCGAGAGCGAGTAAGGGTTGTTTTGGAAGAGGTTTTAAACTGTAAAGAGAAAGGAGAATGAAATGACAAATTTTTCAGAGAAAGCAGTAGCTTACGACGCCGAAGCCGCTCAAAATGAGCAGGACAAGCACGATTCTTTTGAGCGGTGCGACACGGACGGTTTCTTATCTCAGTGGGCCAGTGGTATCAACGCTGAGTTGAACCGCGAGAAGGCTCGAATCTCTCGCCAAAAGGGGCTAGATACCTTTAATGGCCTGTACTCTGGCGATACTCGACTTCGCGCCAAGATTGTCAATGGTCGCTATGGATCGGTTTGGTTCATAGATGAAAGCGCTAGAGATCTCACTGGTGGCCGGAAGTTTATCCCGACCGGGTCAGGATCTAGGGTACAGCGTGAGCTTGGTCTCTCTGAGCGCAAAGAAACAGCCCCTGCGTGGGTTTGCACGGCAGGCAGTGGTACAGGCCTATCAGGCGCTTGCTCGGTACACGTTATTACCTTCCGAACTGGGTGCAAGTGGGGCAGCGATGCCGAGCTTGTAAAATAATATAAATAAGTAGTAGTTAGTAGTTGATAGTAGTAGAAAGGTATGCAATAATGGGTGTGTTGAATAAATATACAGGAGAAAGACATGAAATTATTGACTAAAGAAGTTCTTAAAAAGTTGGAGAAAAACAATACGGTTCCTGAGATGGACCGAAAGCCTGTCGTCAAGTTTTTCGGGGGCGGGGCTTGCACTTGGTTGATCTCTGAAAAGGATGGCGACACTTTGTTTGGGCTTTGCGACCTAGGGTGTGGTACTCCTGAGATGGGGTATGTTTCTTTTGCGGAACTAGCGGCGGCAAAGTTTCCCCCTTTTGGTTTGAACGTAGAGAGGGATATGTACTTTACTGCGGACAAGACTCTGGTTGAGTACGCAGATGAGGCAAGGGAAAAGGGTTTCATTAACGCTTAATACAGGAGAAAGACATGGAACATTGGGACGAACAACTGCCTGATTGGATAGAGATTATAGATAAAGAATTTGCTGAGAATAAGATCTGTAGTGATGTTTATGAGTTTGAAGAAAAATACGGCGAGTCTCTTCCTAAGCATAAATTCTTTAACCATAACACTGTCGTTCAGAACGAATGGAATAAATACAGCGAACGAGCCATTTTAATTTTAAAGATAAAGATTAAATATCGTCAAAAACAAATAGCAGATTCGGAGACCCGTTATTTAGCACCGGGGATTCCATGGCCGTTAGAAAAGAAAGGAGAAAGACATGAGAAATAAACCTATGGTTAGAGGACATTTAATTAATAAAATCAATAGGATTTTACCAGAGGCTAA
>Ga0315331_10004495_pt1 | contig 10509 bp, 7 predicted proteins | sample M160m34915metaG_FD_203456 | JGI IMG/M metagenome (GOLD analysis project Ga0315331, IMG submission 203456) | Ammonia-oxidizing marine archaeal communities from Monterey Bay, California, United States - M1 60m 34915 | ecosystem: Environmental > Aquatic > Marine > Intertidal zone | place: USA... | reverse complement strand
TGGCTGCGTAAGATGGGCGAGTTGGAGCTGTCCGACGAGGAAAAGGCCCGGGTTGAGGCCATGGGCGGCTGGGAAAAGCTCATGGAGACCCTACGCGAGCGCTTGGCCGAACAGGAAAGCCGGCATCAGGGGGGCAAGAAATGGATCGGGACCCAGGGCACCTCGCCCTTCGGTGCCCAGGGCTACAACCCCGAGGGCGTACGGATCGGTCAGGAGGGCAATCGCAACCATTCCGCGGTGAAGGTCTGGGATCGGCGCGAGTTCCGGGATCTGGACGGCGACACGAAGATTGGTACCCGCAACATCAAGGTCGCCCTGCGGCGGCTACGCCGGTTCGCCCGGGAAGGGGCTGCCGAGGAACTCGATCTCGACGAAACGATCAGCTCGACCGCGAAGAATGGCGGTTGGCTGGATATCCGCATGGTGCCGGAACGCCACAATGCGGTGAAGGTGCTGCTGCTCTTCGATGTGGGCGGTTCGATGGATCCCCATGTAAAGATGTGCGAGGAACTGTTTTCGGCCGCTCGCACCGAGTTTAAGCATCTTGAATATTTCTACTTCCACAATTGCGTGTATGAATCCCTATGGAAAGAGAACCGGCGCCGGCGCGCGGGCGGGACCCCGACCTGGGATGTGCTCCACACCTATGCCTCGGACTACAAGCTGATCCTAGTGGGAGACGCCACGATGAGTCCTTACGAGATCGCCCATCCCGGTGGCAGCGTCGAGCACTGGAACGAGGAATCCGGCGAGACTTGGATGCGCCGCCTGTTCCGAACCTATCCGCATGTGGCCTGGCTCAATCCCATGTCTCAGGATCGCTGGCGCTATTTCCCGACCATCGGGATGATTTCCGAGATGGTTGATGGCCGGATGTACCCGCTGACCGTGGAGGGTCTCGACGATGCGATGAGGGGGCTGAGTCGCTGACGTCACGGAAACTTGCTTTAATTTCGAATTCTGTGAAATGAAATCGGACCGGGCGGTGCTTATTCTTGTGCACGAACTTTTTTTATTGAACCAGGAGACAGACATATGTTCATTCGTTTTCTCCGATGAGAGCGGCAAGAAGGTCACGCTTTAAGTGCGCGGTGAAGAGGCCGCTGGGGTCAACATCACCTATTCACTGGCCGATGACCTTTCGATGTCCGATTGGAACGACTTCGACCGGCCCTACGCCATGGTGACACGGGTCGATGATCAGCAGGGCAGTGAGGCTCCTCTGACGGCAGCCAAGGGCGTATACGGTCAGTTTCGCCAGTAGTCAGACGAAATGTTACCGACGCGTAAGGACGTTGAGCGCAGTTGCTCTTTACAGATCGTGACGTAGCAAGCATACAGTGCGCAAACGCGGGAAGTCCGGCGTTGCGCAGCCTGTGCAGTGCCCAAATTTAACGCAAAACCACCGTACTATCCTCATGGGGACTCAAATGATTGACCTGATGTCTATTGCAAAAACTGAAGCCGCCGGCGGTGATCTGTTCGGTACTCTGGATACGCTCTACGAGCCCAGTGATGTTCGACCCGAAGGCTATCCCGATGCCGTTGTCTGGCAGGGTGGAAATTTTGTTGGTGAAGTCAATCCGGTCGCACATTCCATGACGGATGCCTATGCCTTGCTGGGCACGGTCGCCGCGATCGACATTCTTGGTTTGCCGTTCTACGCGGTCCCCATGTGGTCCCAGTATCGGCACGACACCAAGCTGGAATGCCTCGCCTGGTTTGGCAATGTCCCGGCCACTTCGATCAAATGGTCGACCGCCGGTGATGCCTATGTGAATGATGGCGACGGTTCAAAAGTAGTTGTTATGGGCAAGTCGGGCAATGCGCCGCTGCGCACCCAGGCCGGCGTGTTCTGTAACGTGCGCCCCTATGGCCCGATCACGGTTGTGCGCTGCATGCCCTGTCTGCCCTATTCCCAGAACCGCCCGCTGTTCAACGTGGAAGCGGAGACCGGCATCGTGCATTCGGAGATGAATTCACCGGGCGTGCAGATGGCCTATGCCAATCGCCTGTTCCTCAAGATGGTACACGAAACCGGCAAGCTTGGCCGCGTCGCCATGAAGCCAACCCAGGCGATGGAAGACGGCATTAATGCCGGACTGCATGCCTGGATGCTCGAAGGTACCAATTTCGAAGTCGGTCGCAAATACGCCGTGAACCCCTATGAAGAGCACCGCGAGAGCATCGACAAGATCGTCGCCCTGTTGCCGGACGACTTCAAGGACGGCATGGAGAACTGGAGTGGCCGCATTGAGCAGCACATTGCCGATACCAATTATGGTCTGCTGCTCTGGGATCTGATCGAACAGCGGGACTGCATCATTCTGGCAACTGATCTGGATGGTGACCGTCTGACCGATCTTCTGGCCGATGTGTCCGATCCGCTGCGGGCTTACAGCCAGCGCGTTGCCGAGAAGCTGGGCCAGGATGTCGACACCGGGGCGCTCTGGAACGACATGGGCTACACCACGGGCAATGGCCGCGACATGACTTCGGTCATGCACCGTATGTCTGGTCCGCCGATCCATGAGCAGACACTCGGTTCTGCCGATGCGATGCTGCTGCGTCTGCTCGATGGTGATGAGAGTGTCGGCGGCACTAAGCAGCCTTACGATCCGCGGATCCATTTCGTGCTGATCCGAGACGCCTACAAGGATGCCAATCCGGGCAATGAGAAGCTAGCCAAGTGGCTGGATGATGTGCTCGACACGTTTGACGAGGTCTATGCTGGGACGCGTCCGGGGTTCCTCGATGGGTATGCCAAGCTGAAAGAAGCTATTGCGCCCTGGGCGGGCTGAGCGCCGTCAGAGCTTGTCGTTCGATAGATGACCTGACCCCGATGCCTGCTGTGCAAGTGTGTCCAGCGCTTGTTCGGCGGTGTTGGCATAGGTGGTCATCGCCAGGTTTTCCGGGCTTGTATAACGGGCGTCTACAATTCCGTTTATCATGTCGCGCAGGCGATCCCAATAACCGTTCACATTGAGGACGGCGATGGGCTTGTCGTGCAGTTGCAGTTGTCGCCAAGTCACGATCTCGAAATATTCCTCCAGCGTGCCCAACCCGCCGGGCAGAATCAGGAAGGCATCGGACAGTTCGGCCATCCGTGCCTTACGTGCATGCATCGTGCCGACAATTTCCAACTGGGTGATATTCGTGTGGCCCACTTCCTGGCGCATCAGGAAGTCCGGAATGACCCCCGTCACCTCACCACCAGAAGCCATGACGGCATCGGCCACAGCACCCATCACGCCGACACGCCCCCCGCCATAGATCAGGCGAATACCCTGTTCGGCCATTAGCGTGCCAAGCCTGAGACCCGCTTCGCGGTGGGATGCGGGTCCGTTGTCCGAGGACCCGCAGTAAACGCAGATGGAGGAGAGTTGATTCATGTGCGGTGATGTCCTTCTGACCACAGAGGCGGAGTTTGCGTTGAATCATGCCCCGTAATACGGTCCTCATATAACAGGAATATTTCCGGATTGGGCACGTGAACCGTACATTTCTCTTTGGTGGACTGGCCATACTGGTGATCGCGGCGATCATCGGTGCTTATATATTTTTTCAACTGCCGAAACCCGAAGCGCCGGTTGCGTCGGACACAGTTGGTGAAGCTGCAACGGCAGCCACCAATGCGCCGCCGCCAGTTATCCCGCCATCTTTTGACGTCGTCCGGGTTGATGAAAACGGCAATGTCGTTATTGCTGGCCGCGCGAGCCCGGGGTGTGCCGTTGTGGTGCGCGATGGTGATCTGGAAGTGGGCCGCGCGACGGCGGATCGTTCCGGTGAGTGGGTGCTGATCCCTGAGGACAGCCTGCCTTCGGGCGAACGTCAGTTCGCCCTGTTTGCCGAATGTGATGGCGACGATCCGGTGCAGGCCGAGCGCGTCATTGCGCTGGTTGTTCCCGAGCGTAAGGGTCCCGTTGTCGCCGCGGCGGTGCCGCGGAATGGTGGTGGTGAGGCCGAAGTCCTTCAGCGTCCGTCACTCGATGGGACGGCTGTGGCGGTTATCGCCGTGGCGGTGCCGCGGAATGGTGATGGTAAGGCCGAAGTCCTGCAGCGACCGTCACTCGATGGGGCGGCTGTCGCGGTTGGCGCCATCAATTATGATGATGATGGCAACACCACCCTATCCGGCGTCGCTGCACCCAACAGCACTGTTCGAGTATACCTGAATAACAAGCTGGTGGGCACGACCCGGGCTGACGGGGCAGGGCGGTGGTCGCTGACCTTGGATAGTAAGGTCCCGCCGGGGTCTTACAACCTTCGTGTGGACCAGGTAGATACTAGCGGCAAGGTCATGGCACGTTCCGAGATTCCGTTTGTGCGCGCCGAGCCGCTGCGCGATCTGCCCGATGGCCGGGTTGTGACCATTCAGCCGGGCGATCACCTTTGGAGGATTGCGACCCAGCGCTACGGGTCCGGTTTCCAGTACATGCTGATCTATGACGCCAACAAGGATCAGATCCGCAATCCGGACCTCATCTATCCCGGCCAGGTGTTCACGCTGCCCGCGGTGAACTAGCTCCGTCCCGGCTGTTTCAGACTATTCCGCTGGTCTACCGGTTACGCCTGGCGCTACGTCGGGTTTGCCGAATCGGTTGGCCCGCCAAACCTTTACGTTTTCCCGAAACATCAGCGCGCTGGGCGTAATCAACAGAGTCAGCACCGTGGCGAAGGATAGGCCGACTACAATGGCGGTTGAGAGTTGAACCCACCATTGGGTCGATGGTGCGCCGTGATTAATCTCACGGGTCACGAAATCGATATTGACTTGTAGCACCATCGGTAGAAGCCCGAGAGCCGTGGTTACTGTTGTGAGCACCACGGGACGCAGACGCTGGGCTCCGGTCAGCAGGATGGCGTCGCGCGGAGCCAACATCTCTTTCCGCAGGCGGTCAAAGGTGTCGATCAGAACAATGTTGTTATTCACCACTATGCCGGCCAGTGCGATTATCCCAATCCCACTCATAACGATTCCAAAGGGCTGTCCGATTACCAGAAGCCCTAGCATCACCCCGATGGTCGACATGACCACAGCGCTTAGGATCAGCAGCGCGGAATAGAAACTGTTAAACTGGGTTACTAGAATGATCGCCATGAGGAAAAGAGCCACCGCAAAGGCAGTTTTGAGGAAGTCCTGCGCGGCTTTTTGTTCTTCATCCTCGCCCCGGAACTCCACCGTGACGCGCGGATCGATCTCCGCCGTTTCGAGCCAGCTGCGAATCTGCTGCACCATATCGTCGGCCAGCACCCCGGGCTGGACATGCGAACGCACGGTCATGACGCGGATCGAATCGACCCGGCTGAGTTGCCCGGTTTGCGGCTTTGCTGTCCGGGTCACAAAGTTGCTAATTGGAACCATGCCTTCAGGGGTCTGGATACGAATATTGTCGAGCTGCGCAATGGTTCTGTCCGTCAGAGGGTAGCGAGTAACGACCTCGACCTCCTCATCGGTGTCATGGGGCCGGTAGTCGGTAACCTTCATGCCATTGGTCACAAATTTAATGGCATTCCCGACCATGGCGATGTCAGCGCCGTATTTGGCCGCTTCAGCCTGGTCCACGACGATTTCCCATTCGATTCCAGGTAGGGGACTGCTGTCTTCGATATCTTTCAGCCCGGTTAGTGTGTCGACAAAGGCACGTATTTTGGCAACTTCCTGCTCCAGCAGATCGGGATTGCGTGAACTAAGTTGGACATGCACGGGCTTGCCGACCGGTGGTCCGGCTTCAGCCTTGCGAGTTTCGATCAAAATGCCGGCTAGATTTGAGGATCGAGAAATCACATCGGCAAGAATTACATCTGCTGGACGCCGCTGGTCCCAATCGGTGAATTCAAGATTGATCGTACCGATTACATCCTCTGTGTCTTCATCCCGGACCGGCAAATTACCGGACAGAGAATAGATCGAATCAAATTCACCGCGTTCTTCTTGAAGATTCAGAATCTTTTGCTCGACCTCTTGAACCAGAGCGGCTTTCTGCATAACCGAGAGATTCCCGCGCGCACGGATTTGAATGGCTGCCTGTTTGGGCTCGACATCGGGAAAAAACTCGACGCCCTTGCCGAAGGTGCCATAGGCTACCCAGGATCCGATGAGGACCGCAAAGGCCATGGAGAGCGCAATGGCTGGGCGTTTTAGGACTGTGTTCAGCAAGCGGACATATATGCCGGTGGTGCCCTTGATACTAGAAATATCCAGTTTGTCTGCGCCGGTAAAAATATGTGTCTGCGCGTCGATTGCAGTCGTGGCAGCGGTCCGGAGATTCCGATCGACGATTCGAACAAGGCGGAAACCCAGCCACAAACCGCTGGCGATCCCGACCAGCGTGAACAGCACAGGTAATATCGTTGTGATCCCACTGCCCGTCGGCCCGGTCACCCGTTCGGCAACGGCGAGACCGATGGAAGAGAATATCAGGGCGTTCAGCGCTGCACTAATTCCGATCACAAAAAGTCTCGAGACAACCGCAAAATTTGCCCCCAGCACGGGCACGAAGATCAGTGCCATGGCCAACGACGCGGTTAGCGTAGCGAGTAGTGTGATGGGGAGGAACTTCATAAACTCGCCAACGACCCCAGGCCAGAATAGCAGGGGTAAAAAGGCGGCCAGAGTGGTAGCAGTCGAGGCTATTATGGGCCAAGCCATACGTTTGGCCGCCAATGCATAGGCGCGGTCGGGTGCTTCTCCTTCGCGTAGTTTCCGGTCGGCGTATTCAGTTACAACGATTGCGCCATCGACGAGCATTCCTACGGCCAGAATGAATGAGAACAGAACGACTTTATTAATCGTCAAGCCAAAAGCGTTGATCACCATTATGGCGGTTAGAAGCGATCCTGGAATGGCGATAGCCACCAGAATTCCTGACCGTAAACCCAGCGCCGCAATTACGACGATCATCACTAGCAGGACGGCGCTGAGTAAGTTGTTCTGGAGGTCGACTAGCATGTTCTTGACCAGTACAGATTTGTCCTGCGAGAAATCTATAATGACTGCATCGGGCCAGTTTTCGCGCTCGACCTCCACTACCTGCCGCACATTCTTGATAGTTTCGATAATGTTTTCGCCGGTTCGCTTGGAAATGTCCAAAGACACAGCAGGCTTGCCGTTGATCCGGGCTATGGTTTTGCGGTCACGGAAAGTGCGGCGCACCGATGTAAGGTCACGGAAGGTGACAACAGCGTTTCCATTCACCTTGACCGGCAGGCTCAGAATCTCATTCAAATTCTCGATTAGGGCGGGAACCTTGATCGCAAATCGTCCCTGGCCTGTATCCAGAGAACCAGCGGCGATAGCTAGGTTGGAGCGGGAGAAGAGGGTCAGCAGGCTTGTTGGGTCAACCCCGTAGCTTTCCAGAAGTTCGGGTTCAACAATAATCTCCAATAGTTCGTCACGATCACCGCCGGTTTTGACTTCGAGAACCGTGGGGATGCGTTCCACGGCAACCTTTAGCTCGCGAGCCAGACGCATTAGGGTGCGCTCTGGTAAATCTCCGGATAGGGTGATGATCAAAAGAGGGAAAAGGCTCATATTAACTTCGTGCACGGTCGGTTCGGCCGAATCAGCTGGCAGTTCAGGGCGGACAAGGTCCACCTTCTTGCGCACATCGTCCATGGCGATATCCGGATCGAACCCGGCTTCGAATTCAATCACTACATTGCCGCCGCCAAGGAAGGATGTTGCGCGGATTTCCTTGACCCCTTCAATCGATCGTATTTCAGCTTCCATCGGCCGGATAAGCAGGCGTTCGGAATCCTCTGGGGAAATGCCATCATGATGCATCGATACATAGATAATAGGGATAGTGACGTCTGGTTCGGCCTCCTTCGGTATGGCATTAACCGAAACCGCGCCTGCGACCATTAGGAAGAGAAGGGTTGCAATAACCATTCGCCAGCGATTAATCGCGGCGTCAACAAGGCTCATGAGCTTGTTTCCGCTGAAATGCGCGGCGTGCTTACAATTGGCGTGACGGTTTCGCCGTCAATGACAAACTCTTGACCAACCGTAATCATTCGGATCCGGTCGGGCAGTCCACCAAGCCAGACACCATCTACATCATCAGCAATAATCTTCACCATTCGGAATTTGACCGTGTTATCTGGCTCGACTGTCTTGATGCCGAGCATGCCATCGCCGTTCAGAGTTAGAACTGAAGGTGTCACGAAATGTGCCATAGCAGTGCTAATCGGGATTTCGATTTTGGCCGTCAGGCCGTCACGGATACTCAAATCCGAATTAGGAACGGTCATTTCCACACGGTAGGTGCGTGTTGAGGGATCTGCGACGGCGGCGACATAACGCACGATGCCTTTACGGGTCGAGCCATCAATCAGGGTAATCTTGCCGGGCATATTTTTGGAAATATGGGCAATGTGACGTTCGTTGATATCGCCCACAACGAGCATGGGGTCCAGGTCCACGATGGTGGCGGTTACATCACCGACCTTCACGTAGTCGCCTACTTCAACATGTCCGGCGCCGATAATGGCTTCAAAAGGGGCGCGGAATGTCGTTCGCGCGATATCGATTTCCATCAGCTCGACCACTGCCCGAGCGGCGTCCAGACGCGCCTGAGCGCCGGCTTTTTCGGTCTCTGAACGAAAGCCTTTCTCGGTCAGTTTTAGTGCCGCAGTGTATTCAATTTGCCGTTGCCGCAGGGTTGCGCGGGCTTCCGACAGCTTGGCCGGCCGGTCATCGGCCCGAAGGCTGGCAATTGGCTTGTTTTCTTCAACGCGCTCGCCGCGTTGCACATAGAGTTTGGTAACCTGTCCCTGGGTTTCCGCACGGAGTTCGACTTTTCGTGACGCCTCGGTGCGCCCTGTGACTTTCACGGTTTCCGTGCGTAAAATTGCCTCGATCTCGGCAACGCGAACCTTCATGTGGTTCGACATTGGTTTACCCTGATCGGTCACCGAATTCGCATTTCTGCTGTCCTGCGACCCGAACTGACCACTCAGAATCCAGCCAAAGGCCACAATGACTAGAATCGCTGCGGTGATGATGGATTTGTTTTTCATGATGTCGCTCTATTCCGCCACGGCGCGTTTGGGGAGCAAAGACGAGCCGACCAACTGGTAGCGGTTTTTCTTAATGTAATCGGCCATGGCGCGTTGGACAGTGGCGGCAAAACCGTTGAGAAAGGCTTCTCCGGTGTTTTCAAAGCCCGAAGCGGCACGGGCATCGCTGCGGGCCAGATTGGCCTCGATTTCTTGAAGCCGGCTATCGATCATCTGTTCCACGACGGCGGGGGCAAGGATTTCCGCGAATAGCATGCGGAATAGGAAATCAGATCGGGTTCTGTCGGATTCGGTCGGTTCCTGCAGAGCGTCGAGTAAATTCATCCGGCCTTTCGGGGTGAGTTTGTAAACTTTCTTGTTGGGACGACCTTCCTGTGCGTATTCGTTCACTGTGACGAGGTTGTCGTCGTACAGATGCGACAAGGCGGGATAAATGGAACTATATCCAATATCCTGAATATGGCCGAACGGCCCACTCTCCACGGTTTTCCGGATTTCGTACCCCGATGCATCACCCCGACTCAATACTGCCAGACAAAGTGTTTTTGCGTCCACGAAAGCCTCCGACATTTCTATAGTAAGAGATGTTTCTTCTATGACATAATTTCAAATGATATATATCGTTATGTAATATTAATCTACCGCGCGGAGCTGCTGGTGTTCCGGGGGCGTGAAAACCGGCACAAAGATCGACGATCACGAATAGGGATGACACGGATAGGTGGCTACGTTTCCTGAACACTTATAGAACCATTTGCGTTGCACCTTCACCTGATTTCCGGCAGGAGGTGGAGAAGGTTCGCCACCTGAAAATCGCTGCGTAAATAGGGTAAGAAGCTGCAACTATTTCCTTTGGGCCATCTATTCCCGAATCCGCCATCGGGAAAACCCTCGCGAACTGGCGGCACTGCTGCGGACAACCAAGGGGATGACAAAGAATGGTGTGGCCGGATTGGCTCAAAGGGCAAGGAAATCTAGGGACAAGTGACGGCTGGCTCGGCCAACCGGTCGTAGGGAAGTCCGCCGAGCCATTCGTCAACGTGATCCGGCAATGATTGTTGCCAGGTCACAAGGTCGACATCGCACTGGGTGATGGCCTTTAGTCTTAAAATGTCGTTGACGAGCCGTATGGGCCGAGGCGCGTCGGTCGGCTCGAACGGCCGGCTGACGCGCCTCATGACAACGTGGTTTATTCTAGTGTCCCGTTTTCTATCGAGATCGTCTTAGAACTCGGCGGCGAGTTTCAGTGTCGCGGTGTGCCCGGCACGCCCCGTGCCGCCCTCCGCCGTAGCGTAATCTTCGTCACGCAGATACTCGCCGGTGACGGAGAAGTGGTCGACGATGCCGACCGTAACCGCGCCGCCGACGCGAAGTTCCGGTAAGCCCAGCGCCAAAGCTTCGCTGGTACCTTGAGCGGTACCCGCGAAGGTCGTTTCCTTGCCCATAATGTCCATGGTGTATGCCGCCTCGGTGACCCAGGCGGAC
>Ga0315331_10004492_pt1 | contig 10512 bp, 11 predicted proteins | sample M160m34915metaG_FD_203456 | JGI IMG/M metagenome (GOLD analysis project Ga0315331, IMG submission 203456) | Ammonia-oxidizing marine archaeal communities from Monterey Bay, California, United States - M1 60m 34915 | ecosystem: Environmental > Aquatic > Marine > Intertidal zone | place: USA... | reverse complement strand
GGACAATGCTAACACTCCGGTGCGGTAAACGGCATAAGCTGGCATGATGCCCAACCAAAGCAGTTATCCCGGATAAAACATGACGCCAGAGCAGCCTCCGGCTGAAAGCGCTCGCTATCGCTGGACCGTGCTGGTCATGCTGACACTGGTCTACACCTTCAATTTTATTGATCGGCAGATCCTTGTCATTCTGCAGGAACCCATCAAGGCTGATCTCGGCCTGAGCGATGCGCAACTCGGGCTGCTCACCGGCTTCAGCTTCGCCCTCGTCTACGTCACCGCCGGCATACCCATTGCCTGGCTCGCGGATCGCAGTAACCGGCGCAATATTGTCGTGGCCTCACTAACGTTTTGGTCCTTTATGACCGCCATCTCCGGGCTGGTGCAAAACTATGGTCAGCTGCTCGCCGCCCGCATCGGCGTCGGCGTGGGAGAAGCCGGTGGCTCCCCGCCCTCCCACTCGATGATCAGTGATTACTTCCCGCCAAGCAGTCGCGGCACGGCCCTGTCGTTCTACAGCATGGGCATCTATATCGGGGTACTGTTTGGCTTTGCGGCAGGGGGCTGGATCGCTGAAAACTTCGGCTGGCGCAACGCCTTTTTCGTGATCGGCATACCGGGGATTCTGTATGCTCTGGCGGTATTTTGGGTCGTCAAAGAGCCTAAACGAGGTCAGTACGATCCGGGGGGGGTGCCCGCCAAGTCTTCTCTAAAAGAAACCATGGCGCATCTCAGCAGCCGCCCGACTTTCTGGTGGATTTCTGTGGGCTGCGCGTTTACCGCATTTGTATCCTACGGCAATGGCAACTTCATGCCCTCGTTTCTCATGCGCAACCATGGGCTGTCGCTGTCGGAGGTCGGCGTCATTCTGGGGTTGATCTCGGGCCTGTCGGGCGCAACGGGCACCTTTCTTGGCGGGTTTCTCGCCGACCGATTGGGCATACGTGACATGCGGTGGTACATCTGGATACCGATGCTGGGCGCACTCTCGGCGATGATTCCCGCCTATTACACGCTGCTGGGCAACAATACGACGCTGATCATTGCCGCCATGATTCCCTCTCAAATATTGGGCGCGCTCTATCTCGGCCCTTGCATCGCCACCTGCCACAACTTGGTGTCGCCCGGCATGCGTGCCATGGCCTCGGCGATCCTCTACTTTGTGCTGAATATCATCGGCTTGGGCCTGGGCCCGCTGACGGTGGGCATTCTCAGTGATACGTTTGCGGATACATACGGCGAAAACAACCTACGCTACGCCATGGCCTGCACCCTCACCATTAGTTTGGTCGGTATATTCTTTTTGTGGATGGGCGCGAGAAGTTTAAAGCGAGACTTGCAAACCAATAAACAAGCGCTAAGTTCTGTCTAATAACGCCGATGCGCTAATCTTATGCGAGGACCAATGTAATGACGCGATTCCCGACCCCATGCCTTATCTTAATTGTGCTGATCTGGAGCACAGCAGCCCTCGCCAGTGACGTTACTTTCGAGCGTCGCTACGTCGATCTTGAGTGGGGCCAGATTCACCTGCTGAGCGCCACCCCGACGCAAGCGGCCACCGCCGCTCCAATGGTGTGCTTTGCACCGACCCCCTACTCAGGTAATTATTATCGGCTGCTCATGCGAGCACTGGGTCAGGATCGTACTGTGCTGGCGCCTGACTACCCGGGGCTCGGTCAGTCAGATCGACCCGATAGCGACCTCGACATTGCGGCGCACGCCGACATCATGGCCGACATGCTCATTGCTGCCGGCTGGGGGCCCGAAGCGAACGGCCCGGTTGATGCCTGCGGTTATCACACAGGCGCGTTCGTCGCGACAGAATTGGCGCTCCGACACCCGGACCTGGTTCGCCGAGTCGTATTGATCGGCATCCCTTTTTATGAGGGCAGCGAACGCAGCGAGCGCTATCAAAATCTCGGCAGCGTTAGGCCACTTCCGGACTCCTTTGCTGCGCTGGGGCAGGACTGGATCTTTGCGGTCGACAACCGCGCGCCAGGCGTCACTCTTGACCGGGGATACTCCAATTTCCTTGAATCCGCGGCGGCCTGGCAGAACAAGGCCCGCATGTATGCGGCTGTGTTTCAGTATCCGGCAGAGCAACGAGCACCCCTCCTCCAGCACCCAACGCTGGTGCTCAACCCCCATGGGAACCTGAAGGAACCCACACGCGCGTTCGCCGCATTGTTGCCTAACTCGGTATTGGTCGAATTACCCGATCTGAAATACGGCATATTTGATACCGCAGCCGACGTGATCGCCGGCGAGTCACGCGCCTTCCTAAACGCGCCCTAGCTTACGAGTTGATGACCGGCAGGGCCAAAAGGGGCAGCGGAGGCCCCTGTTTACCTAGGTTTGCATCTAAAAGACATATTGATGTAACTTTAGAACAAATAGGAATACCTCAAAGGACTGCCAAATGAATACTATCGCTCGCGTGCTCTGCGCTGCGCTTCTTGCGTCTCTCACCTCTGCTCTGACGTTTGCACCACTATCTCTTGCCGGGCACCACGAAGAGGAGCAAGCCGACGACCCAATCTCAGCTGCCGCGGAATTCCCCCTCTTGCTCCGCCGCACGACGCTCATCGTGCGTGATATCGAGGCGTCCCTGAAGCTCTACCGCGACGGATTAGGCATGGAGGTCATCTACGATGAGGAAATTAACCGCCCGCATTCCAGCGAGGATCGAGAGCAGAAGCTGCGGCTCATCTTTCTCAAGGCCTCCCACGACTATGTTGGAGTGATTGGTTTGATCGACTACGAATATGGCTACCCCGACCATCCCGCCCACACCAAGCCAGTTCGTCGAGAGGGCTTCACTCCGGGCAACGCCATTTTGCTCTTCAATACAGAGGGCCTCGAAGAAAAATGGCCGACCATTATCGGTGCACCCGGGGTTGAAGTGATCAGCAAACCCAAGCTAACGGAATACCCGGGTTACGGCGGAGTCGGCAAGATTCGCGTGTTGGTTTCTAAGTTCTACGACGCTGACGGGTACATTCTCGAGGTCAACCAAATTCTCGCGGACTGAAGTGCAGCCGCTCACCTGAAGGCCCGAAAAATACGCCCCTAAACCTCTCGCTTGCATGCGCCAAGTCAGGGGAGTACGGTGCTTGTGCGCACAAGCGCAGCCAACGAAAACAATACCTGGGGGAAAAAAATGTCTGAATTAGACCTATTCGGTTTTATCGGCACGAACCGTTCTATCTTCGCTACATTCTTTCTGTGCGGCGTGTTAATGCCGTTGGGCGTAGTGATCGTCGCCTACCTCTTTAGAAGCTTTCCTACTGCTATTCGCGGTGGCGCGATGGTGTCAGCTCTGATCGGGGTTGTGATGCTGACCTTCTTCTCTATGGGTTCGCAGAACGCTTTTTTCATGATGCTCACCATGCTCAGCGAAATGGCCGGAAATGGATCTGAAGCGGCAACGACCTTTCTCACCTCGGCAGGCATGCCGATTGGCGAGACGATCAATCCACCGGGTTGGATGATGGCGTTGTCTCTGATTCAGGTGGTGATCAATCTCGTCCTGACCGTCTACGTCTTCCTGTTAGCCAAGTGGGATAACCACTAATATTCAGACTTCTTTACACTGTTTTTCGAGGGGGCCAAGGCCCCCTTTTTTGCGCCTGCTTACTTCAGCGGAGAGACTTCGAAGGTCATCGTCTTGGCCACAAAATCGACCTCGCCCGATACGATATTGATAACCCCGTCGGAAACCATGTCGAGGGAGTACATCTGAAAAACTGCTCCCTTGCGTCGGTAGACACCCTGTAACGTTGCGGTCGCAAACTCTTCGCCATTTTGGGTCCACGCAAAACCGGTAAATTCACCTGAATCGCCCCTACTTTGCTTATCGGTAAATTCATAAGACAGCCACACCCGCCCGTAAGGCCCCGCCTCACCCGTGGCAGAAATCTTGTAGTTGGTGCCGTCGGTGGTATGGGCCGAATCAATATCAAAATTCGCCGTAAATCCGTCTTCTCCGTAGTCAAGATCCTGTGCCAGCGCGAACGGCATGCAGAACGTTGCCGCTAACATTAACGTGATCTTCTTAATCATGCTTCTTCCCCTTGTGGTTGCTTTACATACACTTAAATGAGGCATATCACCCGTAAAACGGTGCCTTGTTGGACAGTCTCACGAATATCGCCTATTGAACAAGCACCGGGGAACAATCCTTGGATCGCAAAGATTCAAGTGAAAAGCTGTCACGAATTGCTCAACATGCTGGGGGCCGCTCCGTTATGCTCAACCCCGTGGCTCGAGACCTGAGATGGTCAGCCAATAAACCACACCCATGACCTCAATAGGAACCTATGAATATGCGCGATCGTCAATACCGTCAAATGAGTCTGTCTCTTGTCGCAGTGGCCAGCCTGGCATTGCTCAGCGCTTGCGCAGACAAGACTGGTAGCGAAGGCTGGTGCGAAACAATGAGCGCCAAGAGCAAAAGCGAGTGGACCGGTGATGAGGCTAAAAACTATGCCGCGCACTGCGTACTCGACAGCACCACCATCGGCAGTGACACCTGGTGTGAGAATCTCAAAGAGACGCCCAAAGGCGACTGGACAACCCAGGAAGTAGCGGATTACGCCCAGTACTGCGTAGTCGGCCAGTAAAATCCCCCGAGAGGCGGCTTATGGCCGCCTCTACTCCTTTCCTTGTGCCGCGGCGCAGGTCACAATTCGCCCATGAGCGAAGCCCCCTCAGCCACGCATACACCCATGATGCAGCAGTACCTCGCGATCAAAAGCGAGCATCCGCGCGAACTGCTGTTTTATCGCATGGGAGATTTCTACGAGTTGTTTTACGACGACGCCGAGGTGGCGTCCAGGCTTCTCGATATCACGCTGACCAGCCGCGGTAAATCCGCAGGTGAAGCGATCCCCATGGCAGGGGTTCCCTACCATGCCGCAGAGGGCTACCTGGCAAGACTGGTCAAGGCTGGACGCTCGGTAGCGATTGCCGAGCAAATCGGCGACCCGGCAACCAGTAAGGGTCCTGTCGAGCGGCAGGTGGCCCGCATTGTCACGCCGGGCACCCTGACAGATGAATCGCTTCTTGATGCGCGCCAGGACGCACTGATACTGGCGGTGGCAAGCGATCAAAATACTTTTGGCCTGGCCTGGCTAGATGTCAGCAGCGGACGATTTCTGGTATCCGAGGTCGACGACGCAGTCGGACTCGAAGCCGAGATCGCACGCCTCGCCCCGGCAGAGATCCTCGTACCCGAATCGAGCCTTCTCGCTGAGGCTGAATGGCCCGGCGCCCTCCGGAGGCAGCCCGACTGGTGCTTCGAAGCAGTGAGCGCCCGCGAAGCTTTGCAGAGACAATTTCAGACCCGGGATCTCGATGGCTTTGGCTGTGGTGGACTGACTGTAGCGATCGCCGCCGCAGGTGCGTTGTTGACCTATGTCAAAGATACGCAGCGCAGTGACCTCCCCCACATCCGTGCGATTCATCTCGAATCACAAAGTGGCGCGGTCATTCTTGATGCGGCCACGCGCCGTAATCTCGAGATCGACCAAACCCTGAGCGGCGGTGAGGAGCACACGCTTTACGCGGTATACGACAGCACGGTCACTGCAATGGGCGCTCGGCATTTGCGACGCTGGCTGCATCGCCCCATCAATAACCTCGAGGCGATTGAAGAACGCCTCGGCGCGGTCAGCTCATTGATACAAGACTATGGCTTTGAGCCCCTGCGCGAAGCGCTCAACGAAATTGCCGATCTGGAGCGAATTCTCTCGCGGGTTGCTCTGGGATCTGCGCGACCGCGTGATTTAAGTCGGCTGGGGAGTAGCCTGGCCCACCTACCACTCATACGAAGCCGCCTTCCCAAAGCATCCGCATTACTTGATCAACTGGCAGACGCCCTTCCCGACTACACCGCCCTCACCGAGCTGCTCGAGCGAGCCATTATCGACAACCCGCCAGTATTGATTCGGGACGGCGGTGTCATTGCCCCGGGCTACGACGAAGAGCTCGATGAACTCCGCGGCATTAGCGAGAATGCCGGCGCCTATCTTCTCGATCTCGAGCTGCGGGAGCGCACCAGCACCGGCCTCTCAACCCTCAAGGTGGGCTACAACCGTGTACACGGTTATTACATCGAGATCAGTCGCAGTCAGTCTGAACAGGCACCGGACGCTTATCAACGACGACAAACCCTCAAAAATGTCGAGCGCTTCATCACGCCGGAATTAAAAACCTTTGAGGACAAAGCCCTGTCGAGTAAAAGCCGCTCACTCGCGCGTGAGAAGCACCTCTATGAGGCGCTGGTGTCACACATTGCTGAATCGCTCACGCCGCTTCAAGCGACAGCGACCGCCCTGTGTGACCTCGATGTGCTTGCCTGCTTCGCAGAGCGCGCATCCGTGTTGGGGCTGTGTCGGCCCCAGTTCACTCAGCAGACATTACTGCAGATCGAGGGAGGTCGACATCCGGTCGTCGAAGCTGTGCGCGACGTTCCGTTTATCGCCAATGACACGCTTCTCGACCACCAGCGCAGAATGCTGCTGATTACCGGCCCCAACATGGGGGGTAAATCGACCTATATGCGACAGAACGCACTGATCGCGCTCCTCGCTCACGTGGGCGCATTTGTTCCAGCCCAGGCGGTATCGCTGTCGTGCCTTGACCGTATCTTCACCCGGATCGGTTCATCTGACGATCTCGCCAGCGGACGCTCGACGTTTATGGTAGAGATGACTGAGACGGCGAACATACTGCACAACGCGACGGAGCGCAGTCTGATTCTGATGGATGAAATCGGCCGAGGCACCAGTACCTTCGATGGGCTAAGTATTGCCTGGGCTACGGCGCTGGCACTGGCTAACCAAGTGAAAGCACTCACCTTCTTTGCCACTCACTACTTTGAGCTGACCGCACTACCCGGACAACACCCGGCGATGGCCAACGTACATCTTGATGCGACAGAACATGAAGATCATGTGGTCTTTCTTCACCAGATTCAGGAGGGCCCTGCCAACCGGAGTTTTGGACTCCAGGTTGCCAAACTCGCCGGTGTACCTGGCAATGTCCTGGATGCAGCCAAGGACAAGCTTCACGAATTGGAGAGCGGTCGCTCCTCCGGGCCTCCCCCTCTTCAAACGGAGTTATTCGTACCACCCAGAGACGCGCCATCGCCCGTGCTGGAGACGCTACAATCGCTCGACCCTGACGAGTTAAGCGCCAGAGAGGCATTGGATTGGCTATATCAGCTGAAACAGAAGCTGGAAGATGAACCCTGACCAGTTTTCAAACTCCGCTACAGCCAGTATCCTTCGCCGTGAAATAAATGAGGTATCAGTATGACGTTCGTTGTTGGCGAAGATTGCATCAAGTGCAAACACACTGACTGTGTGGAAGTATGCCCAGTCGACTGTTTTTACGAAGGACCCAATTTTCTCGTGATTCACCCCGACGAGTGCATTGACTGCGCGCTATGTGAACCCGAGTGTCCTGTCGATGCAATTTACTCAGAGGATGAACTGCCGGGAGATCAGGACGCTTTTCTGCAGCTAAATTCAGAACTGGCCGAGGTCTGGCCCAACATCACCGAGCGAAAAGAACCGCTGCCCGACGCCGAGGACTGGGCGGGCAAGCCGGGTAAACTGGAACTGCTGGAGCGTTAACATCGAGCGACAGCTAAGTGGCTGTCGATATCGCATGGCACTCTAGAGAGCGGGGATCTAGCGAGCGGGGAGCAGCGCGACGGGATTAACCGGGCGGCCGTTGCGCCGGATTTCAAAGTGCAGTTTCACCGTGTCACTGCTCGTGCTGCCCATCCGCGCAATCGTCTGTCCGGCCTCCACCCGTTCACCCTCCACTGCCAGCAGTTCATCATTGTGGCCATAGGCGCTTAAAAAAGTGTCGTTGTGCTTGATGATCAGCAATGCACCGTAACCAGTGACGCCTGTTCCAGCATAGACCACCACACCGGCAGCAGTCGCCCTGATGGGCGAACCTCTCTCGCCCGCAAGATCCATCCCCTTGTGCCGCTCATCCGAGAAAGCCCGGCTCACTTCCCCCTGCACGGGCCAGATCCATCGATCTACCGGCACATTGAGTGGCGCCGCTTTCGCGGTCGACAAAGCGTGTGAAGGCGGGCCTGATGCGACCTGTTCACGTCCCTTATCCGTCGCAGGCGGCGCTGTGCCCGCTGAAACAGCGGTCGGCTTTGTATCCGCACCTGCAGGCTGTTGCACATCCGCCAACTGGGCAGCCGAGGGGGCCGTGGTCAGCGACTGGCCGACCCGAATCACAAAAGGTGGATCAATGTCATTGAACTCTGCCAGCGTGCGATGATCCATTCCCAAACGAAACGCCACCGAATAGAGCGTATCGCCGGGCTCGACAACATAATTTGGCCCTTTCGGCAGCTCTGGCCCGTAGTCCGGGCTCCTGGGTGTTGCCTCTCGTACCTCGGGCACTTCCTCAACTGCCAGCGTCGACTTATTTTCAATCACCGCTGGTGGATGATCCGCGCAACTCGTCAACAGGAGCAGCCCCATTATCGCCATACCCAGCACTGCGTGTCGGATCACGCTAGACATCCCTTTGTGAGGCGAGCCGCTGCACGCTCCAAACCAGAAACAGGCCCGCAAAAAAACTGGCTACACACACCCCCAGTTGCGGCTGGGACACGGCTCCGGGCCATACTGGCCGCATCACTGTCAATGCGTCAGCGCCTGACTCAATCAACACCTTTACCCGCCAGGGCCATACGGCGACCAGAGACCCCATCAGCACACCGCTCAAAAATGCCATCGCAAGCGCGCGATAGGATTTCAGAATGCGGTCCAGTAATCGCGCAAACAGCGCAAGGCCCGTGACGCACCCCGCTGCCAGCGTCAGCAATTCGGTCACTTGTACGGCCTTAATCGCTGACAATACGGGCTCATACATTCCCATCAGTACCAGCATAAAACTGCCTGATATCCCCGGGAGAATCATCGCGCAAATCGCGATGGCACCGGCAAAAAATAAACCGGGAAGCCCCGCAAGAAAGGGCACCGGCGGCATCAATGCCGCACCCACCGCTATACAAACGCCGACCGTAAAGCCGACCAGGCGATCCGGGCGAGTCAGCGTCACTTCATCACGCAGCAGTAGCACGGCGCTGATCAATATCAGCCCTGAGAAAAACGCCCAGAGTGGCTGCGGATAGTGGCTCAGCAGCCAGTGGATACCCGATGCCATCGAAAAAATTGCTGTCAGGATGCCGAACAACAGCACCGTGAGAAACGCCCCGTCGAGTCGGAACCACAGTGCTCGCCACCGCCCTCTCAGCAACAGCACGACGGCTTCAGCGTCAGCGGCCACAATGGCACTCAGCAAGCGCTCATAAATACCGGTAATCAGCGCGATCGTTCCGCCCGAGACGCCCGGTACGATGTCTGCCATACCCATTGCCAGGCCCCGAGCAAATATTCCTGCCAAAGGCTGCCTCAACGGGCCACCCCGCTGATCATCGGGACGAAGTTGACCTCTTCAATGATCTCCTCGTCAAATCCATCGGGCGTGGCCGTCACCATGATCAATTTCTGGCGCTGGCCACCGACCGGCATAATCATGCGCCCCCCGGGGGCCAACTGCTCAAGCAGCATCGGCGGAATCTGCTCGGGTGCGGCGGCACCCAAAATCAAATCAAAAGGCGCTTCACTGGGCCACCCTTCCAAGCCATCTCCGTGGCGCAGTCGAACGTTGCGGATCCGCAGCCCACGCAGCTGCTGACGCGCACGCTCCATGAGCGGTTTGATTCGCTCAATCGCGCAGATCTCGTCGACCAAACTGGCCAGAATCGCCGTTTGATAGCCCGAGCCACTCCCGAGCTCGAGCACTTTTTTAGGACGGCCATGAGCCAGCGCTAACTCGCTCATTTTGGCCACCACATAGGGTTGCGACAATGTCTGACCATAGCCAATCGGTAATGCGGTGTCTTCGTAGGAGCGATGCGCGAGCGCCTCATCAACAAAAAGGTGCCGGGGCACGCTGCGTATCGCCTCAAGCACTTCAAACCGCGTAATACCCTGGTCCATCAAGCGCTGTATCAGTCGCTCCCGCGTTCGCTGGGAGGTCATGCCGATGCCCTGTCGGCTCATGCCCCCGCGCCCGCTTGAATCAGCAGTGCGACAGCATGGCTGGCGATACCCTCTTTACGGCCCACAAAGCCAAGCTGCTCAGTCGTGGTCGCTTTGACATTGACCCGATCAGTCTCGATGCGCAGATCAGCGGCGATATTGGTACACATCTCGGAGATGTGTTCACTGAGCCGAGGGGTCTGAGCGATCACTGTCACGTCAACGTTACCTACTTCCCACCCCGCCTCAAGCAGCTGACCCACAACCGTCCGCAACAGCTCTCTACTGTCAACGCCGAGAAAGGCCGCGTCAGTATCGGGAAAGTGGGAGCCGATATCACCCAAACCGGCTGCACCTAGCAGAGCATCGCACAGCGCATGGAGTGCCACATCGCCATCAGAATGCGCCACCAAACCGAAGT
>Ga0315331_10004491_pt1 | contig 10512 bp, 5 predicted proteins | sample M160m34915metaG_FD_203456 | JGI IMG/M metagenome (GOLD analysis project Ga0315331, IMG submission 203456) | Ammonia-oxidizing marine archaeal communities from Monterey Bay, California, United States - M1 60m 34915 | ecosystem: Environmental > Aquatic > Marine > Intertidal zone | place: USA... | reverse complement strand
CTTCAGGTCATTTGACTTTTACTTTGGCACTGCCAAAAACCCCAGTGTGCCGGTGGCGACGGATAACAGACATCTATCTGCTCCTGTCGTAATTGAGGCCAGAGGCAAGCGTTTTGAGTGGTCTTTTGTCTATCCGGGACAGGATGGCGAACTGGGCACATCCGATGACTTTCGTTCTCATAAGGAATTGCACCTACCGTTGGAAACGGACGTTGTACTCAAATTAGAAAGTGACGATTTCATCTACATAATGTCTAATCCCGAATTAAGATTGAAACAAATCGCCGTGCCGGAACTCACCCACACCTTGAAATTTCACACAGCAAAGATTGGACCTTTTGAACTGTTGGCAGATCCATTGTGCGGCTGGCGACCGTTGCACGATGATTTGATGGGCCGTGTTATTATTCACTCGGTAACAGATTTCAACGACTGGTTCAAAAAAATGGTTGCAGGACCAATTACGAATCAATAATATTTACTACATTTACTGCGAAACAAAACCATCCCGTCGGCTTCGCTCCCTTAACCGACGGAGCTTTTCTTTGCCGTCAATCTAACCTTTATTCCAGGAAAACCCGTACTTGGAATTTTATATTATGAGTTCACGCAAATCTAGATTACTCCCAATTGGGATCACTATGGTTGTTCTTATTGCGATCGCCACTTACTTCAAGTTCAACCAAAGCGAACAGGACAAGTCAGAAGGTATAACTCTAAGCAAGGAACCCCTACCGGTGTTGGGGCTATTACCTGAATTCGAGTTGACCGACCAGGCCGTTGAGACGTTTGGTTCGCGTCAATTGCGAGGCAAAGCTTGGATCGCAAATTTTATTTTTACACGATGCTCGGTCACCTGCCCTGCGCAGACAGCGAAAATAAGCGAGCTCCAGAAGCAGTTACAGGATAGTCCGCTTTGGGACGAAATTCGGCTTGTCAGTTTCACGGTTGACCCAGAACATGACACGCCGCAAGTGCTTAGCGAGTATGCGAAAAACGCCAACGCTGATGTTCATCACTGGAAGTTCCTCACAGGTGAGCGTGAAGCTATTTGGAGACTAAGCAAGGACGGTTTCAAACTGCCGGTTAGTGAAAATACTGATCCCGCAATAGTCATCACCCACAGTCCAAAAGTTATGTTGATTGATCCTTACTTGCGAATCCGAGGAATCTACGATGTCACTTCCAAGGAGGGATTGGCACGTTTACGTCACGGTTTGGACCAAGTATTAGTGGAGAAAGTGGCCGAGCCTGAAGAGGCCACCAACCCACCATGGCTTGAAGGTCGCCGCGAGGCACAACTCAAGACTGTGGACAAATTCAAGGTGGTTCACGACTTTAGCTTCACCGATGCTATCGAAGAGAGTGGCATTCTCTTCCGCAACAAGATTGTGGATGATGTGGGAAAAAACTACAAACCCGTCCATTATGACCACGGCAATGGCTTGGCCATCGCCGATGTTGACGGAGACGGCAATCTTGACCTTTACTTTGTAACCCAAGCTGGTGCCAACGGACTGTGGAGGAATCTAGGTAACGGTCGGTTTGAGGACATCACCGAACAAGCCGGTGTGGCGGTTGAAGATAAGATAGGTGTTACGGCCTCCTTTGCGGATATCGATAACGACGGCGATCCCGATCTCTACACAACCACGGTGCGAGGTGGTAACATGCTCTTTGAAAACCTTGGTGACGGCCAATTCAAAGATATCTCACAAGCATCGGGACTCAACCACAAGGGGCACTCCTCCGCAGCCGTGTTTTTTGATTACAACCGCGACGGGCTTCTCGATGTCTACCTGACAAACGTAGGCAAATATACTTCGGATAAAGTTTTAATAGTTACGATGGAGCAAGCCCGAGGTGAGAAAGAGGCAGAATATAAGTTCTTCTCAGGCCTTGATGATGCATTTTCGGGCCATCTACCCGCAAAAAAACGGAGTGAGGGAAGTATCTTGTTCAAGAATCTGGGTAACAATCGGTTCGAAGACATTTCGAAGAAAGTCAAGTTGCAGGACGAAAGTTGGACCGGCGATGCCACTCCCGTTGATTTCAATCAGGACGGATGGATCGACCTATACGTGTTAAACATGCAAGGAGACGACCAGTATTATGTCAATGTCGAGGGCGAGTATTTCGAGAAAAAAAGCCGTGAGGTTTTTCCACTCACACCGTGGGGAGCGATGGGAGTTAAAACGTTCGACTTCGAAAATGATGGTGACATGGACCTGTTCATCACGGATATGCACTCCGACATGAGTGAACAAGTCGGGCCTGAGCGTGAAAGTTACAAGTCCAGGCAGCAGTGGCCTGAAAGTATGCTACTCACCCAAGGCAAGAGCATCTGGGGGAACGCCTTCTATCGGAACAATGGCAAAGGAAATTTTGAAGAAGTGTCTGATCAAATCGGAGCCGAAAATTACTGGCCCTGGGGCATTAGCGTTGGAGATCTCAATGCCGATGGCTTTGATGATGTGTTCATCGCTTCCAGTATGAATTTTCCGTTTCGGTATGCTGTTAATAGTTTACTATTGAACAATCAGGGTTCGGAATTTTTAAGTAGCGAATTCATACTTGGAGTTGAACCGAGACCCGATGGGCGTTTCGCCGAGCCTTGGTTTGAACTCGACTGCGATGGTGAGGATAAAGACCACGCGCTGGCAAAAGGTCGATCGGGCCGTGTAGTAGTTTGGTCGGCATTGGGTACGCGATCATCGGTGATGTTCGATCTAGATAATGATGGCGACCTGGACATCGTAACCAACGAATTTAATTCCCGTCCCATGGTGCTGATCAGTAATCTATCCGAAAAGCACGACAAGTTGAATTATCTGAAAGTGAAACTAGTTGGTGAAAAATCGAATCGAGACGGGTTAGGTGCAGTGGTTAGAGTTCGCGCTGGTTCGCAAACGTATATGAAAGTACACGATGGGCAGTCGGGATATATGTCGCAAAGCCTCTATCCTCTCTACTTCGGTCTAAACGAGGTAACGAACGTCGATGAAATCAAAGTCACTTGGCCATCCGGCAACAAACAAACGGTGCCGGGCCCAATTGATGTGAATAGAACGATTGAGGTTAAGGAGAAATAATCACGCGGGAGACTGACCGGGTCATGCCTCAGCTAATCAGGAATGGGGCGATATCCTGCATTGACGAACTCTTTAGCCCGTGGCCGAAAAAACTCATCGAATTCCGGATCGGGACAAGCGAGCGAATTCTTTGTCGAATCCAGATTACCGTTAAGATCAATCGTATCGCCGTTAAGGAAGCAACGGCGAACTATACACGTGTCTTTAATGTCTACTTCGTAGCGGCCTCCTGTTGGCCAACCACCCTTTGCGTTGTTCATCCAAAAGATCGAGTCCTCGTAGATACTTCCAGCGCCGGAATCGTCTACACCGTTTCTATTCCCCGTAAACGTACAACGCCGGACAATCACTTTCGAACCCGGAAACAGCGTAAGAGCTCCCGCACCGTGCTTAGGCTTCCATTTACCGACCTTGGCGCTTCGCTCATCCAGAGGGCCGTTTGACATGTTATCCACGAACAGGCAGTTCTCAATGACGGCAGAACTCCCCCATAACAAATCGACTGCCGAACCGGTGACCGGGCAACGGTTGTTGCGGAAGATACAGTTTTTAAGCAGCACGGAACCTTCCATATAATCACGGTGATCAATAGAAACCCCTCCGCCACAGGGACTGGAATAGTTATTGTACACCTCAACATTTTCAATTGTGGGATAGGAACGTCCAAATATTTTGATCCCACCGCCATCGGTATGGAAGTACATGTTTTTATTTATATCTAATCGGGGCTCCGAAAGCTCAGGTTGAATCAATCCCGATTCGCTTGATCCCGTGACAAAATTGTTCGCCCCCGTAATCTTGAATCCTCGGAAAACTGTGTTTCGAGTAATTCCGTCGCCAAAATAAACCACGTGGTTCACAACCGACGGAAAACCTTCATGCTTTTTGTTGGCAATATCGGGATTGGCAGCAGTCAGGATAACCTCTCCGACCGCCTCAAGCGTGATTCCGTCATGCCGCTCATTTAGCCAAATCAACGCTTGGCCATGTTGGCGGGGGCGATACACGCCTGCATGGACCTTGACATGTTTCTGGCCCGTGTCGTTAGCGACTGCATCGAGAACAGCTTGGATATCGTTGCCCGGATAAACGTCACACAAGGAATGGATACTCGGTTTATCTGTGGAACTGTTTGAGCACCCACTCAAACAGCCGGTAATCAAGACAATGAGAGCAACGCCGTTAGAAAGTGCAGGCAGTAATCCAACAAACCAATTTCCTTGTTCGGATTGAGTCATGACGGTTTGATCCGTTAGCGCTAAAATACCTATCGTTGACTGGCTAGTAAAGCGAAAGCGGTCGGGGATTCAACCACTAAAGGCAATCAAATCTTGGGCAATTGCAATCATAGTCCTCAAACTAAATCACGTTGACCAGTCAAAGCTAATTCAGCGCTTGGCCTAGTGCACTTAACGCGGTTAGCATTCGCGCCGGTATAAAGATACTTAGAGTGATGTTGCGAAAAATCATTTTTTCTGTAGTCGCCATTGGCTTTACCGCCTGTGTGGTGTTCTCCCGTGAACTCAAAGAGTTCGATAACGATGTTAATTATGATGAGGCGCGCATACCACGGTACGACCTGCCTCACCCCCTAGTCACCGCCGAGGGCAAACCGGTTACGACTGCCGATCAATGGAGGAACATCCGTCGGCCACAGATCCTCTCGCTGTTTGCCAACTTCATTTATGGCGCCGTACCCGTGCCGCCCGATCCCATCGCCCAAACGTACCATGTCATCAAAGAGGATAAATCGTTCATGGATGGCAAGGTGACCAAACTCGATGTCTCCATTCGATTCAAAAACCGCAAGGGAACCGCCAAGACGCACGTGCTCGTTTTTTTGCCGAACAAAGCCAGTGGACCTGTCCCAGCCTTCATGATGCTTAGCTTCGATAATCCCCGGGGTAGCAGTTTTAACCTCAGTTCAAGCCGCAAAGGTCATCTCCGCAACGGTGTGCCGCTTGGCCAATTGGCCGACCAAGGCTACGCCTATGTTTCCGTCTATCACGGCGACTTAGTCGGACACAACGAGGTGTCGTTTGGCGGCGGCATTCACAAATTGTTTTACCGTGACGGCCAGAGTTTCCCCAAAGCACACGAGTGGGGCGTGCTCACCGCCAACGGTTGGACCGGCATGCGGGCACTCGACTACCTCGAAAGCAACGACCGGATCGATGCCAGTCGAGTCGCGGTGATGGGTCATTCCAAAATGGGTAAGGCCACCCTTTGGGCCGCCGCACAGGATCAGAGATTCGCGATGGCTATCTCCGCACAATCCGGCTGCGGCGGAGCGGCGTTGTGGCGCCGGAAGTACGGCGAGACGATGGCCAAGCTAAACCGCTTCCCGCACTGGCTCTGCATCAACGCTCGCAAGTTCAACGACCACGAGGACGATTTACCGGTGGATCAGCACATGCTACTCTCACTCATCGCTCCCCGCCCCGTTTACGTTGCAAGCGGCACGGCGGACACATGGGCCGACCCGCACGGCGAATTCCTATCAGCCAACCACGCCGGCCCCGTTTACAAGTTGCTCGGCAAAAAACCGCTCAGCACGACCAAACTGCCGCCGCCCAACCAACCCCTGCTCGACGGCGACATCGGCTACCACATCCGAACCGGCGGCCACTCCATTGAGCCCTACGACTGGCAGCAATTCATCGGGTTCGCTGACCAGCATCTGAAGGACAAGTAACCTTGGCCAAGCCCATTGTGGGCGAATTGAATTTAGTTTGGTTTTTCGGCGTTAAACTCGGGGTGCAAACCGTGGCACAAAAACTTGGCGAGACGTTTGGCTTGGCTGCTGCGCTTGGCCTGGCAACAGCAACCGCCCTGGCCAAGCCGGAGTTGTCCGGTGAACTTCTTTACGCAAAACTCTGCGCCAATTGTCACGGAGAGCAAGGCCAAGGCGTCCCCGATGAACACGACGAGCCGCTTGCCGGCGATTGGCCGATCGAAAAACTCTCGCGCGTCATCACCCGCACCATGCCGGATGACGATCCCAAAAAATGTATTGGTGACGAAGCCCAGCGTGTGGCCCGCTATATCTTCGATGCGTTTTACTCGCCCGATGCCCGGTTGCGAAACAAGCCTCCGCGAATCGGGTTGGGGCGGCTCACCAACCGGCAGTATCTCCACTCGGTCGCCGACCTGATCGGCAACTTCATCGGACGCTCAGAGCTTGGCCGAGCGGGAGGACTCAAGGCCAGCTACCACAACAGCCGAAACCATAGCCGAAACAAAAACAGTATCGAGCGCACGGACGCCACCGTTGATTTCCAGTACGGCGAGAGCACTCCGGCTCCGGACAACAGGGAATACAAAGCGGAGGAATTCTCAATGCGTTGGAGCGGCTCGGTGATTGCGGAGGAAACTGGCGACCATAAGTTCATCGTCACCAGCGAAAACGGTGTCCGGCTTTGGGTCAATGACATGAACCTCAAGTTGATCGAGGGCTGGGTGTCAAGCGGTGAGACCCGGGAACTCACCGGCACGTTGCGGCTCATCGGCGGTCGTGCCTACCCGTTACGCCTCGATTTTTTTAAGTACAAAAGCAGCAGCGCCTCGATCAAACTGGAGTGGCACCCGCCGCACGGAGCCCGGCAGGTCATCCCGGCCCGCAGCCTCTCCCCAGCCAGCACTCGGAACACGTTCGTTCTGCGCCAACCCTTCCCCCCGGACGACAGTAGCGCCGGCTACGAGCGCGGCTCGGCCGTCTCCAAAAAGTGGGATGAAGCCACCACTCTCGCCGCCATCGAGATAGCCAACCTCGTGGCCGACCGGATTGACCCCCTGGCCGGTACGTCCCCGGATGACGCGCAACGCGACGCCAAGGTGCACACGTTTTGCAACTGGTTTGTCGAGCGGACCTTTCGCCGCCCACTCACCCCGGAGCAGCAGCAGTTCTTCATCGACTCGCGTTTTGCCGAGGGAAAGCCGGCCACCGACTCGGTCAAGGAAGTCGTGCTGCTTGCGCTCAAGTCACCGCGCTTCCTCTACCCCGACCTTGGCCAAGCGGATGACCACGCCGTCGCTGCCCGGCTCGCGCTTGGCCTGTGGGATTCCATCCCGGATGACGAGTTGCTCCGAGCCGCCGATGCCGGCCGTCTGGGCACACCGAGCCAAGCGCGCCAACAGGCGCTGCGGATGCTCCGAGACCCCCGAAGCCGCGCCAAACTGCGAGATACGTTTCATCACTGGCTCGGCCTCGACCACGCCGAGGAAATCGCCAAGGACACCGAACAGTATCCCAATTACGACAAATCACTCGAGGCCGACCTTAGAACGTCGCTGAACACCTTCCTTGACAACATCGTTTGGCGAACTGCCGGAGCCGACTTTCGGAAACTGCTCAACTCACGGCACCTGCCATTCAACGAACGCCTGGCCAGGTTTTACGGGGCGCAGCGTGTCAAACATCATGGTGAGTTTGGTCCCTCGTTTTTCGACCATGAGCGGGCCGGCCTGCTGACCCATCCGTATCTACTCGCACTTTACTCGTATCACAACGCCACCTCACCGATTCATCGCGGCGTGTTTATCACCCGCCACGTTCTTGGCCGCTCACTCAAGCCGCCGCCCGAGGCGGCCGTGTTCAAGGACGAAGCATTTGCCCCGAACATGACGATGCGCGAAAAAGTCACCCAACTCACCAAAGCCGATGCCTGCATGACCTGTCATGGAATCATCAATCCACTTGGCTTCGCGCTGGAGCAATTCGACGGCATCGGCCGGTTGCGTGATACGGAGAAAGGGAGACCAATCAACACTATTTCGGATTATCTCTCCTCTGACGGCAGCGCCGTCCGGTTGACCAGCGCCGGCGACCTTGCACGCCATGCCACGGAAAGCCCCAGTACCCAAAACGGATTCATAGAGATGCTCTTTAATCAGGTTGCCAAGCAGCCTGTTCGGGCCTACGGTTCCGGCGTTCTGAACCGGCTGCGCGGAGATTTCGTGGCTTCCGGTTTTAACGTGCAGTTTTTGCTGGCTGAAACGGCTGTCATCAACGCCCTGAATGGGATCGACCCGGCCCTGCCAATAGAAAGGAACTGAATCATGAACCCTCTTGATCGCAGACAGTTCATCCGGGACATCGGGGTCTCGACAGCAGCGCTGCCATTCATCACCGGGCTGCCGAGCCTCGGCTTGGCCGCAACCACGCCACGCCGGCAACGGCTTGTCGTGATGTTCAGCCCCAACGGCACCATCCCGAAAAACTTCTGGCCGGACGCAACCGGCAGCGACTTCGAGCTGAAGGAAATCATGAAGCCGCTCGCCCCGTTCAGGAATCGCATGCTTGTCCTCAACGGTCTGAACAACAGGGTGCGCGGCGACGGGGACAGCCACATGCGCGGCATGAGCTGCTTGCTCACCGGCATCGAGCTGTTCCCGGGTAACATACAGGGCGGCTCCGATACACCCGCCGGCTGGGCCAAGGGCATCTCAATCGATCAGGAGATCAAAAACTTTTTTCAAAGCCGCGAAGCCACCCGCACTCGGTTTGGCTCGCTGGAGTTTGGTGTCGGTGTCTCGGATCGCGCCGATCCTTGGACGCGCATGTCGTACGCCGGCCCGAATCAACCGGTCGCCCCGACGGATGACCCGTACCAGATGTACCAGAAGCTCTACGGCCAACTCCGAGACCGGGACAGCCTGTTGAGCATTTTGGATGAAGTGCGGGATGACCTCGATCGCGTCTCCAAAAAAATCAGCGCCGAGGATCGGCGACTGCTTGACGAGCACGCCGGGTTCGTCCGCCAAATGGAACAGGAATTTGGCCGTGTCGACAGCAACGCCCTGGTCAGCAATCCACCGAAGTTCGAGGCCGGCATCACAAACCGAAACGACAATGTCCCGCGCCTGAGCCGAATGCAAATCGACCTGATGGTGAACAGCTTCGTCAACGACTTCGCGCGGGTCGGCACGCTGCAGTACACGAAATCGGTCGGCCAGGCGCGGATGAACTGGCTCAACATCAAGGACGGCCATCACGGTCTATCGCACGAGTCCGACAAAAACGAAGATGCCGTCGACAAACTCACACGCATCAACAAGTGGTTCGCCGGTGAACTGGCCTACTTGACCAAGCGCTTGGCCGAGACCCCCGAGCCGGGCGGCAGTGGCAGCCTCCTCGATAACACCACCATCTTGTGGACCAATGAATTGGGCAAAGGCAACAGCCACACGCTCAGAAACATTCCGTTTGTCCTGCTGGGCGAAGGGCTAGGTTTCAAAATGGGCCGCTCACTGGACATGAAAGGTGCGGCGCACAACCGCCTGCATATGGCCATGGTCCACGGCGTCGGGCATCATCTCAAGACGTTCGGCAACAAGATGTTAAGCCAAGACGGCCCGCTTGATTTAGCATAGGGCCAAAGTTTGATGGGGATAGAAGCATCTGCTCGGAAACTCACGCGATGATATCGTGAACCAAACGGCCATGGACATCGGTCAAACGGAAGTCACGGCTGGCGTAGCGGTAGGTCAATCGTTCGTGGTCGAAACCCATGAGGTGCAAAATCGTCGCATGCAAGTCATGAACGTGCACCGAGTTCTCGACAGCTTGAAAACCAAATTCATCGGTCGCGCCGTGGACGATTCCCCCCTTCACCCCGCCACCGGCGAGAACCATCGAGAAGCCGGCCGAGTTGTGGTCGCGGCCCAGCTTTGATTTTCCGGCGTTGGTGATTTCCACCGTCGGCGTCCGCCCAAACTCGCCGCCGATCATGATCAGCGTATCCTCGAACAGGCCGCGCTCCTTTAGGTCACCGATCAACGCAGCGATGCCCTGCGAGCACTCGGCCGCCAGTTTGCGGTGATTTTTCTCGATCGCATCGTGATTGTCCCACGGCTGCCATTTGCCGTGCCAAACCTGGACGAACCGCACACCGCGCTCGACCAGCCGACGTGCCATCAGTAGCTGCCGTGATTGTGTCGTTTTGCCGTAACGCTCGCGCACCGACTCCGGCTCGCGATCAACGTCGAAGGCATCAGTGGCCTCCATCTGCATGCGGTACGCTTGCTCGTAACTGTGGATGCGCGCCTCCAACTGTGGATCGTGGCCGCGCTGGTCGAGGTGCCGCCGGTTGAGTGCCTGTAACAAGTCCAGCTGCCGCCGTTGATCTGCCAAGCCAAGCCGCGGGTTGCGGATGTTTTGAATCAATTGCTCCACCTTGCTGTGCGCGGTGTCTACATAGACGCCCTCGTAGATGCCCGGCAAAAAGGCGGAGCGCCAGTTGTCCGGCCCCTTGACCGGATGCCCGCCGGGGCACATCGCGATGAATCCGGGTAGATTGCGATTCTCCGTCCCGAGCCCATACGTCAACCACGAGCCGAGGCTCGGCCGGGCCAGCGTGTTGTCGCCGCTGTTCATCAGCATGAGCGACGGTTCGTGGTTGGGCACATCGCTTTTCATCGA
>Ga0315331_10004490_pt1 | contig 10512 bp, 8 predicted proteins | sample M160m34915metaG_FD_203456 | JGI IMG/M metagenome (GOLD analysis project Ga0315331, IMG submission 203456) | Ammonia-oxidizing marine archaeal communities from Monterey Bay, California, United States - M1 60m 34915 | ecosystem: Environmental > Aquatic > Marine > Intertidal zone | place: USA... | reverse complement strand
AATAAAATTTCAGCCATTGCAGCTCTCACACTAGAAACAGGCAAAATAGAAGATGTTCAGGGACGTCTTACACTTAATGGCTTTCATCCTATGCCTCTAAATAATCAAAAACTATCAACAATCGATCCTAATGGGAATTTAGTTGGCGCAGAAGCTCGTCTCTGTAGGCTTCGCAAATCCGATATGAGTGAAGCTTACGCGGAGTTTATCTACCATGAACCAGAAAAAAGCATCTGGAATAATCCAATTCCATCTCATAGTAATCATATAGTGGCCCTACGCGACGTGATAATTACCGCCAAAGACCCCGATGAAGCGACCGCTCGCTACAGCTGGTTTTCAAACAAAGGTTCGATCAAAAAGATTGATGACTTAGGCTGGAAGATACCACTTGATCGCGGAAACCTGGCTATATGTAAAAGCGAAGCACTTTCGTCTCTAATAAGAAGTCAAATACTGACCGATTCAGCCGGAATAGCTGGCTACACGGTTCTCTCTAATAACATATCCGCCACAGCGAATTTTTTTTCTGACAATAAGCTAGATTACACACGAATTAATGAAGACCTACTCGCCTTACCATTTCCCAAAAGTATTGGAGGGTGTGTTTTTATTGGGGAAGACGAGAGCGCTTTCCCCTGGAGCAGCTAGTTATTTGGGCTCTATTGCTCTAGCCTAGACATCTAGATTTGCCACCTTAAGAGCATTTTCTTGTATAAATTCCCTGCGCGGTTCAACAATATCCCCCATAAGCGTCGAAAAAACCTCGGCAGCCTCTTCGGTGTGTCCTATTTTTACCTGTAGCAATGTACGTTGATTGGCATCTAAGGTGGTTTCCCAGAGTTGCTCTGGGTTCATCTCACCCAGACCTTTATATCTGTTAATTGCAAGGCCCTTTTTACCCGCTTGTTGAATTAATTCTGCCAACTTCAGGGGACCGTCAATAATAGCAGAGGCTTCCGTTGTTTCCAATACAGCTGGTTTTCCATATATTTCTTGAAGATGGCTGACCATTTCATCTAATTTGCGAGCCTCAGGGGTTCGGATCAGTTGTGAACCGATAGAATAACGTTCGGTTACCCCCCTAAGAGTTCTTTCAAATGTCATTTCTTGGTTTACTTCGTTGAACGTTCCTACCCACCCTTTCTCAATTTCCTCTGAGAGTTGATCCAACCGCTGTGCTACATATTTAACGGCATCTGCAGCATGATCAAAACCTCTCGGCCCCATTACCCCGGCTATCGCACACTGTTCTGTTATTAACTGTGAACCCACTCGCCGCACTAGCACATTAATCATCGATCTTGCATCTCTTGCTTTTTCAACCGTCGATATTAAGTCTGCTGAGGCTAAAGCTGTACCGTCGGCCAACACAAGTCTAGCACCCTCACTGCCGTTTTGCGTTAAGTGATCTTCAAGTTCCTTATCATCTTTTAGATATGTTTCAGACTGCCCTCTTTTGGCGCGATATAGCGGCGGCTGTGCTATATACAAATATCCTGCTTCTATCAGCTCTGGCATTTGCCTGAAAAAGAAAGTTAAAAGTAAAGTCCTTATATGAGATCCATCCACATCTGCGTCGGTCATAATTATAATTTTATGATAACGGATCTTGGACAAATCAAACTCATCAGGACCTATACTTGTTCCAAGAGCGGCAATCATCGTTCCAATCTCTTGACTAGAGAGCATCTTATCAAATCTTGCACGCTCTACATTTAGAATTTTACCCCTTAGGGGCAATATTGCTTGCGTTCTGCGAATACGACCTTGCTTTGCTGACCCTCCAGCAGAGTCACCCTCGACCAGAAAAAGTTCTGCAAGCGCTGGGTCTCGCTCTTGGCAATCTGCGAGTTTTCCAGGTAAGCTTGATATATCTAAGACCCCTTTTCGACGTGTCAACTCACGCGCTTTTCGGGCGGCTTCTCGAGCTGCTGCTGCCTCATAAGCCTTGGATACTATTCTTTTTGCATCTGCAGGGTGCTCTTCAAACCATTGTTGCAAACGATCCGACACTGCAGATTCTACTATGGGTCGCACCTCGGACGAGACTAATTTGTCCTTTGTTTGTGAAGAGAATTTCGGATCGGGGACCTTGACAGATAGAACACAAGTGAGACCCTCTCTTGCATCATCTCCTGTCAACTGAGCCTTCTCTTTTTTTGATATACCACTTTCTATCGCATAGGAATTAACTGTTCTCGTAAGCGCAGCTCTGAAGCCAGCTAGATGCGCGCCGCCATCCCGTTGCGGAATATTATTGGTGAAACAAAGCATTGTTTCGTGATAGCTATCCGTCCACTCCATGGCTAACTCAACAGTAATACCGTCTTTTTCTGACTCCAATACAACAGGTACATGTATACTTTGGTTCGAACGATCCAGGTATTCTATGAAAGCCGTTAAGCCACCCTCATACTCTAAATCTATGATCTTAGGCTCTACCTCTCTATCGTCGCGCAACTGAATGTGGACGCCCGAGTTCAAGAATGCGAGCTCTCTTAATCGGTGCTCTAAGCGCGAAAATTCAAACTTTACGTTGGTGAATGTTTCAGTTGATGGCTTAAATGTAATTTCCGTTCCTGTTTTCCCCACAGCGTCGCTAACAACTTGAAGGCTTGTTTCAGGCTCTCCATGTCTAAACCGCATAAAGTGCTCCTTCTCATCGCGCCACACGCGCAATTCTAAGGTTTCTGAAAGTGCATTGACGACAGAAACCCCAACCCCATGCAATCCACCCGAAATCTTGTATGAATTTTGATTAAATTTACCGCCTGCATGAAGTTGTGTCATTATAACTTGTGCAGCAGACACACCTTCCTCTTGGTGTATATCGACGGGCACGCCCCGTCCGTTGTCGCGAACTGTCGTTGACCCATCACCATTTAAAATCACCTCAACAAGATCACAGTGGCCTGCCAACGATTCATCAATCGCATTATCCACAACTTCGTAAATCATGTGATGCAGACCGGAGCCATCATCTGTGTCTCCAATGTACATTCCAGGACGCTTTCGAACAGCATCCAAACCTCTCAATACTTGAATAGAGTCGGCATCATATTCGCTTTCATCTTCAGTCTTCGGTGTATTTTGATCAGACATAAGTAAACCACCTAACTCGATATTTTAAACGTTTCATTTTTACACACTTCCCCATTGGATATTTCAAAAAACTGCGCGCGTGTTTGAAGTGATGCGAATAGCGATGCCTCGGTGCCAGTCATCCAAACTTGGCTGTCTAGGGATTCTAAAATATCAAAAAGGACATCCCGTCGTTGACTATCAAGATGTGCCGTCACTTCATCCAGTAACATAAGGGGAGAATGCCCAAATTCTATTTTCCTCAATCTCGCATGCGATAGTATGATTGCTATGAGCAGTGCTTTTTGCTCTCCCGTAGAACATTGACTTGCTGGGATATTTTTAATCGAATGCGACACAAATAAGTCGGTTTTATGTGGCCCAGAAATTGAAAGTGGTTCTCTATTGCTACTTTTTCTTGCCTCTATAAGCTCGTTTTTGTATCGATCTTCTACCTCTAGTGCGGACGCGTGACTTAGCCAGCACTCTATATCTCCAACAAGTTTCAATATAGCACCTGGGAACGGACCAAGACTGACGCTCGCTATGGGACCCAGTCTACTCACCAACTCTCTCCGTGCCGCTACAATCGCCACTCCTGTCTCTGCTATTTTATTCTCTAATGCCGAATACCAATAATCATCCGAGTTACCAGACTTTATCAATCGACTACGCTCACGAATAGCATGACTATAAGCGCTTACCCGACTTGCATGTTTAGGATCAAATGCAAAAACTAACCTATCAAGGAACCGACGTCTTTGGCTTAAGCCGTCTAGGAACAGCCGATCCATTTGAGGAGTTATCCAAGACAACGCTAAGTATTCCAATAATACGGAATGAGATTTAGCCTGCTGGCCATTTATACGAACAATGCGTTTGTCACTTCCAGTAGCTGCCGCTTTTGCATCTCTTCCTGTTCCTATCACTAACTTTTCTTTTTCCAATTCCAAATCTACGGAGACCGCCCAGCATCTATGTTTTAGTTGAGTTATTTCAGCTAATTGATCCTGATCCTTTGTTGCAACCATGTCTATATTAGATAAGCGGGCTTTTCGAAGCCCTGTACCTGGAGAAAGAAATGATAAAGCCTCAATAAGATTCGTTTTACCGGCACCATTGTGACCAGTTAAAACAATAGGTTTCCGTGATAATTCTAATCTCAAGTTTTTATAATTTCTAAAGGCAGCAACACTTAACTTGCGAACAGCAGGTCCTTTATCGGCAGATACTCCACATGGGCTCAAATCCATTCGACTCAATGTAACAGTCATCGATTTTCACAGCTTAATCAAATTGTTTAACGCTCTTCCTAATGATTAATCAAACTCGCATAGGCATTAATACGTAAAGGGAGGTATTGTCGTCTTGATCTCTAACTATGGTTGGTGAACCTGGATCAGCGAGGGAGAATTCAATATTTTCCCCTTCTACTTGATTTGTTATATCTAACAAGTAACGAGAATTAAAACCAATCTCCAAATCCTCCGAGTCATATTGAACTTCAAGTTCTTCTCTAGCGGTTCCGCTTTCTGGACTATTGGCGCTCAAAACCAGTGTTCTTGTCTTAAGCTGGAGCTTGACAGATCTAGATTTTTCAGTGGAAATCGTAGCTACTCTATCTACAACCTCAGCAAGTTCACGACAGTTGACATTCATTAATTTATCATTCCCGGTTGGGATAACCCGCTCGTAATCAGGAAAGGTTCCGTCTATCAATTTAGTCGTCAAAACTGTATCACCAATTTTGCAACATAATTTCGACTCTGACAATGAAATTGAGACATCAGATTCGTTATCTTCAATAAGTTTTCTAATTTCAACCACGGCCTTTCGAGGGACTATGACGGAGGGCATTTGACCAGCACCCTCAGGCAAAGGCATCTCGACTCTTGCCAAGCGATGTCCATCTGTGGCAACGGCGCGCAGGACCGGGGCCCCATTTGATTCCGTAGAGTGAATATAAATTCCGTTTAAATAGTATCTTGTTTCTTCACTCGAGATAGCAAAGCGCGTCCGATCGATTAAAGCCCTTACATCAGTTGCGGGCATATTAAAACCGCACGATAATTCATTACCTGACATAGTGGGAAATTCATCTGCCGGAAGTACCGGAAGCGTGAAATTAGATCTCCCAGCCTCCACCGATATAAATCTCCCTTCATTATCAGTTTCTATTGAAACATCGCACCCATCCGGCAGTTTTCTTATAATATCATATAGAGTGTGTGCAGGGACAGTGACTATACCCTCTTGGAGCACATTACAATCAACAGTCTCAATTATATCCATATCCATATCTGTAGCCGTCAGACTAAGACGGCCATTAGATCCGTTTAAGAGAACATTTGATAAAATGGGAATTGTATTACGACGCTCAACAACACTTTGAACATGACCAAGAGGTTTTAACAAAGAAGCACGATTAATTATTGATTTCATTACCTTATAGCCATCCAGTTAGGTTGTAACATCACAAAAAAAATGGCTTTCTCATGCCATCAAATCGTTTCAATACACAATACCATCCAACAGAATCGGATTATAACATAATAATAATAAAAAATGGGCGAATTATTTGACTAAGTTTCCAGCATTCGGCGCAAAAACTCTACATCATCTTGGAATTGCTTATCAATAATACAGAGTTCATCTATTTTTTTGACTGCGTGCAACACCGTCGTGTGGTCACGCCCACCGAATCTTCTACCAATGTCTGGAAGTGAGTGCTGAGTTAATTGTTTAGCAAGAAACATTGCTATCTGTCGGGGTCTAGCAATTGATCTAGATCGACGAGCAGAATGCATATCACCAACCCTGATCTGGTAATGACTTGCTACCTGCCTTTGAATTTCTTCTATTGTGACTCGCCGCTCATAAGACCGCAGCAAATCATGCAATACTTCTTGGGTGGCTTCGAGTGTTATATCCCTACCAACAAGTGTTGCATGGGCAGCGATTCTATTCATAGCCCCCTCTAGTTCTCTGACATTAGATGTGATCTTATGAGCCAGAAACTCTAGGACTTTTGTTGGAACAGCTACTCCAAGCTTTTCTACTTTCGATTGCAGAATCCCCAAACGAAGTTCATAAGTAGTGGGGTGAATATCTGCAACGAGCCCCCACCCAAGACGTGACCGTAAGCGTTCCTCTAGCCCTTCTAAATCTGTTGGGGATTTATCCGCCGATATTATAACTTGCCTATTTTGATCCACTAATGCGTTAAATGTATGAAAAAACTCTTCTTGAGTTGAATCTTTTCCTCCAATAAACTGCACATCGTCAATCATCAAAACATCAACTGATCTAAATTGATCTTTAAATGCCATAGTATCCTTGAAGCGTAATGCACGAATAAATTGATACATAAATTTTTCCGCAGACAAATAAAGAACCCGCCTTGATGGGTCTCTTCGCCGGATATCCCAAGCGATGGAGTGCATTAAATGCGTTTTACCCAATCCAACTGCACCGTACAAAAAAAGTGGATTAAAAAGAACCTCGTCACTGCCGGACACTCGCTGGGCCGCTGCATAAGCCAATTCATTTGGCTTACCAACAACAAAATTATCGAATGTGAAACGAGAATCTAATGATCCATCTAACGAATTCTCCTTTTTAAACTTTGTCCCTATCGTTTTTGGTTCCATAGACAGGGAATTCGTTGTTCCCTTTGAATCTCCCGCTTCGGCCTCTATAACTGGCTCATCGGATGATCTAACCGTTATTGAACAATCATTTACTGTATCTGCACTTTCAGCAGCCCAAGCCGATGTGATACGCTCCCCATATTGAGAAACAATTCGATCCCTCATGAATAAGGTTGGCGCTGCTAGAGTTACTCTCTCTCCAATAACATCTTCAAGAACTAGCGATCTGATCCAACTGCGATATGTTGACTCGCCAAGTTCTTGCCTTAAACGACCTCTTACTCGTGCCCAAATTCTATCAATTGAGATTAGGCGTTCATCAGACATCTTGCACGCCTCCCATGGGCTTTGGCCAGTCTATGGCTTTATTAAAGTTTTTTCCCCATAAGCTCAGAAGAAAAGACTACGATCCGCGGTTCATCTTACATTCATTAATCACATCAATAGAACTGAATACATTATTCTGGGCACATACAGGAACCAGCCTAATTGTATTAAAACCAAGAGCATAAGTTATGCTAAAAATAGACATCGTGGCAACCATTGATAGCAAAAAAAAACTCATTAAAACGATCTTTTTTTTTGATAATGATTCTTATTTTGGAGAATCAACACTTTGGCGGGGTATTTGAATAATTAGGACAAACTATTACCGTTTCTTATTTGGATTTTATTGATATTCTCCCTGCAAACTCAGAATACAGCCATCACAAAAACGTCTGGCTTCCAAAACTTTATAAATAAAAAAGCCGTGCACAAAATGACACGGCTTGTTCCAGTTGTTATTATGGTCTTATAGGTTAGGCTGAAAGGGCTTTAATCCCTTTCGATAGACGCGATAACTTGCGTGCAACAGTATTCTTCAGAAGCACTCCACGGGTTACCCCACGATGAAGTTCCGGCTGTGCGAGTTTAAAAGCCTCGGCTGCAAGTTCCTTGTTGCCCGCGGCTATCGCATTTTCAACTTTTTTTACAAAAGTTCGTATCCGCGATATTCGCGCGTGATTAATTACACGACGTTTTTCGTTTCGGACTATTCGTTTCTTAGCCGATTTATGTTGAGCCATAAACAAACTCCACCATTTCTCTTAATTATTGGAAATGGGTTATAGACAGACCTGACGCTTTCGTCAATGTCATTGATATCTAAATTTTAACGATTTTTAAAATTTGCTTTGCGTTTTTCCGCAAACGCAGACATCCCTTCCTTCTGATCTTCAGTGGCAAAAGTAGAATGAAATAATCTTCTTTCAAACTTTATCCCCTCAGAAAGAGTCATCTCATAGGCCTTGTTCACAGACTCCTTGGCCATCATAACCGATGGCCTCGATAAAGCTGCGATTTGAGCCGCTGTTTTAAGACATTCATCCATAAGTTGCTCAAACGGTACTACTCTGCTTACTAATCCAGATCTCTCCGCCTCTTCAGCATCCATCATGCGACCGGTAAGGCACATCTCCATAGCCTTAGATTTACCTACAAAACGAGTTAACCGTTGCGTTCCTCCAGCACCGGGAATAGTCCCTATCGTAATTTCGGGTTGTCCAAATTTAGCGTTATCGGCTGCAATTATAAAATCACACATCATCGCAATCTCGCACCCTCCGCCCAATGCATATCCTGAAACTGCCGCTATGATGGGCTTTCGAATTTTGGCAATATGTTCCCAAGCAACCGTAATGAAATCGTCTAAATAGGCGTCCATGTAGGACTTAGATTGCATTTCTTTTATGTCTGCTCCGGCGGCAAACGCCTTTTCCGATCCCGTAATGACCATACAGCCTATCGAATTATCCCCGTCAAGCTCGATCAAGGCCGTCTCTAATTCCTTCGTCAACGCAGCCGAGAGTGCATTTAATGCCTTCGGACGGTTCAATGTAATTATTCCAACGGCATCTTTCTTCTCTACGATTATATTCTCAAAATCCATTCTCGGTCCCCTTTTTCTATCGGAATTTCTATTATTAGTTCCAAACTTCTCCCAATTCTTATTGAGGCTTTAACGAGAATTGGACAATGACTGAATCTCTATCTTTTCTCAGATCCAGAATTAATATTTCTGTATCTCTAACAAAAGTTATATCGTTTTCAACTCTCCAACCAAGTTGAGGTAATACATTTTTGTAAAAGGATAAAATTTTCTCCCCATTTTGCTCGGTCTTTGCGAAGGCTTCAACGATCCGGCCAGACGCTGTATAAAATGAAATATTAGCGTCTGGCAGCTCTTGCATTCCAGGCATAATAGGGAGATCCGAAAAACCAGTTATAAATTTTTCTGTCGACCAAACAAGCGCGCCGCTTGAGACATTTATGAATGCGAAGACTAAAAGATAAATAGCCTGAGATCTAAAAAAATATTTTTTCATATGGTTCTCTGTCTACATTAATTTTGGCATTTAGTGCAATAAAAAGTCGACCTGCCAGATTGAATTATTCTGTTCACTTTATTACCACACCCATTTTTCTTACATGCCTGTCCTTCTCTTCCGTAAACCATAAAGTTATGTTGAAAGTAACCAATGTCTCCGTTCGTCTGAGCGTGATCCCGAAGGGATGATCCTCCTGCAAGGATTGCTTCGTTCAAAACTTCTCTTATGTTGAGAGATAAAGCCTTAAGTCTTTTACCTTTTACGTTCAAAGCTAAACGTTTTGGGGAAATGTTTGAACGAAAAAGAGATTCGCAAACATAAATATTCCCAAGCCCCGCTACCACCCTTTGATCAAGTAATGCATTTTTAATAGTTGTCTTTTTACCTCTCAACATCTCTTTCAGACTAAGTTCATTGAAGTCATTACTGAGAGGTTCAGGACCAATTTGTCTCAAAAGCTTATGTTGGAAAATACTACCCGAGGTGCTGAGGTCTACCATTCCAAAACGGCGTGCATCATTGAACCTAATTACTGCTCCTTCTTCAGTTGTAAAAATTAGATGGTCATGCTTCTCGATTTTCGAAGGTCGTTTAGCTGTGATTGAAACACGACCAGACATCCCCAAATGCAAAATCATCACAGTTTCATCGTCCAAATACCAAAGGATATATTTTGCCCTTCGCGCGATATTAATAACCCTGCGTCCCTTTAATCGATCAGCAAAATTGTTAGGAATAGGCCATCGAAGACTATCGCAACGTGCTTCAATATTTATTAATTTTTTCCCTTCCAGTGCTGGCTGCATACCACGCATCACCGTTTCGACCTCAGGAAGCTCTGGCATAAATAGTATCCCTTAAATGAACCACATCCTCATTAATCTTAGATAATAAAGTAAGCTACTATACAACAACATAAATTGCGAAGAGCAACTTGGAAGATTGTACAGTTTGAGTTAGTTATACTGTGCAATAATAAAGTCGCCGAAGCACGGCTTAGTTGATCGAGGAAAATATTATGAATTCGCCCTATTCCGATCCAACCACCAATTTTGGTTTCCAAAAAGTACCCGCTGACAAGAAAAATGCTTTGGTCCGCGACGTATTTGATTCAGTAGCACCTAACTATGATCTGATGAATGACCTCATGAGCTTCGGAATACACCGATTGTGGAAATCATCTTTGCTCGATTGGCTAAATCCCCATCCAAAGAAAGTTTTATTAGACGTTGCCGGCGGAACAGGTGATATCGCAGCACGTTACAGAGCACGTGGTGGCGGTAAAGTATTTATTTGTGATATCAACCAAGCGATGCTAGAAGCGGGAAAATCCAAAATTAAGAAAGAACCCGCTCCTGATACTATAGAATGGGTCTGTGGCGATGCCGAAGCTCTCCCATTTCCAGATA
>Ga0315331_10004488_pt1 | contig 10521 bp, 14 predicted proteins | sample M160m34915metaG_FD_203456 | JGI IMG/M metagenome (GOLD analysis project Ga0315331, IMG submission 203456) | Ammonia-oxidizing marine archaeal communities from Monterey Bay, California, United States - M1 60m 34915 | ecosystem: Environmental > Aquatic > Marine > Intertidal zone | place: USA... | reverse complement strand
AACCACTGTAATCGGAACCACGTATTCAGAAGACGGCACCGCCCATCGCCTGTTTGCGGGAAACACTGACAACCAGCAGATTTGGGTTGACTACATCCAGGCCCACAATGACAGAGATCTGGACAAAATCGCAGCGATCAATGCCGACGATTGGACGGGTTATGTCCCCGACGGCTCGGTGATCGAAGGTAACGCCACGCACATAGAGTGGCTCGACGAGTGGTTTAAGTCGGCTGATAACCCGCAGTGGACCGTCAAATGGATGATCGCCAACAGCGGTTCAGACGATGGCGGCGAACTGCAGACCTGGCTGACGACCGGCAATGACATCACGTTTAATGATGCCGATGGCAACCCAGTCACCGAGCACCATGTGCATGACGTGCAGTTTGTCGGTAACCAGATCAAGCTGATAAACGTTTACTCGCGGCCAGCGCCCAAGAAGTGAGGCGCACTGGGGGAGTGGTGTCAGATAATGGATATCAAAATTTTTCTGACCGTATTCCCGGCGGGCACTTTCTTATCCGCGTTCATTAACGTGCGGTATTTGCATTATTTGGCAGGCGTGGGGTTCATTCTGATAGGGGCGTTGACCCTATTTCGCGCTTAGATGCTCCGTTTATGTGAATCTTGGACTCAATTCTAGGCAGTGCGATCAATGCCTATGGAAAAGGGGGCGGCAAGCGCCCCCGGAATCATGTTTTATTCGGCGGAATAAAACTGCTCGCATTGCTCAAATTGGTCGTTGACGACCTCGTCGATAAGCGCAACCGCTTCGTTATAAGACGCTCCCCAAGCGGCACCGGAAAGGTAATCATCAAAGACCGCGCCGTGCGTCTCGACCGAAGACGTGATCGACTTGAGATAGTAAGTGCCGGCCTCATGTGCGCCGCCGCCTATGGCCACAAAGAGGCCATTCATAAAGGTGTCGTGACCGGCCGCTATTACTTCAGCTTCCATTTTAGTGATGGCTGCTATGAAAGACGGCATATTAGCGGGCGAGATTTTGATTCGCATGGCTCGCTCATAACCTGGATCTAGTCGTGGGAAGGGCTTCAGTGGTATCCAGGTCGTGCCGTATTTAAAGTCTCGCTGGCTTGCCATATCCGCAGGGGCTTTGCTCGGGTCATATTTAGAGGCGCCAATTATTGCGCTGGAGACGCTTGGGAAGGCATTCCAGATCATTATTTGACCGGTGTAGTCACGGCCAGAAATCGTCTCGCAGTATCCGGCCGCCTGAGCGCCAATCATCTCGAACAGAGCCGGATTTGACGCAACCGATTTAACGTAACTCTCTGGATCTTTGGCGGCCACAAATAGCGTCGTGAAGGCACCATTGCCCTGTGCCGATTCGGCGTGATCATCGGCAAGCGCCGGGATTGCCAGCGATATTGTGAGAGACGCCAATAAAAATCTGATTTTCATGCTCTTCCCCTTTGGTTGGTTTTTGATGTTTAGCGACGCCGACGACACCTACCTCCTTTGCCGGGAGGCTAGGGGACGGCAGCGCCTTTGGATCATAGAGATTTCGCGTTGTCTGATCCAGCGCGTCGCAGGCCGCGCGGGTATCCGCGGTGGTCCGGCTCGGATATATCGTCGTAGAGATTCCTATAGTGCATTGTCGGAGCGATTGTTTTGAAGCGCTTGCTCACAGTTCTTTTGCTCACTATCGCGGGTCCGGCAAGGGCGTTTGCCGAGGCAACGGTGCACGTTGTGATCCCCGAGGGTGCGTTTGGTAATCATTTGGCCTCGGGGGGCGCTATTGCAAAAGTGCCTGCGGGCAAAGTGATGCGTATTTCCTTCGACTACAGCGAGTACGATCACCGTCATCCCTATCTCATTGCCGATCGTTTCTGTGGATTCAATCAGTTTATCCGCTGGGGCTCGGCCACTCATCCGTCTCTCGGTCAAATCGATCTGGTGTGCGTGAGGGCGGTAGATCAGAAGCGAAATGCCGCGCTGCTTGGTGGTTACTAGACTGCCTCTCACGTAGGGTAGGTAGGTGAGTCAAATTGACTTTGGTAGGGGCGAAAAGCATGCCATTACTGAGCCATTATAATTTTGCGGATGAAATGGTTGCGCTGGACCAAGGTGGCCGTCTGTGTATCTATGGCGAGGTATCAGACGTTTACGAGGCGTTCGCCGCCGAAAATGGGTTAGCGGTGGAATACTTCAAGTCCCTATTCGGATTTCAGCGGTAACCTATTGTTTAAGCATAACTAACGCACGCCTTCGCTGGGCGGTCAACGAACCTGAACGCCACCTCGCTCGTGCTTTCGATAGGAAATACTACCCGCCACCGCGGTGAACTTGCTGTCATAGACGCTTTCTAAGAATCAGTCAGGGATGACGCCGCCACGGAAGGCGCACCAAGGACGGCGCTATCCACCGTGCAGTTTCAAACCCGCGTGCTGTGATGAGCGCCTTCTGCGCATCGCAATGAACCAACAGGCCCAGCGCATTTCGTAGTGCGGGACGGTATGATCACTGTCCCGGCAGCCTTACCAAGAGGCGCTACGACCTCGAGACAAGGGCGTGATTGTGATGCAGAGCAAAACCTTATCGAATGATTTAAGCGCAATCGCATTTTGGGTTAGTGCGGCATTTCTGTTTGGTTCAGCGAGCAGTGCGGCCGAAGATTACGAGTTGCAGGCTACGGTCCAAACGCCCGATATTGTCTTTGAATCCGATACGGACATTGGTCTCTGGGCGCGTTTTCATTTCGCCATACACACTGAGGACTTTGACAGTACGCGTGAGTTTTACCGCCGGCTTGGTTTTACCCAAGGTATTGGCGGCTTTCCGGTCACTAATACTCACGCAATGGCGAGAGCCTTGGGCATGTTCGATGTCTGCCAGTATGAGCTCGAGAAAGGCGAGGTATTGCTTTTTCCGGGCGCCGAGAACACGACGGGCATTGATTTATTGCAGTGGCGGGTGCCGTTTAATCCCGAGCCCCCCTACGATCGGCCGAATCATCTGGGCATGGCCTATGCCACGCTGATGACGAGTGACTTGATCGCAGACTATGGTTTGCTCAAAAGTCAGGGCGTGGAGTTCTTAAGTGCGCCTTATGGCGCGCCGGGTAACCGCTTTGTCTTTATGCGTGACCCCGACGGCATCTACCTGAAGCTGGAGGAGAGCCCAATCCCCAAGCCCGCGAGTAAGGTTGAGCAAACCCAGATCATGGGCATGCCCTACATTGGTATCAATGTGAGCGACGTCGAGGCGTCAGTCGCCTTTTATGAGCGTTTTGGTTACACCAACGTCCGCTGGATTAACGAGCAGACGCTCAGTCTTGAAGAATCGGCTGCCTGGGGTTTTGATCAGGCGGTGCGATACCGGGGTGCCGATGTGGCCATTGATCGAGGTGACCATCATCGCCTCCGCCTGTTGCAGTGGTTGGCGCCTTTCGATCCCGAGCCTGCTTACCCGCCGCCCATCAACCACAAGGGCATTAATCGACTCGCGCTGACGGTGCCGGATGTAGAGCGTGCCACGGCCATTCTTGAGAAGCAGGGCGTGCCATTTCTCTCTGAGGTGGCGCCTTGTTGCTCGGGTACCGATACGGATACCGGAGGTATCGTTCATGCCATTGACCCCGACGGCGTTTTCCTCGAGCTGGTGGGGAACCTGACGCCTCGGCCGGTGCCGGCCCAGCCTGCTCACTGTCCGCCGTTAGAAATTCGGTATCCCGCTTCGACGCCTTGAGCTTCGAAGGCGGCATACGAGCACTTTCGGCAACGTTTTTAACGCGGCCATCGGGCGGGGAGTACTCGGGGTCGCGCAATAATATTTTCGGCTCGATATGGTGTTGTTTGTCAGAAAGATGATTCAGTGGCAAGCCACTGTGTAACCAATAACAGGTAAGGAGATGTGATGCGATTTTTACTGGCAGGATTGATGTTGCTAACACTGGGCGGACAGTTGCAGGCGCAGGAATACGAGGTGCGTTCGGAGTTCATGTATTGCAAATTGAATGAAGGCATGACAATTCAGGATGTGATTGCGCAATCAGAACGCTACGGTGATTTTTCTAAAGAAGCGGGCAGTCGGTATTTGCAGGTCGTACTCACGCCAATGCACGCCGGAGTGAATAACCCCTATGACTATGTGATGTGGGGCCAATGGCCAGATGGCCAATCTATGTACAACGAGTGGGGCAGCTATACCAACGAGTATTGGGCCTACATGGCGGAGCAGGATGAGCCGCTTGAACCCGCGGGTACCTGTAGTGGAATGATCGCGATGTTTAATGCGGCGACTGCGCACAGTCGGATACCCATGGAGGATCGTGATATCTGGCAGCCTCACCAATGGGCAGACTGTAAGCTCAACGACGGTGCCACCATGGAGCAAGTCATGGAGACGCAAGCCCGTCACGGCGAATTAATGAAAGCTGCGGGTTATGAGGGTTGGGGCACTCACGTCTTTATGCCGTATCTCGGATTTGAGCCTGATTGGCCTTACGACTATGTACAGATGAATCACTGGTACACGTTTGAGCAACGAGGCAAGACAGCCGATAGTTGGCTGGCTTTTTTGGAGGAGCATCCCGAGGTGCAGACAGAATCCGAGGCGCTCGCGAGTTGTGAGAGCAATCGTAGCTATGCCGGGCGCATGATCTTTAATAACGTCGACTGAGAAAATTGCGGCGTGGTTGGGCGGCCAAGCTGCTCGACTGCGCATGCCTGAAGGGTGGCTGTTATGGCCACCCTTTTTTGTTTGAGTTGATTTATTGTCTGACGACGTGCAACTTTCACTCAATGTAATGGCGTAAAAATAAAGGAGCGGGTATGTGGGTAAGGTCTTTGATCGCAGTTTGGTTGAGTGTGCTTTCTTTGGGTGCGCCGGCAGATGAATGTCTACCTTCAGAGTGGGGTGCCGCTGACCAAATTGGCGCGGCGAATCGCATTACACCCGAGCGCACGATTGCGGCGGCGGCGCTGGTCAGAAAAGGCGCGAGTCACCCGCTGGGGATCGTGATTACGCCGGGTATGCCTGCGTACCCTCCGCGAACGACACAATTACAAGTCGTGCAACCCGATCTGCATTTCAGATCAGAGGGTTCCTATAAGTACGGATGGAAAGTCAGCACCAACGATGATCTGGTGCAAATGTGGCTGGGTACGGGCCCGCAAATAGACGGGCTTGGCCATCTTGGCGAAGACGGTGAGTTCTATAACTGTCATCGGGGCGAAGACTTCTCGCCCATCACCGGTTTAACGAAGCTCGACATCAGTCAAATTCCTCCGCTGGTCGCAAGGGGGGTGCTCATTAATTTGGCGGCGCATTTTGGAGTCGACCACCTCGCGGCGGCGCAACCGGTGAGCTCTGCGGATATTCAGGCAGCCATGACTGCACAGGGCATTAGCGTCGGCGAGGGCGATGTCGTGCTGTTCCATACAGGTTGGACTGATGCCAAGCTGAGCGCGGCGCCGCAAGAGTGGGTGAGTACGATTCCTGGCATCACGAACGAGGCGGCTCGGTTTGTGGCTTCACTCAAGCCACTTGCCGTGGGTGCCGATACGTGGGGTTTGGGGGCGGTGCCGCCCAAGCCGGGAGACAAGGTTTTCTATGACCATGCCATTTTGCTCAAGGAAAACGGCATCTACATTCTCGAAACCATGAATACAGGACGCCTTGCCGCCGAGGGCGTCTTCGAGTTCATGTTTGTGCTCGGACAAGCCCGACTAAAGGGTGCGGTGCAGATGGTGATCAATCCAGTTGCCATGTGGTGAGGGCTGGAAACGGTTATGCCCACACTCAGCCCGTTCCATTTGGCCATTCCGGTGTCTGACCTCGAACAAACCTGTGCTTTTTATGAGCGGATTTTGGGCTGTGTCAGGGGGCGTGAGTCAGAGAACTGGGTTGACCTGGATTTTATGGGCCACCAAGTGGTGCTCCATCGCGCGGCGGATCAACCGGTTACGGGGGCTGAGCCCCGGCCAGTCGATGGCGAGCAGGTGCCCGTTCCGCATTTTGGCGTGGTCCTCGACTGGGAGGCCTTTGCTGCGCTGGCCGAACGCCTTGTCGCAATGGGGGTCGACTTTCTAATTTCGCCCACCACGCGCTTTGAGGGTCGTACCGGCGAACAGCGCACTTGTTTTCTGAGAGACCCCAGCGGTAACCATCTGGAGTTCAAGACTTTCAAAGACCCGTCGATGCTGTTTTCCACCGACCTTCAGTCCTATGAGTAATACGCGCCGGTTGCGGTGGTGATGGGTAGCAGTGAGCGAGCCTGTGCAGTGATCGCTAATGAAAAGCGCGTGCTACCATTTACGACTACCGAAAAGCTTGTGTAGACGTTATGAATCCAGATGCCATCCTGAATATGTTGCAGATGCAGCATCGCATGAACAGCCGCGTCCACGCCGATTGGATCGATCAGCGGTTTGAGTGGTATCGCGCCGCCTGGATTGAGTGCGGTGAACTGATGGATCATGTGGGCTACAAGTGGTGGAAGAAGCAAACACCGGATATGGAGCAGGTGCGGCTCGAGGTCGTTGATATCTGGCACTTTGGTATGTCAGCGTTGTTCAGGGGCGATACGGATCTAGAGGTATTGGCACAACAGATCGCCGCTGATTTTCTGTCGCTTCCCGGCGATGTGGCCGAGGGTCGCTCAGAAAAAGAGCGCATCCACGCGGCAACCGAGGCGCTTGCGCAGCACGCGCTCGAGTCCAAGGGGTTTTCCGTGGCGCTGTTCGGTGAGTTGATGCAAGCCTGCGGACTCACGCCAGCTGAGCTCTATCGCCACTACGTGGGCAAGAACGTGCTCAATTTCTTTCGCCAGGATCACGGCTATCAGGAAGGAACCTACGTCAAAGAGTGGCAGGGCCGCGAGGACAACGAGCACCTTTCTGAGTTGCTCGAAGAATTAGACGAGTCCGATCCGGGCTTTCCCGAGGCAGTTTATCAGGCGCTGGCGTCACGCTACGCCGCGGCGGCATGAGCGCTTTCCGCGATTATTTTTTTCAATCGAAGGATGGCCTCAGGCTATACGCCCGAGACTACCCTGGCCCCGCGGACGATGCGCCGACACTGCTGTGCCTGCACGGATTAACACGGAATAGCCGCGATTTTCAGGATCTTGCCCCCGGGCTGACTGATCATTTCCGCGTGTTGGTGCCTGAGCAACGAGGCCGGGGGCGCTCCGATTACGATAATGATGTGACGCGTTATGCGTTGCTGCAGTACGTTGAAGATATGCGGACCTTGCTTGACGCACTGCAGGTCGAGAGGGTCTTCGTGATTGGCACCTCAATGGGTGGGTTGATGACGTTTGCGCTGAATGCGCTTTATCCGGGCTCTGTTGTGCGAGCAGTGATTAACGATATTGGTCCGGAAATCGCTCAGGCTGGACTAGAGCGGATCAAGTCTTATTTGGGTGTTGCGGGTCCCTTTGATGACTGGGACGAGGCCACGCAGTATCTTTCGTCTATCACCGCCGAGATTTTTCCTGCTTGGACAGCAGGGCAGTGGTCTGATTTTGCCCGGCAGTGCTACGCAGAACGCGACGGGTTGGTGGTGCTTGATTACGACCCGCGTATTGCAGAACCCCTTGCAGGGGAGAGTGGCGACACCGAAGCGGACACCCTATGGTCGCTATTTGAGGCAATGACCTCATTGCCTACGCTGCTTGTTCGCGGCGAATTGACCGATCTGCTCACGCAAGAATGTGTTGAGAGGATGCGACAGTTGCATGACCAGCTCGAAGTGCTCTCGGTGGCAGATGTAGGCCATGCGCCCATGCTCAACGAGCCCGGCGTCGCAGAGGCAATCCGATGCTTTTTGATCGATTAGGCGCGTCGCTGTGGGGCGTCCACCCGCCGTCAGTGCCCCATTTTCATGCTGCCCAGATAATCCCGCTTACCCAAGGGTGTGCCAAGTTGGCGCAGAATCGCGTAGGTCGTGGTCGTGTGGAAATAAAAATTGGGCTTCGAGAAACTCTCGAGAAAGTTATCCGTGGTGAACGGGATCTCCGTTTCCCCCAGGCGAAAAATCATATTCTGACCCGATAAAGCGGCCATAGACTCCTCAGTCTCTTGATTCATTGTGCTGAGTGCTTCATCGATCAGATCACAGAGGCCCGAATAGTCGATGCCGGGCTTGCTGGGTGGTGGAGTGAATACGCCTAGGCGCATGCCTTCAATCGCGCCGTGAGAGTGGTGCCACGCGGAGATCACCTGAAAGCTAAGCGGCAGCATTGTCTCGTGAAGCCGGTAGTCGACCATGTCAGACAGATCCAGACCATTGCTCTCAGCATGCTGCCGGCCTGCCATGAGAACCTGAGCAGTGCTCTCAAGAATTTGCTGATAGCAGCCTACACTGGTGTCATAAAACGTTTGTTGCACGGAGGTCTCCTTCGTTTTTTAGGGTGTAAAGATCGGGGTGGCAGGCAAGTTGGTATGCGCTACCTTGGCAAGATATTCATCGATACTGTGTGCTAGGCGAAAATCCCGCTCGGTCACTCCGGCAGCATCATGGGAAGAAAGGCGCAGCTGCACGGTTCCATATACGTTGTACCAGTTGGGGTGATGATCCTGTTGTTCCGCGCACTGCGCGACGTGGGACATAAACTGCCAAGCGGTCACAAAATCGGAAAACTGAATATCCCTTGCCAGCCAATGGTTTTCTAACCGCCAATCGGGGTGTTGACCAAGTTGATCGGTAATCTGATCCGGTGGTAGGGCATTCATAGTTATCGCCTTGTCAGGATGACGCCCGACTCGAGATGAGGTGTGTAGGGAAACTGATCAAAAAAAGCCAGGCTTTGAATCGAATGAGTTTTCGAGAGTGTAGCGAGGTTCTGGCTGAGGGTCTCGGGGCTGCAACTAATATAGAGCACGCGCTGGAAGGTGCTGGCCAGCTTTAGGGTGGCTGCGTCGAGTCCCGCCCGCGGCGGATCGACCAGTAAGGTATCGAATTGGTAATCGTCGAGGGCCTGCTTCAGATGGGCAAGCCGCCTGAACGGCCTTTCTTTCGCCATGGCAGCGGTCATCTCTTCGGCCGACAGTCGCGCCAGTTCGATATTATCGACCCGATTGGTCTGGACGTTCCAGCGCGCCGCTTCCGTGGCGGGCTTGCTGAGTTCTGTGGCCAGAACCGAGCGAAATCGTTGTGACAGTGGGAGCGTAAAGTTGCCAATGCCGCAGTAAAGTTCAAGCAGGTCAGAGTCTGTCGGCTGACATTCTCGCAGCAGCCATTGCATCATCTGTTGATTGATATTGCCGTTGGGTTGGGTAAAGCACTGTTCCGGCTGGCGGTAACGGTATTGCCGATTATCGACGTTAATCACTTCTTCAACCCAATCGGTGTCGAGTACTCTTTTTTGTTTTCGGCTTCGGCCGATGATCTTGCAGGAGAATTTCTCGGCCAGCAGCGACGCCGGTTGAAGCCAATCGTCCTCGAGCGGACGATGATAGATCAGCGTGATAAGCAATTCTTCACTCAGCGTTGACAGAAACTCTACCTGAAACAGCTTGCGCCTTAAGGCCGTCGAGCTTTTGAGCGCTGATCGCAAGGGCTCCATGGTGTCAGTAATGCGAGAGCTCGCGATCGGAAACGCTTCGACGATCTGTGGATTGCGCGGCTCCCCGGGTGGGAACATCACGTAGTTGAGGTCGTCGCCCTCATGCCAAATCCTGAATTCTGCCCTGAGTCGATAGCCGCGGGGTGCCGAGTGATAGCAATCCGGCACCGGCGGCGAGAACGGCGCGAGTCTCGTCAGCGCCGTGTTCGCTTTTTCGGCAAACAGCGCCTCGCACAGCTCCGGTTTAAAGTTCAGGGGTTGCACTGAATTTAGAGACAGTTCTTGGGCTTCGGCAGCCCAGCGATGCGGCTTCCTACGCGGGCAGGAGAGCCCGGAAACAGGCCCATTAAGTACAGGCTGTTACCCTTATCAGGACCAAGGTGTTGCCGAACGAAATTCACCAGGGCTCGATTGGCAGGTGAATCGCCGTAAGTGGTGTAAAACTCACGGAGAAGCGCAATGATTTCCCAGTGAGGCGCCTCGAGCTCAATACCTTCCCGTTTTGCAAACATAAGCGCGACCTCGTCAGCCCAAGGCTCTCCGGCTCGCAGAAACCCGTTGTCATCGCACAGGGAAGTCAGTACATCGTCAGTCAGCATGTCTACCGCCACGTCATGCTGTGAGGATAACGGCTGGTCAGCTCTACCCATTTCGCTACGTCGATGCGCGGAAGATTTTCGTCATCGGGGGTGGTTAACGCGGCAGTATCCAGCGCAAAGGCAGGGCATGGCAGCGATGAAAGCGTGTTTGAATCGATTGTCATCGTCGCGGGTTCCATCACGATCACCGTGTCGGCACTGGTCAGCAAGGCGGCGCACTCTGGAAGCTGTTCCATGCCGTAAAGCATATGGAGCACCATTAGTAATTCACCACGATATCTGCGTCAGAGGCCGCGGCAGACCATTCTTCACCTGTCATTGGCAATATCGTCAGGTCTTCCCGCAGCGGCTCGCTGCCCGGCGGCAGGCTCAGCGTGTGAACCTGTT
>Ga0315331_10004487_pt1 | contig 10521 bp, 16 predicted proteins | sample M160m34915metaG_FD_203456 | JGI IMG/M metagenome (GOLD analysis project Ga0315331, IMG submission 203456) | Ammonia-oxidizing marine archaeal communities from Monterey Bay, California, United States - M1 60m 34915 | ecosystem: Environmental > Aquatic > Marine > Intertidal zone | place: USA... | reverse complement strand
ATCCTTTTAGGAGTGACTGCAACTCCATGTCGCCTAGATGGTCGTGGCTTAAAAGAATTTTTTGACGATTTAATACTTGGCCCAACTATTCCTGAACTTGTTGACCTTGGCTACTTATCTCCCCACCGAGTTTTTGCAGCACCTAAACCTGTATGCCTTGATGGATTAAAAACCAGGGCAGGTGATTTTGCTAAAGAAGAAGTAGCAAACAGGATGAAAGAATATGTAATCAAAGGAGACACCATAGAACATTGGAGAAAACACGCTAATGGAGTTCCATCAGTAGCTTTCTGTTGTGACATAAATCATGCTGAAGCTGTAGCCGAAAAATTTAATGATTCGGGAATTAAGGCTGACATAATTACAGGTGAGATGAAGAATGATGATAGAGATCAGGTTATTAATGACCTATCCAATGGATCAATCCAAGTCCTTGTGTCAGTTGATGTCGTCTCAGAGGGATTTGATTTACCGATTATTGGCTGTGCAATCCTCCTCAGACCGACAAAATCTGAAGGGCTATACATGCAACAAGTCGGACGTATTCTCAGACCGCAAAAAGATAAAGTTGCCATAGTTCTGGATCATGTAAACAGTACAAGAGATCATGGTTTTGTTGATGACGTAAGAAATTGGTCTTTAGATGCCAAAGCAAAATCTAAAAGAAAGAATGAACAAGCTCCATCCGTAACTGTTTGTGAAAAATGTTTTGCAACCTACAGACCTCAACGTGTTTGTCCTTGTTGTGGATTTGAAAAAGAAATAGCAAGACGCAAAATAAGATTTGAAGAAGCAGAATTAATTGAGTTAAAAAGAGAAGAAGTTCGTCTTAACGCTGAAGAAAAAACTCAAAGAAATTCTGAATATAAAAACGCAAAAACCTTACAGGACTTCTTAGCTATCGCTGAAAGGCGTGGTTACAAAAAAGGATGGGCTTATTTTGCCTTAAAAAATAAAGGCATGAAAACAATAAAACCTGCAAACAACACTCTAAACGAAAAATGGAATTGGGGGTCTTAGATACTCCTTCTTTCATAACTATTATTTTTAAAAACAATGACTAACAATCCTGACTTCAAACTTCTTGCAATTGATTTAAGCTTAAAAGCTAGATCAAAAATGAAAGATCAAAAAATTGATAGTATTCTTAGATATGCTACAAACACTGATGCAGATGTTTTCGAACAACACAAACGCATTTCTTTTTTTATTAGAAAGCCTTATGTTGGTGAATTAGAATTTGATTTAGAATTTGAAAGAATTGATAAGAAAATTCTTGAAGAATGTTGTTCTATCTTGTGCAAAAAAGATGGAGGAATTGAAGGTATATCATTAACTGAAATCAATCATGACAGAGGAGGACAAGCAAGAACTAGAACTTTTTTTAATACAAAAGACACTATTAGTTTTATGGATCATGTCCAACCCTGCTTCTTTGATGGGTTACATTTATATGCTTCAGATTTAGATGTAGATGATAAGGGGCGTTTTAAGTGATAAATAATTATAAAGTTCAAAAAATTAAGAATCAAGAATGTAAGGAATGGTTTTTACATAAGCACTACGCAAAGAGAATCCCATCTATTTCCTACGCTTTCGGCTTATATGAAAACAACTCGCTTCTGGGTATCTGTTCCTATGGCAGACCTGTTGCTCATACTTTAATTAAACATGCCTTTAACGGTCACTATCAAGATAATTTTTTAGAACTAAATAGATTAGTAGTCAACGATAATCTTCCAAAAAACTCGCTAAGTTTCTTTGTTTCAGCCACACTCAAACAACTTCCATCACCAGTTGTAGTAGTTAGTTACGCTGACACTTCCCTAAATCACCACGGATATATTTATCAAGCCACCAATTTCATTTACACAGGCTTATCTGCAAAACGCACCGATTACAAAATTAAAGGTATGGAACATTTGCATAGTGCATCTGTTATGGATCACGCTGGCAGAGGAGTAGAAAAAGGCAAGATTGACAAACTTAAAGCAATTTATGGTGACGATTTATATCTAAAAGACAGGCCACGAAAACACAGATATTTCTATTTTATTGGAACAAAAAAAGATAAAAAAGAAATGCTTAGAAACTTAGCCTATGAAATAGAACCCTATCCAAAAGGCGATAACTCCAGATATGACTCCAGCCATCTTGCTGCAACCCAAACACTTCTGTTTTAATCTGATGAAAAGAACCTATCCCTTTGAGCAACAAAGAAACAACACTCCAACAGGAGATAAGGCTTGCTTTGGGGCAACTCCCCGACCTCCGAATGTTTCGTAATCAAGTAGGACAACTTCCAGACTTGCGAACAGGAAGACCTGTTCAATTTGGTCTTGCTAAAGGTTCTTCTGATCTGATCGGCTTTAAAACTATTGAAGTCACTTCAGACATGGTTGGACAAAAACTTGCAGTCTTCACAAGTATCGAAGTGAAAACTGCTAAGGGCAAACTCTCACCAATGCAGCATAATTGGCTTTCCTGTGTAAATAAGGCAGGCGGCATCACAGGTGTTGCTCGTAGCGTTCAAGACGCTATTCAAATAATTTCTAATCCTATCTCTTATCTCAATGAGCGAATTAAAACTAGATCGTAACCAATGGAGAATATTCACCCAACTTTTAAACAAAACAAAAGATCAAGTCAGACTTAGATCTTTCTATCCAAAAGGTCATCCTCTTAAAGATCGTGATCGTGGTAAAAAATCTAATGCAGATCTTAAATGGATTACTCAATGCCAAGAAGAAGGGCGTGGTGTTTATATCGTTGTTAATGATGGTGGTGACACCGATTCCTCAATCACGCATTGCAAAGCTTTTTTCTGCGAATGGGATGACAGGCCGAAAGAAGATCAGATTTTTGCTTGGAAAGACTTGGGACTCCCCGAACCAAGCCTTCAAATAGATACAGGCGGTAAGTCCATACACAATTATTGGATTCTAAAAAAATCTATTGATCCAAAAACTTGGAAGCCTATTCAAGAAAGATTATTAGATCACGCTGATGCAGATAGAGCCTTAAAAAATCCTTCCAGAGTGATGAGATTGCCTGGCACTTATCACATGAATGAAGATGGAAGTGCAGGCGGTTTGACTACAATTATTCATAATTCTGACAAACTTTATTCCGTTAAGGATATCGAAGGTTGTCTACCAACTGCCAAAGTAAATGAGCAAATAAAACAAAGTTCAGAGTACAAAGACTATAGAAAAGAACCAATAGAGGTCGTGGAAAAAGCATTAAATTGTATTCCTCAAAGAACGCCTGGTAGTAATACATATCACATGTATAGAAATATACTCTGGGGATTAATAAAAGCTTGCGAAGATGCTGGTAAAGACAGCGTTTACGCAACAAATCTTATGCAATCACACTCACCTTCTTGGGGTGGCATAGATCAAATTGCTAAATCAGGCGGTAAAGATATTACAGCAGGTACTTTTTGGTACTGGGCTATAAAAAACGGCTATGTTCCTCGCAAAACAGTAACAGTTTTACCAAAAGGATGGAGTGTATTTAATAATCCAAATAAACAACAAACCAATAACAATCAACAACCTAATAATGAAGAAACACAAATAGAACGCAGCAGCGAAAGATTACAAAGACTTGAGGCACATGATTTACTGTTTGCATTAAGGCAAGAAGGCAACTTTAGATATAACATTTTTACTCAACAGATTGAATTTGATGAAAATGTATGCCAAGGCGCAGCATCACCTGAACGATTCTATTTAGGACTTGCAGATCATGGACATAAAATTGCCAAAGATTTGGCTTATGACTGCGTAGTACAAGTTGCTAGAGAAAATGACTACGACCCAGTTAAAGAATATTTAGAAAAATGCAGAGACAAAGAATCACCTATTTCAATCGACAGACTTGCAAGCACTTACCTAAGACCTGAAGACGCTGCATTACCTGAGCCAACAATCTACGATCAGATGTTGAAATGTACCATGATCGCAGCAGTCAAAAGGGTTTTCGAGCCTGGTTGCAAGTTCGATAACGCTTGTGTCCTGATGGGGCCGCAAGGTGCAAGGAAATCTTCTTTTTGGGCTGTATTGGGGGGTAAGTTTTTCTCTGACGCACTTAAAGATATTTCTACAAAAGACGCATTAATGATCATGCACCGTTCTTGGATAATGGAGATGTCCGAGTTGGATCATATAAATTCTAAAAAACAGTCTGGAGAAATTAAAGCTTTCCTCTCACAATCAACCGATATGTTTAGAGTTCCTTATGGCAAAGTTACAGAAGATTTTCCTCGTAGAGGCATCATCGTAGGTTCAACTAACAGACACGATGGTTTCCTCTTAGATGAAACTGGATCACGAAGATTCTGGGTTATAGAAACATCTTGTACTATTGAAAATCAAATTAATTGTGGCGGCTTATCTATGGAAGTTGACCAACTTTGGTCACAGGCTGTTTGCGAGTATAAAAATGGAACAGACTGCCAACTTCCTATTGAAACTGAACTTGCAATTAACGAGAAAAATGAAAGATATTTAATAGATAATCCTTGGAAAAATAAGATTGCAGATTATGTAAATGCACCAGTTAATGCACTTCAAGAATTTACCACTAATAAAATATTAACTGAGGTAATTGAAAAACCTTTAGAGAGACAATCACGTTATGACCAGATGCAAGTAGCAACCATATTGAAAGACTTGGGACTTGTGAAAAAGCGTAGAGGGCCAAAAAACAGTCGCAAATGGGTCTACATTCGAGAATTGATAGGTGTCCATACCCATGAGCTAGAAGAGTCTAGGTTGGACGAGGTTGCCACCCACTCATATCAAGAGATTTGAAAGAAGTGTCCTAGTCCTAACCTTAATCATTAATTAGTATATTTTTTATGTAGTTATAGAGGTATAGGGGTAAAAGGGCTGTATGTTGGAAAACGCTATAGCAAAACGGAAAAGTTTGAAAACGGCACGGGGGGTTAGGTCACTTAGGACACCAGTCTCACTCCAAAGACTTGCTAACATACACATAAGCTCTCTGAGTTATTAACAATGGGACAGTACGTTAAGTTTGAAGCTAAGAAACTTTTTAAGACTTTAAATGTTCTTGAACAATCGCAACTTAAATATTCTGGAGGTCGTGCTTTAAGGAAGCTTGGCTTTGAAATGAAGAAGAATGTTATACCCAGACAAATGAAAGCTAATTTTAGAATTGGCGAGCAAGCAGCACCTTACACATTAAATAGTATTCGTTACGGAATTGTTGATAATAATAGGCTTGAGTTAACTGTTAACGAAGCAGAAGGAAAAGGTAACGCACCTGCAAAGTATCTTTTTCCTCCTATGGTTTCAGGTGGTGCAGCTTATACAACAAGATTTACTAAAGCATTAAGAGCGCAAAATTATATTAATGATGGAACTTGGGCTATTCCTAGTCCTAAAAATGGATTTAAAGGTAAGAAAACTCCAGCATGGTTTTATGCTCAAACACTCGCAGGACTCGCTAGGTCTAATAGGAAAGTAGGTAGCTCTTCTCCGATAGGTCTTGCTAAACGTGCAAATAAGAAGAAAACACAATCAATGTCAAGACTTGTAAGTGTCCCAGCAGAGAAGACTGGCAAGGAAAAAGGTGTATTTGCATTAGGTGGTGGTGTTTACAGGGTTAAAGGAAATACAGTTCAAAATCAATTATTTTATTACACAACAAAAGAACCAAAAGTTCCAAAGACTTACGACTATTACAAGCTTGCTACCGATGAAGCGAAAAAGATATTTCCTGAAATGTGGCTTAAAGAAATTAAAGCTGCAATTGACAAGGGTTAATACTGGTACTATATTGGTACTGGCTCTAAGCCCTATCTTTTATCTTTTATGGACATGCAAGACATTGAAAAACTCGCAAGCAAGTATTTATTGCATAGCGAACTATACAGGGCAGGACTCGCAAGGATTAGCGATCAAGAATTTAATCAGTTAGAAAAACAATTAAAATCTGTCGCACCAGATCATCCTGTTCTTAACAAGATTGATGAAGGACTCGCATTAAAAGGAATAGATACAAACTCTTTTGATGATTGGTACAAAAAAATTCCAGACGATGAGACTTTAATTATCCAACCTAAGATTGATGGAATTGCAATTTTACTTAGGTATGTTGATGGACTTTTTGTAGCTGCTTTCAATAGAAAAGGCAAAGATAAAACTTATCACATGCGTTTTATTGAAAATATTCCTCAGATCATTGATGCAAAAGGTGTTGTTCATATTAGAGGTGAGCTTTATGCACCTCACGAAACACCAGCAACATCACAGAGACTTGCAGCAGGTCATATAAGAAAAAAAGCACCTGAAAAGATTGATTCACAAATTAACTTTTGTGCTTTTCAAGTTGTTGATCGTTATACAACTGAATTGGATCAACTTAGGTTCTTAGAAAAAGGTTGGGGTTTTGAAGTTCCACGTTATGCAATAGCTGATAACAGCGAAAGGCTTTTTGAAGGATGTGTTACTCCTGTTAAAAACAATAGAGACTATATAAAGATGTGCCATGATTTATGGCTAGATAGTCGTTTATTTCAAAACTATATTCCTACTGATGGAATTGTAGTTAAGCCAAACAATAAGAATCTAAGAAACTTATATCCGATGAACAGTAAAACACAAAGAGGAATAATTGCAATAAAGGATTACTGGAAAGAATCTGATTAATTAAATAATATTTCAAAGTGTTAAGGGAATATTGTTTTAGTATTCCTTCTTTGAACTATTTGTTATCTTTAAGAAGTCAAAACAAGTCCCACTTATGACATCCTCTTATTCATTCTTAGCCAAGATTCTTGGCATGACTTCAAGCTCTAACGCTAATGAGCGTAAAGTAGCTGAAGCAAAGCTTCAAGAACAGCTTAAAAAATATGGAATTACTCAATCTGAGTTAGAACGTAAAATTAATTCTTCAGATATAGATGAAGATTTAAAAGAGCCTACAACGTGGAAATGGGTTAATCGTGACGGTAAAATCTTTTTCAACAGAGTTACACCATCTGAGCAAATTATTCTTGGTGCTGTTGCAAGATTCTTTAATGGTGACATTGTTATCTGTAGAGATCATTTCGATGTTTTTGCAACTAAAGGAAATGAAGTTCAAATAAAACTTTATACAGAATATCTTTTAGGAGCGTTAGATCGTGCCTTAATTGATGAGCGTAAAAAGTACGTTAATGGTTATAGATTTAAAAGAGATTTTAATTTCTCATTTAGAAAAGCATGGGCTAATCAAGTTTGGACTAGGTTACATGAAATGAAAAAAGCTGAAGAGAAAGACGGTAGAACAATTCAGATTAATAACGAATCAGTCAATCAATCAGCAATGGTTGTAAGAGGTAAAAATGCTACTGAAATGGATATAAGTAAAGCTTTGATGCACAAAACTTATCCACGATTAGGCAAAGGTAGTGGATTTACAGGCGGTGGTTCAGGGCGTGAATCAGGTCGTGAAGCTGGCTCAAAAGTGGGGTTGGGTAAGCAAGTATCTGGAAGGTCTTCTCTTAGACTCTCAGGTTCTTAATTAACGGTGGCATCAGGTGGGGCGTTTGGGTTCCTATGTGTAAGTCCACATCATCACCTGAACATGTGACTAAACTGTTCAACTAATTCTTTATCTTTTATTGGCCCAGCCTTATGGCATCAACTACAAAAACAACAACTGAACGTATTCCTGAGTACTTCCACCAATGGAAGGCTGATGATAGGTTCCCCGAATTAAAGAAAGCTCTTGAAGCTCACAGAGTAAATCTTGAAAAGTGTCAAGATTTAGAAAGGACAATTAATCATAGGATTATGAATACTGATACGCATGATCCCGCTATCAGAATCCTAGATGACTTAGACAGTGATTTAATTTATGGCAATGCTGGCTATACAAAAGCTGTTAAAAAATTTGCAAAAAAATATCAAGGAATTTATGGAGTAGATGAAGATATGTCTTGTGCCTTAAGCGAGTCATTAAAAGTTTTAAGGGAAGCTAAGTTGAAGCAATTATCTGAGATACCAAAGCTTCAGGAAGAGCTTAAAGCTGCTGAGTTTATTAAAGAAAGAGACTATAAAACTTATAGAGAATTAGACGATAAATATGAAGCTGAGTTTGACAAGTTACTCAAAGCCCAAAAGGAAGAAGACGCAAAAAAGTCTCAGGAAGAGGTGGCAGCATGACTGACATTGAACTACGTCAAAAGCTAGGGCCAAATGTCTCTAGCTTTGAAGCTCACATAGCAATTGGCTTGGAAGCTGCTGGATTAAACATTAATGATTTTGATCCTGCTTATATGGCTCATACCGAAGACAAAAGTAAAGGCGTTGGCTTTGGCATCCAACAACTTAAACATAATAAACATACCTATGTTTGTTGCTTTGAAGATGGATTGCAATTCCCTGAAGGTGGCTCTTCAATTGTTATTAGTGACGATCAGCCAGCCTCAACGGTTGCTGTATTAGTCCTTGTAGCGATCTTATCTGGAAGACCTATTGCCTCACCTGAATGTCCACATTGTCAGGAGGAAGCATGAACTGGAGTCAAAAGTATTTTCCTCACTTAAATGCCTACGAGCATGAAGTGAATAATCAATGGTTTAATCAAATGATTTCACATCTTACAGATGATGGACATTTAATTGTTCCAGACTTACAAAAAGCTTTTAACAAGCTAGGTCAAGAGGTGGAAGTATGAACTACTTACTAATTGGTCAACAACGAGACAATAGTGTTGATAGTTGGCCTAGAAAGCTTGTTGTCTCTTCAGAAAAAGAACTTACATACGCAGAATTAGATAGAATTTTCTATTTAAAATGTGTTTATGAATTTACTGAAGATGATCGTGAAGAAGATTGGAACGAAGATGATCACATTGATTTCTTTCAAGAAAATGATGGTGATGCTTTTGTTGATTATGTTTTAAAAACTGAAGAATCTATTCCTGAGTTTGGTATAGATCTTATGGAGGTAGAAGAATGACTAAAGAAAACGGTAAATCAAAATTTCCTGAAAGTATTAGAGCTATGCAATTAGCTAATAAGTTCTTTGAATCAATCGAAGATTATGAAGAACCTGTTAATCAAGCAATTTGTGAACAAGCTCTTATAGAAGCTATGAAATGGCTTGAAATTTATTCCCCTTGTAAATGTGAGGTCAAATTATGAACAAAATTGATTTTTATAGTGAACTTTATTCAGCTTATTGTTTGCAAGAAAAATTACCTTGCATCTCTGCTGATGAGCATACACTTTCTGAACTAAGCCCAAAGCAACAGCAAGTCATTACCAAGTTTATTGAGATTTGGGATGAAGCTCAAGCAACTGAAGCCGCTAATGCTGATGGCTGGCTTCACCAAGAATATACGGAGTTGAAAAGCTAATGATTGAGAAAGACAAAGAGTTATGCGAAAGAGTTCATAGCTTTTTATTAGGACATAAAAAAAATCCTTTTTATGTCTTATCGACTGAAGAATTTGGACTTTTAAGAGGAGGTTATTACTTAGTAAAAAAAGTTTCGATGGAAGGTCAAGGGTTAAGGATTTTTAAAAAAACTTATGCAGATTATTTACTACAAAAGTATTCAAAACAATGAAACATCAAGTCAACGCCAAACTTCCTACTGAAGAGTGGGAAATGCTTAAAGCACTTGCAAAGGGTGAATTAGCAACAGATTGCCCTACTTGTGGAAAGCCTTGGGATCTTTCTCACTTAGTTACACAAGATCCCATACCACCAACAACCTTGGCATCAAAGCTATTAAAAGACGCTATTAGAGATGCCTTTTCTAAAGCTGAATTTGGAGGAAAACACTAATGTTTAAAGTTGAATATCAAACAAATGTAGAACTATCTGAAGAGGACATGACTTCTCTCTTCTGTTCTATTGGACAAGGCTCTAGTTACTGGTGTGAAGATGTTTCTATAGGTCGAATAGAAACCGATAGTGAAGGCTATTACAAGGGTGAGTATGAGTGGGAAGGGTGTGCTGCATGGGCTAAAAAATTCACTCTTGATGATCCTATCTCTGGTATGGATAGAGAGGATGAGGAACCTGTAAACATCAAGATTAAAGACCTGCTTGAAGCCATTAATAAAATCTCCAGTAATCAAACAAATATTCATTGGGATTATGCTTCTCAAATTGCAAGTTGTTTTAAACCTAAAAAAGATGATGAAGAACTTGATATGGGCTTGATTGATGCAGCACTCGCTGACTTAATTTTTCAAGTAGCTTGCTTTGGAGATACTGTCTATGGTTAGAGACTCGCTATCACGAAGACCTGCTGGCTTTGACATACAGGCTTGAAGACTCGCTATCACGAAGACTTGCTGGCTTTGACATACAGGCCCGAAGACCTGCTGGGTTCCTCATACACGCACATAGGGGGTTCCCCGAATGTACGCACATAAAAATAATTTTCAGGATTTTTCATCCTGAATTTTTTTTGCGATTTGAAAAAAAGTTTAAATTAACAACTACAAGTAGACGTACTGAACGTCAATGTCGAGTAGAGGTAGACG
>Ga0315331_10004484_pt1 | contig 10527 bp, 9 predicted proteins | sample M160m34915metaG_FD_203456 | JGI IMG/M metagenome (GOLD analysis project Ga0315331, IMG submission 203456) | Ammonia-oxidizing marine archaeal communities from Monterey Bay, California, United States - M1 60m 34915 | ecosystem: Environmental > Aquatic > Marine > Intertidal zone | place: USA... | reverse complement strand
CAACATCTTCACAGTTATCGTTTGATTTTGGGTGATTAACTATTAAATTTTGTATATAATCCATATTATATATTAAAAGTATTTAAACTTTAAACGTTACACGCAATTATAATGGCTGCGAACGCAAATAGGCTGAGTTGGGACGAGTATTTTGCTAAAATTGTTTCTGTTACAGCAGAAAGGTCTCCTTGTGAAAGACTTCAAGTTGGATGTTTACTTGTAAAAGATAACAGAATTATTAGCCAAGGATATAATGGGTTTTTACCTGGTTGTCCACACACTTCTATTGTAAGAAATAATCACGAACAAGCAACAGTTCATGCTGAACAAAATGCTATATGTGATTGTGCTAGGAGAGGTTCAAATTGTTCTGGGGCAATAGCATATATTACACACTACCCGTGTATTATATGTACTAGACTTTTATTAGCAGCCGGAATTAAAGAAATTAAGTATTTAGAAGATTACAAAAATGACGAGTTAGTAAAAGTTTTTGTAAAACAATTAAATGTTCCAGTATTAAAAATTAAATAATAATATTAATAATTTATATATGGCAAGTTTGGCGACAAACGAAGAACAACAAGAATTTAAAACATTGGACCAATTTAATGAACTAAATGCCACGAAGTCAAGAGCAGAATTGACCAAAATTAGTCTAGCGTTAGGCGGTTCAACTGCTGATGGTAGAGTACAAACTATTTTCTTGGGCGAAGAAGAGTATTCAGTTAAAAACGCAGTTGACCGAAGCGCAACTTATGCGATACTTCTTGGGATGATGGAAGGACCTCATTCACCTAATTATAGTCCTAACGTTCCTCCTGCAAATGTTGATGATAGTTTTGAGTTAGGAGGCACAAAGGATGATATTGGGAACATGCAAGCTCCCCTCGGACCCAACGAAAATATTAATATTAATACAACACCACCAATATCTACAACAGCTATTACAGCCAATGTTCAATTACCCCAAAACCAAAGAAGCGCATTACAAAGTCAATTGCTACAGACTATGAATATAGCTATCGCTGAGAAAGCAGAATTAAATAGACGATTGAAAGCAGAATTTGACGAAATGTGTAATCAACAAGTACCTACTTTGGCAGAGGCAGCCGATGCCCATGTTCGTGGTCGTGTAAGGCAATTATTAATACCTTTATTTCTTGGATTAAATATAAATGTACAAGCGCAACAAGGAGGACCACCTGTTGCTCTATCACAAACATTAGGTATGCCAAGTGATCGCGATTCACCTTTTCGTGTTAGACCTGGGATGGTTCGCTTATGGTCACCAGGGGCAACAAGACTTTTACGATCCTCTGGAAGAATAAACTCAGAAATAGAAGTTAATGAAATGACAGATAATGGTCAATGGCAACAGAATGAAAATGAAAATGACACGAATTGGAAAACATTTATAGCACCATTGAGCAAATATGAGTTAGAATTATATTTTCATTCATATGACTTAAAGATAGAAGGTCAAGGTCGCGCTACTATATATTATGCGGTTGTTCCTCAAGGAAACGCATTATTCAATGCAACTGAAGAACAAATTGGAAGATGGATAAACAATTTTGTCGATACTCAATGTAGGTGGGTAGTTCAAAGAAATTATGAAAATCTTACTCTTTCACAAAGATATGAAACCCTTGTCGCAGCATATTTGGCAACAAATCAAATCACTAGAGACATTTTGGAGCAGTTGAGCAATACAGGAGTTCGTATACGGCTTAGAGCTCAAGCAGTTAGCGATAGTCTTTTTACACAAAGTCATCAAGAAGCCGCTACTAGACTGTCCGACAGAGTTCCTATAGAACAAATAGCTATTGATTTAGTTGGACATATTAGAAACATACAAAATGCTTATATGACTTTAAGAAATTTACAACTGAATGTTGGGGGTTGGATGACAAATCAAGACGATAGATCATGGTGGCAAAGGCTAAAAGGCACTTTGACTCCTCTCCAGTTGATTACAGCAGCAAGAGAGGCTCTTTGGACGTCATTAGCAAGATATCACGCTTGGTATGCGGGGACAGTAGCAGTTCGAAATGGTGTTGAAGAAACAGCAGTAGCATTACAAAATATGACCTTTGGAGGTAGATATCGTGGTGATCAATTAGAAGGCGAACATTTGATAGCAGACCCAATAAATATTGCTATTACTGAATGGCCTCAATGGGCGAGAAGATATGTACTAGAATATTTTTTATCAGAAAGTACCGGAATTCAAGGACAACAAGTAGTAGCTACCCAAAGAGCACAGAACAGAGCACAACAAACTTTTAGAGGAGATATAGCCACCACATCAGCTGTTTCTCATACACAAAACGTATACGCTTGGATAAATTCCGAAGCAGGGAGTCAATGGCTGGCAGAAAATGCCGACCTTCAGCCTTCTGAGAGAGCACGTCAATTAGCGAATATGTTGCGCGAAACAATTGATCTAAATACCGGAAGAACCTTACGAGAATCCTATCAACAGACTGATAAGCAACAGCAAGAAGTTGAGGAAATCGGTAGAAGGGCGATAGAAGAAGGGAAAACACAATGTGAAGCAGTCAGTAGTGGTAGCACTACAACTGTATGCGAAACATTGACAGAACCCTTATATAGTGCAGGTGATTATGTTTGGGTTTATCCACCTGAACGACAACAAGCTCTTGAACAATCAAGGATGATGGCTACTTCCAGTCCAAGAAATGTACAAAGAACCGACCGTTTACAACCTGTACGGGCTAGAATAATAGCAGCTCCAGGAATGGATATGCCTCCAAATGTTAGAGGTATTAATTACCAAAAAGAAACAATACCGTTATTAGCTAATCAATACGTACTTTCAATTTCTCGTGGTAGTGCACAAAATGCCGTTTTATTTATTCAAAATACAGCAGAGCTTAATTTAGTTGCTGTGAGAAAACAAGATTCCAAGGCATCGGGTGCTGGAGGAAGACAAGCGACATATGTCTCACCTGATAATGATCAAGCATATGGGGAAATTCTATTCCCAAATTATGAGAATGCGATGCATGCTAGGCAAAATGCGGTTGGTCATGCTGCGGTAGCAATAAGAGATATACTTGAAAAAGAAAAAAAGACAATGGGGAAAATGACTTTAAAACAAATGAATGCGAAGAGAGAAGAAGTCGCAAATGCTATATTTGAAAATTATATAAGTTCTGCCGGAGGTCAAGAGGATAGGACTGAATATGAAGCAGGAGTACAAGAAATATTTGCACAGAACGGGGAAGCCATGGTGGCTCAAGGGGTCGAAACGCGCGGACAAATTCAGCCCCCAACATCTGAACAGCTTGAAACACACGCAGCCGCCTTAATGGCTCATCATCCAAGAAACGACCCAGATATAGGGTTACAAAATATATTATTTAACGCATATAGAATTTATGTAGGACAATTCCTTTTATTACAAAAGTTATGGCGAATGATGCATAGTTTAGACAGTGAACGTTATCAAAACAACAATGGTCAAAGAACGGTACCAGAGGAATGGTATGTTGCAAATAGCCCTATAAATGAAAATGCTGTAGGATGGTCTCGATTAAACGCATCAAATCCTAGAGAAAGAAGAGCTGCTCTTCCAGCAACGTTTGCTTATGTATTTAATAATTTGGTGCGCCCTTGGAATAATTATACTGGTTTAACTATTAATACAGCAGATGAAACAAGAGCTGTTACTGCTGGAGGTATATGGAATAATGGTCAAATGCGTGAATTTGCAGAATTTCTTGGAGATTTTGTTCCTGTCATGTTGAATAATACAATTCAGTCCACACAAGCACTTATTGATAGAGCATATGGAGGTATTGGAGCGAATAGATTAATGTTGAATAATCTTATAAATATACAACAAATAAATGATTCATATCGTACTTGGTTACAGGAGATTAGTATTCAACAAAGACAAAGACGAGAACAGGAGGAACAACAGAACTTGGCGGCAGAAGAAGAAGCAGCACGTCGCGAACAACAAGACGATATGGAAGATAATGATGATGATGATGACGATAATCCGCAACCAATCAAACGATCCAGAAAAGCAAAAAAAGGAGGAAGAAGAAAGAAAAAAACAAGAAGAAAAAAAATGAGAGGTAGAAAAAAGAAAACTAGAAAGACTAGAAATAAGAGAGGAGGAGAAACCCCGACTGAAATTAAAACCGCAACTGAAGAAACCCAACCAGCATCAACAGAAGAAAATCCAACAAAATATGAGTTACCACCTATTGACATAAGAGAAAAGATTATTGAGGCAATAAAAGCTAATGATGAAAAATACAAAAAGGAGGCAGAAGAATTAGGAGAAAGTTTAGCGATGGCAAAATTAAAATATATTGAGGATATGATGAAAAAAGGAAATACAGGTGAACCCGCTACAGAAACAGGTGATGACCCTATAGAAGAACAACCTGTTGTAGGAGAAACATCTACAACAACTACAGGAACTGAAACTGAAGAAAAAGGAGAAGCAGATGACCAACCTGTAGAAGAGGAAGCCTTCCCTGAAACTTCACCAATGGATGTAAATGTAGTTGAGGAAGAAGAACAATATGCAGGTTCTAATTGCGCAAAAGAGATAGCCTTTTTAGAATCAGACAAATCTAAAAAATTACCTAAAGCTGTTCTTATCAAAAAACAAGAAGAATTTAAGAAAGATGATAATAAATGTGCTAATTTCCCAGATAAGATTCCTGAAATAGAAGGTTTATTAGCAAAAAGACTTGAAGAAATAAAACAATCTGTTGAAACAGAAACCCCAAGAACAGGTGATGACCAACCTGTAGAAAAACAAGAAGAAGAACAACCTATTGCAACAGAAACAGCAACTGAACAACAGGAAGAAACTTCACCATTGGAAACGCAAGTTAGTCAAGAAGAAGTAAAAAAAACTCCTGAGGAGCAAGCAGCAGAAGAAGCATTAGAAGCAAAAGGTATATGTGATGACGCAATGAAAAATACCCCTTGGGAAAAACTTTCAACTGAAGGTGCTGTTAATAAAAAAGGAAAGGAATTAAAGGGAAAATGTCCTGAAGACATGGCTGGACAAATAGATGACCTAATAGCAAAAAGGCTTGGACAAATTAACAAAGCAGCAAAAGAAGCAGCAGCATTAGAGCAAAAAAAACAAGAGGAAGCTAAAAAAGCAGAAGAAGCCGCAGCATTAGGTCAAAAATGTAAAGCAGACCAAGAAGCATATGCCCAAAAAATATCTGATTTAACTGAGTCTCCGCCTGAAACATTTCCTACTAAATTAGAAGAAGAAGGTAAAGCAATAACAGAAAGATGTCAAACTGTTGAAGGATTATCCAAAAAAATAGAAGAACAAAGTAATATTTTAAGACAAGCTATTCAAAAGGCTTTAACTAAGAAGGCAGCAGATGAAGCAGCAGCATTGGCAGCTCAAAAAAAGAAAGAAGATGAAGAGGCAGCATTAGTAGCAGAACAAAAAAAGAAAGAAGATGAAGCAGCAGCATTAGCAGCTCAAAAAAAGAAAGAAGATGAAGAAGCAGCAGCAGCACTAGCACTAGCAGAACAAAAAAAGAAGGATGATGAAGCAGCAGCACAACCACAATATCATGACCAGAAAAGAATTAATGTTACTGCCGTTCCAAACAAAAAAGCGTGTGACGAAGTTAAAATAGCCCCTGATACTCTTTATTATACTTGTAACGATGGTATTTATACAGACCCAACAAAAAGTAAAAAAGATGAATCATGTAAAGTTCAACCACCTAGAAGCGCAGGGAAAGACGGAAAGGACTATTTTTGGAATAAGGAAACTGGAAAAGTAGGTTATGATATGGAAAAAACTTGCTCGTCGGATAAAAAAGGTATGAAAATAACAGAAGTTAAAACAGGTAAAAAATGTAACAAGGTTGGACAAAATGTATATAATATTGAATGTAAAACCAAGGAGCAGAAGGAGTTAGAAAAATGTAAAAAATCTCCTTGTCATAAACCAGATACTAATAAACCAAAACCTTGTAACGATTTTAAAGCGCGCGAGTGTGAAAAAGATTCAGCAGGTAGATGTGAATTAGAAAAGAAAAAAGATGCTCAAAAAAGAACAGGGAAAACGCCGAAGAAATTAAAAATGAGTGACCGTAAATGCCAAAAAAAATCACCAACATCAGGAGGTTATAAAAATAAATCTTTAAAAAAGAAAAAACGAAGAAAAAGAAAAAATAAATACAAATCATTAAAAAAACGCAGATAAGTTAATATATCAAATAACATATTAACTTATATTTCACTCAACTGTTTTGTTATTTTGGTTATAACATAATAAGTAACGCCAAACATCAATGTTTTTACAAAATAACCAGAAAAAGTAGGATTACCATCTCTAGAAAATAAAGAAGGGGCGTATTTTGTAAGGGCTTTTTGAAAAAATGGTAATTGAAAAAAGAAAAATAATATCATGACCAAAATAGGTGTTTGTAAATCATCATACATCATTTCTAATCTATCTTGTTCTACTTTTTTATTTTTACTTTGTTGAATTAATGATTCCATAGAACTTTCTTCTTCAATATAATTTTCATTTTCTGCCTTAGGTATATAATTGGGTTTTATTGCTTCATCTTGTGTAATATGACCTGTATTATTGGTTGGAATTTCTCTATTAGGAATTAAAGTAGCACCTCCAGCCTGTTGTAATCCTTGAACTATTTGATGAATAGATTCTTGTGATAATTCAGTAGGTTGAATAGGTTCCTGTTTTGGCGGATTAGGAACTTTTTGGTTTTTTTCACTTACCTGCATAACAACTTTGTTTTCTTTAACTTCATTTGGTAAACTAGCAATTGCCGTTGCCATATAATAATACTTAATACTTGTATATTATGTATTATTACGCAAAAGGAACTATTTTTTTTTTAGAATCGCATCTTTCTATTTCTTCTGAAAATTTATAGCATTTTCCTTCGAATTTGAATATCTGATTGTGTATTTTTTTGATATCAGGTGCTCTAAAAATAATACAATCTCTATCTTTACATACTTTTCTAAATAAAGTAGCTAATCCTAATCCTAATATTATTGAAATAATAATTTTTCCTGGTTCACCATATATAAGTCTTTTTAAATACATATATATAGTGTAAATATTATTTACTGGATACCATAAGACCTAATTTTACTAACATCTGTGGGACATGATACTTCTTCTGATTTAAAACGAAAACAATTGTCTGCTTTATCTTTAAAACTAATTTTTTTTTCATTATCTGGATTTGGGTAAACATATATAACTTGAGTTGGTGGCATTGAAATATAAACAACAAATAATCCTATAGCTAAACTTACAAGAAATAAAGGTACATTTATAAATTTCATATACATATTTGTATTATTATTATTTTTCAAACATTTCTACTTCAAAATCGTTATTTTGAACAACAGTATTTTCAATATCAAATTTAGAAGGACAAAAATGAAAGATTGGCATTGTTTTTTGTTTTCCTTTAGAATTATTTGTACTTGTTTTATCCATATAAATTTTGTGATATTTCAGTGCTCTAATTTCATTTTGTAATGGAATTATAATATTTTTATAAATTTGCAAAGAATCATTTAATATTTTGGTTCTGCCTATTAATACATTTTCTTTCTTGTATATTCTCATGTTTTTTTTAAAATCACTTATTAATTGATTTAGTTCTTTTTGTTTTTTATCTAATGTTTCCTTTCTAGAAGCCCAAATTTTCTCTCCAAAAGGTCCAGAAATAACTTCTCCTGTATCTGGATTTAGTTGTGGAACTTCTACTAATGTATTTCTTTTATCATAATATTCTTTTAATTCTATAATTGTAGATAACATAGTTTCTAGATTATCTTTATTTCTTTGAAATTCATTCAATATAACTTCTTCTTCATCTAATCCAAATAATAAATCTAATTTATATTCAGTTATTATTTGTTTTTGACCATTAATTTCATCTGTTAATCTTTCTATTTGTTGAGGTAGATTAATAATATTAGGTTTTACTAATTGAATATTTAATTTACATTTATCGGCGGCCCCACATCTAATACTAGTGTCCCCATTAATAATAATACCACCTGGTTTACTACAATTAAAACACTTCATATTTTTTTTATATTTTATTAATGCTTCTTTTCTTTCTTGTTTAGAAGCAGTTGGATATTTTTTTAAAAAATCTCGTTTATGTTGTGTTATTTTATCAGTGTATTTTTTTTTTAGTTTATTTAGTTCTTCATATGCCTCTAGATATTCTTCCCATTTTTCTTCATCTGTTTTTTTAGGTGTTCTAGATTTAACAGGAGAAGGGGAAGGAACATCGCCTTGACGTGTAGGGTCAGCCATTTGTTCTATATCTATTTCTTTACCTGTGTTAACATCAACAGCTGCCGGAAAGGAATCACTAACTAATTCATCTTGGATAATCCAGGGGTCTTCTGGACTTGATTCAAATTCGCTATCACTCATTTATATTTATGTTTTATAAAAATTTTTGTGTAATAATTCAAAAGGGCTTTCAAATTTAGGTAAATTAGTTATTTGTTCATTTAATTGTTTAGCTTTAACTGCTTGCATTTGTCTTACTTTATTAACAAAATACTCTCTTTTTAATTGTTTTTTCTTTTTTCTATCTTCTTCTGTAGGTCTTGTTTTATATTTGTAATAAAGTAAAATAGATACAATAATAACAAACATGCCTAATAATCCTAAATTCATTAACATATTAAATTCTAAATCTTTTTTTATTTTACAATTCTTTAAAGTTTCTTTTAAGAAATATTTTACACCTGGTTCTGTTAATGTGGGTCTAAGAACATCCATATAAATATAAAACTAAAAAATCAAAAAATTTTATACCTATTATCTATAATGATATCACCTATTTCATCATTAATATATTTTGTAGTATGGACGACATTATATTTTGTAATAAAATATTTTTTATCGGAAAGTTACGATAATAGAAAAAATAAAACAATAGGAATAGCTTTAACAATAGGTTATTTAGTAATAATGTTATTAATGCAATTAGCAACAAATCTTTCAAATGCTAAAGAAAAATGTGGAGGAACTCCTCAAATCATACCAGCAATAAATTATACAATACTACCTAATCTTTTTATTTTTGGTGGATTATTAATGGCTATGCTTTTTTTCCCAGGATGGAAAGAACCCTTTTCAAACACAATAGGTTATTTACTTTTAACTGTTATAGGAATTAAGGAAACATTTATAAAAATTTTAAAAAGTGACGGACAAAATAAATTATTAAAAATGGTCACAGATGACCCATCTATAATGATAAATGAAATGACACCTGAAAACTTTGATTTATTTATTGCCAGAATGGGAGGAAAACAAGGAGGTATAGGACCTATTGTAGATGGAAAAATTATATCGGAGACACAAACACCAGTTGCCATAGCACAACCAATTCCAAGTGCTCCACCAATGAAAGGAGGAAGAAAATATAAACAAAGAGGAGGGGGTCCTTCTATTTTAAGTAGTAATTACAAAAAACATCTTCCAGAATTATATAATTTAGTTGTTCTTAAGGATAGAATAGCAGAATGGATTTGGTATGTATTAACAGGGTATTTAGTTATTCAAAATTCAAATAGTTATATCCAATCAATTAAATGTAAGAGAAGTCCTGAAGAATTAGAAGCTAAATTAGCAAATAAATTAAATAATCCTGAAAAGAAAGAAAAAACACAAAAATGGGCATTAGGTTATTAAGTTATTAATTATTTAATATTAATTAATTAATAACGAAATTTAGGCATAGCTAAATAATATAACACAAATAAATAACAAAAAATAGCTAATATTAAGGTTAAAAACCATATAGGAATAACTGTTTTTTTTTGTGTTCCTAAACCAAATTGTCTTAATGAACCATCTTTTTCATATAAAAATGCTGGTTCTACGAATTGAATAATACAAAATATAATTACAAATAAAAATATAGAAACAGAAGTAATATTTCTACGAATATATTGTCTATACATTATTGATATATATAGATAAGTTTTTAATTTATTAAATCATGCTAATTAAAAATAATCACCGTCAGCATCACCATCTCTATCTCCATAATCATCATCTTCGGCTAAGCCATTTAAATTATATACTTCTGCCTCTATTCTTCTAGCAACATCGTCTTGTTCTAATACATCAATAACATCTGATATATTATATATCTCTCCAACAAATTCACTAACATCATCTAATCCACCTGCTCGTTTTTCTAACATAGCATCTCGTTCTAATCTTTCTCTTTCTTTATCATATTGTTTATTATCATATTCAAATATAGCACTTGTTTTTCCAACTGACCATTCACCCAATGAATTATTTTTCATTAAATTTTCTATTTCTCTTTCATCCGGTGTTAAATTTCCTATTCTTTTAACTAATTGTTCTTTTTCTTTAGTTTTTGTTTTTAATACTCTATTATTAATTGTTTCTGCTGAAATATTTAATAAATCTTTATAATTTTTAATATTTTGTAAATAAACATA
>Ga0315331_10004481_pt1 | contig 10530 bp, 11 predicted proteins | sample M160m34915metaG_FD_203456 | JGI IMG/M metagenome (GOLD analysis project Ga0315331, IMG submission 203456) | Ammonia-oxidizing marine archaeal communities from Monterey Bay, California, United States - M1 60m 34915 | ecosystem: Environmental > Aquatic > Marine > Intertidal zone | place: USA... | reverse complement strand
GGGGGGACTCGCGCCGGAATTCTGCTAAACCTAAACGCTCTGATATCAATTGACGGAGTTGGGTATGAGCAAGAAGGAGCGCGTCGTCATCTGCGGCGGCGGACCGGTCGGAATGGTGGCGGCGCTGTCGCTGGTGCGCCAGGGTATACCGGTTACGGTTCTCGAAGCGTTCGACACCCCGCCGAAGGATCCGCGCGCGGCGACACTTCATCCATCGACCCTCGAAATGCTGGACACGCTTGATCTCGCCGCAGGTATTCTCGAGCGCGGGTTACATGCCCCGGCCTTCCAGTTCCGCGACCGCAAGACCCAAGACATCATCGCCGTTTTCGATATGCAACATATCGCCGACGAGACCGATTTTCCGTTCGCGGTCCAGTACGAACAGTGGAAGCTGACCCGCGATGCGATCGCCGCCCTGGCCGCATACGATATTGCCGATATCCGGCTGGGTGCGCAGGTCACCGCATTCTCGCAGGATTACGAAGGCGTCACCGTTGTCTACAAAAACCTCGAAGGCGACCTGGTGAAGGTCGAAGGGCGCTACCTACTAGCCTGCGACGGCGGCCGGTCGACCATCCGGATCGGTCTTGGCGTATTCATGTCCGGCTTTACGTGGGAAGAACGTTTTCTGGTGCTAACGTCGGTGCACGACTTCGCCAAGAGCGACGGATATATCAACCGGAACTACGTGATGGATCCGACCGAGTGGTGCGCCGTTTTCAAGGTGCCCGGCGACGAGGACCAGGGTATCTGGCGCACGCTGTTTCCTACCCACGGCCACGAAAGGGACGAAGACCTGCTATCGGATGCAGGCGTGACCCAGCGGATCAAGGGCCTGCGGCCGACGATGGATCAAAACGATATTCTGCACCGCAACCTGTACGCCGTGAACCAGCGGGTTGCCGACCGGTTCCGCATCGAACGGATTTTCCTGGCGGGCGATGCCGCGCATCTCAACAATCCGCTTGGCGGACTGGGGCTGAACACCGGCATTCACGACTGCATGAACATCACCAAAAAGATAGGCGATGTCTGGTTCGGGCGCGCCAAGGCCGATGTGTTCGAACGCTATCACCGCCAGCGTCACCAGCTCGCCACCGAATTCCTGCAAAGTGTCACGATCGAGAATAAAAAGCGGATCGAGGAAAAAGACCCCGAGGTGATCAAGCAGAACCAGCAGGTCCTGCGGGAAAACGCGGAAGACCCGGCAAAGGCCAAAACATGGCTGATGCGGTCGTCGCTGCTGGACAGCGTGCGCAAGGAAGAAACGATCGAGTAGATTTCGCGGAACTGCGCCACCGCGGCGCGTTCAGTCGAGAAACCCGTTTTCTCGGTACCAGTCGATGGAATCCGTCAGCGCGTCGCGCGCTGGGCGGGGCGTATAGCCGAGCTTTGCGCGCGCTTTTTCGGATGAATAATACATGTGCTTTGCCGCCATTCTCAGGGCATCGACCGTGACCACCGGTTCAAGCTTTGCAACCCGCGCCAGCATTTCTGCCGCCCACGCCACGGGGTAAAGCGGCGCCCGCGGCAGCTTCAGCCAGGGCCCGCTCCGCCCGACGTAATCGGTGACGGTCTGGATGATGTCACGTAGCGACAGGTTTTCGCCCCCGAGAACATAACGTTCGCCGATTTCGCCTTTGTCGAAGGCCAGCAGATGTCCTTCGGCAACATCGTCGACATGGACGGCGTTGAGGCCCGTATCCAGATAGGCCGGCATCCGCCCTTTCGCGGCATCGAGCACGATGCGTCCGGTCGGTGTCGGCTTGATATCGCGCGGCCCGAACGGCGCCGATGGGTTCACGATGACGACCGGTGCGGATTCTTTCCGAACCAGTTCCATCACCGCTTCTTCGGCGAGGAATTTGGATTTCTTGTAATGGCTGACCATGTCGCCGACGGTCGCGGTCGCCGTCTCATCGGCAATCTCAGTGCCAGGAAGCGGATAGAGCACGGCGACCGAACTGGTATAGACGAACCGGCTTACGCCTGCGTCACAGGCCGCGCGGACAAGATCGCGCGATCCGTCGACATTGGCGCGGTACATGGATGCCCCGCCATCGGGCACCCAGAGTCTGTAGTCCGCCGCAACATGGAAAACCGAATCACACCCTTTGACGGCGGCCTTTAGCGATTGTGGATCGGAAAGGTCGCCTTCGACGATTTCAGCTTCCATGCCGTCAAGGTTCCGCCTGTCGCTGGTCGGGCGCAAAAGCACGCGGATATCGTACCCGTCCGCCGACAGACGGCGGGCGACGGCAGAGCCGACAAATCCGGACGTGCCGGTTACAAGTGCGCGCACGGCTTATCCCTCTCCCTGCGGTTTACGCAGATCGCCCAGCAAATCCCTGATATTGATCACGGTAAAAATCATCGTCCCTATTGTTCCGATAAGAAAAAACCACCACGTGCCCGTCAACCAGATGATCGGCAGGATCAGATAGATTCCGTCTTCGGCCTCAATGCGCCCGAACTGCGGATAGGGATCGGGCGCCGTGCCGGTCCAGTTTTCGACTTTCGTCTGGAGAAGCATATTCGCCACGATCAGAACCGTCGACAGAAGCGCAAACCAGAGCACCCAGTCACCAGCGCCCTGCCGCCATTCGGCGTAGCCCATGCCGAGAAACATGGTCGCATAGCAGGCCGACCCGGTCATCGTATCGTACATCGCGCCAACCGGCGAGACCTTACCGCTTTGCCGCGCCAGCTCGCCATCCATATGGTCGATAAATCGCGCGACCGTCACCAGTCCTGCGGCCCAGAGCGGTGCCGACGTTTCCCCCCATGCAAACAGAGCGGAGGCGGCAAGGCCGAGAAGCAGACTGACGGTCGTGATGTGATTTGGCCTTACCGGCGTGTTCACCAGGGGCCGGACGAGGATTGCGCAGATTGCCTGGTCGTAGGGGATCGATTGTCCCGCCCGTTTTTCCGTCATCTAGCGGTCTCTTCCGCCGGCCAGAGGCGCATCAGGGATGGCAGCACAACGAGCATACAGACAAGTGTCAACCCGATCGAAAGCATCAGGAGTTCCCCCATGCTGGCCGTCCCTCGGTGGCTTGAAACCGCAAGGCTGCCAAAGGAGGCAATCGTGGTGAGAGAGCTGAAGATCACCGCGCGGGGTGTCGTCGTCGAAAATGCCGCCGCGCCGGATTTCTCTTCGCGGGAACGGGAAACGAGGTGGATCCCGTTTGCAACGCCGAGCCCCATTAGCAGGGGCAACACGATGACATTCGCAAAATTGAACGGCATGGACAGCAGAACCGTCGCCGCGACCGTGTAAAGCGCCGCAAGCACCAGCGGGATCAGGACAAGTAGTGTGTCGCGTGTCGATCTCAGGAAGACGAACACCATCAACGTCACCGCTATCACCGAAATCAGCGCTGCCGTAACGACCGAATTTATCACCGCCCGCCCGGCTTCGAGTATTTCGACGGGGCTGTCGGTCGCATCAGGCGCGATTTTTCTGACCGCCTTTACGAAGCGGCGCAGTGCCTCAGGGTCTTCGAGGTTTTCGCTCGGATAGACCTGAACCCGGGCGCGGCCGTTGGGCGCCAGATAGCGCTGCAGAATTTCGACTGGCAGATCCTTTAACGCCACCGGCGCCGCATCCAGCGTTCGTTTCAGACGATCAATCTGCGGGGCAAAATGGCGAAACACGCGTTCTTCGAACGCAGCCCGTTTCTGCGCGTCGTCGAGAGTTGCAAGAAGCGTGTTCAGTTTGCCCGCCGCGGATGCCAGATCGGCAAGATCGCGTTTGGCACCGAGCGCCAGTGTCGCGCGAAGGGCGGCAAACGCCGCTTCGCGCTCGGCGGCGGTCAGCTCACCGGCCGCCTTGTTGAGCCGCAACGGCGCCAGAAAGATGTTCAGATCGTCGATAATCGCGAGTTTTTCGGCCTGTTCGGTCGGCACCAGATCGGTGGCCGTCACCGTTTTATCGACTTCCGGCAGGGCCTTCAGCTTGCCGGCAATCGCATAGGCCCCGGACAGGGACGGCGCGAGCAATTCGATCGTATAGGGCGATGCGCCCGCGGTTGCCGCCAGATCGCGGAACGTCCGGACCGATTCCGTCGACGGGTCGCGAAGCTTGATCGGGTCGAGATCGAATTCGGCAAAGGGAACCGCGGTGATCGATGCCCCGCCGATGATCAAGGCCGCGATGGCGATGCGCCGGTCCGGCAGGCCGGGGGGTTTGGCTGACACGGGGGCCGCGGGTGCCGGCGGCGGCAAGACGGTCAGAAAGGCGGGGATGACGGCAAATGTCGCAATAAAGGCGATAAACATACCGACACCGGCGATCAGCCCAAGTTCCGAAAGCCCCCGGTAATCCGTCGGCACTAACGAGAAAAAAGAGATCGCCGCCGCAACGGCGCAGAGCGCAAGCGGTGCGGCAAGCCCGGCGCCCGTGCGCCGCAGAACTTCGCGCTGATCGCCGGCACCGCGGCGTTCTTCGCGAAACCGCAGCGCGAAATGAATGCCAAAATCGACCCCGAGGCCGATAAACAGCACCGCAAAAGCCGCCGACACCAGGTTGAGATGGCCGATTGCCAGGGTGGTAAACCCTGCAGTCCACACCAGACCGACAATCAACGCCGCCAGGATGGCGAGAACCAGCCGCAGGGACCGGATTCCCCAGGCAAGCAAGATCGTCACTAGGACAAGACTGACCATACCCGCATTGGTCGCACCGCTGGTCACGCTTGCAAGCTCTTCGGTCGAAATCACGACACCGCCCGTCAAACGCACCGTCACGCCGTTTTCGGCGCTCCGACCGGACTCGGCCGCGATCGCCCGAATGCGCTGCATCGCGTCTGCCGCCGGCGCGAGCGATCCAAAATCGACGCGGGGCTGGGTAATGATGATCCGTCGTGCCGTGCCTTCATCCTGCTGGCCGCCGATCAGTGCGCGCCACGACAAGACATCCGGCTTCCCCGCCGCCACCGCTGCCGCGACGGTCGATATACTGTCGAGCACGGTGGCGATTCTGGTGACCTGTCCTGGATCGTCCGCCCCGTCGACGGCATCGCCCAACACCGCATTCAAACCGCGCAGCGACGGATCGGCCGACAGTTTGACGAGAAACGCCTGCGAGTCCGCAATATCGTCGGATAACTGAATAAGTTCTTCCCGGTCGAGATAAAGCAAGCCGTTTCGGACGAAGAACGGGTTGGTTTCGGGTGAAAACACCAGCGGAAACGCCTCACGGTCGGCCCGCAGCTTTCCGGCTAGAATTTCAGCCGCCTCGTCGGCGCGGTCGGGCAGATCGGCATCGATGACAATCGCCACATTGTCCGACAAGGCAGGGAACGCGTGGCGGAATGCCTTGTAGCGCTGCCGGAACGGCAGGTCTTCGGAGATCATGCCGGCCGTGTCTGTATCGATCTTGAGGTTTCCGGCCGTATAGAATCCCGACACGGCGGTCAGCAGGATCGAGCCGGCGAGAACGACCCAAGGCGCTGCCTGCGCATAGCCCACCGCGGCGCTGATCAGATTGGCGAAAAAATTGGGGGCCTCTCCGGCGGCGGAACCGCGCGGGCCGGCCATCAGCTTTTGCGCCGCATGTATCCTGCGGCTTCCCAGATAACGATCAGCAGGTAAATCGGGGTGCCGATGCCGGCGACGGCAATAAAGGGCGGCATCAGCCCGAACCAGGTAATGGGCCCTGCAATATACAACGTGTCTTCGATCTCGAAACCGCCACGGACGGTCTGGTCGGTGGTTTCCATGCCAAAGGTCATTTCCTGCCACAGCCGGATCGAGAAGATCAGGACAATGGACACGCCGGCGGAGATGCCGCATAGGATCGACCATTCGCCGAACCAGGTATCCTGCAATCCGAACCCGGCGCCGACAAACATGGCGCAATAACTGATCATCGCAGCGACATGATCGAAGTAATGTCCGAATTTGCTGGTCTTGCCGGTCACACGGGCGAATTCGCCGTCGACATGATCCATCCAGACCGCAACCATGAACAGGAACGATCCGGCAATCATCGCCTCGCGTGTGCCTTCGGCATAGAGAAACCCGGACGCCACACCGACCATCATGCCGAGCGCCGTCAAGGCGTTGGGCGATACCGGCCATCCCTTGATCGCACGCACCACAACCTTCGCGATCCGCTGGTCATAGGCAATGACGGGCGCTGGGGCAGCTAGGTCTGAATTTTCTGTGCTGGAGGCCATATCTATTCTTTCTGACAAAGCTTTAGAGGATGCAGTAAATCATGTAAATCGCGGTGCGCCTTGCCGCGACCCCGGCACCGGCATAGCATATTCCAAAGGAGGCGCGGGATATGTTCACTGTAGATATGACCATCGTCGTCAATTCCAATTCAAAACCCGATCTGACGCAGACCGATGTCTGGCGCGGACTGATCCTGAAGGACGAAAATGCCATGCCGTTCGTCCCCGTAATGGAGGCTTGCGACGTGGTCGAACGCGGAACTATTTTCAACGAGATCCTGGATCAGGACGGCGAGCTGACACTCCGCTATAGCTTTACGCTGGCGCGCGAGGATATGGAGGACGGCAGCGACGAGGAAAAAGCCTATGCCGCCGGTATGGAAGACACCTATCTGAAAGCCGTACAATACACGATCGATACAATCCGCCGGTTAAAGGCGGAGGGCGAACTTCCCGCCACCTGACGCAAAACAGGAGGAACGATGCCGCCATGTTCACACTGACCCACACGATTCCGGTAAATACCGAAGAACCCCGCCTGAACCGCGCCCAGATCTGGCAGGGGCTTTTGCTCAAAGCCGAGAACCCGGTGCCGTTTCTCGAGGCAATGAGCGCGTGCACGGTGATCGAGCGCGGCGAGAACTGGCTGCTCCGCGATTTCACGCTGCGCGGCGAAGACATGCAAGAGCGCGTCACCTTCGAGCCCGAGGAACGGGTGACGTTCGTGCGCACCAAAAGCAGTGCCATGGGGACCATTCTGAACGAAATCGTGGAGCTGGAAGACGGTGACATGGGACTGCGCTTCACGTTCACGCTCGCCGTTGAGGATCTCGCCGACGGCAGCGACGCCGAAGCCGAATTCGCCGAGCGCATGTCCCGGAGCTACTTTCAGGGCGTCGGCAGCACCCTTGCCGAAATCAGGTGCCAGTTGCGGGCCGGTGAGCTGGACGCGGCCTGACACGACCGTGATCCGGCCAAAGACACCGGAGACAGACGGCCGGCTTTCGGATAGATTTTCGACGAGACGCAAGAATTGATGGTGGGGAGTTAGACATGACGACTTTGAAACGGATCAGCGGCCTGCATCACTACGCCTATCGCTGCCGAAACGCCGAAGAAACCCGCAGCTTTTACGAAGACCTGCTGGGATTGCCGCTTGCCCACGTGATCCAGGCCGACAACGTGCCGAGCACCGGGGCGTCCGATCCCTATGTGCACCTGTTTTTCGAATATGCCGATGGCAGCTATATCGCGTTTTTCGATCTTGGCGATGAGACTGCCTGTATCCCCGATCCAGAGACCCCGTCCTGGGTGAATCATTTCGCCATGCAGGTAGAGACCGTGGCCGAAGTCGAAGAATGGAAAAAGCGGCTTGAAGCCGCAGGACTCGACGTGGTCGGCGTCACCGACCACGAATTCGTCCAATCGATCTATTTCTTCGATCCGAACGGAATCCGGCTCGAGATCACCTGCGAGGTGATCGGCGAGCGCGAACGCCAGACCCATCGCGAAGAGGCCCAGGCGGCGCTGAAAGCATGGACGGATACCCGCCCGGCCCCGCAGAGCGAGTTCTACCTGTTCAAGAAAGAACCCGTGGACGCCTGAACGTTTCGCGTTTTGCGCTTCACTCGGGTTTTACTCCGGGTTTCAGACTTCCTGTCGACACATCTTTCTGGGTCCCGGCACAAGGCCGGGATGACATTCAGAGAGAGATCTAATCCGGCAGGTGTGCGGTAACCTGTGTAATCCAGGCGTCGGACGCGCCGGTTGATTCGAGCTCGCTCCGCGCCTGCGCCTTGGTCTGCAACACCGATCCGATCACGCTCGGATTATCCCCCTCCGCCGGCTGGCAGCAGGCTTCCATCCGCACGCCGTTCGGGTCCATGAAATACATCGACACCAGACCGGGCAGAATATCCACCGGCCCGTCATAGTCGACACCCGCTGTATCGAAGCGTCTGCGCATAGCTTCCATCTGATCGGGGGTAACGGTGAACGCGCAATGCTGCATGCCGCCGATATCGTCCCGGTCGGATTGTTTCTTTTCGCCTTTCGGAATTTCGAAATAGGCGAGAAGGCTGTCATTGCCCATATCGAAGAAATAGTGACGGATTTCCTCGTAGGGCGGGTTGCCGCGATTGCCCGGCCCGATGCCGACACCGGGCGGCACCTTCATGGCATGAACCAGCGGCATGCCAACGACGTTGACGAAAAAATCCGTGGTCATCTGCATGTCTTCGGTGGTCAGTGCCAGGTGATGAATCCCGCGGGACGGTAACGTCGTCGCAGTGGCTTCCGATGTGGCTGCGGCCGGTGCACCTGTATCGGGCATCTGTGATCTCCCCTTGTGTGGGGCCCAATGTATCACTCCCAATACTTTGGGACGATAAAAATTGGTGCCCTTGGCGGAGGGGATGATTTAACCCGGTCACCGCGCAGATTGATGCAGGCTGGCCGCGCGCGCAAAAATCCTCTACCAATTTAGGATAATTCAAAATCGAAGGGAGCCACGATGATCTACGAAGTCAGAACCTACCGCCTGAAACCGCGCGGTGGGCCGGAATTCATGAACACGTTCGGCAAGGCCTATGAAAAACGCCAGAGCCTGTCGAAAATTTCGGCGTTCTTTTACACCGAGATCGGCCCGCTGAATGAAGTGATCCATATCTGGCCGTACAAGGACGCGGACGAGCGGGACAAGAAACGCGCGCGGTCGGTGAAGGATAAGAAATACACCTGGCCGCCGAAGGTCGCTCATCTGCAGGAGAACATGCAGTCGGAACTTTTCGTGCCGTCCCCGATGACCCCGACATTCGCCAAGGGCAATAAAGGTCCGATCTTCGAATGGCGCGAATATCAGGTGATCCCCGGTCTGATCCCGGAATTATACAAGAACTGGGAAAAAGCCATCGGCAAACGGACCGAGATGTCGGAACTGGTGATGGCCATGCATACCGATGCGGGCAATCTGAACAAGTTCGTGCATATCTGGGCCTATGAAAGCCTGGAGCATCGTTCCGAAGTCCGTGCCGAAGCCGCCGCCAAGGGCATCTGGCCGCCCAAGGGCCGCAAGGAAACGCTTCAGACCCAGGCGAACAAGATCGTGCTTGCAGCGCCGTTTTCGCCGCTGAAATAAACGGTTCTCAGCTTTTGCGACCACGGGCGGGCGCCACTTCGGCACCCGCCCGTTTCTTTACGGGATAACCACCGCCATGACTGACATACGGGCAGACGAATACTGGGCGAAAAAGGGCGACGTAGACCTGTTCGTGTTCCGCAAGCGTCAAGCCGGTGCGGCGGGACGGCCCATGCTGTTCCTGGTTCACGGCTCGTCGTTTTGCGGGCCGACAGGTTTCGACCTGCAGGTGCCGGGACGCGACGATTATTCGCCGATGGACCGGTTCGCACACGCCGGGTTCGATGTCTGGACCGACAAGGACGCACCGACCTTGATCAAGCGCGCCGAAAATCTGGACTATTTCCACACCCACAATACACGCCCTGTCGACCGCGCGTTTTTCGAATCGATCTTCACCCGTGACAAGCCCGGCACGTCCCAACAGATCGTCGCCGAAACGCTGGCGGCAACCGAACTGCAATACGGCGACACCGTGCCCACGGGCACGTATCTCGATATGTGCGCGAACCTGCCGGTGGTCGACCCGACGCAAATCACCTGCCCGGTGATGATCGCCCGCGGCGAACATGACGGTGTCGCGACTGAAGAAGATCTGATGGCGTTTTTCAAACTGCTGCCCAACATGGATAAGCAATTCTGCATCTTTGCCGGACAGGCCCATGTCACCCCGCTGGGGCTGGATCGGCACCGCTTCTGGCACACGATGGAGGCCTTTCTGACCCTACCCGACAGGCTGGATCAGGACATGGCCGATGGATAAACGGAGAGTATCATGGACCTCGGAATTTCAGGCCGCCGGGCGCTACTGCTCGCTGCCAGCGGCGGACTTGGCTATGCGGCGGCTTTGGCCCTTAGCAGGGAAGGCGCGAAAATCTGCGTCAGCGGATCGAACAAAGCGCGTGCCGAAGAAGCCGCCGCGCGGATCACTGCTGAGACCGGACATCCCGCCTGGGGGCTGCCGGGCGATCTGTCGGACCCCGCCAATATGGATACGCTGGCCGACGCGGCGGAGGCGGCGCTGGGCGGGCCGATCGATATCCTGTTTACCAATCATGGCGGGCCGCCGCTGCGTACCGCGCTGGAGGTCAGTCAGGAAGAACTGACTGCCCAGATCAACCCGATGATCCTGAGCCAGGTGCGCATCATTCAGCGCGTTGTCCCCGGGATGCAGGCACGAAAGTGGGGTCGCATCCTGATGGTCGGTGC
>Ga0315331_10004480_pt1 | contig 10530 bp, 4 predicted proteins | sample M160m34915metaG_FD_203456 | JGI IMG/M metagenome (GOLD analysis project Ga0315331, IMG submission 203456) | Ammonia-oxidizing marine archaeal communities from Monterey Bay, California, United States - M1 60m 34915 | ecosystem: Environmental > Aquatic > Marine > Intertidal zone | place: USA... | reverse complement strand
AGACACCCTATCAACATGAGCTTGATGTAAACCATGTCGGCACTCACTGCCCCCCCGAAGAACGATTCTTCTATTGATCTCTCACCGAGAGCCACGGCGGCGAACAGGAATATCGCTCCGCCTGATGCTCCGATATCGAAAAGCCTGTCCGACCTAGTGGCGTATCCCACCAATGCCATAGTGACGAAAATACCGGTTACATCCCACTGATTGGTTATGATCCACTCGAAGAGATTGTCTATCCTGTCAGCAGTAACGTTGAGGGGCAGATCTGAGGAGCCCTGTGCGGCCACTAGGACATTGAAGACAAATTCCATGAGTACTATGATGAAAGCCCCCACCACCATCCCTCTGTTATTCGAGGTACCCCCGATAATGAACGCGGCCCACACCAAAAATGTGGAACGTGCCGGGGACATGAAGCTCGCATCGAAGCCTGTAAGCTTCCAGGCCCAGAGTGCCCCGGCGAGAGCGGCTATTCCGGCCCCTAGGGCCAGGCTAGCTGCCTTGTGGGTGAGTATGTCGTGCCCGTGATGCTGAGCCACCTCCTCATCTTCTCTTATTGCCTTGAGCACTCTTCCCCATGGCGATGAGAGTAGCCTCGACAACAGGGCCCAGACTATTATGACAGAGGCTACTGACAATAGCATTAACAGCATCATGTAAGGGGCCGGTTCTCCGAGGTTTAGTAGATCGCCGATGTGTTGGGCGGGTGTGCTATCCAGCAAGATATCGTCCCTGCAGGAATCGGGGCTTGCCCATTGGGAATCCGGCCCGGATTTCTCTGAGCCACAGAACCACCAATCTTCCAGTGGCAATGGGTATCCTGATATCCCGATAGCAGAGGCAACTGGGCCTGCTCTCAGAAGTGGCTCGCCAGCTAGGAGTACCCTCACTATCTCCCCCAGGGATATGGTCACAATTGCAAAGTAGTCTGTCCTCAATCTGGCGGTTGGGTAAGCCAGCAGCCATCCAATGGCGGCCGCTAGAAGCACCGCGAGTATAGTGGCCTCAAAGATTCCCCAGTCATAACCATGAACTCTTTCTGGAGCAGATAGTATTGAGACGGTTATCGCCCCTATTGAGACGAAGAAAATGATTCCGAAGTTTACCATTCCAGTATATCCAGTATGTAGGTTCAGTGAGAAGGCCATTAGGATGAAGATTGAGAGTGTGAGGAGAACATTGGAAACTTGGAGGACTTTCTTGAATTCATAATTGTCTGACTCGGCGATGGGGAGCCATATTAGGAACATCACAAGAATGGTGATGAGGATGTAGAATGAAATCCATGATCCCGTCGAGCTCTGCCTTCCATACATCTTGAGGTCTCGCTTGCGACTCTCTGGGATTTTCAGAATTCTCAATAAAGGACCGAAAATTCTCAACAGTAAACCCGTGGCGCCTGATTTCCAATCGCTGGGGCTTAGTCGTTCGTTCAATTTCTGACTTAGTCGTTTCACAGTCCTTTCGTGCTTTCTATCGTACTCTGACAGTTTTTCTCTGACTGAAGATATCGGCGAGAGCATGTTATCGAGTGTACTTTTGAAGCTAGAGAGCGTGGAGGGTGGTTTTTTCTCGCTCTCCTTACCGTTGATTATCCTAATTCCCTCATAGACTGAAAAGGCCCATAGTATCACTAATGCCAAGGGCCATATTAAGTCACCTAGATCGACTATAAAATTGACTAGGTCTATCTCAAATCTCATTTGATTGAGCCATGACTGTTGCATGTCAGCCAAGGCAGATGGAATCCATTGCTCGGCCTCAAAGGGAGTCATTCCGCTGGGAGCACTGGTCTGATCCAAGAGATGGGTCTCCGTCAGAGGGTTGTCTTCCAGAAGTAACTCTCCATCATTCCTTCCGGTGAGGACCGCTAAGTTGGTTTCAGCGAACTCGCTATTTTGGCATGTGTCAGCACAAGAACCGTCTGCGAATGAGTTCCTTTCTACGAAATTACTGAATCTATGGAATACGTATGAAGCTATGGCGACAAAAGAGAATGTCTGCATTCTGTGGGTCCTGCCCCTCCACCAGTGGTGCAGTCCGAAAATCCCAGTAGGGAGAATGGCTAAGCCCGCGGCTATTTTGTCGTCCCTCTCGGTATTTGCCTGCTTCTTTTTCCGAAGCTTGTCAATCTTCCATTTCTCATACGCATCCCCGATGCCCTCGGGCATTATCATGAGTATTGCAACTAGGAAGATATAGGGCATAACGCCATCCAAGGCTGAGTAGTTAGAACGCCCCAGGGGAGATCCCACCCCAATCAATACGGGAGAGGAGAGAGCTCTTACGAACCCAACGAAAAGAGAGCCAATAATCGCACCAGGGATTGATCCTATTGTCCCTAAAACAATGATTGCGAAGGATGGGAGGAGTAAGGTGAATGCCGTCTCTGGACTGAACCTGAGAGTCATTGCGAATATCGCCCCTCCCATTCCAGATATGCCGGCGGATAGGAACGCGCTTGAGAGGTGAACTCGCTCTACGTTGATTCCACTGCTGGCGGCGAGCTCTGGGTTGTCTGCTACGGCCCTCATTCTTCGACCGAGCCTTGTCTTATTGAGAAGGAGCATTAGGAGAATGACCGCTGAGAAAATTACGAACGGGACTGCGCCCTTGTAGTATGCGTAGTTGGTGGTCGCCTGGGTAACGCAGTCAGCAGTAGTATCATACAACTCATATGCCGGTTTTGACGCCTCACTGACAATCCTAGACAGTATTGGCTCGCCTGTTGTTTCGTCTACACCTGTCTGCTCGCAAGACCATTGGGTGTAGGTCCTGCCCTCATCTATTGACCTGTCTCCGAGATGTAGTCTGAGCTTCGTCGTGGGGATTTCCCATCTCAGACTTGGCATTCTCCAATCGCCTTCAGGTTCGAACATGTTCCTCCCAGAACCAAATCTGAGGTAGGTTATGGCTCGCAGGATTAGAGCTACGCCCAGGGATGCGATCATCATTACCTGTGGTGTGGCCTTTGTTCTACGGAATCCCCTGTAGACCAATCTATCAATGATCACTCCCGCTATGCCTGTGAGGATAAATGCGGCTATGAGTGTGAAAATTAAGACCGACCATGTCAGGACCCCGTCTTTAGTAGTGCTCAAGCTGGAGAGGGGAAAGAAATAGTCACTCCATATCATTATCATTGAGAGGTACATGCCAATCATGAAGAGTTCAGATTGGGCGAAGTTTCCATATCTCTGGACCTTGTATGTCAGTGTGAGCCCTATGGCTATTGCCAGATATGTAGAGGACCACGTCAGAGTACCTGTAGCTATTGAAACGAGGTCCAAGGTGAAGGAAGCACCCTCGCCCAGTCCCCTGAGGAGGATGTCGAGAGTTAGGAATGTGATGATTACCATGAATAAGGGTGATGCAAGCAATGCCACTGTTCTGGCATTACTGCTAGGAACATCGTCGAACAGTACTTTGATCACAAGGAAGCCTGCCGCTAGAGATTCTACTACCTGAAGTAGCCAGACCATGTCATTAGGAATGTTATCCCCAAGAATGGAGTCGACTATGTTGAGTGCCCCTATGCCATTCGAGGTCCCGAGTAAGTTGGCATCGAGGAAAAGAATTGTTGCTATCAGAATCCTTTGTGCGCCTCTAGAGAGGGATGAGTACTTCTCGAGGGCACCATGCAGCATCTACTACACGTACCTTCATGATTTGAATAAAATTGTTGGGGCAGTGCGGCGGGAAACCCCGCCGCACTGCTTTACGTTTACCAATCAGACGATTCCGTTGACTGGGTCCCAGTTCCTAGCACAGTCGTATGAGACTGTGTCGGTGGTTGCATCGTGAGAGAACTCTCCGATACAGAAACCGGCTGCTGGAACATCTCCGTTGCTCATGAAGGTGATTCCTCCACTGGCTCCTTCCAGACCGTTACCAGTCCCAGCGATAGCCATATCTGGCGTTATGCCAGGTGTAGCTAGGGCTGTGAAGGCGGCGAATGCCACGATGTAGACAGCGTCGAACGCCTCTGCAGTGTAGATTCCACCAGCACAGTCAGGGACTGCCTGACACTGTGCGGCGAAGACCATTCCTACAGTGGTCATTCCACTTGCGGCTGCGGGCTTGGTAGCGATTATGCCATCAACCAACGACTTGTCAGCCATGTCTGCAGCTAGTCCTGCCTCGGCGATTCCATCAGCGCCATAAATGGCCCCGGTGTATCCCTGAAGGGACATCTCCTCGATGAGCATAGCTCCATCAGCGGCGTATGACACCATCATTACTGAGGTGCATCCATCGTTTACAACTGTGCTCACGATTGTAGAGAAGTCAGTAGCTGTCTCCTCGTATCCAATCTGTGTGCAAATGCTTGCAGAGTCCATGTTCTCGACGAATGCGTCAGCTAGACCTGATCCGTACGCGTTGGTCATGTGAATGACTGCGACGTTGTCCTGCATATCGGCGGCCATGACATCAGCAACTACCGATCCCTGGAACGCGTCGCTAGGTACGACACGGTAGAAGGATGGGTATGCTGTAGCGTCAGACAGAGCTGGGCTCGTGCTAGCGTAGGACACCTGTGGGATTCCAGCTGCGGACAAGACCGCATTGGCTCCCATGGATGCACCGGAGCAAGCTGCTCCGACTACTCCCCATACTCCAGCATCGACCAGTGACTGAGCGGCAGAGCCGCCCATTGTGCTGTCGCAGCCTGAGTCAGCGTAGACAATCTCGAACTGCACACCGTTGCTGTATCCGATTGTGTTTGCTAGGCCTACAGCGATCTGTGATGCTGCCACGAATCCGCCTGCGTAGACCGCGATTGGCCCAGTAGCGTCATTCAGGAAACCGATCTTCACTGTAGCGCCCATGAATGGGGCTGCAGTTACTCCGGCTCCTCCGGCTTCCCACATCCTGTCACAATTGAAGTACTCTCCAAATGTTGGTACATGGGCGAAGGTGCAGACGTCATATCCTGAACCTCCAACGTCTCCGTTGCTCAGGAAGGTGTGGGTTCCACTGTCTCCAGCGTACTCGTCACCGACCATTGGCACGTGCATGCCCATGTTAGCTCCATCCTCGTGCATTGCAGCGTGACCGATCATCATGACCGCGTCGTACGCCTCAGAGGTGAAGATACCAGTCGAGCAGACTGAGTCGTCTCCACATGCGGCTGCGAACACGCCAGCACCTGCTGCTGCGGCCCTAGGTCTTGTGACCTCGATTCCGTTTGCTGCAGCTGGGTTGGTGTAGTCGTTGAGAGCCGCCTCTCCTGCCATTCCGTCAGCGGAGAAGATTGGTATCGTTGCGCCCATGACTGCCATGGTCTCGACGATCATAGCCCCGTCAGCGGAGTAAGATCCTAGGAAGACTGAGTCACAGCCTGCGTCCATGACTGCCTGAACGGCGCCCTGGAAATCAGTTGCTGTCTCCTCGTATCCCGCCTGTAGGCAGACGTTGTCCGCGCCCAGGTTGAGCGCTACTGCGTCTGCTAGACCTGCACCGTAGCTGTTGGTCATGTGCACGACAGCGGTGTTGGAAACCCCGCTTGCCATTATCATGTCAGCCGCGGCCTGTCCCTGCAGAGCGTCGCTTGGAACGATCCTGTAGAAGTGAGGGTACGCAGTTGCGTCGCTCAGAGCTGGGGATGTGCTAGCGTAGGATACCATAGGGATTCCTGCTGCGGATAGGACTGCGTTAGCAGCCATCGAAGCACCAGAGCAAGCTGCACCGGCTACTGCGACAACTCCTGCGTCCACTAGGGACTGAGCTGCTGTACCAGCCATTGTACCGTCACATCCTGAGTCTGCCTCGATGACCTCGAAGACATAGTCGTCTCCCATTGCGTTTAGGTCATCCATAGCTGCTCCCCACGCGAAGGTGAATGGAGCTGCGAACTGAGCTATTGGCCCTGTTGCGTCATTCAGGAAACCAAGCTTGATTGTTACAGCTGGGCTTACTGGAGCGACGAACATTGGGTTCTCTGCGCCCATGTAGTGAGCTGCGAGCTCGTCTGCGACAGCGTGAGCTATGTCAGCGTCGAATCCTACTACTGCACCGGAGTCATCGTAACTCTCGAATGGAGGGTAGAAAGGATCTGTGCAGAGCCTCAGGCTTCCGGACTCCAGAACGGCTGTCAGGTCGCTTCCCTCAGTTGGTACTGGGTAGGAAGTCGCTGTGTCCATGGTGGTGTCATCGGCTAGAGTTACTGCGCCATCGAAGTTAGCGCCGTAAATTGTGTCGTACTCTCCAGAGTCGACCATAGCGCCAATAGCCATGTTCAGTGCGCCCAGAAGCTCTCCAGAGGAGTCTCCCTGGACGGCCATACCGAAGTTCTCATCCGAGAATGTAACCATCAAGGTACCCTCTAGGGAAAGAACAGGTGCGTCACCCATTGCATAGTGTACGTCGCCGTTGTTCATAGCGGTGATCACCGAAGGGAAGTCGTCGTAAGCACTGATTGTAGCTGCGGCTAGGTTTGCCTGAGCATAGAGATCCGAGGTGGTCCCGGACTGTACGCCTATGGTTGTGCCTGCTGCGTTCAGGTCTGCGACGTCACTGATGGAAGCGGCGCCAGATCCGCCGATTACACCTTGGCTACTTGTGTAGTAAGCCCTGGTGAAGTCGACAGCTTGCTCTCGCTCGTCAGTCTTCGTCATCGCCGATATAATGGCGTCGCACATATCGCCGGCATTCAGGTTGGGGATGATGGGGTCCCATGCGGACTCCACGAAGTCGGCACTAACATCACTGGCCATCGAAATGGACCAGTCAGGCGTGTCTTCTTCTTCCTCCCCACCAAGGCATCCGGCGAATGCTGCCGCCAGCATGCTCATGGTAAGCATCATTGCAATCATCTTGTTGTTGTTCATTAGAAACTCACGTTCCAGTGCCCGCACGACGACGTGTATACGTTATAGAGATTCTCAAAAAAAAGGTAAAAAAAGGCGTTTTTTTGGGAAAGGGCTCTTAATCTTATTTTTTTGTTGGACTTTCTGAGCATGGCAAGCGAGAGTATCATGAGCGGTAACGTGTGCGGAGCAACGTGAGTGGTGTGCCGATGGACTATGCAGGTAGTGGAGTAGACATAGATTCGGAAGCTGAAGCGGTCTCGAGCCTTATCGGGTCGCTAGCTAATTCTGTGAGGAAGAAAGGAGAGATTGGGGCTCCTGTTCCGCTACCGGGCGGGTTTGGAGGAATTATTGAATTCGGGGATTCTCGGCTGGCGCTAGCTACTGATGGGGTGGGTTCCAAATTGCAGATCGCCAATCAGATGGGGCGGCTGGAAGGGGTCGGTATTGACTGCATAGCTATGAATGTAAATGACCTGATATGTGTCGGTGCTGAACCAGTGGCATTTGTCGACTACATCGCTACACCAAAGACCGACCCTTCTGTCCATGCGACATTGGGGGCTTCCCTTTCGGAAGGGTGCTCTAGATCAAGAGTGACTTTGGCTGGCGGGGAGACGGCGACACTACCGGGAATCGTAAAAGAGCTGGACTTGTCTGGGACTGCTTTAGGGTGGTTTCCCCGGGGAGAGGCCATAACTGGAGAGAATCTTGAGTGTGGAGATATTCTAATCGGACTACCAAGTAGTGGCATACACTCAAACGGGTATTCACTGGTTAGGGCGATTATTGAAAAGGGTGGTTTTTCTTTGTTTGAAGAAGCTCCCTTTGACACGACTCATCCCAATAGGGAGGTAGAGAGATTTGAGGTATCTAGCGCAGAAGTTAGTTTGGGAGAGGTCTTGCTAAATCCGACTAGGATATATGTTGACCCGGTTGTTGATCTAATCTTGGAGTGTAGAGAGGGAGTTGGTCCTTGCGAGCTGTCTGAAATCAAGGCAATAGCACACATTACCGGAGGGGGACTATCCAATCTTCTTCGTCTACACGATAGCTTGGGCTGGCATATTGAAAACCCGCTTCCACCTCATCCTGAGTTTGGGTGGCTTGCGACGAACGGTCCTGTGACGCCCAAGGAGATGCATAGGACTTTCAATATGGGCATGGGCATGGTAATTGCAGTCTCTAAGCACTGTTCTAGTTCAGTGCTAGATTGGATTGCTGAGAGGCTCCCCGGTACCGCCATAGTGGGTTCGGTGACAGATAATGGAAGGACCGTTACTCATATCGATTCTTCCGTAAGGTTCGATAGCTATTGATTACGATAGTCAATACCTTGTGTCATGAGCTCTTCGGCATGCCATGGACTGGGAGGAACCAGAGGGATGGCCCGGAGTAGTTCATAGAGAGGGGCGTACTCTGATGAGGGTTTCTGAGAGGCCAGATTCACAGAGGACTGGGCCCGTTACAAGAAGAGGAGGGGGCGTCTTCCTGAATCCCGCCATGTCTGGAAGCAGAACGAGAAGCGTGCTACTATTGGACCACGCAATGGAAAGTGGCATGCTGGGGGATGGCACTGTGTACGCACTCGATGGTCTCGCGGCGGGGGGGCTGAGAGCAAGGAGATGGTTGAACGAGATTTCTTCGGATAATGCTAGGAGGCTCGATGTCACTGTGACTGACTTGGATAGGGAATCTCTGAGTTGGGCGATGGGCGATCATCGGGATTTCCCTCCCCTTCATGGCGGGGGAAAGCTCTCATGTATGGTTGGTGATCTGAGAAAACTGGTGCTTTCTCATGGGAGGCATTGGGTAGATATTGATCCTTTTGGGTCTCCCCTCCCCTTCCTTGATTCGGCAGTTCAATCCCTAGCGAGGAGTGGCGTTATAGAAGTCAGTGCGACTGATAGCGCGGCCCTGACGGGGTCTTCTCGAGGAGCGATGCTACGAAGGTATGGCGCTAGAGTGAGGACCGATGGCCTAGCGCACGACTCAGCACTGAGGGTAATGCTGGCTAGCCTCGCAAGAACTTCAGCGAGACATGATCGATGCATAGAGCCACTTCTATCGATATGGGACTCACATCATCTGAGGGTTTCCGCAAGAGTTCGCAAGAGTAGGAAGGGTGCCAACGCTGTCGAGGACAATCTTGGATGGAGGGTTTACTCCCCGACCCAGGAAGAAGTTGTGGCATCTATAGAGTCTGGTTTGCATCCTAGTTATTCTTTGAGTAGCCTCCCGATGACGTGCCTCCTTCCACTATCACATCCGGTAGAGCGACAAGACCCTCGGATATCTGGTCCCCTCTGGATTGGCAAGATTGGTGATGAAGGCGCTATGTCGTCAATGACGGAGGAGAATGCCTTGAGGCTATGCGCTCCAGAGTTTGTCTCTGAGGACTTGTCTGGGTGGTCCGAGAGAGACTTCGAGATGGAGAGAAGGAGGATAGTTAGGTCTGTCAAGAATATAGAGGAAGAGGGCGCTGCAATCAGCTCAGCGAGCCATATCCTCGTTGATGACTTGTCTAGCTGGCTGAATATAGGGTCTCCCCCAAGTCCTGCCGTGATGGTTAGTGAACTCAGAGAAATGGGGCATAGCGCTTCTCTTACTCATTATGGTAAGCCATCATTTAGAACCGATGCTAACTGGGACGATATCGTCGAAGTGGCCATGAAGCTTCAGCCGCCGATATAGGACATTTCCACTCGTCCCTGTTCCTTAGTGATGTTAGAACGCTCCTCCGAGTACCTATCTTGCCTTGCATTCCAATGTTCACGAATTATATCGGCAATGTGATTGTCGGATGACCCATCCCTAATCGGTGAGAGTATGTCCAACCCCCTATTTGAGAATAGGCAGGTGAAGAGCCTTCCGTCGGAAGATATCCTAGCCCTTGTGCAATCATTACAGAATGGCTCGGTAACGCTAGAAATTATTCCCACTTCACCGCCATTGGGAAGCTTGTATCTCTTGGCTACATCACTCTTGTTCTTAGGAGGTATTCTCTCGAGTTCTCCAATTGCACCCCTAATCTCCGAGGCGGGTACTACGTCATCGAGACTCCAACCATTAGTCGTGCCGACATCCATGTACTCGATGAATCGAACTGCAATGTCCCTGCTGGAGAACCTCTCGACAATGTCTAGAATCTCATCCTCATTCGAATTTCTCTTGATGACAGTATTGATCTTTATTGGCCCCAACCCCACAGATTCTGCGGCCTCGATACCTGCAATAACGGCGGCAACGGTGTGCCCGGAATCTGTTATCGCGGCGAAGGTCGCCTCATCTATGGCGTCTAGGCTGACGGTGACCCTATCGAGCCCTGCCGCCGAGAGGGCCGGTGCATATCTTGGGAGAAGAACACCATTGGTAGTCATGGCTATCTCTGCGTCCCTCATTGAGAGCATGGATACCAATTCATGGAGGTTCCTGCGCAACAGTGGCTCACCCCCCGTGAGCCTAATCTTCTTTACACCAAGAGAAATGAAAATCCCTGCAATTCTGTCGATTTCCTCGAATGTCATTATGCTTTCCCTGGGCATGAATGGGAAGTCCTTGCCAAATACCTCCCTGGGCATACAGTAAGTACATCTGAAGTTGCATCTGTCTGTGACTGAAATCCTGAGGTCTCGCATCGACCTCCCCAACTTGTCAATTGGTTCGGGGGCGTTCACAGTCCATGGAAGGGAGGTTTAGCGATAGAGGTACCTGA
>Ga0315331_10004479_pt1 | contig 10530 bp, 6 predicted proteins | sample M160m34915metaG_FD_203456 | JGI IMG/M metagenome (GOLD analysis project Ga0315331, IMG submission 203456) | Ammonia-oxidizing marine archaeal communities from Monterey Bay, California, United States - M1 60m 34915 | ecosystem: Environmental > Aquatic > Marine > Intertidal zone | place: USA... | reverse complement strand
GGAGTCGGATGATCAGTTCCTGCACATGTTTGGCGGGCTTCTCGATCCATCTCTCTTGGCGCTGGCCAAAGAGCCACGCAGCGGGTGTTCGCACCGGGATTAGCAGTGCATTGTGCATATACCATTTCGAGACAAGGGCGTGCTGTGCGTAGCGAATCTTGCGATCACTGTCGTCGGAGTTGTCTATCTGGATGAGCTCGTCGAGTTCTTCGAGAATCTCTCCGCTCGTCAGGCCAACGGAGACGGAGCAGCTTTGCAGCATCATTGCTGAGGCGAATGCCAAGCAAAAGCCGGTCGTGTGCATCATTGATCGCATTGTATTCTCCAGTGAGTGACTGCTTGTTTGCGTCCTGCCTCGGTCTCGGCGGTGCATGTCGGGGCGTCTACTGAGAGTGCCTTTGCGAGCGCTGCATGTAGCGCGCGAAAGGCTTGTTCGTCGTGCTCGCGCGCAATGGCTTCAAGCAAATGGGGAGCAGCTTTGGGGCCGTGTTGCTGGGCTGCTCCCGTTGCCGCAAACCGTCTGACTAATGGGGCTGCGTCCTTGAGTGCTGCCTGCCAAAAGTTCTCATCGGTCAATTGATTGGCGGCCGCCAGGAACACCGCGCGTGCCCGGACCGCCGTCGACTCATCCGCGCAGGCGATGGCGATGGCGCGCGCTCGAACGGGGCGTCGCGAGTCCATCTCATCGTTGGTGTTTGCGCTGTTCGCTTTCGGGGCAGCCAGCGTATTGAGTATTTTTAATCGGCCGGCAGCGTTTGGTGCCGCTCGCAGCAGTGCAAATAGGTCGCGTAGTTCGCCGTTGGCCAGCGGATCCCTGCCTGCTGTGACATTGTGAATTTTACGATCCCATTCACTGATCGCGGTCGCGTGACGGCCAAGCCATGGATCGCCGGCGTGTGCCTGTTGGATACTGCGAAGAGTTGCTGCCGCGGCTTCGCCATCACCTGCCACCCACTGCACCTGAACCAGATCAAATAAGGTCGCTGGCGAAACGTTCTCAGCGCCGAGTTGCCGCACGACGGCTTGTAGTTCACTCGCAGCCAAGTCACAGCGTGCAACGTCCCTGAGTAGTCCGATGCGTGCCAGTCGTAATGGCATCGAGCGATGACGCTGTAGCGCCGTGTCGATCACGAATAACGCCTCAAAGTGGCGCTCTTGCTGCACGAGGTAGCCGGCCAGGTCGAGTGCGGATTGTGTTGTGTTCTCCCGATCTGCGTTGGCGAATGCGTTGCGTAGATCGTGTTCGCTGCGCCTGCGGATCTGGGCCGTAGCTTCGAGTGGTTGTGCCGTCGCGGCTGTCGTCGGTGCTACGACCGCCGTGGGAGAGCCGGATCCACGTTTGGCCGTGGCAGCTGCCGTGTTGTTGTGCTCAGGGGTCACTGTCGTCATCGCGACGCTGGTGCCCTGGGAGTTACTGGCCCTGGAGTTGTCCGTAGGCGCAAGATCCGTCGTGACTGGTGCGGCGAAGAGATCACTCCTGGAGTGGCCGAAGGTGCCACTTGGAGGTTGATCGTGATGCGCCACACAACCTGCTAATAGGAGTGCCATACACCACCACGATTTCGTCGCATTGCCGCGAGCTGTCATCGACCTGTTGGTGTAGGCGAACACCCGGCTCTCTGCACGCACGATTCTGAGGCTTCCGTCTGGGCCTTGGATCCGGCACGATGCGATGTATGGCTTCCGTTGTCCAAAAGCTCGCTGTCAAGCAGGCGCAGCGATTGCGCGCCCCATTAAGTGCGGTTGTGCAGCTCATCGCCGATCAGGTCGCTCGGGCGCAATCTCGCTTACGACCTAGTGACGTGCAGCGAAAGGCGGTTGGAGACTTTGTGACGGCGATTGATGTGCGCAGTGAGAAGCGTTTGCGTCGCGAATTGCTGCGTTTGCTGCCCGAGGCAGGGTTTCTCGGTGAAGAGAGTGATGCGACCGCGATTGACAGTGACTGGCTATGGATCGTCGATCCGATTGACGGAACCTCCAACTTCTCCCGGGGGTTGCCACATTTTGCGGTTTCCGTGGCCTTGCTCTTCCGCGGTCAGCCAGTGCTTGCGGCGATTCACTGTGCGCCAGATGGCGGTCTATTCACGGCCGTGCACGGGATTGGCTGTTGGCGAAATAATCGGCGTATAACGGCCCCCGCCGGTCGATTTGATGATGGTGCGATCGTCGGCTGCCAGTGGTTTCGTGGCCAGGCGGAGATGGGCTTCTTGCCAGAGCTGCAGTCGCAGGGCGCCCGAATACGGACCCTTGGGAGCACGGTTACCCAGTTAGCGGACGTGGTCATGGGGCGACTTGACGGCAATGTGCAGCAGCAAGGTCGCCTGTGGGATTTCGCTGCGGCCGGCCTGGTTGCTGTCGAAGCTGGGGTTAGGTTCACCGATTGGCAGGGCAAAGCCGTTTTTCCGGTGAAGAATCTGCAAGTTGAGCACACGGCAACCATTGCCGCGACTCCGGCCGTGCACCGTAAACTCGTCAAGCTGCTTCGCCCGTATGCGGGGTGAGATTGCCCTTGTTGTTCCCTGTGCGTAACACTGCCAGGCAATGTGCGTGATTTGGGGGGCGCGGCGGTCTTTTTTGAGGGGCAGATCTAGCTCTGCGAGGATGGCACCGCTTTTGCATAGGTGGTGTTGTCGGCTACAGTGCCCGTTCGCGTGCAGCGGGTTTCAGCCACCAGAGTTGCCCTCCTTAGGGGCGACCCAGACTGCATGCGACTAGGAACCTTTCAGGAACATATCGATGAAGAACATCCTGCTATCAGGACTAACCGTTGCGAGTTTCGCAGCCATGTTGCCAGAAACCGCTCTCGCCCACGGTGGTCAATACCGTGGCCCGGGCGATGTTGTCCCGCCGGGACCTGGCGGCGGTGGTAACACCGGCCGTCCTTCCGGCCCCACCACTGGTGGCCCTGCTGGCCCGAGCGCTCCGGGTCCTAGTGGTCCAGCAACCGGTGGCCCAGCTGGTCCTAGCACTGGCGGACCTGCGGGGCCGTCTGGTGGCCGAGGCCCCGTGACCGGTGGTCGCGGTGCAGCGCTCGGTGATGACCTGACCCGCTGGAGCTTCTGGTGGGAGTTCAACAAGGATCCCTTCATCCGACTCCGCGACGCGGTTCTTCAAGGTGGCCCGCAAACGGGTAGTGATGACTTCTATCTTGGTAGTACGCGTAAGGACACGGCGCGCGATTCGCTCCGTCCGACTACCGAAGACATCCTCGGCGAGATCTTGCCGGCGCTGAAGAAGGCGATTGACTCCACCGATCAAAAGGACATCAACTCGTCCTGCATGATCGCGATGGCCAAGATCGGTCAAGATCACCCTGAGTTTAAGCTTAAGGATGTATTCATCCCTCGCCTCGCAACGACCACGCAGGAAGTTCGCGAGACCGCCGCTTTGTCGATTGGCATTGCAGCTATCGCTGGTGAAGACGAAATCACCATGCTCAGCGATCTTGCTCTCGACAAGGGCAAGGGGCGCGAAGCCGCTGGTGGTAGTGTCGATAACCGTACTCGCGCTTATTCGCTTTACGGCCTCGGCTTGACCGCGAACAAGACGACCAACGTTGAGATCAAGAAGAAGGCTTTCGCCACGCTTAAGGAAGTGCTGGAAGATAAGTCGCAGCGTGATCGCAACATCAAGGTCGCCGCGATTAACGGCATGGGCATCCTGAATATCGGTTCGTCTACGGACGACGAGAAGGTGCTGCTCACGGACGTCGTTAAGACCCTTGAGAAGTTCTACATGCAGAAGGTCGGTGCTGGCACCAACCTGATCCTTTCGCATTGCCCTCCGGCGATTGCCAAGTTGGTTGGTCGCGAATCAGCCGATGCGGAATACTACAAGGAGTTGTTCGCTGCTGATTTGCAAGACAAGGGCAAGTTCAAGCGGTCCGGCAACGAGATCTCTCAGTCCTGCGCGTTGGCACTTGGCCAATTGTGCCAGCCATATGTGGACAAGAAGGATCCGGATGCGAAGTACAGCAAGTTGCTGCTTAAGCAGTGGAATGGCCACAAGGACGCACAAACCCGCAACTTCTCGGTTCTCAGCCTCGGCTGGATCGGTGGTGAGTTGAACCGTGCTGCCTTGATTAAGGCGTTCGACAAGGCCGGTAAGAACCTTGAGAAGCCGTGGTGCTCGATCGCGCTCGGTGTCTACTCGCACTTCGCCTACGAAGCCGCGAAGGCCCGCAACGAAAGCCCGAATCCAGAGTCTTTCATTGGCGAGACGCTTTACGAGGAGCTGAAGAAGAGTAAGGCCCCGGACTTGACCGGTGCTTTGGCTATCGGCCTTGGCCTCAACAAGTACATGGATGCTTCGGATGAGATGCGTGAGCGCATGCTGAAGAACCAGGCCAAGGAAGAGATGGCTGGCTACCTCGCTGTTGGCCTTGCGCTGATGGATGACAAGGGCTCGATCGAGGACATCAAGAACGTGGTTAGCAACGCAACGCGTCGCTTCAACCTGCTGCAGCAGTCGGCAATCGCGCTCGGCAAGCTGGGCGACAAGACGGTTGCCGTTCAGTTGCAGAAGCTATTGACGGATGGTGAGCCGAACCTTGCCAAGCTCAGTGCGATCTCCTCGGCGATCGGCTTCATCGGTGATAAGCGTTCGATTAAGCCTTTGAAGAACTTGCTCTTCGATGACCAGTTGGGTGACTTGTCGCGTGCATTCGCGGCTGTTGCACTTGGTGGTATCTCTGATAAGGAGCCGCTGCCTTGGAACAGTAAGATTGGCGTCAACATGAACTACCGCGCGTCGGTGGAAACGTTGACCAACGGTCAGACCGGTATCCTCGACATTCTGTAGTTGAGGATCGCGTTGTGACCGGTGATCGCCAAGCATTGGTGGTCACCAGTTGCCCCCATTCGATGTGAGGCTCGAGCGGCAATGTCGTTCGGGCCTCGCTCGATTTTGGGCGGCACGCTACTTGCTTAGGTTGAGCATGCTCACACGAATGGCACTGCCGGCGATCTTTATGGCCCCCCTACTGGCGCATGGCGGACAGTATCGTGGGCCAGCCGATGTGGGCATGCGGGCCAACACTACGTCGCCCGGCACGAGTCAAAACAAGACCAGCGGCAGCCCAGTTCCTGGCAATAACAATCCGGGAGCCCCTGCGGTGCCAGGCGCTAGTGGATCGGGGGCTGTCGGCGCCCGCGTCGGAGGTGGTAAGGCTCCGTTGGGTTACGCGGTTGGCGACGACCTCGGCCGCTGGGAGTTTTGGTGGGAGTTTGGTAAGGATCCGTTCCTGCGCTTGCGCGACATGATTTACAGGGATCGCCGTGTTGACCCCGGCCAAGCGCTATGGAACCCGCGTATTGCTGCGAATGTTCGTAACGTGTCGCCGCCTAACGTCAAAGACGTTCGTGGGGTCGCGTCGCAGCTCTCATCGTTACTTTCTAGTAGCACGGATCGCGACATCTCTTCTGCATGTCTGTTGGCGCTTGCCAAGATCGGGCCGACTCAAGCTGGTTTCGATCTAACTCAGTTGTTCACGCCCTTTCTGGCTAGAGGTGATCAGGAACTGCGTGAGTCGGCGGCGATTGCGCTAGGGATCGCCGGCAGTCTTGACCGGGAGCCGCAGCAGATTCTCGCTGATCTAATCGAAGATTCGGCCGCTGGGCGAAAGCTCTCCGGCAAGACGAGCGTCAACGAGCGCACCCGCACCTTTGCAGCATATGCGTCCGGGCTATTACTGCATCGCTCACGTGCAGCGGGAGCAAGCATGCGGTTGATAAAGCCTCTGCAGGCGGTGCTCAACAATCCTAGCATCCATAAGCGCAACCTAATGGTTGCCGCAATCGAGGCGCTCGCCCTGTTCCCACAAGACTGGCGGGGCAAGGCCGCTGCGGCCCTTCGCGACTCGATCGTTGCGAGCCTAGCTCGTTATTATGACCGTGACCTGGGTGTGGGTGACCAATTGATACAGGCTCACGTGCCGACTGCGATAGCCCGGTTGTTGCCACCCAAATCTATCCAGGCAGTCAAGTGGCGCGAGCGCTTTGCCGCTGATTTGAAGGCGGGTCTGCGGTCTTCCGCCTTCGCCAATTCGCGTGCCAAAGTCAATCATCACGTTGCCCAGTCATGCGCGTTGGCACTTGGTTCGATGTGCGAGCCATGGGAGAACGAGAATAGCTCGAGCAACGAGGTCGGTCTGCTGCTGGTCCGAGTGCATAAGGAGCATCGTGATCAGCAGACGCGTTCCTTTGCTTCGATGGCCTTAGCTCGTATCGGCGGAGCAGAACCTTTTCGTTACTTGATTGCGCAACTCCAGGGAGCCAACAAGGCCATTGAGATGCCGTGGATCGCAGTGTCGCTTGGCGTGATCGCGGCGAAGCAACGCATCGAGGGAGCGCACGTGGGTAAGCTCGCGGCTGAGTTTGAACAGCTCACGAAGGCGTTGCTTAAGCAATTTGAAAAGGCACGCAACCCGGGGACGATTGGCTCCTTGGCGATCGCGCTCGGCTTGACTGGGTCAGGTGACGCTCGCGACGTTCTGCGCCGAACCCTAGTAGAGCAAGCGAAACGCGATGATGTCGCTGGTTACGTCGCCCTGGCGCTTGGGATGTTACAGGACGCTAGCGCGATCCCGGATCTGCGTGTGTTGCGCAAGGGCTCGGTGCGACGCACGTTCGTCATGATGCAGAGTGTGCGGGCGCTAGGTTTGCTGGGTGATCACACCTTGACGGACCAACTGAATGCTGAGCTGGCGGCTCCGGGCATTACTCTGATTCGGTTGTCAGCGATTGCCTCCGCGCTGGCGCAGATCGGCGATCGGCGATCGTTGCCAGCCTTGCGAAAATTGATGGCTGATCAAAGCGTTGCGCCGCTGACTCAGGCGTTTGCTGCGGTGGCGTTAGGCGGTGTGTGTGACAAGGACCCACTGCCATGGAACTCGGTCTATGCGACGCACGTTAATTACCGCGCGTCGACCGAGACGCTGACGGACGGCATGGCTGGAATCCTCGACCTGCTGTAACCCCAGCGCCTTACTAGATGCGGCGGAAGCCGACGGCCAAGGCCGCGGCAAACAGCGTTATCAATCCGGCAAGCCACCCGTTGGTAGATGCTGCGGCCTCAGCAGCTTCGATCGGCTCAAGGTTGCGTCGAACGCCAAGGACCCGGGTGTTCAGTGTGGCCGCAACGACGTCTTCTGGTGAGGCCTGTAAGCCCAACTTGTATTCGATCTCGGCACTGTGCAGTTCCCGTCGATTCCAGCGTGCATCGCCAGCATATTGGCGTAGCAGTGCGGTCTCTTGGCAGCTGGATGCGACTGCATCCAATACGCGCTGCCAATTCCCCTCTTTCATCGCTGCGTAGGCTTGTTGCTCTGCGTCCGCCGTGTTGCGCGATCCGCTGCAGGTGATCGCGGTCCGTGGGTCGGTTTGCTCGACGTAGCTTGCGAACAATAGTTCATCGAGCAGCGGCTGGTCGTCCATCAGGACGGGAGTCTTCGCTGTAACCGTGTGCCAACTTCCTGGTTTTGCGCAGGTCTTGACCATGTCGTGCCAAATGTCACGGTCCGCAGTGTGCAGTTTGTGGTCAGGAAGTGTGGCTACTTGAAGTTGCTCGGGGTTTAGCGGTTTGCCCCGTCGTGCTACGAGCAGGGCATTGCGTGAGAACGGCACGAGGAAGATGCGGACATCTTCGAAGACGCTTCCGACCGTTGCTGCCACTGCTTTGAGCACGGCGTCGTCCAGGCTTAGGGCTCCGACGTTGCAGGCGAGTATTCCGCCTTCGTGTAGGCGTGTGTAGGCTGCTTCGAAGAACTCTCTGCTGGCGAGGTGCGCGGGTACGTAGACTTGGTGTGCGTAGGCATCGACGTGGATCGCGTGCCATTGTTGCTTGCTGCGCTGCAGGAATACGCGTCCATCTACTGCGTAGCGGCGGCCCTGCGCTTTGGGCGCAGTGAAGAACTCATCGCCAAGCGCCATCGTTTGTTCGTCGATGTCGACGGCATCAACTTCGACGCCCGGGTGCACGGCTGCATAGATCTGGCGTAACGTTCCAGCGGCATCACCCACTGATAAGGATCGCATGCCCTTTGGGGTCGAGCCGTCACCGGCAAGCAAGGGTACGATCGCGTGCCAATCGTAGTAGGCGCCCTGCGTAAAGGCCGTCCCGTCTACTGCCAGTGAGTGGAACGAGTCGAGCCCTTCGTTGATGACTAGGGTCGTGCGTTCTGGTTGGCCTTCCTGCTTTGACTTGTGCACTTGCAGAAATTGGTAGGCCGTTTCGCGCTCGGCGATCAGTTCGCTGCCAGCAGGCGCGGGGCGCAGATCTCCCCCATGCGCGAATAGCATGGCAATGCCGAGCAGAGTGCCTGCGCCGGCTGCACCGCGACGATTACGTGGCGCAACGAGTGCCGCAGCCAGCAACAAGACTCCGGCTGCTAGAGTTAGGGCGATACGGCAACCGAGGCCGGGAACCAGCCAGTGTGTGGCGGCAAACGTGCCGATTAGGCTGCCGATCGTGCCAGCGGCAGCGACATCGCCGGCGGCGCGGCCGAGGCTTTGCCCGCCCTTGGCTAGCAGTACGATCAACATCGGTGAAACTGCAGCCAGTAGCAGCATGGGTGGTGCGAACACGACTGCGGTTGCGACCAAGGAGCCGCGGATCAACGCGGGCATCGCGGCATCGAGTGGCAGGTCATTGGGTAGCAGCGTGGTGCCGAGCCAAGACGTTACGAACGGTGCAGCAAGCAGCAGCAAGCCGGCAACCAGTAGCATCCGGAACGGCCAGCTGTGAGCCGACGGCTTGTTGCTGAGTCGCCCACCGAGCATGGCGCCGAGAGCCATGGCGGCCATGATGACTCCGATGACATTGGTCCAGACGTAGGCGCTATCACCGAAGTGAGGAGCCAGAAGGCGGACCGCGGTCAGTTCGGCGGCCATTACTCCAAAGCCGGTCGCACCTGCCGCCACCACCGCTTGCGCGGGCCGCAGGGAGAGCTCCGGTTGGCCGGTTGTGTCACTCACTCTTTTGGTACCGTGGCGATGTAGCTGACCGGGAACAGGTAGCTCCAGTCATTGCGCTCCATCATGCGGCGTTTCATATCGCGGAAGGAGCGGGTGCGCGTTTCCTTAATGGCTTTGCCGTTGATGACAATTGTGAACTCCTTGGTCAGATCCACGAGATCATCGTTAAGCAGGATCTCGAAACGCTCGACGCCCTGGGCATCCACCGTGATGCGGTTGGCTTCTCGGTCGGCAACCACTTGCAGGCGAGGTTTCTTGTCGGCGCTCGCAGTGAGCAGCGTGTCCGCTACTCGCATGCCGATCCAGTAGGCCTTATTGAAGCGGTCGTGATTCGGCTCCAGCGTGATCTTGGTAGGCGTCATTACGCGTTGCTTGTCCGCGATCCAAGCCTCGATGTCGGCTGCTAATTCAAGGTGAGGCGCGGCACCCTTGCTCTTCATGACGGTCATCATGCCAGGGCATGCCTCATCCCAGCGCTTCTTTAGCGCAGCAACGCTTGCTGCGTTTGCATCCGTCTCGACAGCCAGTGTTGGCACGTTGAGGAGGTTGCCGATGCGAATGTCATCCACTTCGGTGGGGTCGCGAAGGATGATTCCTGCAAATCGATCTGGAAACAGCGACGCGAGCCGTACGCCGAAGCCGCTATTCTCTTTCGAGCAGTCCAGGAAGACTCGCGATCGATCGACGTTGTAGTTGTTCATGATGAACCCGAGCGAGCTGAACACCGAGCCAATGCGTCGCTGTTCTTCTTTTTCGGCGCCATCACGGCTGTAGTCAGGAATGGGATCCATCTCGAGCCCTTGCGGCAGCATTGGCACGTGCACGATCGCGCTTTGCAGCATGTTGGTCCCGGCCCAAACCTTGGGGAAGTAGTCCTTTGGCTTTGCCCAAGTCCCACCACTGCCGCTGGGTAGAACCACCAGTGTGGTCCACGGCTGCTTCTCTGAATATTTCTTGGGGATCTGCAGTCCGTATTTGAATGGCGTTCCTGAGACGTCGCGTAGGTAGAAGTTGCCTTTGCCAACGGCGGGTCGCTTGTTTTCGAAGCAGTTGTGGAAGACGGCCTTTAGGTCGGCCATGGATCCAAGGATCCCTTTGCCGTCGGCCTTGTCCCAATCCTTGTCGAATGAGGCCTTTGCCTTGCGGCGGGCCTTCGATGCTTTTTCGCGCGCTTTGCCGGTACTGCCGTCATATTTGATCTCGGCGGCGAGGTATTTACGCAGTTTGTCGGAGAGCGACTTTTGCTCTCGCTGCGCCAGAACTGGCTTTGCATCCTGAGTGCTCGCCTCGGGATTCTGAGGGGCGAGAGTTGTCGCCAGCAGGCTAAAGGTAGCTGCAATGAACATCGGCTGAGTCCTATCGGTGGGGTCTGTATCCTGGTGCGCTGGGCAAGCCCATGGCACAGCATATTCGCGGAGTTGGGTTGTTAGTCTAGCGGTGAGTTGCTTGTTCGACCACTGCCCCTTTGTCAACGCCACGGTCTGCGTCAGCCTTGGATGCAGTTTGTGGATTTGCGAGGCGGTCGAGGGTCACATCAAGCGTCAAACGACGCAGTAAC
>Ga0315331_10004477_pt1 | contig 10533 bp, 7 predicted proteins | sample M160m34915metaG_FD_203456 | JGI IMG/M metagenome (GOLD analysis project Ga0315331, IMG submission 203456) | Ammonia-oxidizing marine archaeal communities from Monterey Bay, California, United States - M1 60m 34915 | ecosystem: Environmental > Aquatic > Marine > Intertidal zone | place: USA... | reverse complement strand
TGGGATGGTGAAGCGTATGGCACCGTTGCCGGTCAGAACTCGAACAACTCCGTTCGTATCCCGAATGAGTTCTTCCGTGCGATCGACGAGAACGGCAAGTGGCGTTTGATTCGTCGCACCGACCGCGGGGTCGCCAAGGAAGTTGACGCGAACGAGCTGTGGGACAAGGTGTCCTACTCGGCTTGGGCTTGCGCCGATCCGGGTGTGCAATACGACACGACCATCAACGAATGGCACACCTGCCCCGAGGACGGTCGCATCAACGCGAGTAACCCGTGCTCGGAATACATGTTCCTCGACGACACGGCGTGCAACCTGGCGTCGATCAACCTGACCAACTTCTTGAACGAAGATGGTACGTTTGATCTTGAGGGCTATAAGCACGCGATTCGCCTGTGGACGATCGTTCTCGAAATCAGCGTGCTGATGGCGAGCTTCCCGAGTCAGCAGATCGCGCAGTTGTCATACGACTTCCGCACGCTTGGATTGGGTTACGCCAACCTCGGCACGATTCTGATGCGCCTTGGCATCCCGTATGCCAGTGAGAAGGCATACTCGATCGCTGGTGCTCTGTCGGCTGTGCTCAGCGGTGAGGCCTACGCCACGTCGGCGGAGATGTCTAAGGAGCTTGGCTCGTTCGCTAAGTTCCCGCAGAACGAAGAAGCGATGATGCGCGTGATTCGTAATCACCGCCGCGCCGCCTACCACGCCAGCGAGACCGAATACGAGGAGCTATCGATCACGCCGCGCGGCATCGACCCGCAGTTGTGCCCGAGCCAGTTGCTCGAGTCGGCTCGCGAGTGTTGGGATCGCGCCCTAGTGCTCGGTGAGAAGCACGGTTACCGCAACGCGCAGGTTACTTGCATCGCACCGACTGGCACGATCGGCTTGCTGATGGATTGCGACACGACTGGTGTCGAGCCGGACTTCGCATTGGTGAAGTTCAAGAAGCTCGCCGGCGGTGGCTACTTCAAGATCGCCAACCAGAGCATTGCTCCGGCGTTGAAGAACCTTGGCTACGAGCCGTCGCAAATCGACGAAATCGTGACCTATGTGGTCGGTCGCAAGACTCTTGCCGGCGCGCCGGACATCAACCACGAGTCGCTGGCCAAGCACGGCTTTGACGATGCTGCTCTGCAGAAGATCGAAGGTGCGCTCGAAGGCGCGTTTGACATCACGTTTGCGTTTAACAAGGGCATCCTTGGCGAAGACTTCATGAAGTCGAAGCTCGGTCTTTCAGACGAGCAGCTCAGCGATTGGAGCTTCAACCTGCTTGAGCACCTTGGCTACAACAAGACGCAGATTCAGAACGCCACAGACTTCGTTTGCGGCTCGATGACGGTGGAGGGTGCCCCCCACTTGAAGGATAAGCACTTGCCCGTGTTCGACTGCGCCAACCGGTGTGGCCGTAAGGGCAAGCGCTACATCCCATATGAGGCGCACCTCTACATGATGGCTGCTGCGCAACCGTTTATTAGCGGTGCAATTAGTAAGACCATTAACATGCCGGTCGACGCGGAGATCGGTGACGTTAAGCGTGCCTACCGACTCGGTAGCGAGTTGATGTTGAAGGCTGTCGCGCTCTACCGCGATGGCTCGAAGCTCAGTCAGCCATTGAGTTCGACGATCGATGACGAAGAGGATGTATCTGAGTCCACGACAATGGCTGGATCGGCTGATGTGCAAGCGCTCGCTTCGCGCATCACGGAGCGAGTCGTGCACCGCTATATCGCCAAGCGTCGCAGGATGCCGGGCCGCCGTGCTGGTTACACCCAGAAGGCGAATGTCGGTGGGCACAAGATCTACTTGCGCACCGGTGAATACGAGGATGGCTCGCTCGGCGAGATCTTCCTCGATATGCACAAGGAAGGCGCTGCCTTCCGGAGCTTGATGAACTGCTTCGCCATTTCGGTGTCGCTCGGACTGCAGCACGGTGTGCCGCTAGATGAGTTTGTCGATGCGTTCGTGTTCACGCGCTTTGAGCCGAACGGAATGGTTCAGGGGCACGATCAGATCAAGATGGTTACATCGGTGATCGACTACGTGTTCCGTGAAGTTGCGATCAGCTATCTCGGTCGTGAAGAACTCGCGCAGGTTTCGAGCGAAGACCTCAGCAATACTACGATGGGCGGCAAGGCTGCCGATCCTGAGTATGTTGCAGAAGAGGTTGTCTCGGAGACTGTTTATGAAGCCGAGGAGCAGGCGCCGAAGCAGGTGCATGACAACACGCACTTGCATCCGCCAAGTCATGGCATCCAGCGAGGCACGGATGATCATACGCCGACGGCAGCCGCCGGTGAAAATGTGGCGCTGATGCGCGCGGAGACTCGCACTGCAATCGCCGACAATCGTCAGGCTCGTTTGCAGATCGCCGAGGCTCGCTTGAAAGGCTACGAAGGTGATCCTTGCGGTAGTTGCGGTGCGTTCACCCTCGTTCGCAACGGGACGTGCCTGAAGTGCATCTCCTGTGGCGGCACGAGCGGATGCAGCTAGTAACAGGCAAGCAATTGCTTCTGACCTCACGTTGATGAGGCGGTGAAACGGGGCGCGTTGGCGCCCCGTTTTGCGTGAGCGTCCCATGCTCGACAAGTGAGGCTTAGGGGCTGGGCGGATTGCTCCTTTAGGTCCGCACTGGCAGCCGAGATTCGCGGCGCCGGGTCCTTGGGCCGCTCGAACTGGGGCCGGGTTCGCGGAGCCGTGCTGACCTGCTCAGCCTATGTGCGGCCCGATCCTGCTTCGTCACACGTTGTGTCCGTGTGTGCCTAGAGTCCGCGAATGCGGATGTTCTTGTAGGACACCGCATCGTTGTGGCCACAGAAGCCGAAATGGCCGGTTGCGTTGTCCTTGCCGACGTGCTTATCCAGTTTCGACTTCAGGTCCTTGATGTCGGTATCGAGGATTAGGTAGCCGTTGAGTTCCACCGTCACGCGCGAGCCAATCATGGTGACTTCTTGGAAGTTCCATTCCCCCACGGGTCGCTGGTAACCGCGCAATGCAGGTGCCATGCCATACGCGCTGCCGTGGAATTGATAGGGCTTGAGGCCGGCGTATTTCTTGGCGGTGTTATCAATGACCTGCAGCTCGAATCCCTTGTAGGCAGGGTTTCCTTCGCCGGAATAGCGCATTGCCAGGCCGTTGTTGCCGCCGGGCGGAACCTTGAACTCTAGGCGCACGGAGAAGTCGCGGTAGACCTCCTCGGTGAAGAGGTTGCCGCCCTTGCCTTTCTTGCACCTGATCGCGCCATCGACGATCTCATAGCTGTCTGTGTCGCCTGTCCATCCAGTCCAGTCTTTGCCGTTAAAGGCTGGCATGTAGGTGTAGGAATCGGAGCTAGCAAGGAACTGATTGGCCGTTTCGCTGTCGAGTTCTCGGACCCTCATGTTGCGAAAGCGGATCTCGCCGCCATGTGTCTGTAGTTGCAGCGGTCCTGTCTTTGGGATTGGCTTGGACCGATCCCAGTAGTTCTCCATGCGCACGCCATTGACCGTTGTGAAGTTGTTTAGAGTTACCCAAACGCGGTCGCCGATGATCATGATCGACATGCGGTTCCATTCACCGAATGGTTTGTCGTAGACGGCGGCAGGGAAGCGTTCGTTCTTCTTGTTGTTCCATAGGCCACCGCTGCCCTTGTCGGCGCCGATGTTCCACTTTCCCCCTGCCTCGGTGTAATCCCAGATCTGCACCTGCGGGGTGGCACGCAGATAGATGCCTGAGTCAGCCTTGGCAACCGTCTTGTAATCGAGCCAGAAAACGGCGTCGCCATACTCCTTGTCGGTGGTCAAGAACGCGCCGTGGCCATCGTTGATGAGTTCGCCGTCTTCGCATCGCCAGTGCTTGGCGACCGAGGCTGCGTCTTCCTTGAGCATCTTGCTGCGTTTGGCACTGGGTAGGGCCGCGAACTTCACGGGATCCATAGTGCGCTGGCCGTGCCAGCCACTCAGGTCTTTCCCGTTCCATAGAGGCACGTCTACCGGGGCCGATTGGGCGATTGCCGAGGCAACTGTTAGGAGCAGAGAGGAGCAGGACACAAGGCTGCGCATGATGCGTAGGCTACTCGCGATGCACGTCAAAAGGCTATGTCTCGCCTTGAGCTAACGGAATATGGCGTCGTTAAGACGCTGGAGCCGGTCCATGGCCTGCCCCGCCCCATCAGCATATCTGCCCCAATTTCGGTGGAATTGGGTTAGCGATTTTTCAGGAACGTCGCGATGCCGCCGAGGAACTGTTCGAGGTAGGTCCGGATCTCTGGCGACACAATTTGCTCGTCGATCGACGCCATCATCAATTTCATCCAGCGATCGCGGGCGGCCTGATCAACGAGAAAAGGATTGTGACGCATGCGCAGGCGCGGATGTCCGCGATCACGGATGTAGTCCTGAGGGCCACCGAGTCGGTAAATCAAGAAGGCGCGTAAACGTTGCTCTGCACCTGCCCAGTCGTCATTTGGGTACATCGGTCCAAGGATGTCGTCATCCCTTACGCGGGCGTAGAAACCGGCCACAATTGCGGTCAGTTTGTCCGCTCCGAGCAGGTCAAAGATCGGCAGTTCGTCACTCACTCACGCAGCGTGGTGGATCGCAGCGAAAACGCAAGTACGATGTGTGGGCCGATGGTCTTCCACGCAGCACCCGATCCACAAGAGCAAGAGTTTGACCGCAGTTTGCGGCCGGGCTCCTTCACCGAGTTCGTTGGTCAAGAGCAGGTTCGCGACAATCTGCGAATCGCGATCGAGGCGGCCACCGGCCGCGAAGAGCCAATCGATCATATTTTGCTCTGTGGCCCACCGGGCCTCGGCAAGACGACGTTGGCGCATTTGATCTCTCAGGGGATGGACGTGGACATCGTGATCACGTCGGGCCCGGCGCTGGGCGCGCCCAAAGACCTCGCTGGCACGTTGACCCGATTGCAGCGTAATCAGGTGCTGTTCATCGATGAGATACACCGGTTGCCGAAAGCGCTTGAGGAATACCTCTATTCGGCCATGGAAGATCATGCGATCGATGTCGTGCTTGATCCTGGTCCAAGCGGTCGGAGTGTTCGCCTCGGGGTGCAGCCGTTTACGTTGGTTGGTGCAACGACGCGTGAAGGCCTGTTGTCGGCCGCGTTCCGTTCGCGCTTTGGTATTGTTGAGCGACTCGAGCCGTATCCGAGCGTCGACCTTGAGCAGATTATTGTCCGTGCAGCTGATCGACTTGGGGTCAAAATTGATCAGCGCGCTGCGGAGCTTTGCGCTGTCCGGAGTCGTGGCACCCCACGAATGGCGCTGCGCATCCTTCGCCGGGTGCGTGACCTCGCTCAAGTATTAGATAAGCCGAGCATCGACGCGGCTACCGCTGAAGAAGGCTTGCAGCGTTTGCGTATTGACCACCTCGGCCTTGAAGAAGTCGATCGCAAATTGTTGCGGGCTTTAACGCAGCGTGGTGATGCTATTGGACTCAAGACATTGGCGGCGATGGTAGACGAAGCAGAGGACACCCTTGAGGACGTGCTCGAGCCGCACCTGATTCGCTGTGGTTTGTTGGCGCGCACGCCGCGTGGACGTGTTGCCACCCCGCTCTCCTATAAGCATCTCGGATTGCCCGAGCCAGATGGTCGTGACCACGCCGGGCCGGGTGACGTGCCGATCGCCTGAGTGCTTGTTCGCTATCCCGCCGTAACCTGTTGCCCTCTGATTTGATTCCCAGGCCCACTGCATCGATTCGATTACGTGAGCCCCGACCGCTCCTTGCCAGCACCCTTGACTGACTTCCGTTACGAACTCCTAGGCCAAAAGGGCAAACTCCGCCGTGGCCGTTATCACACTCCTCACGGCACGTTTGAGACGCCGTGTTTTGCGCCAGTTGGTACCTATGCAACGTTGCGTGGCTTAACGGTCGAGCAGGTCAAGGAGACCGGTAGCGAGTTGATTCTCGCCAATAGCTACCACCTGCATGTTCGCCCCGGCGCTGAACGCATTGAGCAGCTCGGTGGTCTGCACAAGTTCATGAATTGGGATGGTCCCATTCTGACGGATTCGGGCGGCTTCCAGGTCTTCTCGCTGAGCGATAAGATGAAGATCAACGACGAAGCCGTGACCTTCAACTCGGTCATCGATGGCAGTAAGCATCGTTGCACACCAGAATCTGTACTGACGTTTCAGAAGCAACTCGGGCCAGACATCGCGATGGTGCTAGATCACTGTCCGCCTGGTGACGCCGATGAAAATCTGCAGCGAACAGCGCATGAGCGCACGCTCCGTTGGGCGAGAGAGGCACGCGACTTACATGACAGTTGGGGCGGAAGTTCGAGAGGGCAAGCCGTCTTTGGTATCTGTCAAGGCGGGACCAATCTCGAATTGCGGGCGGCAAGTGCTGAGCAACTCGCAGCGTTGGAGTTTGATGGGTACGCGATTGGCGGGCTAAGCGTTGGCGAAACCAAGTTGCAGATGGCAACGGCGCTCGAGGCGTGCGTCGATCACCTGCCCGAGCAAAAGATCCGATATATGATGGGTGTCGGCATGCCCGAAGATCTCTTGGACGCAACTGCCAAGGGTGTGGATATGTTTGACTGCGTGATCCCAACCCGTCATGGACGTAGCCATACTGCGTTTGCTCCGGGTGGCAATCATATCAAGATGCGCAACCGCCAATATGCGGATGATCCGAGGCCGTTGGTAGACGGCTGTATGTGCTATTGCTGCCGTAACTACTCGCGTGCGTATCTGCGGCATCTGGCCGTGGCCGACGAAATGCTCGGCGGCATTCTGTTGTCGATTCACAATATTCACTTCCTGCAAGATCTGATGCGGTCCATTCGCGAGCAGATCCCGATTGCCGAGGACTCTCAATGATACTGCGTTCTGTTCTTTTGTTCGTCTCGCTCTGTTACGCGCTGCCGGCACAGGTTGCGTCGGATATTCGTATCGGTAGTTGGAATATCGAGTTCCTTGGTGCTGATCCAAAATATCGCCGCGACACGCCTCCCCGTTCGGTCGGCGATCTCCATGCGATTGGCAAGAAGATCCAGGATCTCGGAGTGGCCGTGCTTGGAGTCCAAGAGATCTGCGGAGAAGCGCCTTTAGAGGTCGTGGCTGCGGCTGCCGGGCCAACTTGGCGCGCGGTATTGGGGACAACCGGCAAGTGGTCTGATAACAAGACGCAGCAGGGTGTCGGCTTTGTTTACGACAACAGTGTCGTAGCTCTTTTGTACGCCGAAGAGTTGCTCGAGTTCCCGAGTGAGTTGGACGGGGTGTCGGTGTTTCACCGTAAGCCGGTAACGGCGTGCTTTCAGCATCGAAAGACGGGCTGCGATTTCCGCGTCGTGGTGGTTCATCTCAAGGCTGGCCGCAAGGCTCGCGACTTGCAGAAGCGAAAAGCGGAAGCGACACACTTGCGCGCCTGGGTTGATCAATTGATGAAAGACCCTCTCGAGGATCGCGACATTGTCATCTTAGGTGACTTTAACAGCACCTATGGTGATGACCCGGAGAAGATGCTCGAGCGTGGCGGCTCAATGGAATACCTCGAGCATCAGCATACTGCGCCGACGATCATGCACTTTGATACGCCGATTGATCAGTTCTGTTTGAACAAGGAATTCCGTGAGGTGCAACGCAACTCCTTGAAGTCTCATCACGTCGAGGGCGAGGCTGCGCGATTGGCCTTCCGCAAAACCTACAGTGACCACTTTCCTGTCACGATGCGGATGACGCCGCTGGCCGATGACGATCCGGATAGTCGTTTTCGTAAGGGTGCGAAGAGTCAGGTTTTGCCAGTGTCGCGTCGACCAGCAAAGGTTGCTTCTGCAGCGGCATCATCTGACACAGCCAAGCAAGGTGCGGCAGCTTGGCGTCCGTCAATCGGCGAAGCGGTCAAGGTGTCTGCTAAGGGTGTGTTGTTCTTTGGCACGCTGGTGCAGTTTCCTGTCGATAAGGGCTGGCTGGTGCTTGCGACCCAATCGGGTCAAAAGGCTTTTCCGATGACTTCCATTGATTACATCGAAGTAGCCAAGAAGTAGCTCTTTAGAACAAGCGCCAGAGCACTAGAAGCATGACGATCAACAGCACGATCGCGACGTTCGAAACCCACTTTGGGGTGCTGTTGCTCACGGGTTCGTCAGCAGGGCCGTAGCCGTCCGGTATGTCGATGCTCTGGTAGTCGATCTCTTCTGGGCTCATCCATCCGGTCGTGTCATCGCTGCCGCATTCTCGGCAGACCTTTTTGCCGGCCTTTACTTCGGCACCACAGTTAGGGCATTCGAACGAGTGGTTCATTGCTTCTCCTTGGTGATGTGGACAGGCCCAGTCGCCCGTTGGTTGTAGGGGGTCGCGTCCGTGCCACGGCTCTGAACCGTAACTCGCTCTAGTCTTTGGTCAACTCTAGAGCTTGGCCTCGCAATGCTGCCTGTCCCCTAGCGCCTGACGGGGCGATTGCGTCGCGCATGGTCTAGCCTGCGGCGGCAGATCGGCATTCGTGATACCTGTTCGAGAATCGTTGCGTCAATCGAATCTTCTGCGACGATCTTAGGGTGCGTCTACCTGTCGTAGTTGTGGTTGTTTGCGTCACTGTGTTGACCTCTGTGGCTGGTGTTGCTCAGAGTGCTACAGCTAAGCCTCAGCGCCCTGGCGAGTTTCGTCAGGATCCGCTTCGGAAATATGATCCGTTTCGTGGGATGGACCAAGATGGGCGCATCCCAAAGCCGCAGTACCCAGACGATTTGAAGCGGCCCGAACGATGGCGTTACACCCCACCTGCGCGCATTAAGCCGGGCGGGATACTGGATCGCTTTTGGGTTAGTTCGTTCGTTACGCCGATCATTTTTCGCGAGGCAGACATCGGGTTTGGTGGCGGCTTAGCGATGACGGATATCGACTTTCGGAATCAGAACTTCCAAGAGTTCGCGAACATCGTCACGACCTACTCGGCAGAAGGTCAGCAGAACTTTCGCATCAACTGGTCGAAGTGGCTTAACCATCGAGCGCTTTCTGATGGCGGAATCATCCGTGAAGAACGTGGGCGCATTTATGCGCGGGGTGGTTACTCGAAGACTTTGACGCGCCGATTCTTTGGTTTCGGTAGTCGTAGCGTCGGCGGTGATGAGACGAGTTATACCGAAGAGTTGAGTGACATCGGGTTTGGTGCTCGGTGGTCTTTGCCTGATCCTGGTAGCGATTGGCTGGCGCGTGTGGACGTGGAGTTGCAGCACCACGGGTTGTCGTCAGGTCGTGTTGCCGATGTCCCGAGCACGAACCTCTATAAGCCGCAGTTTATATCCGCTTTCGAAGACGGTGACGGTGTTGATCAGATATGGGTTACTGGTCGCGTTGGTTGGGATACGCGTGATAGTTTGGCGCAGGCGTATCGCGGTCAGAGGCTAGGAGTGTCCATCGCTAACGCTTTTCAGAGCGCTGGTGAGTGGGGATCGATCATCGCGTTGGAAGGCCAGCAAGTCATTCCATTGCCGCCCTTGATCCATGGTGGACCGGTTGGACGTGAAGAAAATCCACCAACGGATGTCTTCGCTTTTGGCTTTGTGGTGCAGGACACGATTGGCGACCTCCCATTCTATAGCTTGCCGAATCTTGGTGGCGCGCGGACGTTACGGGGTTACATCCAGAATCGATTCACTGATCGGGCTGCGGCGCACTTCTCTGCTGAGTACCGCATCAACCTGATTGAGCGTGGTTACGCATTTACGGACACCATCCGAATCGAGCGCATTGGTGTTGCGCTGTTCTATGACGCCGGCACAGTCGCTGCGGATGTGGATCAACTCGATCAGGGGCGATTCCTCGACAGTTATGGTGTTGGCTTGCGATTGGCGTTTTCGCGTGAGGCCGTGTTCCGGGCCGATGTCGGTTACAGTGAGGACGGTAGTAATTTGACCATCGCGTTTGGGAACGCGTTCTAGTGAGAGTCTGCGGTCCGGGCGTCTAGAATAGGTCTGCTTGCCGGGGAGGTGGCGTTGGAGTCATGCGACTCGTTCAACGATGTTGTTCCCCCCGTGCTAACGGCGCATTCCGAAGCAGTGGACGCGGGGTATGCAAGCTGTATTCGTCTGAGCAGAAGATTGCTGGGCTTGATTGCCAGCGTAGATGAGGAAGCGGCAATTACGCGTTGAGGACCTCCGTGACACAGGCCCCTCAGTGCTACACAATGTCGGTCCCGACTACGTTCCCTAATGATGGCATACTCACTCCGGTTCCTAGCCACTTGGTTGTCCGTGATGCTGTTCAGCATGCTCGCTGCCAACCCCCTATTGGCCCAAGCGCGTGTTGCTACAGATGCCCCAGCGATTGCGGCTCCGAAGCTAGCTAGTCCGATTCGTTATGGCCGGGACATTCGGCCCATCTTGTCCGATCGGTGCTTTCGTTGTCATGGTCCTGACACCAGTGCACGCGCTGCCGATTTGCGTCTCGATGGTCGCGAGTTTGCCATCGCGGATCGCGACGGGGCTGCCGCCATCGTGCCGGGGCGCCCCGATAGCAGCTTGCTGATCGATCGCATCAAGAGTCACGATCCCGATGAGCGCATGCCGCCCGTCGACAGCAACAAG
>Ga0315331_10004476_pt1 | contig 10534 bp, 6 predicted proteins | sample M160m34915metaG_FD_203456 | JGI IMG/M metagenome (GOLD analysis project Ga0315331, IMG submission 203456) | Ammonia-oxidizing marine archaeal communities from Monterey Bay, California, United States - M1 60m 34915 | ecosystem: Environmental > Aquatic > Marine > Intertidal zone | place: USA... | reverse complement strand
TACGCCCGAAAGGATTCGAACCTTTGACCTGCGGATTAGAAGTCCGCTGCTCTATCCAGCTGAGCTACGGGCGCTTGTAAGTGTGAGTTTATTGTTCTCAGACCGTGAGGAGTTTGTTGATTCTGCTGCAGTAACTGCAGCCCCTTCCGGGAAGCATGTACGGTGTAATGCCAACGACACACAAACCGGCGGAACCGTACAAAGAATCTTGTCGTTTTGCACACCCAAACGGTCAGTCTGCACAGAAATTTTGTGGGAACACAGTCCGGTGTATACGGCGGCAGGAAGTCGGACAGGCTGAAGTGCGTCCGTCACTATTGCTCGCTTACAGCCATCATTTCGCACGGCATTCCTGACATCACGCCAATGACGTTTGTTTTTCCGTCCTGGCTGGCAGATTAACGTTTGAAATTCGGGGTGTGGTGAGATGTTGCCGGCGAGTCCGCCAGCGTTTGCCGATCGGCCGGAACGCTGCGTCTTGTCGGACTGCTGGAATCTTCAGCTGTATCGGGCCTGTGGGTCTGACTGAGCCTTTCGCCGGGCTTACAATTGAAGTCTATCCCATTCTGACTTATCACCTGATATGGAGCAATAATATGTTCAGTACCATCCGCCCTGTGATTCCGGGCGTCGTTCTGGGTGTTTTTCTTACCAGCTCATGGATTGCTGATGCTGCGGAGTTCTCGATCGATCGGGAGGACTCCGGCGACATTGGTGTCCATATCGATGGCAAGCTGTTTACTCGCTATGTGACCACCGACAGGGTGACCAACAAGTGCTACTTCTGGCCTGTGATCGGTCCTGGCGGTGCTTTAATGACACGCGCCTTTCCGATGGAAGACGTCGCCGGCGAGAAGCAGGACCATCCACATCATCGTTCCGTGTGCTTCGGACTGCAGAACGCCGGTGGCTTCAATACCTGGCACGAGCGACTGACCTTCACTCGCGACGGGAAAGTGGATGAGCAGAAAGAAGCGACGCTGGGCCGCCAGCTTCATACGAAAGTTGTCAGTGCCGAGGCATCGGGCAATTCAGCAACGCTGGTCGTTATGTGCGACAACGTCACTCCTGACGGCGACGTCTATATGCGACAGACGCGCACAGTAAATTTCCACGTGGCCGAGAACGGGTCACGCGTGATGGATGTTGAAATCGTCCTGGCGGGCGTGCAGGATGGTATTACACTGGTTGGCAAGAAAGATTCAGGGCTCAGTGTTCGCGTTGCCCACAGTATGTGCGTCGACGCTAAACAGGGAGGCCGTATCATCAACAGCAACGGAGACGCGGACGGCAAAGCCTGGGGGAAACGTGTGCCGTGGGTCGATTTTAACGGCCCCGTTGACGGGAAGACCATGGGGGTAGCCATGCTCAATCACCCCGACAGCTTCCGTCATCCCACCCCTTGGCATGTTCGCAGCTACGGGCTGTTCACTGCTAATCCGTTTGCGTTAAAGGAAGTGGCGGGCGAGAAGGATAATGGTGATTTTGAGCTGAAGAGTGGCCGGAGCATTGTTCTCAAACACCGGCTGATCTTCCACGAAGGCGACGAGCAGAAAGCGCAGATTGCCCAGGCCTGGACGGCGTATTCGAATTGACGTTTGGATGCGATGCCGCTCCGGCGGACAGTCTGTTTGCCTGTGGCACCCTGGCAGTCGTTGCATCTGAGTCGAAGGTGTGTGGGAAATGCAGCGCCATGAATGAAACGCTTATGAAACAGTACCGGACAAGTCTGTGGCAGGGCAAATTTCTGCCGTGCAGGGCGGCTGCACGTCGCCTGTTGATTGTAACGTGTGCAATCCTGTGCCTGTCAGAATGCAGCCGGGCGGAAGATTCGCCGTTCGAACTGAAGATCGAGCAGGTTACGTCCGGCACGAAACATCATTTATTCGGGTATATCGGTCAGTGTCGAACAATTCCCTGGAACGCCGGCGACCGTTACATCCTGGGTCTGGAAATTGAGCACATCGACCGTATGCCCAGGCCGGATGAAGCCGCCGTCATTATTCTGATCGATACGCATCAGAACAACCGCATCATCCGACTCGACAGGACACATGCGTGGAATCCTCAGCAGGGAACCATGTTCTACTGGAATCCACTGGCTGCGGAAACGCAGTTCATCTTCAATGATCGTGAGGTGAAGACCGGCAGAGTGTTTGCTGTGCTGTACGACATTCAGAAAAGAAAACGCATCAAGGAATACCGGCACGATCAGGCTCCTGTCGGTAACGGCGGGTTTGCGCAGAATGGCGGCGCATTCCTGGGCATCAACTACGGTCGGCTGGCGCGGCTGCGAGCGGTCACGGGATATCCGGAGACCCTTGACTGGTCTAAACGGGACAACGCTCCTGAAAACGACGGCATCTTCGTGGTGGACATTAATTCCGGCGTCAGGCGATTGCTGGTCTCCTACCGCCAGATGGCTGAGAAGCTCGCCAGCATTTATCCCGATATCGAAGAAACCGCGTTGTTCATCAACCACACACTCTGGAACCGACCCGGGAACCGTGTGTACTTCTTCGCAAGGGGCAACTGGGAAAAACGCAGCAAGGGACGGACGAAGATCAACAAGCCCTTTTCGATCCATATCGACGGGACCGGGCTGACCATGCACGAGACACATATTGGCGGGCATCCTGAATGGGCCGAAGATCATTTACTGATCGGCCGATGGAAGGATGATCAGGTTCTATATGACGTCGACAGGCAGGAAATTGTCGGAAAGCTGGGTACACCTGATATCTTTCCCAAACCGGAGGGCGACGTTTCGCTGTCACCTGACGGCAGGCTGTTTGCCAACGGCTACAAGCACGGCACCGAGAACCGTTTTGTGGTGTACCGCCGCAGCGACGGCGCCTACGTGCGCAGCAAGGGCCTTGATAAGGGCGACTACTCCGGTGACATTCGCATCGATCCTGCTCCACGCTGGAATCGAGCCAACAACGCAATTCTTGTACCGGGACTCGCGGAGAACAAGACTCGGCAGATGTTCATCATCCGCGTCGTCGCGCGTGATGGAAGCGATCCGTAGTGCGCCAGCAGTTCTGAGCCACTTCATGTACTGTTTCCAGTCCGTCGCGCGAGAAGTCTGCGCAACGTGTTCTCGCAGTATTGCGGCGACAGCATCGTGTTCGTTTCGGTGCGCAGCCTGGTGCAGTGGGGCAGCGCCGTGAAGCTGTCCGGAGCGATCCGAGTTTGCTGTTGCGAGCGCAGGAGATCGGTTGAGCATCGTCAATGCTGCCTGTCTTGGCGGTTTCGGATCAACTCAATCAGTTTATCGACGTCCTTCATTACCTGATTCGTGAGTATCAGATTACGTGGCCCGGTGAATATGTGTCATCCAACCGGAATTCGGGCATTACATGCATGCGGATGCACACCAGCACATAAGGCTGCCAGGTTGACGTCAAGTAAGTCTGCTGCAGGAATGCCAGCTAACTTATAACGGCTGCTATTGTTTAACCGCGTGCCTTGCGGGCCACTTCCTTCCTGTGATCGTGAAACGCGGGGCGGTTCCCGCGCGGTTACACGAACGTGCGCATTGACCATGAAGTCTCGAATCAAAAGAGAACTTCAACGCTGTCCAAATGGCATCTCCGGTGAATACGCGAGTCGCTTGCTTGCTTCGCAACGGAAATCAAAGAAGATGAAAAGCTGCTTCTCACCAGTTTGCTACCACGGTGCAGGCCACATCAGCCCGGAAATGATTTGATATGAAGAAACTGATTCCAACCGTTCTGCTCTTTCTGGCCGCCTTTGCCTCAGCAGAGGACCGCCCCAACATCCTGTGGCTGACCTGTGAAGACAACAACGTCAACTGGGTTGGCTGTTATGGTAATCCGTATGCCGACACTCCGAATATTGACGCACTGGCGGCTGAGGGTTTTCAGTACATGCACTGCTATGCCAATGCTCCCGTTTGTGCGCCGTCACGAAGCACATGGATTACCGGTGTACACGCGGTGTCGATGGGGACCCATCCGATGCGCAGCCGTTATCCGATTCCGCACGACCGGATCAGGTACTACCCGGACCTGATGAAAGATGCGGGGTATTACGTCGGAAACGCAGGCAAGACTGATTACAACATTGGTGACCGGGAAGATCGCAGTCCGTGGGATACCGGTAAAGTCGACTGGTCGGAACTGAAGCAACAGCAGCCGTTCTTCATGGTCATTAATAGCACCAAGTCTCATGAATCGAAGGCCTTTGGAGACGTCACAAAATCCACCCACAGCCCGTCCGATGTTCGACTGGCGGAATATCATCCTGATATCCCGGATATCCGTCGGAACTATGCCCACTACCATGATCAGGTGAAGAAGATGGATGCTGACATCGGCAAGGCTCTGGCAGATCTGGAAGCCAGCGGCATGGCTGAAAACACCATCGTCGTTCACAACTCGGACCATGGTGGCGTGATCGCTCGCAGCAAACGATTCCTGTTTAACAGTGGAACTCACTGCCCGCTGATCATCAGGATACCGGAGAAGTTTGCCTATCTGCGTCCAGCCGAACCTGGGAGTAAGATCGATACGCTGGTCAGCTTCATTGACATGACGAAGACCTGGTTGAATGTGTGCGGCGCCGAAACACCGGACTACCTGCAGGGCAAAGTGTTTTTGGGCCCGGACGCGGAGTCGCGCGATTATCACGTCAGTTTTCGCACACGCATGGATGAACGCTGCGACAACGTGCGAGCCATTCGGGACCGAAAATTTTTGTACATCCGCAACTATATGCCCTACGCGCCATGGGGGCAGCACCTGAATTATCTGTGGACCATGAAGGCCACTCAGGCGTGGGAGCAGCATCACAAGGAAGGCAAAACGAACGCCATCACCGGTCGATTCTTCGGGACGAAGCCGATGGAGGAACTCTATGACACGTCCGTGGATCCCGACAACGTGCACAATCTCATTGATGATCCACGATACGCAGCGGACATCGCTCGGCTCAGTAAAGCCATGGACCAGTGGCAGATAAAGTACCACGACTCCGCACTGCTGCCCGAAAGCGAAATCGTCAAGCGATCGGAAGAAGCGGGAAAGACGATCTATGAACTTGTCCGTGATCCGTCGCTGTACAACCTGGAGGCGTATCAGCAGGCATCTGCACTTGCCCTGGAACAGAATGCGGCCAACGTTTCTGCGTTCTATAAAGGCCTGAACGCCGACGACGCAGGAGTTCGCTACTGGTCCATCGTCGGTTGCTTCAACGTGCAGGAGCGGTCGTCGTTGGATCTGGACGTCATCAGAAAAAGTCTGGCTGACGAATGTCATCATGTCCGAATTATGGCGGCCTGGATTCTGTATCGAAGTGGCGACAAAGAATCAGCCCAGGCGTGCTGGAGCGACTTGCTGAACGAAAGTTCGTATGCCTCACTGAAGATCTTTAACATCATCGATTGGATCGGCGATGGCCATGAGCCGTATGTAGATGCCATGAAAGCGTGCAGCTTCAGCCATCATGGATACGTGGCCCGCATGCAGCAATATATGGGCGTTGCTAAGCCGCCTGAAAAGAAGAAACGCAACCGGAAGAAATAGTCCATGACTGCTTGTTATGAAATATTACCAACCGAAAAAGTAGAATCAGGAACACCGATGAAGTGCCAATTCATGAACGTGCGGGATTCGCTGCCATTGGCCTTACTTGTTGTCGCATCTCTGGCAACTTCAGTTCAGACTCACGCGGCGCCGCCCAATATTGTGCTGTGCATGGCGGATGATCAGGGCTGGGGCGATACGGCGTATAACGGCCATCCATTGTTAAAGACTCCTCATCTGGATGCGATGGCCGCCGCTGGTCTGCGATTTGATCACTTCTATGCCGCAGCACCAGTATGCTCACCGACTCGCGGCAGCGTGATGACGGGCCGCCATCCGAACCGCTTTGGATGTTTCTCATGGGGCCGACCACTGCGACCGCAGGAATTTACTATCGCCGAACGCCTGCAGGCCGCAGGTTATGTGACCGGGCATTTCGGCAAATGGCACCTGGGGTCCGTACTGAAGGGCAGCCCGGTCAGTCCCGGCAACAGTGGCTTTGATCACTGGCTTTCCGCCTTCAACTTCTACGACAATGACCCCGTGCTCAGTCATGAAGGGAAAGCAGTTGAAGTCCCCGGCGAGAGTTCCATGCTGGCCGCAGACGCAGCGATCGAGTTCATGCAGGCGCAGGTGAAAGAATCGAAACCCTTCCTGGCGGTCGTCTGGTTTGGTTCACCGCATAGTCCTCATCGAGCGGCTGACCAGGATCTGGCACACTACAGTGGTCAGAAGAACGCTCACTGGCTGGGGGAAATCACCGGGCTGGATCGTGCCGTCGGTAAACTTCGCACGGCTCTGAAGGAATCCGGAGTCAGTGACAATACGCTGTTCTGGTACACGTCAGATAACGGCGGACTGCAGACGGCCAGCAGCGGTGGTCGCGCGAAGAAGGGGGCTATTTATGAGGGCGGCCTTCGAGTACCCGCTATCATTGAATGGCCCGCTCGCATCAAGAAGCCGCGTATCACGCAGATTCCAGGCAACACGACCGACATCTATCCCACGCTGCTGGAGTTGACGGGAATCAAACCTGTGTACCAGCCGGTCCTTGATGGCGTAAGTCTGGTGTCCGTTATCGACGACAAATCGGCCGCGCGGCCGAGTGGGATGGGCTTCTGGAAGATGAATCAGGGCGGCATCTCAACACCCAGCGACAAATGGATGCGCGAAGAACTGGCCGCTCAACAGGCTGGCAAAGATTATCACGACGAAGCTCGACTGGTTCCCGACGCCGCCGTGATCAAGACTCGGTTTCCTGATGACGAGCAATCCGGTCATTCGGCTTGGCTGGCATGGCCATGGAAACTGCACCATATCAACAGTGGAAAGAAACAATCCGGCAAGGCGATGACTGAACTCTATAACTTGGAAACGGACCCCATGGAAGCGAAGAATCTGGCCGCCAGTCAGCCGGAACGAGTGCTGTCGATGCAGCAGGAACTCACCACATGGCGGAAATCCGTGATCAATAGCCTGAACGGCGGAGACTACCAGTAGACGTCCGCTGCTGCACTGGCCGGCGAGAGCTATTGCGATCGTTTAACCGATTGTGCGGCGGGCCTCGCTTCGATCATCGTAACTGCGCGGGGCGGTGTCCATGCGGTTAATCGACATCTATACCGCATTGGCCTGTACGCAGACCGCACGGTGTAGTCGTCGGCTGCAACTCATCGACGCCGCGTTCCACGCGGCCTACGTTCAGAAGCTGAAGCATTCTCCCTGTTCGGCCACGTGGTGCCCCGCGGCCTTGACGATACGGCTGGCTGCGGAGGACGGATTCAGAATCGGATTTGTGTGGTTGGCATGAATGAACCGTACTTTGTTGCGATCTTTGGCCGAAAGCTTTCTGAACCTCGAAAGGCTTTCGACTACGAAGGGGTGCGGGATTCTTGACATGTCGCGTCCGGGCAGTTCTCCGTTGGCAAAGAATGTTCCGTCAAGGTAGGCAATGTCGGCGGCGGCCAGGATGTCTTCGATTCTGACGGCCCAGCGTTCCCATTTATCGATGTCTGGAATGTAGATCACCGTACGGGCAGGACCCTGAATGCTGAAGCCTACGGTTTCTGAGTACTCATCGCGGTGGGGGACAAGAAAAGGGGTCACTTCAATGCGTCTGTTGAGCTTCTCTGTCTGGCCTGCGGCGAGTCCCCGAATGTCGATCTGGTTGAGTCGTACCAGTTGTTCCCATGGACCGTTCTTCTCCAGAAATTGGCGCATCCTCGGCATCGCGTGGACGGGTACTGCGTTGGAGCCCATCACTTCGCGTCCCAGATGAATGAGGCCGGCGTAGTGGCCGATGTGAGCATGTGTCAGCAGGATACCATCGAGGCCGGGCGAACTGTCTGTCGGCGAATGCCGATCCAGGACACGTAATTGGTCGCGGAAATCCGGCGTGCAGTCGATCAGCCAACGTTGGCCATGCTGCGGGTCAACGATGGCCAGACACGTGGCGTATTGCCTGAGTGTGTCGTCGTTCCACGCGGCTCGGCAACATTCTTTGCGGCAGCCGGCCTGCGGAAAACCTGCGTCCTGGGCGATTCCCAGAACAGTGACGTATGGAGCGTTGGCCTCCGGTTCGTCTGCGATCAATGGAGAGCAGATCAGACAACTGAGGCAGATTTCCGATACCCGCTGAAGAAGAGTACGCATTGTTTCCGTGGCTCCAGTGCTCAAAGTTCCGCGACGTCCACAACACGTCCAGGTCGTCCCCGCGAAAAATACATTCTAACCCGCAGCCACGTCGTAGACCTCCACCCGTCCGAAATTCGGAAAAGCTCCGTCGACCATTTTCTTAGGCTGTCCCTGAGCTCCTACGAGAATCAACTGTTGCCCGTCTGCGGTAAAATTCGCCTCAGTGACTCGGAAGCCTGTTTTCAGTGTGGCTGTTCGAACACCAGACGCCAGATCAAACATCGCTGCGTTCCAGTCACCCCCGCGCAGGCGACCGCCCATCACGAATTGTCTGCCATCCGGATGCACTGCAACTGTTTCCATCAGGCCTTCTCCCGACTCACCTTTGTGAGTTTCGTCGAGCTTGCATGGTTCCGAATCATTCCATGACCATTTCTGCCAGAGCTGGCGCCCATTTCCGGCCATTGGATCTTGCATCGGGCCCATACCGGCGAGCAGCAGTTCTTTGCCGTCCGGCGTGAATTTCAGGGCAAATATTCCGCCCAGGTAACTGTGACTTTTGATGATGCCCCAGCTGGTGAAGTCCGACGTTGTAAAACTGGCTGCCAGCTTTCCCGAATGAACATTCCAGACGCGAACTTCCCCCATCAGGTTTCCGGCGGCAACGAACTTTCCGTCCGGACTGAACGCAACCGCCTGAACAGACGGGACGTGCGGCAGGCTGTGCAGCACTTCGCCAGTGACTGTGGCAACAATTTTGACTGACGGCTCGCGTTCGGCAAGCGGTTCATACTTGTAGCCACCGGCCAGGTACTGCCCGGTGACCGATGCGATCAGCGACCTGTCTGGTGAGACCGCCATGTCCCATGACCAGAAGTCATGCAGCTGCAGCTTTCGTGTTTGTTGTTTGGTTGGCAGATCAATCCACTGAATGACGCCGTCGTAACCCGCCGATATAACTGCGTCCCGTTCGGGCAGAAAAGCGGCTGAACTGACGTAGCTGCTGTGCTGTCCGATTTTTTCTGATGATTGGCTCTGCAGGTCTGCCTGGTAAATCCCGTCCATGCACGCAGCCACCAGCGAGGTCCCGTCGTCAGAAACAGAAGCTCCAAGGATGCCCGTCGGCAGTTTAAAATCCGCGGTAAGGCTGAGTGAAGTGGATATCATGAATCGTGAGGTTCTTAAGCCTTCAAACCGTCAGTCTTGATGAGCAGTTCGGCAATCGGAGCGGCATCTTCTTCCACACGCTGGAAGGTTGGCAGTCCCGGCAGATCGTATTCTTCATGAGGATCGATTCCCAGGGCGCTGAAGATGGTTGCAAACAGACGGTGATTATCCACCTGACCATCGACAACTTCAACGCCATATTTGTCCGTGGCTCCGTATACGACGCCCGGCTTGACGCCGGCGCCTGCCATGGCAAGACTCCATGCATTGGGGTAATGGTCACGGCCCCGGGCTTCATTCAGCCACGGTGTCCGTCCGAATTCTCCCATCGCGATAACCAGTGTGTCTTCCAGCATGCCGCGGTCTTCCAGGTCGGTGACCAGCTGGAACAGGACGTTGTCGAACTCCGGCACCAGCATCTGGTGCATTTCATGCTGAAAAACGTGATTGTCCCAGGGCATGCCGTTGGCGACCATCACGAATGTTGAGCCGTTTTCAATCAAATGACGTGCCTGCAGTACGTGCTGAGAAAACGCACCGCCGCCGTACCGCTGTCGGTCCTGTTCCGGCAGCTTGTTCAGATCGAACAGCGGCGCACAGCTCATGAGGCCTTTGACCCTTTCGAACGCTGCGTTGTACGAAGCGGCCGCTTTGCTGCGCTGGTCGTTTTCGAACTTACGGCTGAGAAATCTTCGCAGAGCTTCGCGGTCGGAATGGTCCGTTTCGGAAAGTGTCTCCGGACGCAGCAGGTCGGGAATAGAATATTCACCGCCCGCCCGCACCGGACCATATTCGGCACCCAGCCAGCCGGCCCAGTTCCCAGCTTTAAATCCTTTAAACTCATTGCCCTCCGGACAGGGGTCCAGCAACACGAACTGGGGCACCGGACTGTCCAGCTGGCCCAGTTGTTCCGCAACGACCGAACCCAGAATGGGCCGGACAAAAGGCGGTCGTGGCTGATCACCGCGAGTCAGGACATCGATCCCCTGAAAATGCTCACTCGGTCTGGTCTTCATGGAACGCACAATCGCCAGGCGGTCCATGATCGACGAGGACTTCGGCATCAGAGAACTGATTTGTACTCCGGGAGTCTGCGTGTCGATGGCACCAAACGGTCCACCGGTTGGTGTATTGGGCTTTGGGTCCCATGTTTCGAACTGACTGGGAGCTCCGCACAGCCACAG
>Ga0315331_10004475_pt1 | contig 10538 bp, 8 predicted proteins | sample M160m34915metaG_FD_203456 | JGI IMG/M metagenome (GOLD analysis project Ga0315331, IMG submission 203456) | Ammonia-oxidizing marine archaeal communities from Monterey Bay, California, United States - M1 60m 34915 | ecosystem: Environmental > Aquatic > Marine > Intertidal zone | place: USA... | reverse complement strand
AGCCGCGGTCTCGAGTACATCCACCGTCTCGAGGTTGCAGTCCGTCTTCTCTAGCGCCGTCGGGCCGAAGAGGACGATCGCAGGCGTCCCCAGGGCCGTCGCGACGTGGCGCGCGCCCGCGTCGTTGCACACCAGCAGCGAGGCGCCCCGCAGCAGCGCCTTGAGCATCCCGAGACCGCCACGCCCACACAGGTCCAGCGGGTGGCCGCGCGCGTGCTCCCGAATGGCACGGCCCAGCCCCGCCTCGGCCTCCGTGCCGACCAGGACGACGTGCGCCCCCGATGCCTCCAGCGCATCAGAAACCGCCGCAAAGGAACGGACCGGCCACCGCTTCGCGCTGCCGTAGGACGCACCGGGCGCGATCACGACGCGCGGGGACGCCCCATCGGAAGGACAGAGCGCACGCGCAGCGGCCTCCTCCGCGGCCGTCGTGACCAGGTCCAACGTCGTTCCCAGCGCCGGACAACCCAACGCTTCGAGCAGATGCAGCAGATAGCGCTCGCGGGACACCATCCGCCGTGCGCCCCATTCTGGACGCGGCGCGACGGCCCGGTGCAGCAGCGCGCCTCGCGCGCCCCGCTGGTAGCCGACGACCTCTCGCACCGCCCCGAGCCTCATCAGCAAGGCAGAAGAGACCGAATCCGGGAAACAGACGCCGAGGTCGAACCGGGGGCTGCGCAGCGCCCCCACGTCGCCCAGCCAGTCACGGGGGCCCCCGTGCCATGACCGCGCCGTCATCACGCGGTCGACCGAGGAGAGTCCCGCCAGAAGCGGCTCGAGGCCCGAGCGCACCTGCCCTGTGATCTCCGCTTCGGGGTAGTGAGCGCGCAACGCGCGGAGCGCCGGGGTCGCCATGACCACATCGCCCGTCCAATTCGGGAGCCGGACCAGGATCCGCCGCGGCGTGCTCATCGCGCCGCCATCGGAACCACGCGCAGCCGCCCCCCCCCATCAACCAAGCCGGACAGCGCTTCGACCACCGACTCGACCTCGATCCCGCGCATGCAGGCCGCCGCCGCGCAACCGCGACGGCAGGGGCGGCACGCGAGCGGGATCGAAACACGCCGCGACGGCGTCTCGGACCAGGGCTCGTTCTCATCGGGGTCGGTCGGCCCCACGAGCTGCACCACCGGTGTCCCCACGAGCGAGGAGACGTGAAGCGGGCCGCTGTCGCACCCGACGAAGGCCTGCGACGCCTCCAACAGAGCTGCCAGCTCCTCAAACGTCTGCGTGACGATCAGCCGCTCGTGCGCCAACCCACTCTCCGCACAGACGCCGGTCGCCAGGCGCTGCTCCTCGACCGACGGCCCCGACGCGATCACGGGTCGGTATCCGCGAGCTTCCAGCGCGCGCGCGAGGTCCGCGAAGCGCTCCGAGGGCCAGCGCTTGTGCGCCGCTACGAGGCTACTCCCAGGGTGCAAGACCACCGGAGCGGGCTCCCCTGCGAGTCGACCACGAAGCGCGTCACGCGCGGCGGCGACCGGGACGAGCGCCGGCGTCTTTGGCTGGGGCGCCTCGCCGATGACGGCACGCACCAACGCCTCGTTGCGCGTGAAGCGAGAGCACTTGGCGCGCGCGAGTCGCACCCTGCGATCGACAAGGTGATGCGCGCCCTCTCGGGCGTAGGGCGGCGCGTAGCCGATGCGCAGGCTCGCGCGAGCCAACCGCGCGAGCGTGGCGCTTCGCGCGATGGCGTGAAAATCGAGGACGAGGTCGTAGTCCTTGGCGCGCAACGCGCGGAGGAACCGGCGCAGCCCAGCCCACACCGCCGGAACGTGTAGCGAGCGGGCCTGTTCGACGAGGCCCGCGCGGGGAAACACGACGACGCCGTCGAGATAGCCCCGCCCCGCGACGACCGCCTCGGTCCGCTCCTCAACGAGCCAATCGATGTGCGCGTCCGGATAAGCGTCGCGCAGCAGCGCGACAGCCGGCATCGTCCGAACGACATCCCCCAAGGCACCCAGACGAATCACCAGGATTCGCCGGGCGGCCGGCGGTACACTGAGCGGGTTGAGGACGAGATCCGACACGGGTGCCATAGCATATCGAGGCAAGCGCCAGCTGCGCACCCCGATGCCCCGTTTCTCGGTTTCGCAGGGTGGAGCCAGTTTGTTGAGCGACGCGCTCGAAATCATCGATCAACCCCGGGTGCGCGCCATCGTCGCGCCGGGGTTCCTCACCCGCTTGCGAGAGCTGAACGCGCTCGAACCGACGGGGTGGCGCCATCACTTCAACGGCGAGGACCGCTCCGGTGCCGGGCGCCTTCCTGTCGCGACCCCCCGTCTCTCGGGAGGGCTCGAGCTCGTCCTCCGCCGCTTTCACCACGGCGGGCTCTTCGCTGGCCTGTTCAACGACAAGCTGATGTCACCGGCGCGCATCTTCCGTGAGTTCCGCATCCATCATGCGCTCGCAGAGCGAGGCGCGCCCGTCCCCCGTCCAGCGTTCGCGGTCGCACACCGCAGCGGCGCACTGTGGACGGGGGGCATCGCCACCGTGCGTGTTGCAGGCGCGGTCGAAGCCGGCGCGTTCCTGCGCGCTCACCCCGCTGGCCCCGCTGTCCGCGGCGCGGCCGCGGCGGTCGGCGATGCCCTTCGACGGTTCCATGATGCAGGCGGCCGACACGCAGACCTTCACATCGGCAACATCCTGCTGTGTGAGAGCGCGCCGGCCAAAGCGGTGATCCTCGACCTCGACCAAGCGCGCGACGGCGCGCCCCCCTCAAACGGCCGGCGCGCAAAGGAGATCGGGCGCCTCCATCGATCGCTGTACAAACGGCGGCTGCGCCCCCACCCGGTAGATCCCCCCGCGATCGCCTGTTTCTGGGAGGCCTACACCGCCGACGCCCCCGAAGGGCTGCGAGACCTACAACGGCGGCTGCACGCGCAGGCACTTCGAATCGCGATCCATCGCGCGGGCTACGCGCTCGGTCCGGGTTCACGCACGGGTTGACTGGCATTCACCGGGCGCCCTCCTGCGCACCGCCGTCTCCTGGGCGGGCGCGCCACACCACCAATCAAGGTCGTTCCAACGAGGCGGCCGGCGACCCTTCGGACCCGAGCGACTCGAGCCAGGGCACCAGGGCGGCCGCCGCCACCGCGTGTCCCGCCGGCGTCCAGTGATGGTCCAGCGGGAAATACAACGGCACCGAGCGTTCGCGCGCCGCCGCGAGAAACGTCGGCGACAGGTCGAGGAACTCGACACCGAGACGCCCGCACACGGCAGCGACCCCGCGCGCGATCACCGACGGCCCTGAGGGTTCGATCAACTCCGAGGGGTCGGCGATGTAGACCACCACCAACTCGCACCGCCCCAGACAGGCCCCCGCCATCCGAGCGAGGCTCGCCTCGAACGCACGCAGCTCGCCAGCTGTCGGCGCCGTCCGCGCTTTCGGGGGCCGCGCCTCGCGCGGCGCCTCCAACAGGGTTCGGGCGCGGTTCCAGCCCTCGGCCAGGAGCGTCAGCGCCGCCGAGCGTCTCCGGATCTCCCGCCACCCGCTCCCCAGCGGGCGCGTCACACCGCGCCAGGTGACCTCTTTCCCATCGCCGGCCAGCGCGACGAACGGCCGGCGCCCCCCCTTGCCATCGAGGTTGTTACTCAGGTCGTTCCGAAAGAACATGACCGCCACGACGTCCGGCGGTTCGTGCTCCATGAGCTCTTCGAGCAGCAACGCCTCCTGAACGGTCCCCCAAGCGTTGACCCCTCGATTACGAACATGATAGGCGGGGCCCAGTCGGGCTTGGAGCTGGTCGGTCAGGACCTCGCCTTGCGCCACCCCCCAGCCCCACGTGAACGAATCTCCGAGAAAGCTGACCGCGAGCGCGTCCTCTGCAGGGCGGACCTGGGCCCCGCTGGCGCGGAACCCGAGCGGTCCCGTCTCGATGGTGACATCGAACTCCGGGCGGATGAAACGCCCCACCAACCCTGGCGCTCCCAACCATCCCAATCGGGGGTGTCCTTCGTGGAAGCTGTTGAGCGGGTTGATGAACACCGGGTCTCGACCCACGAGGCGCAAGCCCCCCTCGAGCAGGAGGAGCCCAAGGGTCACCGAAGCGAGCCAACCCAGCGCCCCCCGCACCGCTTGCCCGCCTCCGCTACGAGTCACGGCGGAGGATGCGGTAGACGAAGACGCGCTTCCCTGCGGCTTCGACACGGTGAAGCTCCTCCAGCCCAAGCGCCGAGGTCTCCGTGAGGGAACCGTCCGTCTCACGGTCGACGATCAAGTAGCGGGCGCGGCGGAGCTGACGCGGGGCGATCAAGCCGTTCGGCTGAGGGAGGAGCGGGACCCAGTCACGACCCGCGTAGTAGGCCGTGCGTAGCTTGACCGAGGCCAATGACCCCGCCGGTTCGCCCTGTCCGCGTAGCCATTCTGCGGCTCGCCGGTGCGCCAGCGCATCTTCCCGATGTCGGTGCCAGGCTTTCGGGAGGTCCGTTGCCCCAACGAGCAAGAGCACCACGACGAGGCTTCCGCCTGCAGACAGCGGACGGACGGCCGAGACCTGCGCCAACAAGCGCCGAAGCCACCGCGCGAGCACGAAGACGCCTCCGGCCGCGTAACCGAGCAGGAGGGTCAATGGCGGCAGCATGTGCCGGCGGCTGAGGTAGCCATAATTCCAGAGCAGCCCAAACAAGAGGAGCGCGTACAACACGAGGAACACGCTGAGGAAACGAGCTCTTTGCCGACTCGGCTCGACCGAAGACCCCACCAGCCCCAACGACAACAGGAGAAGTGCACTCGGCCCCAGCGAGGAGAACGCGACGCCGCTGAACTCCCGCGCCTGCGGGACGGTGAGGACGGCGCCGAGGCACGCCGCGAGCGCCGCGGCCACGAGCGCGCTGCGCCAACGCGCGGCCCCCGCGGCAGAGACACGGAGGCGGCGGAGGCGGCGCACGCCAGCCAGGAAACAGAGGCCGACGAGCACGAGCCCCACCGCCGCGGCCGCTACCGCCCAGGGGGTGTCGGCAAGCCCGAACAGGCCCGACAAGCTCTTCTTCCCAGACAGGACGAAGGCCCCGCGCAACGACCGCAACGCGAGGAGGTACGGCCCCGCGAGCAGCGCGAAACCCGCGCAAATCGCCCCTGACCACGCGAGCGCCACCGAGGCGGTCCACTCCCGCCGCCAACCCTTCTCCGCTGCCAGGATCAGCCCGACGACGAGGACACCGACCCCCTCCGGGCGGGTCAAGTACGCCAGTCCGGAGAGGACGCCCGCCCAGAACGCCGATCGCTTCGAACCCACCCCCAGAGACGACCAGAGTTGCGCCACCGCCCACAGGAAGAGCGCCAGGTAGACCCCATCGCTCTGGACATCGGAAGAGAAGCGCACCGCGTATGGCAGCACGCAAAGCAGCGCGCCCCCCACCATCGCGAGCCGACGGTCGAACGCGGACCGCAAGAAACCGTACAACGCGACGACCGAGGCCCCACCGGCCAGAACCGACAGCAGGACGCCTGCGACCTCGGGGCCTCCCGCGAAACCGTCCACGCCCCAGATCGCGGCCGGATACAGCGGGTGGTAGGGATGCAGCAGCGCTGCCGCCCAGTCGCCGCCGCCCATGTCGTTCGCGAGCGCGATGAAGATCGGGCCATCGCCGAAGATCACCGACGTACGCAAGGCCGCGAGCGCGCGCACGAACACCGCCAGCAGGAAGAGCCCCGCGACGACGCGACGTTCTCCCTGCCCACCGTCGACGACCTCACCCTCCGAACGGTCCATGTGCACGGCGCGACAGTAGCCGAAGCCCAACCGGCCTCCAGCGAGGGCTCCCACTCGAAACGGCGGCGGCGCCCGCCAGCCGATCAAGGCGCTCCGGCAGCTCGACGGCGGCGCAACTCACCCTGGATCCAATCCAGGAAGGCTTCGGCCCCCTCGACTTCGACCTCCTCGACGAGGACCCGCAAGTCCACCCCCCCCAGCCAGCCCTGCTCGATCTTCAGGGCATCCTTCTCGCTGGTCACCCAGATCCGCGCGCTGTCGGACAGCCCTCGGAGATCGCTCGGTCGGTAGGCGTGATGATCTGGAAATTGGCGCTCCGCAACGACACGCGCTCCCACCCGCGCGACGCTGGCACGCAAACTCGCCGGGTTGGCGAGCCCGGAAATCACACCGACCGCCGCCCCCTCCAGGACACGCGACGGGTGAGCCGTCGGGTCGCCGAGCGCCCGGACCCCCGTGACGCGCCGCGAGGCGGACCAACTCCGCAATCCTGGCGCCAGGGCCGGCCGGTCCGGCTCAGCCCCTCCCTCGGGTCCGCGCCACAGGACAGCGGCGTCCGCGTAACGCAACGCGCGGGCTGGCTCACGCAGGGGGCCGCGCGGCAGAACCCAGCCGTTGCCGAGCCCCACGGTCGCGTCGAAGGTCGCGATGCCGAGGTCGTGCCGCAGCCGGTGATGCTGCAGCCCGTCATCGAGGAGCAGCATGTCCGCGCCAAAGGACGCAATCGCCTCCCGCCCGGCTTTGGCGCGGTTGGCCGCGACGATCACCGGGATGCCAGGGAGCTTCCCCGCGAGCCAGAGCGGCTCGTCCCCGGCCTCCGCCACCGAGACCAGAACCCGCTCGCCGTCGGAGACGACGTGTCGAGCGCGCGAGCGACGCGCATAACCACGACTCAGCACCGCCACTCGATGCCCACGGTCGCGCAACGCCGCCGCGAGCCACGCGACGAGCGGCGTCTTGCCAGTCCCGCCCACCATGAGGCTGCCCACAGCGATCACAGGGCAAGGCAAGCGCGCGCGACGTAACCCACCACGCGTGTAGGCGACGCGGTTGAGCCAGGCAGCCGAGCCGTAGAGGGCTGCGATCGGCACCAACGGGGCCAGCGCTGCACGTCTCCAGCCCGACTCAGGAGTCCGGCCAGGGGGATCGACCCGGGGGCTCACGGGCCGGCACCGCCCAAGAGCGCCCGGTCGAGCCAGGCCAGGCTGCGCGCCGCGCTCCCGCGGTGGGCGGCAAGCGAAGCGTCACCGCGGGCAGCCGACTCCCGCGCACGACGGGGGCGAGCCAGCCAGAAAGCCGCCTGCTCCGCCAAGGCCGAAGCCCCATCGACCATGACACCCGCGTTCGCTCGCAAGATCCGATCGGCAGCCTCTGGTACTGCCGAGACACCCGGACCGAACAAGACAAACGCGCCGCGCTCGATGGGTTCGTACAGGTTGTGACCGCCGACCGGCACGAGCGTTCCACCCACGAACGCGACCGTGGCCGCGCGGTACCAGCTCGGCAACTCCCCGGTGCGATCGACCAGTGCGACCTCGTCCGCTGCCAGCGGAGCCACGCCCCAGTGACTGCGCAGTCGCGGACGAAGGCCTTCTCGCTCGACGCTGCGAGCGACCGCGCCACAACGCTCCAAGCGCCGGGGCGCGATGGCAAACCGCGCGGCGACACCGCGTTCCTGACAGCGGCGCACCGCCGCGAGCACCGCCTCCTCCTCCCCCTCATGCGTACTTCCCGCGACGAACAGCGGCGTGTCACCCAACGTCGCGGCGACCTCCTGGGGTAGTCCCGGTTCCTCGACGGGCACGTCGAGCTTCAAGTCGCCCGTCACCTGGACACGGTCCGAGGGGACACCGAGCGCCTCGAACCGCGCCGCCTCGGGCTCGCTGCGCGCGGCAACGAACGCGAGGCGACGAAAGGTCGGGGCGACCCACCGACGAACCCGCTGGTATCGCTCGAAGGAGCGCGGCGAGATCGACGCGGAGACGACCCCAACAGCCACCCCCCGCGCCGTCGCCTCGCGGATAGCGTTGGGCCACAGCTCCGTCTCGACCAGGACGAGAGCCCGCGGCGCAACGCGGTCCAGCGCTCTCCACAGGCACCACGGATGATCGAGCGGGGCGAGCCCCCGGCTCGCGAGCGCAGGCCCCACGACCTCCCCGACATCGACCGACAGCGCCGCGCCTCGGGTGTGCGTCAGGGTGAGCACCTCGCCTCGCGCCACGAGAGCGCGGAGGAGCGGCCGGGCCGCGCGCGTTTCCCCAACGCTCGCGGCGTGGACCCAGACGCCGCCTGCCACCGAGCGGTCGAGCGTCCCCAACCGCTGCCGCCAGCCCCCACGCCAGCTCGGCCGAGCGACCAGCGCCAGCGCTCCGACCGGAACCCCAGCCAACGCGGAGAGCGCGCTAAGACTGTGTCCGAGCGGCCCCAAGGAGCGCCTCCGCCATCTCGCAAACCCGCGCGGTCGGGGTTCCCTCCCCAAGCTGCTCTCGGACCTGCGCCAGCCCGGCGAGCTGGCCCGCGCGCCGCTCCCCGTCCACGAGCAACGCGGCCAGCGCGGCGGCGATCGCGTCGGGCCGAGCCTCCTCCTGCAAGAACTCGGGGATGAACGGCTCGCCCGCGATCAAGTTCGGCATCGCCCATGCCGGCACCTCGACGAGCCGCCGGAGGATGGCCGCGGTCAACGCGTGGCCACGCCCTGCGACGACGAGCGGGCAGCCGAGCAAGGCGGCTTCGAGGGTCACCGTCCCAGGTTTGGCGATCGCGACATCGGCGGCGGACAGCGCGTCCCAAGCTCGCCCTCGCAGCAGCGTCACGGGCGGCAGCTCCCCTGCCGCCTCCTCGAGGCTCTCACGGACGGCGACCTCTTCCAAAGAGGGCGCGAGCGGCAACACGCAGCGCAGCTTCGGGAAGCGCTTGGCCAAGGCCCGCGCGACCGAGAGTTGGAGTGGCAGTTGGTAGGCGATCTCATTGCGCCGACTTCCAGGCAACAAGGCCAGGAGCGGCGCTCCCTTGGGCAGGGCAATCTCATCGCGCAGCACCTCACCGGCCTCGATCGCGCCAAAGTTCCGGACGCGTTCGACCAGGGGATGCCCCACGAACTCGACGTCCACGCCCTCCCGTGCGTACTCCGCGACCTCGAAGGGGAAGATCACGGCGCGCCCGTCCGAACGGCGCGCCAGCTTCCGGATGCGGCCCCGCCGCCACGCCCACACCTGCGGAAGGACGTAGTAGAGGACGGGGACACCCGCGCGAGACAGCTTGCGCGCGAGCGGGATGTTGAAGTCCGCGGTGTCGATCAAGATCGCGAGCGCTGGGCGCTCGCGAGAGATCGTGCGGCTGAGGGCACGCCAACTCGCGATAATCCTCGAGGCGCTGCCCGCCAGCTCGAACAGGCCCCCCACCGCGATCTCCCGCTGGTGAACGACCAGGTCCGCACCCGCGGCACGCGTCTCGTCGCCGGCGAGCGCCAAGAAACGCAGGTCTGGGCGCCGCGCCCGAAGTGCCGTCACGAGGTCCGCTGCGTACGGGTCGCCGGAAGCGTCCCCTGCCGACAGCAGCACCGTCGTCATACGGGATCCAACGCGCCGGGGTCCGGCATCGCCTCCCGGACACGTAACGCCGTGCGGAGCGCCGCCAGGCCACCCTCTCCGTCGACGACCGGGTCCGTCCCCTGCGCCACCGCGCGAACGAAGCTCTCGAGTTGGAGGCTGAGCGCGTCGGCGGGGTTCGTCTCCAACCGCTCCATACCGATCTTCGGAGCCCCCTCGTCGGCGGTCTCCTCGCGGCGGAACACCACCGCCTGCTGTTCGAGGAAGTCGATCGAGAAGTACCCTTCTCGCTGAAAGAATCGCAGCTTGCGCATCGGGGTCGCGGACACCCGACTCGCCGTGACGTTGGCGACGCACCCCCCTGGGAAGTGCAGCCGGGCGTTCGCGATGTCGACTTCACCGGACAACACCGGGACCCCGACCGCGTCGATCCGGTCCGGTTCTTCACCGAGCAAGCGCTGCAAGATCTCGATGTCGTGGATCATCACGTCGCGAACGACGTCGACGTCCGTCGATCGCTCCGGGTACGGCCCCATCCGGTGAACCTCAGCGAAGAGCGGCCGATCGATCCGCTCCCGAATGACCTGCATCCCCGCGTTGAACCACTCGAGATGCCCCACCTGGAGTACGCACTGCGCGCCCCGGGCCAGCGCGATCAACCGCTGCGCCTGCTCGAGCGTCGCCGCGATGGGTTTCTCGACCAGCACATGCCGCCCCGCCTGCAGCCAAGGCGCAACGACCGCCTCGTGCGCTGGGCTCGGTACCGCGACGATCGCCGCGTCGCACGACGCGAGCAGCTCCGACGCCTCCGCGACCGCGCGGCCGCCGCAGCGCTCGGCCACCGCGCGGGCGCGCTCGATGTCGGGATCGGCGACGCCGACGAGGTTCACTCCGCCGAAGGCCGCCGCCCTCTCAGCGTGCCGGCTCCCCATGTAGCCTGCACCCACGACCGCTAGCTGCAGCACGCTCACAAGAGCCCTTCTCCGGGTCCATCCTCCGCGACTCCCAGGATCACGATGCCTGCTTTGTCGGCGCTCGACAACGCTGCATCGCGCTGGAGGAAGACCGTCTGCCCGGCCTCCACCGCCAGCCCGGCCGCGTTCACCCGTCGCAACAGGTCCACCGTATCGCGCCCAATGACGGGCACATCGAAGCGCGGGTCCTGATTCGGCTTCGCGACCTTGACCAGCACGCAGCCAGGCCCGCCGACATGATAGGCGCGCTCCAGCGCCGCGTCCGTCCCCTCGATCGCCTCGACGGCGAGACCCGCTCGATC
>Ga0315331_10004472_pt1 | contig 10539 bp, 5 predicted proteins | sample M160m34915metaG_FD_203456 | JGI IMG/M metagenome (GOLD analysis project Ga0315331, IMG submission 203456) | Ammonia-oxidizing marine archaeal communities from Monterey Bay, California, United States - M1 60m 34915 | ecosystem: Environmental > Aquatic > Marine > Intertidal zone | place: USA... | reverse complement strand
AGGGTGACAATAGGACAGTTACGTGGGCTGATAATAAAAACAATAAAATTATGGTGGCTCCATTTGGAGAGAACCTATATCATTCCTTAGCTTTGTTCTTTAAGACAGACGAAGGTCTGGATGTGCTTCAAAATATCACGAATAAGCTATAAGCACAAACAAATCCGTGAAAGGGGGAGGTCGCAAATTGTGACCTCTTTTTTTTTGTACTTTTGTAGAAAATATATCCTATGATTAATAGCGTTAGAAACACTGTTTTGTTTTTGCTAAACAAGGACAATAGAGGGTATGTATCACCATTAGAATTTGACTATTTTGCTAAGCAAGCTCAGTTAGAGATATTCGAGCAATACTTTTCCGATTACTCTAGAGCTGTTGCTGCCCAAAACTCAAGAAAAAAAGCACTGAACTATGGTGATAGCGTTTCTCATATTCAGAATAAAATAGATATATTCACAAAGAACGACTCGCTAACCTACGATACAGATCATTTTAACACACCAGATGACCTGTATAAACTTATTAACGTGGTATATGGTGGTAAAATAGTGCAAGAGGTCGCAAGTCATAAGTACGACATGATTGTGAACAGCAATTTAACAAAGCCATCTGTAACATATCCTATATATAAAAGAATTGACAACAGTTTGTTTGTAAGTCCAGACAGTATAACAACTACAGTATCAGCTAATTATATCAGAAAACCACAAGATCCACATTGGGGTCACACTATGCTGGCTGGCGATCCTGTGTACAATGAAGATAGCTCTACCGATTTTGAAATTTCAGCTTCAGACGAAACAGAACTTGTGATTAAGATATGCAAGTTTGCAGGACTCAGTATTAGGGAGGCAGATGTTGTTCAGCTTGCTACAAACGAAGAGCAAAATAACTTTGTTAAAGAAAACTCATAAGACATGCCTACAATTGGAACACATATAGATCAAAGAGAATACTATCAAAACAGCGGCACAGAGCCAAGGTCTGACAATTGGGGAACATACCAATATATGTTGTTACAGGACATTATCAACAACTTTTTGTTGACGTATGTAGGTGACGACAAGGTTATTAATAAAGTAGATAGAAACGAGGTTATATTCCACGCCAAAAGAGGTTTACAAGAGCTACACTACGACGCTCTACGTGAAATAAGAGGTTTTGAGGTAGAAATTCCTGCAACACTAAAGGTTCACTTGCCACATGACTTTGTAAGCGCTGTGAAAGTGTCTTACGTGGGCGACAAGGGTCTTACTTATGAAATAAAACAAAACTTCAACACAGCCACTCCAAAGAGTTACTTGCAGGATAATACGCCATTCAAAAATATTTTGATGGACAACGACGACAATGCGCTTACTGGTACTCCTGTTATCGAGCAAAATTGGAAAGATGCGAAATCGAGTGAGGTTAGAGAAGCAGATAGCAACTTAGTAGGTAAAAGGTTTGGGATGGACACAGCCTCCGCATCTAGTAATGGAAGTTATGTGTTAGATAAAGATCAAGGATACATCTTGTTTAGCTCGGATTTAGCTGATAAAAACATTATTATAGAATATGTGTCTGACGGTATGTACGGCTTAGCAGACAGCGAGATCAAAGTACACAAGCTAGCTGAAACATTCATGTACGACTACATGGTATCCAATATACTGAAACAAAAGTTTGGTGTGCAGGAGTATATAGTGCGAAGAGCACAAAAGCAAGCTCTTGCTTCTTTGAGAAACGCGAAAATCAGATTAAGCTCTATCACCATTGGGGATCTCACTAAGATTCTTAGAGGTAGAGATAAGTGGATAAAGTAGTATGAAAATTAAAAATCTATTTTCCACCGGGAAAATGAACAAAGACGTCGATGAACGTCTTATTCCTAGTGGCGAGTTTATTGACGGCTATAATATCAGAGTCTTAAATACTACAGGTTCTGATGCTGGTGCTATAGAAAATGAAAAGGGAAACCTTAAGGTCACGTCTTTAGGACTAGGAAATAACCCTGAATGTATAGGATCGGTATCTGACGAAGGGGACGAAAGAATCTATTGGTTTGTTGTAAATGACCTTGGATATTCCTACGTCTTTGAGCATGATGTAAAAAAAGCTATAACCTCAACTGTTCTTGCTGACGAAAGAGACACAGATGAGCAGATACTAAAGTTTAACAAAGATTATAAGATTACAGGTGTTAATGTAGTTTATAATGCTGCGAAGAAGTCAAAACTGCTTCTTTTTACTGATGGACTTAATCAGCCTAGAATGGTTGATGTCGAAAGAGCAAAAGCATTTGGTAAAAACAATTTTTACGAGGACGATATATCTCTTTACAAAAAGCCTCCGAGAAAATCACCTGTTGTTGTGCCCTTTAATACAGCAAATTCAACAGAGAATGCTGTGCGTGAAAACTTCTTTTCTTTTGGTTATAGATACAGATACTTAGACGGTGGCTACTCTGCACCATCTTCTTTTACATACTTTAAGTTTTTTCCTGGGGAATCAGACGTAGATTTTGCCTCTATGGTTAACCAAGGCATGCAGAATATTTTTAATGGCTACAAAATTACATACGATTCAGGAGACAAAAGAGTTACAGATGTTCAATTGCTTTTTAAGTTTCCAACAGAACCAAACCTTTATGTGATTGAAAACATTAATAAAACAGAAAAGTCTATTTTAGACGACAGGGAGTACACATACGAGTTTACAAATAAAAAAATATACAAAACCCTACCTGCCGACGAAGTAAATAGAATATATGACGATATCCCTTTGACCGCACTGTCACAAGAGTTTATTGGTGATAGATTGATATTCGGTAATACAACATCACAATATGATTTGACAAATGATGAGGAAAGTAAAGAGAAGATCAATATAAACTTTTCGGCTGAAGTTGTTACGACAGAGTTAACAGGTCGGCCTTTTGTAAGTGAGATAAGTGAAGATCTTATAACTTGTGAGTTTGACGGATCCGGATTAGAATTAAAACAAGGAAGGTCGATTACTTTTGGTATAAATCTTTTTTCTGAAACAGAAGGAGTAGAGCCAGAAACATATGGTGGTGGAACAGTTGAGATAGTAGTTGGTGTTGTTTTTTCTGAGAACTATCAAAATATTAAAAATTTTACTGAATCTGCTGATTTCACAGAACTTCTGAATGCATTAAATGGGTATTTCGAGAATAATGTAGAAACTGTTTTTAAGCCAGGTCTGCCAAAAATAAGAGAGGAGTATGGTGAGTTCTCATTAGAATCATCAGCGACAACAACAAATACATTTACTTTGAGGGCGCCTGTGCTTACTGCTGTTTATGATGGCAACCCAGATCCTGAGGTCGTAACAGAGGAAACAGAGGATGAGCAGTTCAAATTTACTTTAGCAGCCGCAACCCTGAAAGAAAGTTCCTCGTCTTTGTCTCTTAAGTCAAACAGAAGCTACGAGGTTGGAATGTGTTATTTGGATAGTTATGGGCGTTACTCAAGTGTTTTGCTGCCTAGCAAAAACTTTGGAGAAAAGGGAACTGAAGTTTTTTGCCCTCCCTCTGGTTCAACAAAGCTAAATAGTTTGCAATTAACTGTCAGACATCAACCGCCTTATTGGGCTGACCGCTACAAGTTTTTTGTAAAACAAAACAAGGGCGCTCACTTTAATATATATGGAACACTATTCTACGAAGATGGTGTTTACAGGTGGGTTCTTTTGGAAGGAGCAAATATAGGCAAGGTTGAGAAAGGGATGACTCTTTTTGTAAAAAGAGATGGTGATGGTATAATGGACAGAGAAGTGAAGTGTAAGGTGCTTGATGTCGCTACCAAAGGTGCACAAGATTTTATTCCGCCTAACTTAGATGGAGATCAAGAAGGTTGGATAGCTGGAAATGTAGATGCTACAGAAGGGAATATTATTGAAAGGTCTGGGCTGTACATGAAAATAAGACCGCTTGGTTTTGTTATGGATTTTGTAGAAGACAACTATATAAATTATTACAACAGGGATCACAAGCCAATTTGGCCATCCAAAGGAGGTGGGGAAAGACAAATGACTATTAACCTTCCTGGTAATGAAAACAAGAAAACAGAATACGGTATATTACAAAAGCAAATACCTGGAGATTTGGGTAGTTGGGCTGAAGATGGTTATTACGACATTGACCTGCTGCCTGACACAAGTATTGCGTTTGAAATTGACTACCACGAAGGTAATTTACTTAGTGGCGGAAAAGCATTCAAATTTGTTAAAAAATATACTGTCCAGAAATCATACCAAAACAACACCGAAACAAGCAGAAATGCTCTGGAGCAGTGGTTCGAGGCTGAAACAAATTTTGCTCGTACCGTGGTTGATGATTTTGGATCTGGTAATGTAAATGCCGTTCAATACATTGTGCCCAGGAATGAAGGTGAAAAGGAAAAACATTTTACACTTACATTCTATCAGAAAACATCTACAGATGACAGGTGGTATTTACACGTAAAGCCAAATGAAAGAAAGTCTGCTGGTCAGACAGGGGATTTGTCTATGAAGATTAATATAATATTGTCAAACGACTTGGTGATATTTGAGACTGACCCTGACGAAATCGATAACGACATCTTTTACGAAACAGAAGAAACATTTGAAATAAGCAATGGGCTTCATTTAGGTAATGTTTTAAATCAATCATACCCATACACTCCTGCCATATGCAAGCTAGGTTTTGGTAACTGTTTTAGTTTTGGTGATGGTATAGAAGGGGTTAGAATTTTGGACGACAGATTTAAAAAAGCTCTTGACATACAAACCAGACCTAATATTGCGCTAATTGAAGGCTACGAATCTAGACAAGACACAAATAAACTTATATTTAGTGGGTCTTTTAACGAGAACACCGGTTACAATTCTCTCAATGAATTTAATGCAAGTAGAGGTATAACTAAGTTTTTAGACCTTAAATACGGCTCTATACAAAAATTATTTGCAAGAGACACAGACTTAATCGTCTTCCAGGAAGATAGAGTGTCTAAAGTGCTGTATGGAAAAAACTTGCTATCAAGCCCTGATGGATCTGGAAGCTTAACGCAAATAGAACAGGTTCTCGGGCAAGATGTTGCATTTGCAGGAGAGTACGGTATATCTAGACACCCAGAAAGCTTTAGTAATTTCGAAGGCAGAATGTATTTTACAGACGCAAATAGAGGTACAGTGCTTAGGCTTGGTGGAGACGGTTTAGAGCCTATTTCTTACAAAGGAATGAAATCGTTCTTTAAAGAAAACTTGTTTGCCAATAAAAACAGCTTTAACATTGGTGGATTTGATCCAAAATACCACCAGTATGTGCTTACTATCGGAGCAGACGAAAGACCTGCAGATCCATTAGTAGTTGATTGTGCTGCAGAAATAAGGAGAAAGATATCATCAGCATTCGAATATGATGTTAATTTAGGTGCGTATCCCGGTAAAGCATTAATCGATTACGAAACAGATGGCGAGATATCAATAACCGCTGTGCATAATAATATAACAACTACAGAAACAGGATTAACTGGTTCTGGTACAGTTGAGGTTTCGGTTAGCGCATCTAGCTTATTAGCTTCACAAGTAATGGATGTAACAGTAACACCTACCACTTCTGCTACCGTAACTTTAACTCACACGTGTCCACAGCCAGAAACACTTGAAATAATTCTTCTTGTTAGAAACGACCCAGCAGAAGCTGGTACTTCTATCATAAATAGATTTCAACATCTTGGAGCATCTGGTGGAGCTTGGGATTCAGATTTAGATGTGTTTGAGTACAGCGGAATAACTAGATACGAAAGAATAACCGGGCCATTGGGTAGTGATTTGATACCTGAACAAGGCGATAAAGTCGTAATGTCATCACTAAAGGTTATAGGTGAGCACACAGCTTCATTTACCTCATGCAATAAGATGGGGTTCCGGATTACAGATGAAAACTTGACGGCCGAAGAGATTATCGCTAACGCACATTTGTTTAACTATAAACCAATGGAAACTAATTCTACTGATGAGTTTATAGAAACGACGATGGAATTAGATTTCTATAGAAATAATCCTAACCATAAACTATATTTGTTTTGGGATTATGTGGACGACATACCAGCTCTGACAGATGATCAGGTTCTTGGTATACAAAACGGCAGTTCACAAGTCATAAATGTTTTAGCAAATGATTCGTTGCCTAGTAACTACATAGTAGAGATTGATACACCTCCTGTAAACGGCACAGCAACAGTGAACTCAAGCTCTGATCCTATAACAATAACATACTCACACACAGCAGGTACGTCTTTATCAGATAGTTTTAAATACAGAGTTTCAGCAAAAAAAGCTGACGGTCAAGCTTCTGAGGTTTGTACTGATGTTGCTGAGGTTACAACACAAGCCCTTAACATTAATGAAAACACATTTATATACATATATTTTGATTCATCAGGCTCTATGACAGAAACTGAACCTGTATTAAATTCTATGGTTGAAAATTCACTGAAAGAAACCTTGCAGAGGTTGTACGCAAGTGACCCTGAATCGACTAATCCAGCACTGAACGGTAGTAACTTATATGATAGCAGGGTAAAGATAGTTTATTCAGATGATGATGATAAGGAGTGGGGTCTTGGTAACAACGCTACTATTTACCCCACTTACAATGACGCACATGAAAGAACATTCTTGGCTTTATCTGATGTAGATGTAAACTTATTGATGGTGCAGGGTGAATTTGCTCCAAACCCAACTGGAGGATGGACGCCTACAACTCCTCCAAGTGAAGCGGAACAAGTTATAATAATTGTTTTTCAAGACGAAGCTGGAACTTATTACCATTCCGGTAATACACAATCTTGGTCAATAAACACTCCAAGAACAGCACGCTTTAACGATGATATACAACACCTTAAAGGCACTGTTGGTTATTTAAATAGTCTTAACCCTAACTTTTACAGAGGTGGAATTATACAGGTTAAAAACATTTCAGGTGGCGCAGAGTCAAACGAAGGAAGATACTTCCATGATTTATTGACCGCAGTACAAAATGGAACAGGGGTATACGGGGGTGATGACACAACTTATAACTTAAGCGACATGATGGTTGGAACAAATCAACCGTATTTTGCAATTAGATATGATGTGGAGGATGAAGATGGTCAGGGTGATGGTGAGGCGCCACTTAAACCTGGTTCAGGCGCTGATAGATTTGATAAGTGGGAGTATTACTACTTATATCATCTGACGGGTATATTAAACGATTTAGGATTCACGCCACCAGGTGAGACATGGCCTAAAATTAAAGACGATAACTAATGGCATTAGAAGCAAACAAAAAGACGCTTACATGGGATGAAGTCTACAATGCTTGGACTTCTTTTCATGCCTATACGCCAGAGTGGATGGAAAGACTTGGTAACAAGATGTATTCATTCAAGAACGGAGAGATGTATGAGCATGATGCCAATGAGGAAAGAGGAAACTTTTATGGCACTTCTTATGGTTGTAGTGTGACTTTTTCTTCGAACCAAGAGCCATCGACTGTCAAAATGTTCAAAAATCTGTCACTAGAGACTAACTCTAGTAGCTGGTATGCTGAAATAGACAGTGAGTTAGAGACTGGGCTAATTGGAGACAGCTCTTCGTACAAATTTGAGGATAAAGAAGGTATAAAATACGCTTATATACGCAGAAATGAGACAGATAAGCTTGATTTTAACAAACTATCTATACTAGGTATAGGTAATCTTCAAAGTTCTCCTGGCTCAAACCAATATACCTTTAGTGGATATATACCAAACCAGGTTTCGAAGAATGGTACCGATAATCTAGGTGGAGATGAGTTGTATTTTAACGATGGAAGTTCAAAACCTATCGGTGTCATACAAGAGATTACAGACAAAACTATTACTACAGTGGCGTCAGCTAATGTACCTGCAACAAACGATTTTTGTTTTGTTGTTAAAAATGCGTCTGCTGAGTCATATGGGGTGCGTGGATATCACGCTAAGATTACGTTGACAAACATGTCGACTTCATTTGTGGAGCTTTTTAGTGCCAATACAGAGGTATTCAAGAGCAACATGTAAAATTTGTATATTTGTATAATTATTTTTATATTCAATAAATGCCGTTATTAACAACATTGGGGATGATTGTAGGTGGCGCAGGCGCCGTAAAACAATTCATAGATGGATCAAAGGCTGCATCATCTGGTAGAGACAGGTTAAGAAACCTTCAAGAGCCCGAATTAACCAATTTAGCAAAGAACCTGAAGCCATCTTTCGAGCAAGAAAGACTTGCTATGGCAGGAATATCTCAACAAGAGCAAACATTAGCAGATGTTGCGTCTGGAATGGATGCCGCAAGCGCTATAGGGCTTTTGCAGTCAGGATTTAACCAGGCTTCTCAGTCAAGAATGAATGTATTCGGTCAATCTCTAGAAAAACAGTTTCAAACTGATTTGTTGGCTATGCAAGAGGATCAAACAATTAGAGGCATTATGGAGGATAGATACAAAACCGAAAAAGCAAGTGCTGAAGCAGAGGTTATGTCTGGACTACAAATGCAGACAGGAGCAATCACAGATATAGCTACTGGTTTGATTTCTGCAGGATCAGCACAAGAAGCTGCATCAGCTGCTACAGGTGCTACAGAAGGTGGCGGCAACGGGATGTCTTTGCAAGAAATGAGAGCAGCAAAAAGAAAAGACAGAACGGCAAGAAGACAGGGAACAGGAAAATACTCTGCTAAAGGCGAAAAGACATTTATGGGGAAAATATTGAGTAGTCTTGGCGGATTGTTCGTTTCACCTCTTTCATACGGAAAATAATGGCAAAAGGAACAGGAATAACATCCCCGGTGCTAGGTAATTATGCCAAGCTAGCTGAGTTTTACCTAAAAGGTAAGATGCAAGTTATTGGTATACAGCAGGAAATAGAAAAAGTTCGGGGTGAGCAATTAGGTGAATTATCAGAAGCCATTAAACAACGATCAGCAACAGGTATAACAGAGCTCGACAACTTGTATACATCAGCAGGCGAACAGATAACACAAAGGTTGATGAGTGATCACAACGCAAACCGTGCTGGCGAAATGAGTCTAGGTCAAGTAGCTGCAAATAGAACCTCCTATCTAAGTCAACTGAATATATATACTCAAACAGCAAATACTGTAAAAGAAAGGATGGATGAGATAAACAAAGGGGTTCAAGATGGAAAGATAAGCGAATACTCCCTTATTGAGTTTAGAAGAAACTATTTTGATGATCCAAATTTTAGCGGTTTAGAAGTTGATGGATATCAGTTGACACCAAGCGCTCTTTCTTTAGACTTTATCGGAAATACACTGCATCAAAATAAAACTTACTCTTATATAGATGCGGACGGCAAGGAGCAAGTGGGTACATTCAGCACGCCTGTAACAAAAAACGGAACACCTAACCCTATTTTATATGATGTTCTAGATGTAAACAACTATGTTAAAGACTTTACTGGTACCATTGGAGATAGAGTTGCGAGTGTTTTGCCATCAGGGACTGTAAATCCTAACACAGATGAGTTGATAAGGAACTCAATCACTGGTTATAGTCAACGAATAGCGGGCTCCGAAAGATTGCCCGATGTTGCAAATATGATAGAAAACGAGTTAAATAGTTTTGTTTCAGATCCAAAAAGAGTAAAATCACTCTTGTTTGAGGTGTTTAACGCAGGAGCTTTGGGTGATCAACATAAAAGAAAAGAATACAATCAGGAGGAGATAGATAGTTTGTTTGGAGTTTACGAAGATATAAACGGCGTGAACAGACCAAGATTTTATGACGAAAAAGGCATGCCTTTAAATTTTACAGTAGACCCCACTGTTATTCAGGTAGATGTTTTTGGGAGATCAACGCTTACGGAAGAACAAAATGAATTGGCGAAAGCATATTTGAGAGATAGAATATTAAAGTCTTTTGATGTTGACTCTAAGGATTTAGCAAACAGAGATAAAAAACCTGACGATGATAAGCCTCGAACCTTCTTTTCTTCAATATCAGCTCAACGTCGCACCGGAAGGGGTGGTGTAACTCGATCCTTAAATATAGATGATTTAGAGTACTTTACTGCACTTAGTCACTACACTAAGATAGACGATGTTAATCAATTAATAGATGCCAGGAAAGATTACCAGATGAATGGCAGTGTTAACATGACTGGTATTAATGTTACTGGTGTATTAGGAGAACTTACTGATAGGTCAAAAGGCTATAGTAACCATATGTCTGGGATTTCTTTGGGAGAAGAGGCTAATAAAAACATATTTAAAGACGTCTCTTTGACATCAGAGTCTGGCTTTAAGCTTGAAAATGCACGGACTATGATCGCTGTTGATAAGCCGGGATCTGTTCCTTATATAATTGTTGTGGGTGACAGTGTAATAGCCAAGTCAGTTGACGATTACACAAGTAGAACAGGAACTACAAGTGGCGCTATTAGTGAACTAGGTATGATATCAAATGAACAGGTTGTGGTAGAAAACGCAGCTGTTTTGACAGAAGGTCAAGCCGCAAGCGTTTTT
>Ga0315331_10004471_pt1 | contig 10539 bp, 7 predicted proteins | sample M160m34915metaG_FD_203456 | JGI IMG/M metagenome (GOLD analysis project Ga0315331, IMG submission 203456) | Ammonia-oxidizing marine archaeal communities from Monterey Bay, California, United States - M1 60m 34915 | ecosystem: Environmental > Aquatic > Marine > Intertidal zone | place: USA... | reverse complement strand
CCGGAGGTCAGCGCGCCCCCTCCAGAGAGCAGAACTTTCGTGATGCGTGCGTCGGATGAGGTCGCCGCGAAGAAGTCGAGCGAGCGCGAGATCTCCCCAATGACCGTGTCGGACACACTCCGCATGGCCTGCTCGACCTCTTCCGGGATCACATCCCGGACCTGGCCGCCCTCGGCCGGCGTACCGCCCATCTTGATGTGCTCTGCCTCGTCATAGGACACCGACAATGCCTTCTGAATCTCCTCGGTGTACTGAGCCCCCCCGGTCATGATGTCTCGATTGAATGCAGGCACGCCCTTCAACAGAACGTTGATGTTGACCACTTGCGAGCCAATGTTGACCAGGGCGGTGACCGCCGAAGGATCTTGCTCATAGTTCACTTCATAGGCGTTCTGGACTGCGAAACCGGCAACGTCGATCGCAACTGGATTCAGGCCTGCCTCGGAGATCACTTGCACGTAGTCGTCGATGAGGTCCTTCTTTGCGGCGACGAGAAGAACGTCCATCTGGCCTTCGTCAGCGTTCGATTCGAGGATCTGGAAGTCGAGATTGACCTCATTGACATCGAACGGAATATATTGCTCGGCTTCCCACTGGATCTGATCCTCCAGTTCCTCACGAGACATCGCAGGGAGATTGACGCGCTTGGCAATCACGCTGTGACCCGAGACCGCAGCGGCGACGTCCTTCGTGGCGATCTTGCCGTCGTCGACCGCCTCGCGGATCGCGTCGACGATCGCGCTCGAATTCAGGAAGGCTCCCTGTACGATCGCCTCGGGAGGCAGAGACGCACGACCAAGACCACGGAGCTCAAACCCCTTGTCCTTGCTGTTCCTCGCAATCTCGACGGCCTTCACGGAGCTCGATCCAATATCCAGGCCCATGACGGAGGCCTTTCCAAAATTCGGTAGAGAGAAATGCATTCCCAAAGCTTCCCCGCCTCCCTTATTGCCCGTAGGTCGGGAATTCGGCGTCGCGCACGATCCCGACGGTTTCCGAGAATGCGAGCGCGCCGAAGACGCGATCCTTGTCGGAAACCTTGAGACCCAGCGCCAGCAGGATTTTGCGTTTTGTATCGAGGCGGCAGGGACGCCCTGCCTCGACACGGTCGATTGTGAGCGTCGAAAGTCCTGCCTTTCGAGCGAGCTCTGTTTTGCTCATCATGAGGCTCTCTCGGAACCTCTGAACTTGATTACTGGCCACCCATGCTCCTCCGGGACTCCCGCCACTCTGGTCGAGTCCGACTCCTGGCCTATCGGACTGTGGTTTCGGGGACTTGAGGGACCTGGACGCGGCCGCATTGTGTCGCGGATCACACTGATACCGGGGCAAGCCAGGCGCAGTCGACCTCCTGCGGCGTAGGCATTTACCAGCGCGCAATTCGTTTCAGACCTCTGGACCGTCCACCGAAGAGGAGAGCATGTTCGACAGCATCCTTGTCATCGACGACGACCGCGCTCTCCGAGAAAGCCTCGAACTCCTACTCTCGGCAGAGGGCTATCGCATCGTCTGCGCGGAGTCGGGCGAAGCGGCACTCGCCCTCCTGCAGGAGCATCCAATCGACGCCATCCTGTGTGATCTGAGAATGCCCGGACTCGACGGATTCGACCTGATCCCCCAGATATCCCGACAACTTCCAGGGGTTCCGATTATCCTGATGTCGGCACACGGGACCGAGGAACTCGCCGTCGAAGCCATCCAGCGCGGAGCCTACGACTACCTGGCCAAGCCGTTCCTACCGGCTGATATCCGTCTGACCCTGAGAAAAACCCATGAGCGGGAGCTTCTCAGACGCAAGCATGAACTCCTCCAGCGCGAAATGTCGCGGTCGGTCGGAGATCGCCCGATCGTGGCCGCCTCCGACGGCATGATCGAGCTACTCGAAATGCTGGACCGAACAGCCGGCTACAAGTCCACTGTGCTCATCACCGGTGAGAGTGGGACCGGGAAAGAGGTCATCGCCCGCGCCTTGCACGCCCAGTCCCCTCGCAGGGACTGCCCCTTCGTCGCAGTCAACTGTGGCGCGATTCCCGAGAACCTTCTCGAGAGTGAGCTCTTCGGACACGCGAAAGGTGCGTTCACCGGCGCAAACCGCGCTCATCGAGGCCTCTTCGCCGAGGCCAGCGAAGGCACTCTCTTTCTAGATGAAGTCGCGGAGATGGCTCCTGCGCTCCAAGTGAAGCTTCTCAGAGCGATTCAGGAGGAGGAAATCAGACCCCTCGGACAGAACAAATCCCAGAAAATCGATGTTCGAGTGATTGCCGCAACCGCACGGCCTCTCGAAGCAGAAATCGAGGCCGGTCGGTTTCGCGAGGATCTTTTCTACCGCCTGAACGTCGTTCGACTCGAAGTCCCTCCCCTTCGCGAAAGGCGCGCAGACATCCCTCTTCTCGTCGACCATTTCCTGAAGCGGTTCCGTGTACAACTCGGAAAGAACGTTCGGCGCGTGAGCGACGATACGCTCGACCTTTTGGTCCGCCATCGTTGGCCGGGAAACGTGAGAGAGCTGGAAAACATGATCGAGCGTGCCGTCATCCTGAGCGACGGAGACACCATCGAGACGGCCGCCCTACCCCAGGTCGTACGGGCGTCGAGCGCCTCCGACCCCGGAACACAAAGGTCGGACTCGGAGCCTTCGGAAAAACTCTCCTTGAAAAGCGCTCGACAGTCCTTCGAAGCGGATTTCATCCGGAAAGCTCTCGCACGTACCGGCGGGAACCGAACGCATGCGGCCAAGCTCCTCGAGATCAGCCACCGAGCGTTGCTCTACAAGCTCAAAGACTACGGGATTCGAGACTGACGCCCCGCCACGCGCACGCTCAGCGGGCCCGAATCGCCTCCCGCCTGCCTCGGCAGTACGAGACGAAAACTCGCCCCACCCAGCTCCCCCGGCGCGGGGTCCAACTCCACTCTTCCCCGCATCTCTTCCGCGAGCCGCCGTGCGTTCGCCAGGCCGAGCCCTGTCCCCTCGCCGGGAGGTTGGGTCGTGAAGAAGGGATCGAAGATTCGCTCACACTCATTCCTCGCAACGCCCGGCCCCGAATCGCAGACTCGACAAGCGATCGCATCGAACCGAGCGACCTCCTCCAAACCCGAATCGCCGCTCCGATCAGCCAAGACGCATCCCTCGATCTTTACGCGAATTCGCTGCCGAGGCTCGCCCAGGACGGCGCCTGCGGCGTTGATCACGAGATTCAGCAAGACCTGGGACACGAGGCTCTCGTCACCAATCGCCGTCCCGAGATCAGGGTCCCCGACGAGCTCGAATTCGATTTCTGCATAGCGTTTCTGTGCCGCCACCAGCTCGATCGCCTGACGGGCGATGGGCTCCAGCTCAATCGGCCCGTGCGTCACCTGAGGCGTTCGCGAGAAATCCAAGAGCTGTCGCAAAATGATACGCACACGCTCGCCCTGCTCCGATGCGCGCCCAAGGCATCTCTGCCCCTTCTCTCCGAGACCATCGTCCTGACGCGCGACGTCCAGAAATGCCAGTAGTGCCGCCATCGGGTTGCCCACTTCATGGGCTACCCCGGCTGCAAGGCTACCCACCATCGCCAAACGCTCGGCGCGATCCAGCCCCTCCCGCGCCTGAAGCAGCCGCCCATTGGTTTGCCGCAATTCGACGACCGCCTTTTCCAAAGCATTCGTCCTCGACGCCAGTGTCACTTGCATCTCGTTGAACGCTTCAGCCAAGGCCTCGATCTCTGCGGCCCCTTCGACTGGGACCTTCGAGTGAAAGTCTCCCTCCCCGATTTCTCGTACGCCTTTGGCCAACCGCCGAACGGGCCCCACCACTCGCCGGCGCAAGAGAGTGACCCCAAAGAGGCAGAAGATCAGGACATCCGTCACCAGCAAACCCGCAAGCACCGCCCCCGAAAAGGCCGCATCGATTCGCCCGACAAACACCCCTCGTCCGGTCGCACGGGGGACCGCCAAACGAATGGGCTCCCAGGGCGCCCCGGACTGCACTAGCGTCTCGCCGCCGCCGATCGCCTCTTCTGCCAAGTTCAGCGTCTCGCGATCGAGCTTCTCGGTCGAGGCGTTCAGCCCTACGGTCCGTCCTTCTGCGTCGAGAGCCCACCACAGCCCGATCTCCGGTGGATTCCGCTCGAATCCAGCACTCGCTGATGCCGCCGCCGAGCCGCGCGCAATCAGCCCGTGAAGTCGCTCCAGACCGGAATGGTTGAGTTCCAGGAAAACCGCGGCCAGTAGGCCCGTTCCCGTAACCATCACGAGCGCAAGCGAGAGCAAAACTTCCGCTTGTACTCCGCGATGAACGCGCATCCTCAGATTTCCCGGGTGGGATCCTCGATCCCCAGCTTCTCCAGCCGATATCGAAAGGATCGAAAGGAAACCCCCAACAGCCGGGCAGCATGCTTCTTCACACCCTTGGTGCGTGACAAAGCCTCCAGCAAAAGCGACCGCTCGTAAGCGGCCAACAATTGATCCAGTGCCACACCCTCATCAGCAATCCGACGAGCGTTCGCGCCGGAAAAGCCAGCTCGAGTCACCGTAGGAGGCAACAGGTCCGGTCCGATGATGGGCTCTCTGGAGAGCGCAACCGCACGTTCGACCAAATTCTCGAGTTCGCGAACATTGCCTGGGAAAGCGTATCCAGACAGCAGGTCAAACGCCTCAGCGTCAATCCCTTCGACGTCCTTCCCGAATTCCTCCGCGAACCGGCGAATGAAGTGCTGGGCGAGAAACGGAATGTCTTCCACTCGGTCTCTCAGAGGAGGAAGCGTGAGTTGTATCACGTTGAGCCGATAGTAGACATCCTCGCGGAAGCGACCCGCGGCCACCTCGTCTTCGAGTTTTCGATTGGTCGCGGAAACAATTCGGACATCGACCTTACGGTCGACGGTGTCGCCTACCCGTCGGATGCTCTTTTCCTGAAGCGCCCGAAGTAATTTGACCTGAAGCTGCGGGGAAAGCTCGCCGACTTCGTCGAGGAAGAGCGTACCTCCCGTCGCCGCCTCAAAGAGACCTTCCTTGTTCTGCACCGCTCCCGTGAACGCACCCTTCACGTGACCGAATAATTCACTCTCGAGCAGGTTTTCGGGGATGGCGCCGCAATTGATCGCGACGAATGCCTGATCCCCCCTGCAGCTCTGCTCGTGGATCGCCCGCGCAACCAATTCCTTGCCCGTCCCACTCTCGCCAGAGACCAGCACATTGGTCTTCGTCTCCGCCACCTGCGCAATCAACTCGAAGACCTCCTGCATCGCGGGGCTATGCCCGATGATGTTTCGGTCACGTAACTGGCTTCGCAGTTCCTGTTTGAGCCGGCGATTTTCGTTCGAGAGGATCTTCTTTTCGAGCGCCTTTTCGATCACGATTCGAAGCTCGTCCACTTTGAACGGCTTGGTCAGATAGTCGTAGGCACCTTCCTTCATCGCAGCGATCGCGCTGTCCGTCGTCCCGAATGCCGTGACGACGATCATCAGCGTCTCGGGCGAGACCTCCCGGGCCGCCAGAATCAGATCGAGGCCTGACCGGTCCGGCATTTGCATATCCGTGATCACGAGATCCACGTCGTCGGCATCGAGCTGGGCCAGTGCGGCGTCGACACATTCCGCCGTAAGCACGTCGTAGCCCTCGCGACGGAGGAAAATTTCAAGGAATTCCCTCATGCTCTGCTCGTCGTCCACGACCAGAATTCGCGCCTTAGGCTGTATCACTTATGAGGCCTCCAGGCCGGGGAGCAGGATTCGGACGGTGGTCCCCCTCCCCTCCTCACTCGAGAGCTGAATCGCGCCAGCATGTTGTTCAACCAGCCGCTGCACCGTGGCCAATCCCAAACCCGTCCCGTCTCGCTTCGTCGTAAAGAAGGGTTCGAAGATCTTCTCGAGAACAGCCTGCGGCATTCCTGCCCCGGTATCCTCGATCTCGACCACCGCCATCATGGCGCCCTCAGAGGCTGAGCCATCGGCCCCAGTCTCCTCGTAACGGCTCGCTTCGACTTGCCCTTTAGATGCACCCACCCGCTCGGTCCTCACGCGAGCCGAGAGGACCCCGCCACCGCCTTGTTCCCGCAGGGCTTCGACAGCGTTATTCCACAGATTCCAGACCACCGCCCGCAACTGAGAGGGATCCGCCAGCACCTCGACGGTTGGATCAAGGTCGAGATCGACCCTGACCCCACCCACCTCTTCGGGGGCAGCGCTCATCTCCGCCACTTCGACGATCAAAGCCGATAAATCCACCCATTCGGGCTTTGCTGGGGCCGGCCTCGAATAGCGGAGAAAGTCGCTGATCAATGCGTTGAGACGGTCCACCTCACGCAGCACGATCCCCATCAGCCGGCCCTGCTCAGCATCCTGAGCCGTGGCGCTGGCGCGGCCCGAGCCGCTCTGCAGCACCTGAACGCTGCCCGAGATCGAGGCCAATGGATTTCGAATCTCGTGCGCCATCCGGGCAGCCATCTCTCCCACCGCAGCCAGACGCTCGGACTGACGTAGTTCGTATTCCATCGAGACGACGCGCGTGATGTCTTGAAAGATCAGAACACGCCCAAGCGGAGTCCCTTCTTCGCTTCGAAGCGTCGAGACGGCGAGGCCGAGGAAGAGTTCGTCCCCGTGATCATTTCGAAAGGACAGTCTGTCCCTTCCTTGCCTGTCTATTGAGGCCCCCTCTCGGCCCCCTTGCGGAACGCCCTCCTCCGCGCCGGGGATGATTTCGGCCAACGCCCGGCCCTTCGCGCGAAGAGCATCCACTCCAGTAATCCGTTCCGCCTCAGGGTTGAAGGATGTGATTCGCCCCCGCGTGTCCGTCGTGATGATCCCACTACCGATGCTCTCGACCGTGCGTAGGTGGAGATCTCGAAGCCGGCGAAAATCATTGGTCCGCTGATCGAGTGCAGCGCCGGTTGCCCGCAATTCGGTCGAAAGAGTGCTCGCTAGCCGGCCAAGAACGAAGAGCGCAACGGCATAGAAACCCCAATACGCGACCCGCAGCAGGGGGGGCTCGGCAGCCACGTGCCCTCCGGCACGGGGCAAGAGACCGAGGTCGCCCCCGAACAGCACAAAGGCATAACCCCCGGCCGCCACACCGCACGAGAACCCGACCCCCCCGCGGCCGAGAAACGCCGCGCCGTATAGAACCACCAGGCCATAGAGGACGCTGAATACCGACCCGCTCCCCCCGGAGAAATACACCAGGGAAGTCACGATCACGAGGTCGATACCGACTTGTACCGTTGCGAAACGCGCCGGATCCGTGGTCCGGTGAACTCGACGTGCTGAGATGATCGTCGCCGTAAAGGCGGCCACGATCGTCCAGTAGACGCCATCAACGTCCGGACCACCCGCTTCATTAGAGATGTGATCCAGAACCGCTGCAAGCCCTAGACCCAGTGTGGCCAGGACGAGACGAGCAACCAGAAGCCAGGAAAGGGCAGAACGAGCCTTCGCATCCACGCGCGAGGAATTCAGACTCGTCACCCTGCTCTCTTTCATTGCAACGGTCGACTCGGACTTCAGATCAGGTAATCGTGTCTGCAATCGTGAAGATCGGCAGATACATTGCGATCAAGATCGTCCCGATAGAGCCACCCATAAATACCATCATGAGAGGTTCCAACATGGCCGTCAGTCCAGCGACCGCGGTATCCACCTCGTCGTCATAGAAATCCGCGATCTTGGTCAGCATCTCCTCCATCGAACCCGTCTCTTCGCCGACCGCGACCATCTGGACCATCATCCCAGGAAAGATCTTCGAGCCCTGAAGCGGTTCGGCGATCGTCCTCCCTTCCGAGATGGACTGCCGGGTGTGCTGGAGTTCCTCCTCGATGACCATGTTGCCGGCCGTCTTCGCAACGATGTCCAGTCCGTCCAAGATCGGAACGCCCGACGAAATCATGGTGCCAAGTGTGCGAGTGAACCTCGCAACCGCGACCTTCTTGATGATGTTCCCGAAGACAGGAAGAGAGATCTTCAACGCATCCGACTGATAGCGGAATGCGAGGCTTCTCTGACGCGCCTGAGTATAAACGGCAACTACCCCTGCGACCCCAGCGAGTAGGTACACGATATATGCCTGCAACCAATTCGAGAGATCGATCACCATTTGCGTCGGCCCCGGCAGAGTCCCGCCGAAATCCGAAAACATCTCCTCGAATACCGGAATCACCTTTACCAACAAGAGCACGATACACGCCATCGCGATTACCGAGACCGTCGCCGGGTAGACCATCGCCCCCTTCAGTTGCTTGCGGAGCTTCTCCTGCTTCTCGAGCTGGACCGCGAGACGATTCAAAATCGTATCTAGAATGCCGCCTACTTCGCCCGCAGCGACTAGATTGACGAAGAGGTCGTCGAAGACCTTCGGATGCTTCCCGAGAGACTCTGCGAATGTCAGACCCGATTCGACATCGGCCCGCACCTCTCGCAGTGTCTTCTTGAAGGTGATGTTGTCTTGCTGGTCGCACAGGATCTGCAGGCACTGCACGAGCGGAAGTCCAGCATCGATCATCACCGCAAATTGCCGAGTAAAAACCACCAGGTCCTTGATGGTCACACTCGGCGCGAGGATCGGAATGGTTTCAGCCAGATCCTTAGGCTTTACCTTTACTTTGCCCGGCACGAGACCCATGTTCTTCAGATAGAGGGAGACTGCCTCGGCCGTTGCCGCCTCGACTTCTCCCGCCTTCTTATCGCCTGCTCGCGTCTTCGCGTTCCAAAGATAGATCGGCATAGCTCAGTCTCCTACCGGCAGCACCCAAAGCCCAAGGGCACCACAGCCGGGGATCATCCTAATCACGAGGGATCGTTTTTCGGCCCATGGTGGGCCCTGCCGCACCGGGTCCTTTTGTGACGAGAGCCTGAAGCTCTTCAATGTCGGGACTGCGGCCCCGTGCGATTTCGGGATCGACGATTCGACGTGTGACCAGCGAGGCCAGGCATTGATTCATCGTTTGCATTCCCGACCTACCCTGCCCCACTTGCATCGAAGAGTAGATCTGGTGAATTTTATCGTCTCTCATCAGAGCACGGATCGCCGAGTTCGGGATCATGACTTCGAGCGCAAGCGCCCGCCCCGGACCGTTCGCGCGTGGAAGCAGCGTCTGACACATGACCGCCTCCAGAACGAATGAGAGCTGCTGCCTGATCTGCGACTGTTGATACGGAGGGAAGACATCCACGATCCGATTGATCGTCTGAACAGCAGAGTTGGTATGCAGCGTCGCGAAGGCGAGATGCCCCGTCTCCGCGACCGTAAGTGCCGCTTCGATCGTCTCGAGATCACGAAGCTCTCCGATCAAGACGACATCGGGGTCCTGTCGGAGGATATATTTGAGAGCATCCTTGAACGTCGCACTGTCGGATCCGATTTCCCGCTGGTTGACGATGCAACCCTTATGGGGATGTAGATATTCGATCGGGTCCTCGATCGTGACGATATGCTCGTTTCGCTCGCGGTTGATGTTATCGATGATCGACGCGAGCGTAGTGGACTTGCCTGATCCGGTAGGCCCCGTCACAAGTATCAAGCCCCGCGGCTTCTTCGTGAGCTCGGCAACGATCGGGGGAACTCCCAGTTCCTCGAAAGTCAGAATCTTGAAAGGGATCGCTCGAAAGGCGCCAGCGACATTGCCACGCTGCACGAACACGTTCCCGCGGAACCTCGACAGTTTCTGTACGGAGAACGAGAGGTCCAGCTCGTTTGTCTCTTCGAATCGATGCTTCTGCGCGTCCGTGAGGACGGAATAGCAGAGCTGCTTGGTCTCCTGTGGCGACAGGGGGGGCATCTTGAGGGGATGTAATTTCCCATCGATCCGCAGCTGAGGCGGTGAACCCGTAGTGACATGAAGGTCCGAAGCGCCCTTCTCGATCATCGCCTTTAAGAGTTGATGCATGTTCGCCAAGACGGAATCCCCTATTTCCCAGATGTCCTTAACGGGTCGCTAGAGCGAGTCCGAAGCGCTGACGCGGAAGACTTCCGAGATCGTCGTCACGCCCTCGAGCATCTTATTGAGCGCACTTCGCCGCAGGGTGAGCATTCCCCCGCGAATGGCCTCTCGCTTGATCTCTGCCCCAGAGGCACCATTCAACACAAATTCTTTGAGAGAATCTGTCATGATCATCACTTCATAGATGGCCACACGCCCTTTGAAGCCGGTTTCGGCGCAACTCCCACAACCGGCCCCCTTCATCGCGCGGTACTCGTTCGCCTCGTCATCCGAGAGCCCAGCCTCCACGAGCTGTTCTCGTTCGACTTCCGGATCATCCGTGATGCACTCGGGACAGATTCGGCGCGCGAGACGCTGAGCAACGATCGAGTTCACGGCGCTCGCGACCAGGAAAGGCTCGATCCCCATATTGAGCAGCCGATTGATCGTCGAGGGCGCATCGTTCGTATGCAGCGTCGAGAGCACCATGTGGCCGGTCAGGGCCGCCTTGACCGAAATCTCCGCGGTCTCGAAGTCTCTAATCTCACCGACCATGATGATGTCTGGATCCTGCCGAAGGAAGGATCGCAGGGCCGCCGCAAAGTTGAGCCCGATGTCCTCATGCATTTGCACCTGATTGATGCCCGCGA
>Ga0315331_10004469_pt1 | contig 10541 bp, 11 predicted proteins | sample M160m34915metaG_FD_203456 | JGI IMG/M metagenome (GOLD analysis project Ga0315331, IMG submission 203456) | Ammonia-oxidizing marine archaeal communities from Monterey Bay, California, United States - M1 60m 34915 | ecosystem: Environmental > Aquatic > Marine > Intertidal zone | place: USA... | reverse complement strand
AAGGAGTCCAAAATGAAAAAAATACTAACAAGTAGCCTTATGGTTCTAATGGTCGGAGGGTTCTTTTCTCAAACGGCCGTAGCTCAAGATGCTGGTGCCGCCTTAAAAACTATTGCGGACATCGTTGCCTCACTCAATCATTTCCCTTCAGATACTGACAAAGCAGCTCTAGCAGAAATCGAAGCTAACGCAAATCTCCCACAAGGGGTCCGAAACATGGCGAATACTGTAGCCAATATTAGCCACGCTGCTAGCGCTGAAGGGAAAGATCAAATGGCTGCCATACAAGCCAATGCGCAAGCTCCTGACTTTGCAAAAGCGCTAGCAGGAATTATTGCAGGTGTTAACCATGTACCTAGCGACGAAGCAAAAGCTACATTGGCGGAATTATTCCCATAGTCTCTAGTACTATTTAAGTCGAAAAGCATAGCAAAAGGTCGGCCCCTTATGGGTACGGCCTTTTTCATGCGGACTGATAAAATGCAGTCTTGTCCGTCACAAATAGTGACCAGTTCACCCTGTAAATCACAAAGCTTATTCCGTAAAATGCGCTCAATCTTCTAGATAAGAACTTTAGAAAATATAATAACTTAGATTGATTTTCTTATGGAGAAAAAGATGCAACTTAGACACACAGCTGTTACGGCAGCCTTAGCATTCGCGATTTCTGGCAGCTGTTTGGCCCAAGATTATGAAGCCCCCCTAACCGAATGGGGAGTGCCAGATTTACAGGGAAATTGGCGCAATAACACAGTAATGCCCTTCCAGCGTCCTCAGGAACTAGGCAATAAGCGCGCCTACTCGGAAGAAGAAGCGTTAGTATTAGAGCAAGCCGCCCAAGAACGAGTCGAGAACGACAACAAGCCTCTTGATCCAAATCGAGAAGCACCCAAGCTAGAAGCCCTACCCCCCGTTGGAAATTACGATCTATTTTGGACTGATCGAGGCATGTTCTTACCAACTATTGATGGCGAATTTCGTACTTCCGCTATCATAGATCCCCCTAATGGACGAATCCCGGAGCGCGTTGCAGGCTTCAGGGAGCGCATTGCCGAAATTCGTGCAAACCGCCCTGACCGCAATGATGGTCCCGAGGGTCGCGGCCTTGGGGAACGCTGTCTAGTTGCCTTCGGCAATAGTTCTGGCCCTGTTATGTCGCCGGTTATGTATAACAGCCATATGCAAATCGTTCAATCTCCCGGTTATATCAGCATCATTGTTGAAATGGTGCACGATATACGCATTATCAAAATTTCTGATGCGCGCAGCACCGTCTCTCAGTCACATCAGAAATGGATGGGTGACTCAATCGGTCGCTGGGAAGGCGACACCCTCATAGTAGAAACTAAAAACTACAATTCGTGGCACAGTTATCAAGGTGCCCCAACAGAAAACCTTACGGTTATTGAAAAATTTCGTAGAACCGGTGAGAACAAAATCGTCTATGGTTTTACCGTTGATGATCCTAGTGTATACACAGTGCAATGGTCGGGAGAATATCCTCTTAGCCGTCTGAATGAGCCGGTTTATGAATATGCATGCCACGAGGGTAACTACGGCATGATTGGCATTCTTGCAGGGGCAAGGCAATTGGAGTCCATGGAAGCCCAAGGTCAAGAGCGACAAATTCAACAATAATATATTTCGCAATAGAAAAAGAGCAGCCATTACTGCTCTTTTCCTTTTTCAACTTAATAAATATAAAACTTCCAACGAAGTGTTTTTTCGAATAGCGAATTAATCAATTCCGTGTCGGACAGCGGTAACTTCCGCCATTATAGAGATCGCAATTTCTGCTGGTGTTTTACTTTCAATCTGAAGTCCTATTGGCGCACGCAAATTATCGATCTCATCTTCACTTAGCCCCAACTCTGGCAAACGTTCTCGTCGAGCTGCCGAGGTACGCTCCGATCCCATAGCACCAATATAAAATGCTTTGGTCTTTAAAGCCTCCATCAAGGCCATGTCATCTACTCTAGGGTCATGAGCCAAGGCGATAATGCCACTATAAGGATTACTGAAGCCCTCTCGTACAACATCATCTGGCAAGCGTGGCGTCGTTTCAACACCTTCTACATCCCAATTATCTAAATATTGAGGGCGAGGGTCGCAAAGCATTACGTCATATTCTAATGCCAAAGCCATTTCTGCCACATATCTCGCCACATCCCCAGCACCAAGCAATAACAAACGATACATGGGGCTAAGACTGTGAATTATCCTATTACCATCTAAAGTGACGGCATTTTCATTACTCTGATCATCCGAAGAAATAGACCCGTTGGACAAATCGAGAACACGACTAATTTTTGTATGATTTTCCAGAGCTGTGCTCAGGTCAGTGAATACTTCAATATTTAATTCAGTTGCTTCTATGAATTCCACTAACACGTGTAACTGACCGCCACAGGGTAACTTTAATCTTGCTTGCTCTGCCTCAGTTTCACCGTAGCGAACTATGAAAGGTTTTCCTTCAGCCTCGAATTGTTGTTTTAAAGTACCATCTCTTAATTGTTCTAAAAAATCTTCTTCGATACAGCCCCCAGAGATAGAGCCCACCAATTCTCCCTTCATCGTGCAGGCCATCATCGCCCCTATCGGTCTTGGAGAAGAACCCCAAGTTTTAATAATCGTACAGAGCCAAACTGGCGTCTTGCCCTGCAAGTGATCAGTTACAAAGGAAATGATCTGTTGTTGACTGCTTAGCACGTTATTTTCCTATTCATTAAAAGCTATCATGGTAATAAAAACTTCTACTCACAATTCATGCAGCCTCCACTTTTAGCAGATAAGCAAAACGATGGCCACTATACCAGCGAACACACAAGGATTATTGATGGCGGATATCTCTATCAAGGGACATGTATCATAAATATACTTAGGAATTAAAAATCGAGAAAAATCTAGGGTTAACAAAAAATTAAGTTCGCCTCTCAATTTTTGATTCTAGATTAAGAAGATACTGCTTAGTCTCGACACCTCCACCAAAGCCGGTAAGTTTACCATTACTTCCAATAACACGGTGACAGGGAATTATCACTGGAATAGGGTTCAGCCCGCTTGCCCTGCCGACAGCTCGTGACGCCTTTGGCTTGCCTATGTGTTCGGCTAATTGACCATAACTCCATGTCTCACCATAGGGAATTTTCATCAGCGCACCCCAAACCATTTCCTGAAATTTTGTGCCATTCGGTGCTAAGCAAACCTGAAATTCGCTCAATTCACCACTGAAATAACTAGCTAATTGCAGCATAACTTCTTTAAAAGGACTGCTGTCTTTTATCCAACCATCTTGATGTCTTCTGGCCATCGACCCACTGGGAAAGCCAAGCAAATTTAGGCATTCCCCGTCGCCAGCTAGAAGCAATTTCCCGATTGGCGCTGTGTAATAATGATAGTAAGTCGTCATTATCGATGTCTCCTAAATTACTTAAGTATTTTTACGCTTGCGCGTTATCTTTTTAGCCTTCTGATTAAGTGTGGCACCATAATTCTTCCACAACAAGATTGCTGAATACGCGCGCCAGGGTTGCCAAACTTCAGAGTGCTTTAGTAATTTTTTTGCTGTTAGTTCTTCACCTGCATTCATAGCACGGCGCAATATTAAGTCAGAGTAGGGGAATGCGTTGGGGTCATTCAATGCACGCATCGCGATGTAGTATGCTGTCCACTCGCCTATGCCTTTTATTTCACAAATTTGTTCAACAAATTCCCTTGTATCCACAGTAGAATTTATAATCATAGCCCCTTTGGCGGCTTGGTCCGCAATACCCTGAATTGCAGCGATTCTCTGCGTAACGATGCCCAAACCATCCATTTTTGCTTTTTGTATTTTCCCCGCATCAGGAAATATGTAGGCAAGCTCATCCATGGTGCTAACATATTTCCGGCCATGGTGCTCTGCAATTCGAGAAACTAAAGTTGACGCAGCCTTTACGGTAACTTGTTGGCCGAGAACTGCGCGCACAGCTACTTCGAAACCATCCCAACATCCAGGAACTCGCGACCCTGGGAATTTTTTTACCATCGGTTTCAGGACTTCATCCTCTGCCAAGAAATTATCAATCTCCTTGCTATCAGCGCTCAGATCAAAAATAGACTTTATTCGGTCAATGATTCGATACAGCTGCGTAGAATCCGGAAAATTTATCAGTATCTCGATGTTGTAATTATCTTCTGAAAACTCCACTAAAAAATCACCATCCATACCATCCAGGCTAATGGATCTTGCGTAACTATTTCCCGTAACTATTTCCACACCTTGGATAGATCGGTAATGAAGAAATGCCAAATGGGATTTCCAGTCAAATGGCGGTTTATAGGTAAGAACAGCCCGAACCGTATCGTCATCACTTTGATTTATGGATTTGCGTGTCATAACAAGAAACTGATGGGATGATTATGTGTTTAGTATTAACAAATGATGAAGCCCACTATAACGGATTTCCTACTGGCACTAATACCTTCGAGCCCTGCAACTAAGTGACCAAGCAATCAAACTCGCGAAGCTCCGAGACACATTGTCGCCCTGATAGTGTATATTACCGCCCTCTTTAATAGCGCTCCGCTTACAAGCATCGCGCCCCACGGATAACGACAGTTGGGTAGCAAAAATGCGGTAATTCCGCTTAAAGCAATTTCTAAGATATAGCCGAAAAAAACGATGACTAACAAAGACTTAAGAAAATATTCTAAGATCGTAGTTGATGGTGTAGAACAGGCGCCAAGCAGGTCTATGCTGCGAGCGGTTGGATTTGAGGATAGTGATTTCTCCAAACCCCAAATTGGCATTTGCTCTACATGGTCCATGGTGACCCCTTGCAATATGCATATCGATAAATTAGCCGAACATGTCAACAAAGGGACCGATGAAGCTGGCGGTAAAGGCATCATCTACAACGCAATTACAATCTCTGATGGCATCTCCATGGGAACCGAGGGCATGAAGTATTCTCTCGTATCCCGCGAAGTCATTGCAGATAGCGTAGAAACCGTATCTGGCTGCATGGGCCATGATGCCATTATCGCCATCGGCGGCTGCGATAAGAACATGCCCGGCCTGATGATGGGTCTCTCACGCTTGAATCGCCCTTCCTTATTTGTCTATGGCGGCACGATTCAACCCGGGCCAAATCACACCAATATTATTTCCGTATTTGAGGCTGTAGGGGGTCATGCTGCCGGCAATGTTTCCGATATAGAGCTCAAACAAATCGAAGATACCGCAATACCGGGCCCCGGCTCCTGCGGCGGCATGTATACCGCAAATACCATGGCCTCAGCAATTGAGGCATTAGGTATGAGTCTGCCAAACAGCTCAGCCCAAGATGCCATTTCAAAAGAAAAAATTGGAGATTGCATAAACTCTGGCGAGGCGATCATGCATTTAATCCAAAACGACATTAAACCTTCCGACATCATGACGCGTGGTGCCTTCGATAATGCCATTAAGGTTACTATCGCCTTAGGTGGTTCGACTAATGCTGTGCTTCATTTATTAGCAATGGCACACACAATGGGCGTTGAATTAGAGCTCGATGACTTTACTCGCATCGGCAAACAAGTCCCAATGCTGGCCGACTTAAAACCCAGCGGTAAGTATTTAATGTCCGAGCTCATCAAAATCGGGGGTATTCAGCCATTAATGAAAACCATGCTGGAAGTCGGCATGCTGGATGGCTCTTGTTTAACAGTAACCGGTAAAACGCTAGAAGAAAATCTTGCGACGGTGGCTCCTTACCCAACAGAGCAAGATATTATTCGACCTTTTGATAATCCCATCAAAAAAGATTCACACTTAGTAGTACTGCGAGGCAATCTAGCGCCAACCGGCTCCGTTGCAAAAATTACTGGCAAGGAAGGCCTTTCATTTACTGGCAATGCCAGAGTCTTTGAATCAGAAGAGGAATGTCTCAAAGGCATTTTAGACGGCACGGTCGTAAAAGATGATGTGCTAGTTATTCGTTACGAGGGTCCGAAGGGTGCGCCTGGAATGCGAGAGATGCTTTCTCCTACTTCAGCCATAATGGGTAAAGGTCTCGGCGAGGATGTTGCTCTCATAACCGATGGAAGATTTTCTGGCGGGTCTCATGGTTTCGTTGTGGGTCACGTGACCCCTGAAGCTTTTGATGGCGGCCCCATCGCTATCGTAGAAACTGGAGACCGGATTTCTATTGACGCAGAGTCCAACACCATAAGCTTAGAGGTCAGCGACGACGAAATAAAAATCAGGCTAAAGTCATGGCAAAAGCCGGATCCACGGTACACAAGAGGCGTACTTGCGAAGTACGCAGCCACTGTAACCTCAGCATCCGAAGGCGCTGTGACAGACAAATATATTTAACTTAGTCTACAAAAAATCCAGACGAATGAACTACCCAGTTATTATTTGCCAGGCAATACCCATCATTGCGAAAAAACTCACAGCAAAAGAAAGTGTGCGCACATACGGCACCGCAAACGTATAACTGAGCACATGCACAATGCGGGCAAAAAAGAAAATCATACTCGAAAAGGCTGTTGCGGCCGAACCAATTCCTGAGACTTCCACAATCAACACCAAAGTCGCAAATACAACAAGATTTTCCACCGCATTGTAGTGCGCCGCTTTTAAGCGTCGCGCCCAGTCAGCGCCAGGGTGGGCATTTTCGGGATATCCTAGGGCATTTAACAATCCAAGAGTAGTTATCTGATTAAGGATATAAGGTACCCACAGCAATACCGTTAATATAGCCGTGTAAGTAAGATAGGTTAGCTCGTCACTCATTATTATTTCCCTCTAGCTTCCTCTTCTGTGAGTAATGCTATTTTACAATTAACTGCCAGATTCACCGCTGCATTCAATAATCCAATCATGCTATGCTCGGTCCTATTATTAATAATAACAACAAACACGAGAGCTATAGAACTAATGCCAGATTTTTTTATCGGCATGGGCGAATTGTTAAGCGGTTCCTTTTTACAAAGCGGTGCATTATGGACTCTTACCAATGTACCGGGCTTTCCTCCCATCATTCAAACAGTGCACATTCTTGGTATTGCCGTTGTCATGGGAACAGTAGCTTTAATGAGCTTGAGGATTCTAGGCTTAGCTGCCCCATCCCAAAGTATTGGCGAGCTAACTGGGCGTGTGATGCCTTACTTCTGGATTGCACTAGTCATCATGATAATCTCCGGTGCATTTTTCGTATTCGGGCGACCTAACCGCTATTTCAACAACCCAGTATTTGCCTGGAAGATGGCACTCTTAGCCCCCTTACTAGTGATGATGATTTTCTATCACTTAATGAGCAAACAACAGGAGAGCTATTGGATACATACTCCTCAGCGAATCTGGATCTCCCGCACCATTGCAGCACTTTCTATTCTCGCGATATTAATGATTTGCACTGCGGGTCGCTGGATCGCTTATCTCGAATACATAGAATATCCGTTGTGGTACCTAGAACCCTACGACGACGGTCAGGAATATCCATTCTGGGTTAGAGTAGAAAATTGGTCGCTATCTCAACTCATTGCTGGAACAAATTGGTTCCCAACGATTGAAACCATCCATGTTATCGCAGCAACACTAATGCTCGGCTCTATTCTATGGGTCGACTTACGACTACTTGGCATTGGTGCGACTCGATATTCTATTTCAACACTGAATCGTGAGTTAGTCCCTTGGGCCTGGGGCGCTTTTGTCGTTGCAGTCATAACCGGCCTCGGAATGTTCATTACTCGCGCTGCCTCACACTTAGAGAATCCTGCCTTTCAGTCCAAACTCGCACTCTTAATTTTGGCGGGAATTAATATGGCCTACTTTCATTTTAAGTTGTTTAAAAATGTCGGGAAATTTGACGCTAATAATGCAGATACACCAATTCAAATTAAAATCGTTGGTGGCCTATCTCTCTTTCTTTGGGCTGGCGTAATGTTGGCGGGTCGATGGATAGGGCATATTATTTAACACTTTACGAATAATAAATATTGCGCTCTATTCATTAATCTAAGGGGTTATTTTCATCTAGCCCACTTTTTAACGTAACTCTATCAATACCTTTGGATTTTCCGAGTAGTCGAATAGTACTGCATGCCTTCAGTCAGCGCCTCTATTTAAGGTCAACCCTAGTCTACTAGCAAGGCCTTAGGCAAGAATTGATTCGAAAAACTCATGCGGTACTTACATAACAACAGCATGAATGCCTAAGTCTGCGCTCACGGTGAAAAACACTCAGCTCGCGCTAAATAGCTGAACTGAAGCAGACTATCCGCGACCTAAAACCTATAATCGTCTGACAAACTTGCGCAAATCAAGAAAAATGCGAGGGTACGTAGTTTTTGTTGTCAGGAATTAGGCAATAATAGGTATTGCTACTAAGAATTAAAGTAACTAAATTTAGTATTTGGTTTCTGGTTTTGAGAGGCATGTATGACTAAAAAACTCGGTGATAATCTGGCATTTTTTATAAGCCTAATCTGTTTCAGTCCGCTTATCCTAAGCCAGCAGCAAGAATCATCATCTGAATCTGAGTCCGCGACTGAGTCACAGGCTGCCAACGATGTCATTGAAGAAATTAGCGTAATAGGCGAGCGAACCACCTACTCATTGCGCTTAGAGATAAAATCCGCAGAAGCAGATGTTTATAATTTATTTAATGAGCTAAACAATAATGACGAGTTCGATGTAACTTGCGAAGAAGTGGTGTATACGGGATCCCACTTGCCAGTAACAACATGCATGGCAGCGTATCTACGAAATGAGCAGGCATTCCAAACGCAGAGATTTTTGGAGGGGTTGTCAGGCGGTGCTTTAGGAACACCAGGATCCGGCGCACTAATGGATCTCGATTCAGCGGCAGGCGAAGTGCTTGAGAAAACAAAAGCAATGGAACAAGAAATGATCCGTCTTGCAATTGAGGTTCCGGAGTTTAATGAAGCACTAAGAAAACTTTCAGGGCTTGTTGGCGCACTAGAGAACAGGACCGATAATTGAATAAATCACAAGTCTACTTGAAACCTCCAATGTTAAGCCCATCGAAGAAAATAACTGTTATATTTTCTCTATTGCTTATTTCTCTCGGAACTACATCTGTAGCCCAACAACGAAACATCAGCGAGGGTGTGTATGCGGAAGCGCAGGCTATATTAGGTAAAGATGATCATGATGCTAACTGCAAAGCCTGTCACGCTATGAAATTCTACCGAGATATTTGGTTTGCCTGGGAAGAAAGACCTCTTATGAACTTTTGGTATATCCTGGCAAGTGAAATGCCATCCGATAATCCAGGATCTTTATCAGATGATGAATACACCAACATAGTGGCTTATATTCTTTCCGATCTAGGCTTCCCTGCTGGAGATGGCCCACTGGACCCTTCAAACGAAATGGAAGGAATAACTATAACCCCTTTTTGAATCCTGCGGCGATTACAGTAAATCAGTATTAGATAGCTAATGAGAACTTGATAGGCTTCATCGTAACCTACAAAACCAGGAAGAAAGGTGACTGAGTTAAAGAGTTGTAGATTAAGTCTGCCAGGTGGATACCTAATAACCATCATTCCCTAGTTAACATATCAGTTCTTTCCCACATGAGAGAATACTAGTAATCAGGCGTTAATTTCTTAAATGAGGTTTACAACGCGACATTATAAGAATATCTTTATACATCAAAGAATTACGTAGTTTTAAAGACTCGGGGGACCTCATGTCTTTGTCAAAATCGCTTACGTTTACTGCCGCATTAGTAGGACTTATCCTGAATACCGCACCGGCTGCAATATTCGCCCAAAGTTCAGACATTCCTGAACTTTCTGGCATCTGGACAAATACTTCCCGGACTGGTCTTACTCGCCCCCGTGGGGTCGAACTTGTGGTTTCGGCAGAGGAAGCGCAAGATATTGTCGCTAATATGTCGATTGCTGGCATATCGCGAGACAATATCGAATCCGGACCGGCAATTGACCCCGATACTGGCGCCCCACCAGCCGGCGCCCAAGATTTTGGGTTACGCGGCTATAACTTATTCTGGACAGATCCAGGCTCTACATTAGCGCGAGTTCGGGGTGAGTTTCGAACTTCTTTTATTATCGATCCACCCAATGGTGTGATTCCTCGATTAGATGAGCCAAAGTACGACCTTAATCGCATTCAATTTGGAGCGCGCTACTTAACTGGTGTCGCAGATGCATCTGGCCCAGAATCCATTCCTATTGCCGAGCGTTGTCTGATTGGGTTTGGTAATACTGCAGGTCCTGGCATGCTAAGCACACTGTATAACAGCAGCTACCAGTTTGTGCAGACAGATGATTATGTAATGATCATGGTAGAAATGGTCCACGATGCTCGCATAATACCATTGTTTGAAAATGCAGAAGAAGCCAGAGCAAATCGCCGCCCAGAAAAATTACAGCAATGGCTAGGTGATTCTGTAGGTTGGTACGAAGACAACACATTAATTGTAGAAACTGTTAATATCAATCCTTTGCAAATGGGTCAAAGCGCAGTACCCATTTCTCCCGATGGAAGATTTATCGAAAAATTTAGTCGCTATGCTG
>Ga0315331_10004468_pt1 | contig 10541 bp, 9 predicted proteins | sample M160m34915metaG_FD_203456 | JGI IMG/M metagenome (GOLD analysis project Ga0315331, IMG submission 203456) | Ammonia-oxidizing marine archaeal communities from Monterey Bay, California, United States - M1 60m 34915 | ecosystem: Environmental > Aquatic > Marine > Intertidal zone | place: USA... | reverse complement strand
CATCCCACTTAATAGATAGGTTTGAGTTGGCGAGGCATTTTTCAATATTACTTTTTAAATCATTCATAAATATCTCTTCAATCTTCTGGGTAGAAAATAAACAGAATTAGTCTGCCCACAAAACTTCAATCACAATATAGCCGATTTTCTTATGCTTGGTTTCTGCAAAATAATAGTACTCCACCCCGAAATATGTTGACGTCTGAATAGCTTCAATCCGCATGAACGGAATGCGCCTAATACATATCTCTCTTGAGGTATCAAGAGTCCACTCAGTATCACGAAACCTCCCTTATTGACCCATCTGCTGCTATCGTAAGCCATATCAAATAGTGGTCCTGCAAGAATATTCGCGACAATCATGTCAAATTTAGTTTTGCGGTTGGGTAAATTTTTTGGATACCCATCATTTCTATTACAATCAATCTGCCGTTTTACTCGATTTAATTTTATGTTTTCACGTGTTGTTGCAACCGCATCAGAGTCTATGTCAAGCGCCAAAATTTTAGATCTTGGCCAGAGTCGAGCAGAAGCAATAGACAAAATTCCCGAACCACAACCCATATCCAAAATGCGTTTTGGGGCAACAAATCGCCTCAAAAAGGATAAAGCTCGCAAGCATCCTTCGGTTGTGCCATGGGTGCCTGAACCAAATGCTCTACCTGCTTCTATCTCTATTTTAAAAGAATGCTTTGGAACCAAAAAACGGTCATGCGATCCATGAATTATAAATCGTCCATACCTTATAACCGGGAATGAATCCCTATTTCTGGCAAGCCAGTCTATTTCAGGTAGAAGCTCGAATTTAATTTTTGGTTTAGAGATTTTTAATTGCAAACAAATGCTAGCAATAGCTTCCTCGATATTCTTCCTTGCCGGTGATCGATTAATAAATCCATTTAGCTCCCACATTCGAGTTCCTTCTAACTCAAATATGGACGTAGAATCCAAAAATGGTTCTATTATCTCAGAAAAAATAAAAGCATGTTCGGCTGGCATATTCATAGATACTTGCCAAACGTCACTCATGGTTTGGATAAAAACCTGGCAATTACTTTTTTCGCTCCCGCATGATCAAAATTGATGTCAACCTTATCGCCATCTACAGCTGTTACTGTTCCCATTCCAAATTTCTGATGAAATACCCTTTCATCACTTGAAAACAAGGCTGGTTGCGAGCGGTCAACGACGTATCCTTCTCCCGCGATTAAAGGTTTACTCATATAATCCTTTTGCTTGCGCCTGGCGAACCCTGGACCATACTTTTGCAATTGCTGATTGCCTCCAAAAATATCATCTATCGATTGGTATTCATCGTGATTTTCGGAGGGCATACGCTGATTTCCAGAATATAGACCAATCTCACTCATATCCTCGATTTGATCCGCTGGTAGTTCGGAAACAAAACGGGACGGAATACAACTTTGCCATGTTCCATATAACCGTCTATTGGCAGCAAAGCTTATCTCAATTCCTTCTCTAGCTCTAGTCATCCCAACATAAGCCAGCCTCCTCTCCTCCTCCAATCCCGTGGCACCATTTTCATCTAGCGACCGTTGGTTGGGGAATACTCCGTCTTCCCAACCAGGAAGAAATACCTTGTCAAACTCCAATCCTTTAGCCGCGTGCAACGTCATCAAACTAATCTGATCACCGTCATTTTTTTCCGCGTTATCCATGACGAGACTTATATGTTCTAGAAAACCGTTCAGGTTTTCAAATTCCTCCAGCGCACTCACCAGTTCTTTAAGATTTTCAAGCCTACCGGGAGCGTCTGGTGATTTATCCAGTTGAAGCATCCCTGTGTAACCTGATTCGTCTAAAACGATGGCGGCAACCTCTACATGGCTATTGCCATCTAACATTATTTGCCACCTTCTAAAATCGTCCAGTACTTTTTGGAGAGCCTTTTTAGCTGCAGGTCTTATCTCATCGGTTTGAAGAATATTCTCAATCGCTGTCCAAAGTGAAACTTTTTCCAGACGGGCCAACTGATGTATTATCTGGAGTGTTGCCGATCCTATGCCTCTTTTCGGTTTGTTGATAATTCTTTCTAAAGCTAAGTCATCGTTATACTGTGTAAGAACTCTGAAATATGCGATCGCATCTCTTATTTCCATTCTTTCATAAAACCGAGCCCCACCTATCACTTGATAAGGGATCCCAAGGGTTAAAAACCTCTCCTCGAATTCTCTCGTTTGAAAACCTGCTCTAACGAGCACAGCCATTTGACTTAACGAAGTTCCTTTTCTTTGATACGCCTCTACTTGATCTCCTATAATACGTGCCTCTTCTTCTCCATCCCAGACCCCGCGTACAATGATCTTTTCGCCCTCGTCACCATCGGTCCATAGTGTTTTACCTAATCTCCCCTCATTAACAGAAATAAGCTTCGATGCAGCCGCCAATACACGGGAAGTTGAGCGATAGTTTTGTTCGAGGCGGATCACTTCCGCACCGGGAAAATCTTTTTCAAACTTAAGTATGTTTCCAACTTCGGCACCGCGCCAACCATAGATCGATTGATCATCATCACCAACACAACAGATATTTCGCCGACCTTGGGCAAGAAGTCTTAGCCACAGATATTGAGCAATATTTGTATCTTGATATTCATCAACAAGAATATAAGCAAATCGCTTTTGATACAGTGCCAGAACATCCGGGTTTTCATGAAATAATGTTAAGCAATGTAATAATAAATCACCGAAATCCGCCGCATTTAAAACACGCAAGCGGTCTTGATACTGTTTATAAATTTGTTTGAGACGAACCGAAGAAAACTCTTTTTCCTCAGCATCATTTATTTTGTCAGGCGTAAGACCACGGTCTTTCCAACGTTGTATCACGCCCGATAAAGTTCTTGGTGGCCATTTTTTATCGTCAAGCCCCTCGGCCTGCATCAGTTGCTTGATCAATCTAATTTGATCGTCGGCATCCAAAATTGTAAAGTTTGGCTGAAGACCAAGTAATTCTGCATGGCGTCGAATTATCTTAGCGCACAATGCATGGAATGTACCAAGCCACACTTGTTCTGCCATAGGCCCTATAATATTGGTGATCCTCTCTCTCATCTCGCGTGCAGCTTTGTTTGTAAACGTAACCGCAAGAATGGACCACGGACGAGCTGCACCGGTAGCAATCAGGTGCGCCAAACGAGTTGTTAAAACTCTGGTTTTTCCCGTTCCAGCTCCCGCTAATACAAGAATAGGGCCATCTTGCGCTTTAACCGCCGTTAATTGCATCGGATTCAGTCCATCAAGATATTTTGGAGTATTATTCTTTGGGATAGATTGTCCTGATTTTATTTCATTACCTGGCATTATTTGAAGAACCTAATATTAAAATTCATCCTTTATACGAAACCGGGTTAGCAAATTTTAGCTACTTCCCGATAGATACGCTATTTACTTTGATTTAATGCTCATCCTCCCTTAGCCGCTCTAATTGGCGAACATAAGTTAACTGAGCTCTTATAACGTCTCGTTCATGCAAACACCCAATTATTTTTTTAGTATCTGGAGCATCCAACACTGCAACAAGCGGGTCTTCTCCTCCCGAAAAAACCTCAACCGCATTTTCCAGAGTATCCGTTTCATAAACAAATAAATCAGTGACAGTTACGAGATCTATTACTGTTTTTTGCTTATCGTATTTTTTATCGAAAGCTAATTTCCCCATATCCGAGATCATTAATCTGCCAAAAAACCTGCCTTCCTGCGTTATGAATACCTCCCCATTAGCCGCGGAAACAAGACTTTTACGCAAAGATGGCAGACTGTCATCTCCATTCAAAATACTATGATCGTGGCGTATAAGAGATTTCAAATCGGGCCGATTTAATGCTCCAACTTCATGCCCTCCCTGCAAAACCACACCCCGATGAGCCAGCATCCATAGAAAATATGATGGGCCATGAAGCGACCTCGTGATAATTGTAGAAGCGACAACTGCCACTAACACTGAGAGTGTCAATCTATAATCACCCGTCAATTCAAAGATCATTATTGTAGTAGATATTGGCGCTCCCAATACAGCCGCTGCCATAGCGCCCATTCCTGTAATACTATATGAACTCAAAGAGGAGGCTAATTCAGGGAATGGCCACGCCACAATGATTCCAAATGCCCCACCCAACATAGCTCCCATGAATAAAGAGGGACTGAAAACTCCACCAACAAATCCCGAACCCAAGCAAACGACTGTAGCAATAAGCTTCATGATTAAAAGAGTTAATAGAGCATAAAACTCATATTCCTCATTTAAGGCCTTATTGGTGGCCTCATAGCCCACACCCAATATTTCTGGGAACCATATTGCGAAAACCCCTATTACTAATCCACCAGTAGCAGGCATTAACCATATTGGTATCTTAAGAAAACGAAACAGCCTCTGTGTAAGCGGAACTGAACGAATAAGTACAATTGCTATGAGCGCGCAAACGACACCCAAAATAACAAACGCGGGCAATTCAAAAAATGACTCTATTTCGTGAGTCGATATTGTAAATGCAGGAAAATCACCAAAATATACACGAGACACAACTGTCCCAATTATCGCAGCTACCGCAACCGGGGCAAAAGCTGTTAGGGCATAGTGACCAATAATGACTTCGTGAGCAAAAAACACTCCCGCAAACGGTGCATTGAAGGATGCTGCTATCGCAGAGGCCGCCCCAGCACCTAACAAGATGCGGCATTGGTTCCTATCAAGTTTTAATCCCTCGCCCACATAACTCGCTAAAGTCGCCCCTAACTGAACTGCAGGCCCTTCTCGTCCGACAGATGCACCGCAACCTATCGACAGGGCACTTGCAAATGCCGAGACCAACCCGTTTTGCATACTCATTTTACCCCCATTGATAGCACTCGCTTCGATAACCTCGGCAACACCATTGGCTCTGCCTTTTTTTGTAAAATATCTTATTACAAAACCTACAATCAGTCCGCCAACTATAGGAGGTATAGCGACCAGCCAAATCGAAAAGTTATCCCCCATAACACTGTAAATTTGTTGAGTTGATAAAGAGAATAAATATTGGAAAAAACTTATGGAGTCGCGAAAAATCACAGATGCAAAAGCGACGACCGCTCCAACCCCCAGAGATATTAAAGAAAGGTAGATATTCTGATCGTGCACTGTACGGGAGAGGCGTTGTTTAATCTTCAACACCAAATGTTTGTTCATTGTATCGCATCTTTTCCATACTAAATAGTACTCGGAGCAGCATCTTGAAGCTCCAGGCAATACCATATCGCTATAGATTATCAAATAATATCACGAGTTATTGTTTTTAGGAATGATACATGAAAGAAACATCTTTGAAATTGAATTATCTTTCTACTTTATCATTACAACCTATTTTCTAAATAACTGGATGATTAATCAAAATTGATATATGGACGCGTATGATAACAAACTTCGATCAATTACTTAGATTCATCGGCCGCCACGGAACGCTTATTATGCCCATAGGAGTCATAATAGGTTTATTATATCCAAGCCTCACGCAACTCACTCGACCAATCGCTGAATCAGTTGTTATTGCGATGCTGGTTGTTTCAGTTTACCGACTGAATCCGAAACATATCAAGGAAAAGCTGCATGACTTTAAAATAATAGGAGCAGGTATTCTTTGGCTTTTATTAGTAATGCCTGCTTTTACTTTTTGTATCGGTTACCTTATTGGCATCCCATCTGGTTTATTAGCAGTTGTTGTCGCTTGGAGTGCATGTCCGCCATTAGTTTCCATGCCAGGTCTTGCTATTTTAATCGGGCTTGACGGGGCAGCCGCACTATTAATTATGATCGGCGGGACGCTGCTTTTCACGATAACTCTTCCACTGGTTCTTTCGTTGCTAATAGGTCCTAATCTTGGGTTAAGCCCCACCTCTATGGCACTAGAGTTAGTCTGTATCGTGTTTATATCATTTTTTATTGCGCAAGGCTTGCGCTGGTTGGTTGGGGAGAAACAGGCAACAAAAAGCGAAGGATCTGCCGACGGCATAATTGTTATTCTGATGGCATTATTTGCTGTAACAATAATGGGTGGGTTTCACGATGCTTTAGAAAATAATCCAGAAAAATTACCTCTTTTTATAAGCGTTGCGATAGTCATCAGCGCTGCATCACAAATACTGAATGCATTAATATTCCATAGGTTTAAGAGGAAAACAGGAGGAGCACTAGCTCTAGCAAGCGGCAGTCGTAATTTAGCTCTATTAATTCCTATAGTAAGTGGTCCTTTTGGTGAAGCCCTATGGCTGTTTATAGCAGTGATACAAATTCCAATTTATTTCCTTCCGATAATATCAAAACCCTTGTACCAAAGGTTTTACATTAAAAGCTCTAGAGGTCTTTGATCCCCATTAGATGCATGTATCTCTAGCCATAGGTAATAAAGATATGGTAGAAATTAAAAGTGAGATTTAGATGTTGATCATGCTATTTCTCTTTATTTTTTGGAATCTTAGAATATTTATTTATGGCGATCCTAGGAACAGCTCTTTAAATGATCATTGGATAATCAATTGCGTAATCTTTGCGTATTTATAAATTTAGGCGTGGCAAGGCGATTATCTCTCCTTCTTATACCAATTTGTCTTGGTTTATCGAGTTGTACTAATACAGTCAATTTATCAAATAATGATCCGTTTGAACCCCTAAATCGAACTATATTCAAGTTCAATGATGCTCTGGATCAGGGCATCCTAAGGCCCACTGCCATAGGTTACAAAAACAGCGTTCCTGATCCGATTCGTTCCGGCGTAAGTAACATATTGAAGTGGCTGCAAGGCCCTACAATAATTACAAACGATATAATGCAGGGGAATTTAAAACAGGCACAAAGTGACTCGATGCGTTTCTTTATCAATACCACATCTTTTGGACTCATCGACGCCGCAGCCGATTTTGATATGAAATATAGAAAAGAGGATTTTGGGCAAACTCTGGGCCTTTATGGAATACCAGCCGGCCCCTATATCATGCTACCTTTTTTGGGACCATCGAGTGTACGTGACGCTGTAGGAAGGATTGTTGATCATTTCTTGAACCCTTTTTCTCATATTGGTTCACTCAATGCCAGATTACCTTACACAGCCTCTAAGAATATAGTGTCCGCGGTAAATTTCAGAGCTGAAAATTTTGATCAGATTGATGACCTTAGATCAAGCTCTTTGGATGCTTATGCAAAAGTAAGAACAATTTATCGTCAGCAGAGGCAGGCCGCTATAAATAATGGACGCGTTCCAATTAATTTGTCAGAAAAAGGGGACGGAGAGTTATTTGATGACCACCTAACATTTACCCAAGAAAAAAAACTAGCCGATTTAGCGTCTCCCACTTCGAAAAAAAATAACGAGTCTAAGTGATGCAAAGCCGATTGAAAATATTGGTTTTCTTTGCCATTCTCTGGTTACCATTACCGGCTTATAGTGATAACCAATCTGGAGTTCGCGCCGAGCGCTTTATAGATATTTTGAGTTCAGAAGCATTGAAACTAGCTACCAATACGTCACTGTCATCATCAGATAGAAGACGTGAGATAGCTAACTTATTGAATCAAGGCTTCGATATGCCCTGGATAGCCCGTTTTGTTCTTGGTAGAAATTGGAGATTAGCTAACTCTAAACAAAGAAAGGAATATTTAAGTTTATTCCAAGCTATAGTTGAGCATACCTATTCAAGACAGTTCACAGATTACTCCGGGCAGAAAATAAGCGTTGTCGGACACAAAATTGGCAAACGCAAATACATTTTTGTACTTTCTAGAATTTATGATCCTAATCAATCCAATATCAATATCAGTGTAAATTGGAGGCTTATTCCAGACGGAAGTTCTTTCAAGATTGTTGATGTCGTTATTGAAGGTGTGAGCATGGGTGTTACCCAGCGCAATGAATACGCTTCAGTTCTTCAAAGAAATGGCAATAGTATCTCTGCCCTAATTGAAGCTATGCGACAAAGTTTAGCAAAGCTCGAAAAACGAGGGTAGCCCTGCAGCTAGGCTCTAACGATAGGTTTATACTTAATGCGTTTTGGTTGATCCGCCTCCACCCCCAAACGCCTTCGTCTGTCTTCTTCGTAAGCCTGATAATTGCCCTCAAACCATTCGACTTGGCTCTCACCCTCGAATGCCAAAATATGTGTGGCTATTTTATCTAGAAACCATCTATCATGACTGATTACCACCGCGCACCCGGCAAAATCTAGCAATGCCTCTTCTAGTGCTCGTAACGTATCTACATCCAAATCATTGGTGGGCTCATCCAGCAAAATAAGATTAGCGCCAGATTTTAGCATCTTCGCAAGATGAACTCGGTTTCTTTCCCCGCCAGAAAGCTGTCCTACTACTTTTTGTTGATCTGGTCCACGGAAGTTAAATAGGCCGCAATAAGCGCGACTTTGCATCTTTCTTTTACCTAACTCGACTTCATCCAAACCATCAGATATTTCTTCCCAGACAGTAGCTTTCGGATTCAGGTTATCTCGCGACTGGTCGACATAGCCCAACTTTACCGTATCCCCCACCTTAATTGATCCATTATCTGGTTCTTCTTGCCCCGTAATCATTCTGAACAAAGTCGTCTTACCTGCGCCGTTTGGACCAATTATCCCAACTATGCCGCCTGCCGGTAGCTTAAAAGACAGTTCATCAATTAAAAGCTGATCCGAAAAACCTTTAACGAGTTTGTCAGTTTCAATAACTAAATCTCCTAACCTAGGACCGGCTGGTATCATTATTTTAGTATTATCGATGGCTTTCTCTTGACCTTGGGCCAAAAGTTCCTCATACGCGGTTAATCGAGCTTTGCTTTTGGCCTGTCGCCCCCTCGGGGAAGCCCTAACCCACTCTAATTCCTCAGCTAGAGATCGCATACGAGAGGCGTCCTGACGGCCTTCTTGCTCCATTCGCTTTTGTTTTTGTTCCAACCAGCCCGAATAGTTTCCTTCGTAGGGTATCCCCTGCCCTCTATCAAGCTCAAGTATCCAACCAGCAACTTCATCCAAAAAATACCTGTCATGAGTAACTGTGACTACAGTACCAGCAAAATCATGAAGAAATCTCTGTAACCAACTAACAGATTCTGCATCTAAATGATTTGTTGGTTCATCAAGCAGCAACATATCTGGGGAAGAGAGTAACAACCGGCATAATGCAACCCGACGCTTTTCGCCGCCCGACAGAGGACCCACGTCCGCATCACTTGGAGGAAGACGAAGCGCATCCATAGCTATTTCAATATGCCGATCGAGATCCCATGCATTAGCGTTATCTATTTTTTCCTGAAGTTCAGACTGTTCCGCTAGCAAATCATTCATTTCTTCATCAGTCATCTCTTCCGCAAATTTTGCGCTCACCTCATTAAATCTGTCAAGTATCGCTTTAGTTTCTCCCATTCCTTCCATTACTGTTTCATAAACAGTTTTCCCCGCTTCAAGTTGGGGCTCTTGGGTTAGATAACCCACTTTTACATTATCTGCTGCCCAAGCTTCACCAGTAAATTGCTTGTCAACTCCCGCCATGATATTCAGTAAGGTTGATTTACCCGCTCCATTTGAACCAAGAACTCCTATTTTTGCTCCCGGCAAGAATGAAAGATGGATATTTTTTAAAATTTCGCGGCCACCCGTAAAGGTTTTCGACAACCCTTTCATAACATAAATGTATTGGTAGGCTGCCATTACACGTTCTCCAAGTAATTCTTATTCCGCATTTGGATATTTGATATACTTTTTATGCTTTTAAACTGTAATTAATGAACGCGCAATCGTGAGAAAATTAAAAAAGAGGAAGAGCAATATGTTCCCTGAGACTAAAATTCGAGCAGTGGTTGCATCGCCCAGAAATACACATGTGGTTGGCATAAGGGATATCAAGTTGCGAAGACCATTTTCTAACGAAGCGCTCGTGCGCGTTAAAGCCTTTTCAATAAATAGAGGTGAGTTGAATCGAGTAAAAAATACCACTGACAATAAAATGCAAATTGGGTGGGATATAGCAGGGGTAGTTGAGATGGCGGCGGTCGACGGATCAGGTCCCGCAGTTGGTACCCGAGTGGTTGGGTTTTCAACGAAGATGGAAGGTTGGGCTGAATTAGTCTCAATACCAGCGAAATATCTTGCTCCTATCCCCAAAATATTACCGACGCAAAAGCGGCGACTTTCCCCGTTGCTGGACTGACAGCGCTTCACTCCATCGATGCGGCCTCTGGTTTAATTGGGAGAAGATCTCTCATAACTGGTGCAACGGATGAGGTAGGTATGTTTGCGACCCAGTTAGCAATAATTGGAGGCGCAACGGTTTTTGCACAAATTCGGGATAAAGAGCAGATACCATTTCTAGAATCTTTAGGACCTTGCACCCCAATCTTAAGTGCAAATGGGGAGAGCATTGAGGACTGGGGACCCTACCGACTGGTTGTAGACGGCGTTAGTGGGGTTATTCTTTTTTACCAGATGGAATTTGTGTTTGTTATGGCATCACATCCGCTCCTAAAATATCCGTTGATGTAAGACCATTCATGTTTTCTGGCGAA
>Ga0315331_10004467_pt1 | contig 10543 bp, 9 predicted proteins | sample M160m34915metaG_FD_203456 | JGI IMG/M metagenome (GOLD analysis project Ga0315331, IMG submission 203456) | Ammonia-oxidizing marine archaeal communities from Monterey Bay, California, United States - M1 60m 34915 | ecosystem: Environmental > Aquatic > Marine > Intertidal zone | place: USA... | reverse complement strand
GCTCCCGCAGGCTGCAAGCGCAAGCAGGCCTACTACGGATGTAAATAATCGCATCTGCTTGGCAGCGTAGCGTGCGAACGAGCAGATCCAACAAGGTAGTGACGAACGACTATCTGCCCGCCCGCAGTTCGCGTATCACGCCTCTGACAGCGCCGATCGGACGTCGTCAACCAGAACACCCGCGCGATCAGAACGTGGCCGAACCAGGCACGCGCGGATAAGGAATCGCATCACGGATGTTCTGCAGGCCCATCATGTAGACGATCAAGCGCTCGAAGCCGAGCCCGAAGCCCGCGTGCGGCACCGTACCGTAACGACGCAGATCGCGGTACCACCAGTAGTGCGACGGATCGAGATCCATTGCAGCCATCCGCGCATCGAGCACGTCGAGACGCTCTTCACGTTGGCTGCCACCGATGATCTCACCGATGCCAGGCGCCAACACATCCATCGCGGCGACCGTCTTTTGGTCGTCGTTCATGCGCATGTAGAACGCCTTGATGTCCTTCGGGTAGTTCATCACCACCACCGGCCGACCGACGTGATCCTCACAAAGGAATCGCTCGTGCTCGGTCTGCAGATCCATGCCCCACTCGGGCGCATAGTCGAACTTCTTGCCGCTCTTCTGCAGGATGTCGATCGCCTTGCCGTAGTCGAGACGCTCGAACGAGGCCTCCTGGAACTTCTTAAGGCGTTCGATTACGCCCTTCTCAATCCGCTCCTCACAGAACTCCAGGTCGTCGCTCCGCACCTCCAGCACGTGCTGGAAGACGTGCTTCAAGAAGGCTTCCGCGAGGTCGGCATCGTCGTTGAGATCGGCAAACGCAATCTCTGGCTCCACCATCCAGAACTCCGCGAGGTGACGCGTCGTGTTGCTGTTCTCAGCCCGGAACGTCGGCCCAAACGTGTAGACCTTCGACAACGCAAGGCAGTAAGCCTCAACGTTGAGCTGGCCCGACACCGTCAAGAAGGCTTCACGACCGAAGAAGTCCTGACTCCAATCAATCGCGCCCGAGTCATCCTTGGGCATGTTGGTCACATCGAGCGTACTGACGCGGAACATGTCGCCCGCACCCTCTGCATCACTAGCCGTAACAATCGGCGTGTTGACCCAGAAGAACTCGTTCTTGGTGAAGAAGTCGTGGATCGCAAAAGAAGCGGCATGACGAATACGTGCGACGGCGCCAAACGTATTCGTGCGCGGACGCAAGTGCGCCTGCTCGCGCAAGAACTCGAGGCTGTGTTGCTTTGGTTGGATTGGATACGTCTCCGGATCGTCGACCAAGCCGAGGACATCAACACTCGCCGCCTGAATCTCGACAGTCTGGCCACGGCCTTTTGACTCGACCAAGGTGCCTTGCACGATCAGTGACGAGCCGGCCGTCAACTTCTGCACGGCATCGACGTAATTCGGCAGCTCATTCTTGGCGACGACTTGGATCGTGCCTTGGCAACTGCCATCCGAAACCTGGATGAACGACAACCCGGCCTTGGAGTCACGGCGAGTGCGCACCCACCCTCGGATCTCAACCTGGCTATCGGTGGCGACCTGCCCTTGGAGCAGCTTGGCGATACTTACTGTCTGCATAATTCCTCGAGCGTGCAGCAAACAGCGACACCGATACGGTGCCAACAGGAGTTTTGGGGTCCGGCGTCATTAGACACGCCATTCCCAGAGCGCAACCCGACACCTCTATCTCACGAACTACGGCTCCATGATCCGGTTCTGGCCGTAGCGCCAAGGCCACGCAACTTGGCTTCGAGACGCGCGGATCACGGTTCTTTCATGCCGCGAGCCGATGAGCCTGAGCCGCTCTCACCGCTCGCCACATCACGGGCAGACAAGAAGTCCCTAGACAGTTACATCTAATTTTCGAGCACGGGCAGCTCGACTTCATGCCCCAGCGCCAGCCAAAGCTGGACCTGCACCGGCCGGCTCCCATGGATCGCACACCGCGCCGCATGCTCAGGCAGCAGCTAGACTCGCACGTCGAGCGGAGGCGCGTTTTTGCCCTGGTGAACCATGCGGTCCATACGAATGCGGTTGCCCGTTACGCCACAAGACGTGAAACCGCACTCGGCAAAGAATGCCAGCGCAGACTCATTGGCGATATCAATGTAGGCAACAAGACGCCTCATGCCGACTTCGCGGGCACGCGCCAAGGCCTTTTGAAACATCGAATTACCGCGACCAGACCGTCGCTGCTCCGGCGCCACGACAATCGTGATCTCGGCAATGCCGTCCGGCCCACAATCTAGTCGAACCAACCCCGTCGGCTCTCCTGCCGTATGTGCCACGAGCGCGACGATGCGCTCATCGCGAACCAGTCGCTCCGGCCACGCCGAACTTCCACGAGGCACAGATAGGCCAGGGCCGCACAGCCAACGCGCAACGAACTCGGCGTCAGCCACCTCAAAAGGTCGTATTTGCAGTGTGTCCGGTAGGTTGGTCATGGGTGAACATGACAATCTAGCGCGAAAGCCCCACGGGTAACCACCCCTTCCATCACCACTTGGTTGCGATGGTTCGCTTGACCCAGCCCCATACCCCGGGCTACCATGCTCGCCTAACCCTCGGGTCAAATATGATCTGAGGGGGACTGGCGACCCGGAATCCCGGACAGTCGACAGGATCCTTTTCCTTTTTAGGTGGCTGCCAACGGGGCAGCGTGACCAATCAAGGACCCCGCCCATAAGGTCGGGGGCGTGGGATCCTTTCGCCTGCCCGGTTCTGTCGTTTCTCTCTACCGTTTTCTTTTCGACCTCAACCAGACGCACCCGCCCCCCCCGCACTGGAATGGCCAATCACGCTGAAATCCTCCGCTACATCGACTCCATCGCGCGCGACAAGGAGATCGACAAGGAAGCGCTGATCGAAGGCATCGAGGATGCGATGTCGCATGCGCTCGCGAAGAAATACGGCGTCGACGATGTCGAAATTACGCTCGATCGCGAGACCGGCGAGTTCGTCTGCAACTACGAAGTCTCGATGGAGGATCAGGGACGCATCTTCGCGATGTCGGTCAAGCAGGCGATCATCTCCAAGGTTCGCGAAGCGGAACGCGACGTCATCTATGCCGAATACGAGGCCAAACTCGGCGAGATCGTCAGCGGCAACATCCAACGGTTCGAAGGTGACACGGTCATCGTCAACCTAGGCCGGAGCCTCGAAGGCATCCTGCCGCGCTCCGAGAAGGTTCGCAGCGAAAACTACAACGTTGGCGAACGCATCCGAGCGATGGTGTTCGAGGTCAAGAAAGTCGGGCCGCGCGTCAAGGTCATCTTGAGCCGCACCCACCGAGACCTCGTTCGCGCATTGTTCGAACTCGAAGTCCCAGAAATCGCAGACAGCACCATCACGATTCGGCGCATTGAGCGCGAACCGGGCTACCGCACCAAGCTGGCGGTTGACTCGGGCGATGACAAAGTCGACTGCGTTGGCGCATGCGTTGGCGTGCGCGGCAACCGCATCAAGTCGATCATCGACGAACTCAACGGGGAACGCATCGACATCATTCGCTGGAACGGCGAACCGATGACGCTCATCGCCAATGCGCTGAAGCCCGCCGAAGTCGGCGACATCACGCTAGACCAAGACGTCAAGAAGGCACTCGTGATCGTTGGCGAAGACCAACAGTCTCTCGCGATTGGTCGCAAGGGACAAAACGTCCGCCTCGCCAGCAAGCTGACGGGCTGGGACATCGACATCATGACGCGCGCGGAGCTTGAACAGTCTGTAGCAGAAGATGGCGCCGCTGAAGACGACGCGGGAGAATCTGAGGCCTCAGGCACAGATGCTTCCACCGAATCCCCCGAGGCAGATGCCTCAGAAGTAGATGCTCTCGCAGCAGAAGCACCACGAGATGAGTCGCAAGACGGAGACAATGCCGGCACTGCGGACAGCCCGAACTAATCGTTCGAGCTCAAGCTGACGCAAGCGCACTCATCACGAGACTGAACTTACAAACCCACCACGCACGCAAGAGCACAGATACTAATCCGGCTTTGGCCTTCCGTATTGAACGGCCAAAACTGAGGAGCAAACGCGATTTGAAAAAGGTACGAGTCTTCGAACTGGCCAAAGAATTCAGGATGAAGGGTCCCGAGATGGCGAAGCTCTTGCGCGAGATTGGCTTCGAGAAAGTCAAGACGCACATGACCGCCCTCGACGACGCCGACATGATGATGGTCGAAGCGCGACTCTCAGCTCAAGGCCTACGGCGTCAACCGGCCGAAGCCGGTGACGGCAGCTCCGACGGCACGCCCAAGAAGCGATCGCTAAGCGCGGTTGCAGAAGACGGCAGCACACTCACGAAGAAGCCGGCGAAGAAGGCTCTCCCCAAGAAGGGCGCTAGCAAGAAGGCCCTTCCGGCAGCCAAGCGCAGTCTCCCAACTGCGCCAACGCTCGACGAACCAGAGGCGCCTAAGTCAGCGCCGCGCAAATCTCTCGAAGCCGCCGCTAAAGAGACTCCAGCTCCGGCCCCAACGAAGGTCCCGATCGGCGAAGCGGCTGCCACCGAAGCAGCCCCTCCAGCTAAGCCGGAAACACCAAAGGCCCCCGCGGCTAAAAAGGTCGAGACCGCCCCGGCGGCCCCAGCCACAACTCCAGTAGAAGCTGCGAAACCAGCTGCTCCGGCCCCCGTAAATCCAGAGCCCGCTGCCCCAACCCCGGCACCGGCCGCTCCGGCAACGGAGACTCCGGCGCCCGCGGCTCAGACACCGGCCGCACAAGCTCCGGCCGCTAAGGCACCCGCTGCACAAGCTCCGGCCGCTAAGGCACCAGCAACCGCTGACTCAGCCCCCAAACAGGAGCAAGCAGCAGCAGCCAAGCAGAGCACACCGGCCAAGCCGAGCTCGACGCAACCTAAGACAGCGGCTCCAGCCGGCAACAAAACTCCGAACGATAAGACAGGGGTTCGCAAGCTGCTCGTGCCCCAGAAGAAGGCGACGGTGCTCGGCCGCATCGAACTGCCACAAGAGACGATTCGTGACGCGACGCGACGATCAGCGCCCGCCGCGCCACGCGACCTGCGCCGTGCTGCCCTGCAAAAGATGCAGCAGCGTGGCAGCATGCGCCAAATGGGCCCCGGAAACCGTCGTGGCCCAGCCAACCGCGGTGGCCGTGATTCCCGTGGCGGCCCGTCTCGCAAGGGACGTATCTCGACGCCAATCGATCCGACGAAACTGATCGAAGTCCTTGAGCCCGTCTCGATGAAGGCTCTGTCCGAAGGACTCGGCATCAAGGTCAACGAGCTCATTGCGACGTTCGCGTTCCGACTCAAGATCGGCGGCAAGAACATCAACTCCATGCTGACCAACGACGAGGTCGAACTCGTCGCGCTGGAACTCGAACGCCCCATCAAGGTCGTCGAAGCCAAGGCCGCCATGGACGAGCTGATCGAACAGCTCGTCGTGGAAAGCGAAGGTCAGGCATCAGCTGAACGAGCGCCAGTAGTGACCTTCATGGGTCACGTTGACCACGGCAAGACCTCGCTCATGGACGCGCTGCGTTCGAGCGACATCGCGGGCCACGAAGCTGGCGGCATCACCCAACACATCGGTGCCTATAAGATCACCAACGACGACGGCCTCGCCATCGTCGTCCTCGACACACCCGGTCACGCAGCGTTTACCGCGATGCGTTCACGCGGTGCCGAGCTAACGGATGTCGTCGTGCTCGTCGTCGCTGCTGATGACGGCGTCATGCCGCAAACCGAAGAGGCAATCAGTCACGCCAAGGCAGCTAACTGCCCGATCGTGGTTGCGATCACCAAGTGTGACTTGCCGCAAGCCAATCCGATGCAGGTCAAGCAGCAGCTGATGGTCAAGGGACTCCAGTCCGAAGACTTCGGCGGTGAGATTGGCATGATCGAATGCTCCTCCAAGACCGCTCAAGGTCTGCCGGAGCTCGTTGAACGCGTGCACCTCGAAGCCGAGTTGCTCGACCTCAATGCTCGCCCGGATGCTCCAGCCAAGGGTGTCGTCGTTGAAGCGAGACAATCCGCCGAACAGGGCATCGTTGTGACCTTGCTGGTTACCGATGGCACGCTGCGGCTCAAGGATCAAGTCGTCTGTGGTGAGAGCTTCTCGCGTATCCGCGCGATGATCGACGATCACGGTAAGAACCTGACCGAAGCTGGCCCGGCAACACCGATCACGATGTTCGGCATCGACCGCCTACCCAGCCCAGGCGACAAGTTGTTCGTTGTCGAAAACGCAAAGAAGGCCAAGGAAGTCGTCGAAGAACGTCAGCGCCGCGTGCGCGAATTGTCGCGCGCCGAACGCTCGGCAGTCACGCTCGAGACTCTTTCAGCGAAGCTGGCTGAGCGCACCCTCAAAGAGGTCAAGCTTATCCTTAAGGCGGACGCCATGGGGACGCTCGAACCAGTACGCAAGTGCCTCGACGAACTCGCAACTAGTGAAGTCCGCGTCAATCTCGTTCACTCGGGCCTAGGCGGAATCAACAAGGCCGACGTAGACCTCGCAGCAACTTCGGGCGCCGTCATTGTCGGCTTCAACACAGTTGCCGATGCCAATGTGCGCGCGCTAGCCGACGATCAAGGCGTAGACATCCGCTACTACGCGATCATCTACGAGCTACTCGACCAGGTCAGAGACGTCATGGAAGGCGTGCTCGCCCCGCAAGAAGTCCAATCGGTCATCGGCCACGCCGAAGTCCGCGCAACCTTCAAGTCCTCGAAGTTCGGCATCATCGCTGGCTGTCGCGTCACCGACGGCGTCGCACGACGCGGCTCGATCGTGCGCCTGTCTCGTGGTGGCAAGGTCATCTACAACGGCAAGCTCGCAAGCCTTCGCCGCGAAGCCGAAGACGCCAAGGAAGTTAAATCCGGCTTCGAGTGCGGCATGACCTTGGATGGATTCCAAGACCTGCGGGAAGACGACAACCTCGAGTTCGTGCAGATCGACCTTATCAAGCGCACGCTGGGCGACTCGAAGTGATCGCGCTCTATGCCGCGACCGCAACAGGTCACGGCAACGGCGTAGCACCAAGGATCTCCAGCGATGTGAAACAACGCACCATGCTCTACATCGGAGTACTGCAATTCACCTTAGAGATCCCCTACGCGGTATCGCTTAAGGAGAAGCGCTCAGTCATCAAGAGTCTCAAGGACCGTCTACGACGCTCCTTCAATGTCTCGATCTCTGAGTTCGAAGACCAAGACGCGATCACCTATGCGACTCTTGGCGCCGTCATTGCGGGTAGCGACAACAAGCACGTCAACTCGTCAATGGACCATCTCATCAACGAACTGCGCGACTGTCGCGATGGTTCCATGATCGACTACCGGCTCGAGATCCTCTCTCCTGAGTGATGAGCTCGCCTGATCTATCCGATCCTCAGAAACCAGAGTAATGAACGAACGTCGCCTAGCACGCCTGAAGCAACAGATTAAGCAGCGCCTCGCTGAAGTATTGCACCGTGACCTTGCAGACCCAAAGCTTGGCATGGTCACCATCACGCGCGTAGAACTCGACACCGAATTCTCTCACTGTAAGGCCTACTGGTCGGTGCTATCCGGCTCAAGCCAAGAAGAAAAGGCCAAGCGCGAAAGCGCAGCAGTGCTAGCTCGCGCACGCGGATTCTGCCAGCGTGAGATGGCTCGAGTGCTCCATACACGGACAGTTCCACATCTCGAGTTCCGGTTCGATGAAAGCATCGGCGCGTCGATCCGCATGAGCAAGTTGCTACACGAGCTCAATCCGCAGGGAGCCCAGACGGACGAAGGGACAACCGAGCCCTCAACCTCCGACGACCCAAGCAGCGAGTCGCCGACCCCCGAACCTCGCGCAGACGAGGGGCAAGACGGCGACAAGTCGCCTACCGACTAGCTCACTCCACAGCGACCGCCTGCCGACTCAATCCACCAGACGAACGGCGAAGCTCTCGTTACTTCAAATGTAGCAGCGGCTCGTCATCGCCACGCTTGACGAAATGACCGGCAATCGCGTGGCTCGGAACACCGGCGTCCCGCCAACGGTCAGACAGCTTCTGGGCCTGATCTGCCGGCACAGCAATCAACAATCCGCCCGACGTTTCCGCATCAAAGACTAGGTCGGCCAACGCCGCATCTACACTGCTTTCGATTTGCACCCGGCCACCAAAATGCTGCTTGCCACGCGCACAGCCGCCCGACAAGGACCCTGCACGGACCAGATCAAGTGCACCAGCCATCAGTGGTAGTTGCGCAGTATCCACAGCGAGCTGTAGACCCGTGTCCTGAGCCATTTCACACGAGTGACCAGCAAAGCCAAAGCCGGTGATGTCAGTGCCCGCATGCACATCAAACTCGGCGGCAATCTCGCTAGCCTGCTTGTTGAGCGTCGCCATTACATGCATCGCGGACTCGGTCATCGCCGAACTCGCCGCCCCATCCTCAAGCTTGACCTTCTTCATCGCCGTAGACACGGCCCCCATGCCAAGCGGCTTACTCACCAACAACGCATCCCCTTCCTTAGCGCCGGCGTTTCGCCAAAAGCCCTGCGGATGCACGATGCCAGTCACCGACAAGCCGTATTTGACTTCGCTGTCTACGACCGAGTGGCCGCCACAAAGAGTGGCGCCAGCCTCTTCGATCTTATCGAGACCGCCGGCCATGACTTCACCCAGGATCGCCACATCTAGCTCACGAGGCCAGCCAACGATGTTCATAGCGGTCAATGGCTTGCCGCCCATCGCATAGACATCCGACAGCGAGTTCGCTGCAGCGATGCGGCCAAACCAACGCGGGTCGTCAACGATTGGCGGGAAGAAATCGAGGGTCTGAACTAACGCTCGCTCGTCATCGATACGCATCACACCCGCATCCTCAAAGCCAGCGTGGCCGGCAAGGAGGTCTGGGTTCGGAGTCGCTTTCAAATGTTGGAGAACCTGCCCGAGGCTTCCTGGTGGCAACTTCGCTGCTCAACCAGAACTCGATGCGTAGCGGGTCAGTCGAACGTCCATAGATTCAGCCATAGTAGGTCATCTCAGAGTAAACCGACGCCGCGACAGTTACTCGCAACAGAGGGCACCAGAACCACACTAATCGTTCAAAGCTTGACGGACAGCTTGAGCTACAGCGTCAAGGTCTTCGAGTAATAAGGTCCGAGCATCGAATAGCACGCGGCCTTCGGAGACGCGCGCGAACACACTGACCGGTTTCGCGCTCCGCAAGCGATCACAGTGCACGTCACCACCGGGTATCGCCGTGGCAAAACTCTGTAAGGGCTTGGCTGGATTTGCTCCCGAACCGGCAAACGACTCGCTCTTCACAACCTCAGCCCCCAGATCGCTCAGCATCAAAGAGAGAGCTTCGGCACGATTCTCCAGATCGCTTTGAGAGACTGAGAGCATACGCAGCGTCGGCACATCAACGAGTGGATCGCCATCGCGGTAGAGCAACAGAGTCGCCTCCAATGCAGCCAACGTCAATTTGTCACAACGCATGGCGCGATACAGAGGATGCGCGCGGCAACGAGCAATCAGGTCAACATCGCCAACCAAGATGCCGGACTGCGGCCCCCCCAGCAATTTGTCACCACTGAAGCAAGTCACATCAGCGCCTTGCTCAAGACTATCGGCGACGCGCGGTTCGCCAACGAGTCCCGGCAACGGTTCGTTCCACAAGAGACCAGAGCCCAGATCATCGAGAACGAACATGCCCCGCTCCTTTGCGAGCACACTGAGTTCGGCTACCGATGGCGTACCTGCAAAGCCTTCTATGCGGTAGTTGCTCGGATGCACCTTCAGGTAAGCCGACGTTTGCTCGGTGGACGCACTTTCAAAGTCACGCACGTGCGTCTTATTGGTCGCACCGACCTCCACCATCGTGCAACCAGCACGACGCATCACATCTGGAATGCGGAAACCACCACCGATCTCAACCAGTTCGCCGCGAGAAATCACAACCTCGGAGCCAGCTGTCAATGCAGCGAGCATCAACGTTGTAGCAGCAGCGTTATTATTGACGATCAAGGCACCACCAGCACCGGTCAGGTCTTGCAGCAACGCGACCACTGAAACTTCGCGCTGGTCGCGCTTACCAGTGACGGGGTCAACTTCAACAATCGCATAGCCTGCCGCCTGGGTCATGGCTTCAATCACCGAGGGAGCCAACGGCGCACGACCGATTCCGGTGTGGAGCACGATTCCCGTAGCGTTGTAGACCCGCTCGTGCCTGCGGCGAGAAGCAGCTTCACAACGGCTCCTAACGGTCTCCACAAGGGACTCACCAGTGAATCGCTTCTTCATGGCCGCCGCGTCAATCGAGCCGTCGAGCGCTCCCTGTCGCAGTTCGTCGACCAGTCCGCGGACCACACGGGTCAATACGGCCCGCGACAACGACTGGAAATCGTCGTGACGAAGTAAGTGGTCCACCGAGGGCAAAAGCCTCAGTGCGGAAGAACGGTCGGCGTCTGTTCTGGGCATCGCTGGTTCGATCGTTACCATACCCCACCGCCTATGCTTCGCGCTGCACTCGAGACGCCAAGACCTGATCCTCGCGAAACTGCGTTGGCAAGGTCGATTGGCTTGCCAGAACTA
>Ga0315331_10004466_pt1 | contig 10544 bp, 20 predicted proteins | sample M160m34915metaG_FD_203456 | JGI IMG/M metagenome (GOLD analysis project Ga0315331, IMG submission 203456) | Ammonia-oxidizing marine archaeal communities from Monterey Bay, California, United States - M1 60m 34915 | ecosystem: Environmental > Aquatic > Marine > Intertidal zone | place: USA... | reverse complement strand
TCAGCAAGTCTCTTTGCCAACCCAGAACCTATCTGCCCTGCAGCACCTGTTATTAAAATCTTCATCTCAAAAGCTCCGTCAAATCATTTTTATTTCTAGGCATATTTATAGCCGTAGCAGAGGGGTATGGATTGCTCTTTGCAAAATCATTAATAAGAATCCTCTGTGAATGAGGTAGTCCCATTACTAATTCATCATATGCAATACCCTTATTCTTAAGTTCCTCCTCAGTCATACCCCTATACCTTGGTGGTCTACTTGTAGTAAGAATAATTCTAACCTTTCCATCATAGTATAATTTATTGAGTGCGTCAATATTCTCCTGCAATGGTTCACCACTTCCAATATAAGGTGGGAAATGATGAGAAGAGTTCTTAACTAATGTGCCGTCTATATCTACTAACAGACATTTGTATTGTGACTTGTATTTGTTCCATGCCTCTAATGTTCCCCAGTCCTTAAAGTTAGAAGTCTTAAGACCATTGAACCTAGACCCAGAGAGCATCATCTCAAAAATAATATTACTTACATAACACTCACCATCTTGTTCACCCATCTTCTCATAGAAAGATATAAACTCTTGTGGATCTGCAAAACCATATCCACCTGATGAGAATGTAGAACTAATAACTTTCTTCTCTACAATATTAGTTACCACACCATTATGATCTAAAGATACATAACTCTTTGAACGTGCATTGATGTTATCCATATCATTCAGGTCAAAGTATGCAACCTGATTTGATTCATCTGTCAACTCACACTCATAATATCCATCAGAGTCTTTGATGAAAATAAACCCTTCAATATTCTTCTTCTTAATTACTTCACATACTGTCTCTGACTGTGAAGAAGTTTCCTTATCTAATAATACTATCTCAGACTTATCTTTGAGACCAACTTGATCCAATTCCTCAAGGTATCCTTGCTCAAATTGATACTTCTCTTGGTATTCTTTAAGAGTAACCCAATATATCTTATCAAAAAAATCTAAATTCAATCCCTGAATAGCAGCAATACCCATAAAGGTATTGGACATAGGGTGGGATAACATCCACTTTGGTCTTAGGTCAGGGTATCTACTAGACCTTCCCGCCATCGGAACAACTAACGTTGCCATATAAACTAGAACACTTAAGCATCCTCTTAATTATAATTCTTTGATCCTCATTAGTCAAGTAGGGTTCTAGTCTTAATGTGTTTAATATATCAAGAACATTAAACTCAATAGTATCCACATACTTATAATATCTCTTCTCTAATTTTCTCCATAAGAAAGAATAGATCTGCCTAATCCGTAAGTTCTTTATGCCCTGCACATCTAAACTCCAATGGTAATAAAGATCCTGCTTCAACTTAATTAGATCACATAGGAAAGAGTCTATAAAGCAATCTAAGAAATCAATGTAATACAATCTATTCTTATTAAAAATAATGTTAGTAAAAGTGAGATCTCCATGACAAAACGTTTGAGGTATCTTCATGGTGATGCTACTTACCATCTGTCTTATATGATAAAGATCTGTAATATGATTAGTATGAGTTTCTAATGAGTCAATCTTATCTAACAATCTCTTCTTGGATACTTCAGGTGTATAGTATCTTGCATTAGAAATCACACCATCAAAATATTCAAACAGAGAACCGAGAACAAACTCTATATCATTTACACTACAAGTAGAAAAATATTCATCAAAGGATCTACCAGTCACATACTCCATATCAAAATAACTATCCCCCTTACTCAAAACTTTAGGAGTTTCTACATTCCTATAGACTTGAGTGGAGAATAGTTCTTGCTTCTTAACTTGAAGTTCTAATCTTTTATTATATGATTGTGATGAGGAATGTTTCCTGAGAACATTAGAACCAATCAGTTCTAACTTACACCCAGACAAACCAGTCTCAAGATTTTTCATGATTAATTATTCCAATGTCTAATTACCCCTGCAACAATAACACAGTTAGTAGTGAGATAAGAAAAGAAAATAATAGAACGTACCAGAACAATGTAGTTGTCGTATCGTCTAGTCTTTTCGTCAGAGAAACTACCCAACGCATACTTCCATACCCTCCATAATCTTTTCATTATGCATCAAATATACTATGCTTTGATGTACCAGCATTATCATTAGATATATTTCCTATACCAGTCTCTTCAGTCTCCTCCAATTCATATTCCCAGTCTTCCACCACAGTATTAGCCAAAAACAAATCACAAAGGGTATCCATTTCTTTTCTTGCTATCTCTTCAGTCTCTGCTTCAAACCAATAATCAATACACTTACCAATCCGTAACAGATTTGATTTAAGATTAGGAGCAACTCTTTTTGTATTATTCATCACTGCATTACCAGCAGCATCGGATACAGACCCTCTTAGTCTAACGAAAACTAATGCTTTAAATCTCATTTCTTTGTTGTGTTACTGCGTGTTCTGTTTATAATGCTAATAAATTTATCTCCTGCAAATGTGCCACCAAGACACACATCAATTTCATCACCATCTTTCCAGTTGGTGTCACCATTCATTTTAGTGTGAGTCATTGCTAGTTGGATTTTTTCAATCACTTCTTGTGTTAATCTCATTTTTTTCTAAATTGTTCGTTACTTAGTTGTCTTTCAAACTCATATTTCATAGTTGAAAGACTTTGAGATAAGTATTGTTCATACTCATTCCCTTCTATGAGATCTTCCAAATGTGCAACATGTTCTAGTGCAAAGACTAGTTTTGTTTCAAGATTCATTCTTGGCATATCTCATCTAGTGTGAATAAACTACGTAGTTCTAAATCAGCAGACTCCATAAATTCATCTGCTTCTTTATCCTCTTGCCTATCTACTATAGCAACTACACGTTCTACTACATAACCAACATCACGTAATCTAGTTGCTGCCTTGATTGCTGACCCTCCTGTGGTTATTACATCTTCCAATACCGTTATCTTAGTTCCCTCTGGTGGTAATAAACCTTCTATGTAAGCCTGTGTCCCATGACCCTTTGCTTCCTTACGAACAATCAAACCATTAACAAGTCTACTATCAAGAGCAGATACTAAAGCAACTCCACTCACCAAAGGGTCAGCACCTAAAGTAAGTCCCCCTACATATGAAGTTTCTACTTCCTTTAATAACAGAAGACTGGAAAGTGTAAGTCCTCTACCAGTCAACGTAACTGGTTTACAATTCACATAATGCTCACTAGTCTTACCAGAAGAAAGTTTAAACTCACCTTTCTTGTAAGCATATTTCTTTAACAGTTCTAAGAGTTCTTCTTTCATTTTTTTAATGAGGACTTGCTTCTATCTAGTTTACTACTACCCTCTTGCAGGATAGGATTATTCTTAGCAAGATGTAATATTTTTGCAGGGTATTCCATAGCAGGAATAAGTTCTGTAGATGATGTTTTCATATGACCATCACTTATTACCAATCTTTTTATAATCTCAGGGTCTCTATACTTTTCTTCCAATACTTCCATCCAATAATCTTCCATTTTAAAAAGTTGTGGATATGCATACTCTATACCAAAAGTATGAACATCAAACTCTCTTTCAAAGAAATACTTATTAATATGAGTTTCATCATGCCATAGTGCTACAATATCATTCTTCAAATCTCTATCAACCCTTCCTTGTATCTCATCTATCATAGACAAAACAGCAGGGACTTTACCTCCCCAGAAACATCCTTGCCAATATATGGGAGGTAATTCCTCTGATACATCAAAATATGCTTCACACTTTTTATCAGTTTCATAAGCACCAGTACCTATTCTATGTGGTGGCATACCAGCATAGTGACATGGATGATGAACTCCAAAGAAAGGAACCTCATTAGTAGTCCTACCACAACATCTATAAAGAAAATCTTCTTCTGTAATCTTATCTACAACGAAAGCATCTGCATCAATAAATGCAAACCAATCATTCTTAAGTATCTCTTCTCGTGCCTTATTAATAATCTCAAATCTTTTTAGAGTAATAAAAGGCCACTCCAAATGCTCTTGGTGATAAAATTTAATATTATCTGGCATCCCTTCTATCTCACCATCACTAAACACCAAGATAGTTTTCTCCACACCAGGAAGAAAATTCTCTTCAATGTATTCATAGTATTGTGGAAGGAAATTTAAATATCTTCCAGTGCCAATAAACGAAATTGCTACTTTCATAATTTTTCCCAATGGTCAAGGTAAAGATCTTTAATGTCTAGGTGAGCATTGTTAGGACCAAACCAAACAGAGGGAGCGACTACCATTTTAGAATCTGCTAACCATGCACCCCACCAACTGAATGTGCTATTAGCTATTATATGACCTTCACACAAAGACATCAAGCACAAATCAATATAAGAACTATTTCCTTCTGAAACTAAGAACCTATCATCAGCAAATATCTCCTGCTCACTACACCACTCAGGGTCATCAGAAAATATAACAACAGGAACATTAGTAGGAAACTCTGCTAGTGCTTTATCATAATAATCCATCCCAAGGTTGTGATGATTCGCAGAGTTGATTAAGAAATCTCCTCTTCTAATATGTAATGCTAAGGGTGCTTCTCCAAACTCATCCATCATCTCCTTACAAGGTTCTAATATCTCATCTTTGAAAGTGAAATCTTCTCTTATCTCCTTCTCAATATTCTTAAAGTATTTTTCTGTCTGAAAATATCCTGCTAATGATACCCAGTCAGGGCAGTTCTTAAACAGTTGCTCATTAAAATGAAACTGATGTTCCTGAACTACTGGTCTATCAGGGTCAATAACTTGACAATTTAATTCACTAAAGTTCTTAAGAACAAAAGGTTCAAATAATTCAATGCGTAATTTATTTCCTATACCATCATCAAAGATTTCATTATGATTAGGAATACAAAAGTTATGACCGTTATTACGAGCAATACCTTTCAATGCTGCATACTGGAACATCTGGTTTCCCAGTTGTCCCATTTTACCAAGGTAATTAAAACCAATCATGCTACCACTTGTGTACTACATCCCTCATCCATTAGAGTGGGTGCTACATCCTTAGCAATCTCACCCATAATCCAATTGTAAGTCTTGCGTATACCTTCCTCTAGTGTCATCTCATAATCCCAATCAAGTTCCTTACGGATAAGATCATTATTAGAATTACGTCCACGCACACCAAGTGGACCTTCAATATGTTCCTTATCAATAGTCTTACCAGCAACCTTCGCAGCAGTATCAACTAACTGATTAATAGTAACCATCTCTTCTGATCCAATATTAACTGGTCCAATGAAGTCCGAATCCATTAATCTTCTTGTTGCTTCAATACATTCATCTATAAAGAGGAAGGATCTTGTTTGTTCTCCATCGCCCCATACCTCAATTGTATCGGTATCTCTCGCATACGCAACCTTTCTGCATATTGCTGCTGGAGCTTTCTCTCTACCACCATACCAGGTTCCTTCTGGTCCGAAGATATTGTGATAACGGGCAATGCAAACAGGCATCCCATGATTACGATTGTAAGCCAAGTATAATCTCTCGGAGAAGAGTTTTTCCCATCCATATTCGGAATCTGGTGCAGCTGGGTATGCGGAATCTTCACGGCAATTAGGATCGTTAGGGTCTACTTGATTGTATTCTGGATACATACATGCTGATCCAGAATAGAATATCTTTGTCTGATAATCTAACTTAGGTCTATTACATACAGTATAATCTTTTACTACACCATCAAAAGTTATATTAAACTTACGTTGCTCCTCAAGGACATTAAGGTTAATGGTGCAAGAGTTATGCATAATCTCTGCATCATTCTCACCAGTGAATACAAATCCTGCACCACCCATGTCAGCAGCAAACTGATATATCTCATGGAAAGGTAGGATGTATTGATAAGGAACTGAGTTATGATAGTTTCCTTGCTCTCCTTTAAACTCTATTACCTTACGGACAAACTCTACGTCCCGAAGGTCACCAGTAACAAACTCATCAGCATGAGTAGCTGAAAACTCAGGGTAGTTAAGATCTACTCCACGAACCCAATATCCTTCTGATTTTAATCTCTTCACCATATGGCTTCCAATGAAACCACCTGCACCTAAAACTAATGCAGTCCTCTTACTATCAGGCATGAAAATTAATTTTACTTCCTACTATGTATTATAAAGAAGGAAAGAATAAATGTCAACTTTATCGTAATGCCCGTTCTCCATGTATCCATTTCACTAAAGAATATCTAACACCAGAAGTAACAGGTTTTACTTGATGAATAATTCTACTATCAAATATTAACATAGTTCCCTTTGATTTTGGACAAGTAAAAACATTATCACCACACTCCAAAACCAACTCTCCCCCTTCATAATCTTTCTCAGAGGAGAGTTGGACTGACATACTTAACTTTCTAGTATGAGAAACTGTATCTTTCTTATATCCAAAATCTTGATGCTTTCCATAAAACTGACCTACATCATACTTAGATATTTGAACCTCTTCTGGATCCCCTGCTAATTCATATCCAAAGTTTGCATCATTAGCATACGAAGCATATCCACGTAACATTGAATTTAACCACAAAAGATCACTATATTGGACTCCAACATCTCTAATAGGATCCAACCTAGAACCTTGAGTAGAACCTGCAATATACCCCTCTATCATACTCTCAATAATGAAATCACACATATGGTCAGGAATTTCAGATTCCCTGACCAATAATGGTTTCCAAGAATTATCTACCATCTAACTGTTCTTATCACCAACATAGCAAGGAACACCATCTGGATCTAACCATTTAGTATATTCAAAATCTTCAATGGCTTGTGTTAGTTGCATTCCATTGTCACATAGATACATATCCTTATACCTTTTAGTATAATAATCTTGTTTCTGAATACGGAAATCAGGTTTACCATTCTCTAAAGTTCCTACCTCAACATAACGGTATGGGAACCGTTCCATAATAACATCCATTTTATATTACCCCTATAAGGTCTTCAGAAATACAATCCATTATAGCATTATAATCAGCATCTGGATCTTCTCCTGTCAAATTCACTTCATCTTTATAATATCTCTTTAGTTTTTTATACAGTTTTGGATTCTTTACATCCAAGAATATTTCTTTGTTTGCTGCGGCACGTAAGACGTTTAGATCTTTCTTGAACTTAGTAGTAAGAGTCATTGCTCTGTAATGGTTTACGAAATTATTATAAGAGATAGAAACTTAAAAGTCAAGTCTCTGCTCCACCTCCTGTTCTTTGCATACGAACCCATTCATCTTCTTCATTTTCCTTATGTTGTTTCCTATATTCATCATGCAATTTTTCAAGTGCTTGTTCTTTTTTAGTAGACTTTTTCATGATCTTACCACTACATCACCATCATCATCTTCATCCTCATCTTCATCATCCAACTCTTCATTGAGTTCATTAATACGATTCTTAAGAGATTTATATAGAGGATCTTCTTCCTCCTTTTCTTCTCCAAAATTTACAGTCATTAATTCATCTCCTGGTTGAACATCTTCCAATTCGGGATGAAGACCTTTTAGGATTGTCTTCGGATTATTTAGTTGGCGAATGTCCACAAGGTTTCTTAGTATTAACATCACTGCTCCTACTCCTAAAATAAGGAAAGAAATAATAAATATGATATTAAACAAGACAACCATTTAATTTTTCTTTTTTCTTATAGGTACATCAATAGTCCATGATCCACCTTCCAATTTAACCATCTCAAAGTTATCTTTAAAATATTTCTCTCTTGCTTTTCGTTCCTTCTCCATTGTTATGTCAAGAGATTCAATGGTTGTAGAACCATACTGAGGAATAGTAAATCCAAAAGATTGACACTCCTCTGATTCTGATAAATCTATACCACAATCTTCAGCGTAGTCCCAGATAACTTGATCCACCTGACCAAATAAAGAATCAAATGTCATTCTCTTACGAAGATCATTAGCAATATTATCTACATGTTCATCATCTAAATCAACTCCACATGGTCGTGCCTTAACAAGTTGGTTAAGGTTGATCACGATCTTACATTCATTGTAGATTGCCATAATTAAATTCGGGGGATTTTGTTGAGCATCGGCATAATATCATTTTCAACCCTCTCTACAACCTGATCAATGATATCTACATCCAAATCCATAAAGGGTGGAATGATACCAAGTATTCTCAATAGTCCATCAACAAACAATGCAAGGCAAGTAAACCCAAGGATCATACTAATGATAGTTGCCTCTCGGTTATGCTTTGCCATCGATGCTTCATCGATTCTTCTTGCTTCTTCAAGAGCAGCAGCCACCATCGCATCTACTTCCTTCTTGGTGTAGAAGTCTCCTAGAAATGGTATATCATGCTGATCCATTACCTTACCTCAAAGTCCAATTTACGGACTTTCCGTTTACGTCTTTGTTCTTGCCAAGCAAGATCTTGTGAAGTAAGACCATCCTTTTCTTTACTCTGATTAGATCTTACCACTATAATACTAGTTAGGTCAACCGCACTAAAAGTGTCTCCTGTAATAGTAAGCATGTTAGGACATCCACAACTTTTGGATTGTGAATCACTCTTTACCTCAGTATTACATTGTTTACATCTTACTACAATCATTTTTCTTTCCTCCTTGTCATACCATCATACCATATCTTAAATGAAAAAGCTGGCCACTGTCCATATTGACAATCGTTATGAGTTCCTCCTCCATGTGATTGAGGGAGGCATGTATCAAAATCATGATTCTTAACATAACTTACTAATGTATCAAAATCATTATCCTTAAAAGACAATGCTTTTGCATAATCCCAAAATGGAGTGTTATATTTTGATCCAAATTGGTAATGCCAAAGAACAAAATTCTGTAATTGTCTAATATATCTTTTAGCAGAAGAACCAGCTCTTTCAAGTGGTGCTTTTTGTGTAATTATATAGTTCCCAAAAAATCTTACACACTCCAAATATGCTTGTATAGAAGATGATTCTAAAGGTTCTAAAAAGAATAACCTATTACCATTTAATAATATTCTATCATCTACTATGGGATTCTTAGCAAGATAATTTTTATATTTTAAATGCTTTGTAACTTCAACATCAAACATATTTAAAAGATTACTCTCTGCTTCTTCCTTAGAAGTAATATTACTATTATAACAATATCCTACACAGTAATCATGTGATGGTGAATCTTCATGCGTAGGTATTACAAATGTCCACCCATCAGGTGTGGCAACATGACGACTCCACAATGCTTTAGTAGTATCCCAATTTGGTTTAGCAAGAATACATGCATTAGTAGGATTAACTAACTCATCATAGTCAGAAAAATCTTCAGGTTTTCCTCTACAATCAAACACATAATCTGCATCTACGTCCTTGGGATCTGGTATATCATCTTCAATAACTTTAAAATGACCAGAGTTTAATACTTGTTTCTGCATTTCCCAAGGACAATAATGCATTGCCATACTCTCTGCAGGAAATGCATGAATCACTTCTTCATTATATTTACCAAATCCTTCATACAATATACCACTCTTCATTGTGGCATGAATAGGATTATTATACCAATTAAATCCAGTAGCAGCCCATAAAAGTTTAGGTTGGTCAATAACACTTGCCTGACCTACCCTTTCACAAGGAATATCTGGATTGTATATTAGTTCTACTTCAAGATCTTTATTATGCCAAGAAAGATATAGAGCAGTAATACATCCAGCATTACCTCCACCAACAATACTAACTTTGGTCATCTATAGGTTCAATAGGTTCTAAAGCAAGTACTTCTAAAGTCTCAGCATTCTCATCTACATCAATCCACTCTTCAAACTCTTTATAGATTGCTTGTGCATTCTCCAGAGGAATATCAGAATCAATCATATCAATTGACCATTCTCTAGCATAAGCAACAGCTTCATCAGTCTTGTCCCGTTCCATAATAATCTTTTCTGAAGTATCTTGAGAGGATGTTACTATTGTAATACTTTGGTGTCCCATCGTCAAGTTGTTCTGTAAGCACTCCGTGGACAAAGAGTTGCCTTGTCTCCTCGAAGTTTGTTTTGCCTTTTGTATGATGTAATGATAAGATAGTTCTACTAAAATTCTCTCTGCCAAGAGTCCCAATCTCTTCTTTAAGTTCTGGACAAGACCCATAATACTTTTTCCAATCAGATTCAGATTTTACTTTTCTCTTTTTACCTCTTGGCGTTCTAAACTGCCAGAAATATTTTCTACCGATATACTCTCTACCATCTTGTATATTAATAATCCTGTAGACGTAACCGAAGAAATCATTAATATCGTCAGAAGTGAAAGGTTTACCCTCATATATCCAGGGGTTTTCGTAATCTCCTCCTTCAACCATTCCATAATTTTCATATTCTCTTTATTTAGTAATCAAATTCGTCAAGAATATCTAATGCGTTATTTAATGCTTGTTGTGCTGCCCATCGTTCCTTTGGAGTCCGCATAGGATACCAAGTATGATTATCAATCCCCTTCTTTATATGAAGGAGTCTTGCTTCCATGTCAGTTTTTTTAAGTCGTCCGTTCATGTAAGTTCT
>Ga0315331_10004465_pt1 | contig 10546 bp, 5 predicted proteins | sample M160m34915metaG_FD_203456 | JGI IMG/M metagenome (GOLD analysis project Ga0315331, IMG submission 203456) | Ammonia-oxidizing marine archaeal communities from Monterey Bay, California, United States - M1 60m 34915 | ecosystem: Environmental > Aquatic > Marine > Intertidal zone | place: USA... | reverse complement strand
CTGCAGGCAAATCTGGAGTACTTCCAATTCTCACAACAGAACATGAAACGAATCGCAGATTGAGGTAAGCTGTCTGCACAGCCCCGCCACGTGAAGTCACGTCTGACCGCGAGACGTCAGACACTCCCGCCTCGTGATCCTCAACGGTCTTCTCATGAACGCTCCTGTTCGGAAGCTTTCTCTGTTGCTCGGTCTGGCTGTCTGCGTAATACCGAGTTCGGCCAACGCGACGCCGGCGAACAAGCAGGCTTTCTCACGTTACTTTGGCAAGTATCTACCGAGAAGTCTTGATACCTGTGCCGTGTGTCATGTGCGTGCGGAAGCCAACGGTGCGGAGTCCCTGGACGAGTTTCCGCATAACGTTTTCGGAAATCGCCTGCGCTCCGCCGCCGCCGAGACTCAGGAACACGACAATCAAAGCACGGACATCCGGGACCGGTTGATGCTCGTTGCCGGCGAGGATGCTGATGGTGACGGCGTTTCGAACCTGAAAGAACTTCTCGCCGGCACGCAGCCGGGAAGCAAGGACGACAAACCCGACGAGGCATTCATCCAGAAGCTTGAGCCGCTGCTGATTGAGTTCGCAGGGTTTTCCGGTCGCTATCAATGGCGACCTTTTGAATCTGTCGTGCGGCCCGCCCTGCCCGAAGTCTCCTCGAAAGGCTGGGTGCGAAATCCAATCGACCGTTTCATCACTGCGGAACACCAATCACGAGGATTGACACCTCAGACGCCAGCAGCGCCGGAAATCCTGTTGCGCCGGGTTTATCTCGACCTCACAGGCCTGAGCCCCTCACCTGACGTCATTCGAAAGTTCATCAAAGAATCGAAAACAAACAGCAACGCTTATGAAGATGTCGTCACCCGGCTGCTCGCCGATCCTGCATACGGTGAACGCTGGGGCAGGCACTGGATGGATGTCTGGAGGTACAGCGACTGGGCCGGTTACAAAGCGTCGCTGCGGGACAGTCAGCGACATATCTGGCACTGGAGGGACTGGATCATCGAGTCGCTGAACGAGGACAAGCCGTATGATCGCATGCTGATTGAGATGCTTGCGGCCGACGAGGTCGCACCGGAGGACGCCGACGCTGTTCGAGCGACCGGCTTTCTCGCAAGACATTACTTCCACGAACGCGACCAGTGGATGGACAACGTCGTTAAGCATACCTCGCAGGGATTCCTCGGCATCACGGTGGGTTGTGCAAAATGTCACGACCACATGTACGACCCGATTTCTCAACGCGACTATTACGCTATGCGAGCGATCTTCGAGCGCTACAGCGTTCGAACCGATCGCGTTCCCGGAGTGCTCGACACGGCGAAGAACGGAATTCCGCGAGCCTACGACAACACGCTCGCCGTGCAGACATGGCTGTTCGAAAGTGGAGACGAACGCCGACCGTTGAAGGACGAGGCGATTCCAGCAGGCGTGCCAGCATCGCTGGGCGGCTCGTTTGTTGTAGAACCGGTGTCGTTGCCACTGCTCGCTGTGAAGCCGGAACGACGCGAATTCGTGAAGCGTGATCTAATCGCACAGGCTGAGAATGTGGTCGCCAACGCCAAAAACGAAGTCGCTCTTCAAGCAGCAGACTCAAAGTTAGCAACGCTGAAGGCGTTGTTAGAGATCGAAGCTCTGGAAGACGGCGGGCGGAAAAATTCTGAGGAGTGGAAGACCGCCGCGAAGAAGCTGGTCGAACTGCAGCGTCAGGCGGCGGTCAGCGATTCTCGCTGGAAACTGTCGACCGGCGAAGCGGCGGTGACAAAGGCCGATGCGGCTATTGCGAAGGCGAAAGAGGACCAGAACAAGGCCGCTGAGACAAAAGCGATTAAGTCTCTGACATCGGCAAAGAAGACTGTCGCCGCCGCTCAGAATTCTCTGGCAACTGCCGAGAAGGCACTCGCTGCCGAAGCCACCACAAAGTACGAACCTCGCAAGCAGGGTATTTATCTCGACAAAAGCAACGGCAGTCGGCTCGCCTTCGCAAAGTGGCTAACCGCCCGCGAAAACCCGTTGACGGCCAGAGTCGCCATGAACCACATCTGGCTGCGGCACTTCGGGCAGCCGATTGTTCCGACCGTCAACGAGTTCGGCGGCAACGGCCGATTGCCGATGCATCCCGCGCTGCTGGACTGGCTCGCCGACGAGTTTATGGCACGCGACTGGAGTATGAAAGAAATGCACCGGCTCATCGTGACGAGCGCGAGTTACCGCATGTCGAGTCTGTCAAACGGCGAGAACGCAGCAGCCGATCCGGACAATCACTTTCTGTGGCGAATGCCGACTCGCCGCATGGAAGGTGAAATCGTCCGCGACAATCTACTGCATATTTCAGGACGCATTGACCGGACGATGGGCGGACCGGACATCGACAACAAGCTTGCTCAAAAGTCGATGCGCCGCAGCATTTATCTGAGGCACGCTCATGAGAAGCTGGTTGAGTTTGTGCAGATATTTGACGGCCCCAGCGTTACAGAATGTTACATGCGGGAAGACAGCGTGAAGCCGCACCAGGCCCTGGCGCTGGCGAACAGTCCATTGACCGTTGAAGGCAGCAGTAAACTGGCAAAACGACTTCATGCAGCGACCGACGGCCTGCCGGAGTCGTTCATTGAAGAAGCGTACCTGACAGTTCTTGGGCGACGTCCAATACCAGAGGAAGCCGCACTGTGTCGAAATTTCCTCGGCAATGGACAACAGGATTCAACGACACCGGCAACGCTGCCGCGCTGCGAGAAACTAATTAACGTTCTGTTTAATCACAACGACTTCATCGCGATCCGTTAACTCTCGTCTGTCGCTATTAAACGCGTTACTGATACTCGCTTGTTAGCAACTTTTCTTTCGTTTGCGTTCTTCGAGACTTGTGCCATGTCTGACTCGACAATCAACGATCGCCGTACTTTTCTGTCTGAAACAGGCATGGGCCTTACCGGCCTGGCTCTGTCGTCGATTCTTTTTAAAGATGGAGTCGCGCAGGCGTCGGCTCCTCACCAGGGCAAGCACTTCGAAGCACAGGCTAAGTCCGTCATCTGGATATTTTTTATCGGAGGCTTAAGCCACCTTGAGAGCTTCGATCCTAAACCGACTCTCAACAAGTACGCCGGCAAGTCGATCGAGGAGACACCATTCGCGGCCGACGTTCTGAACAAAGACAAAATCAACGAAAATCTCCTCGATCCATCCAAACAGAAACGCGAGGTCTACAAAGCGATCATGCCCTTGCAGACGGGCTACCGGTCGTACGGTGAGAGCGGACTGCAGGTCAGTGACTGGTTTCCACACATGGGATCATGTGCCGACGAGATGTGCGTCGTGCGGTCGATGTGGACAATCGACAATAACCACGGTGCGCAGCTCACTTATCACACCGGACGCAAGATCACCGAAGGAGCGTATCCAACAGTTGGTTCATGGGTGAGTTATGGCCTGGGAACTGCCAACCGGAATCTTCCTGAGTTCGTCGTGCTGGGAAATCCAAGTGCTGACTGCTGTGGAGCGGCGTGGACTCATGGTTCGAGTTACCTCGGTCCGAAATACGCCGGCGTTCGTCTGAAAGTCGATGCGAAGCGCCCACTCTCGTTTGTTCGTTCGGCAAAGGAGAATCTGACGATCGATGAGCAGCGGGAAATGTTCGGACTCCTGGGACAGCTCAACCGTGCGGCGGGAATCAAGTATCCCGAAGACAAAGAACTCGAGGCGAGAATCAAGTCATACGAACTGGCTTTCCAGATGCAGTCAACGGTTCCGGAAGTCATGAACTTTCAGCAGGAATCTAAAAGTGTGCAGTCGCTGTACGGAATCGATCAATCGACAACCAAAGCGTTTGGTGAAAAATGTCTTGCCGCACGTCGCCTTGCTGAACGGGGCGTGCGATTCATTCAGCTCTTCCACGGCTATACCGGCAGCGCTGGAGCATGGGATTCGCACCTCGACATCAAGGGACGCCACTCAAAGCTTGCAAAGCAGGTAGATCAGCCGATCGCTGGTTTGATCAAGGATCTGAAGCAACGAGGCCTGCTCGATGAAACACTGGTCGTCGTTGGTTCGGAATTTGGCAGAACACCAGGAGCCGAAGTTCGTGCCGGCAGCACTGCTGCAAAAGCGACCGGACGAGACCATCATCCTCATGGCTTCAACGTCGTCATGGCCGGCGGCGGAGTCAAGTCGGGAATCGTCCACGGTGCGACGGATGAACTGGGTTTTCATGCGGCCGAGGACCGTCACTACGTAACCGATCTGCACGCAACGGTGCTGCACCAACTCGGCCTCGACACACGGCAACTCGAACTCCCCGGTCGCAAACGTCTGGATCGAGACTTCGGCGAAGTAATGCACAAAATTCTGACCTGAACGAACTCACTCGTAGAATACACGGTGTCTCTCGCAGAGTAGAACTGAGAACTGGCAGGACACGCGTCCTGAACCGCCGATGCTTCCAGATCATGATTCTACCTGGTCAGCCAGATGTGGATGCCGAAAGTTCGAGTCAGACAACTCTCGTGTACAACAACGGTACGACACACGCTAATCAGCACTCCGACGCTGCAACGTGTTTGCGGACCCAGTGGCATGCTACCGAGCGTTGCGCGGCCACACAAAACGTTTCCAATCAGTCCTTCCTGGCAGACGCTCCAAACAGCAAACAGGAAACCGACATCACATACCTGCCGACGACTGAGTTTATCTGGCTGTTGTCCTGGACCTGTTCAGCTGCAGGGTCGTGGGCAGGGCGATCACTGAAGGACTCGCCACACCACTGGTCAGTTCGGCTCTTCGTAACGCTATCCAGTTACTGAAGCCTGACACGAACGGCCGGTTTCATCACAGCAATCGCTGTTCGCAGTACCCCAGCGACGACTATCAGTAGCCTCTGAAAACTCCCAACATAACCCGCTCGATGATTCGCACGGGTTGCTGCTACGACGATGCCGTCATGAAACGTTTCTTCTGGTCGCTAAAGCACAAGTGGACGAGTTCCGAATCCTTCGACAACATCACCCAGGCAAGGCTCTGCGTGTTCCTGTACATCGACACTTTCTACAACCCGAAAAGAATTCACCAGACCCTCGGATACCCAACCCCTGACGAATTCACAGATCAGCACAAAGCAAAACCAGCCGTCTGAAAACAATTTCAGGTGTGTATTTCAAGTGCGCGACTGCAAACACCAATCACCGTACGTCTGCCGTTCTTTGCCCGAGCGACAAACAGTAGACTGATTGCAGACTTGAAGCATCTTCACTCAGGGTAGTTCTCCGCCAGACACTCCTTCTCTTCAACACTGATTACGGTCTGGAAGATTTTCAGGATCTGTGGTTAACGTTCTGCAGAACCGCGAATCACTCCCGAAGACACGAACCCTTCAACATACCAGCTTCCACCCGGAAACCACAAGAACGGTTAGACAGCATGTCAGCACTAGTCTTTACGCGCAACGAACAACCGACGATCGGCGTGGAACTCGAACTGCAGCTTGTCGATGCCGAATCATTCGCCCTGACCAATCGAATCGAAGACGTGCTTGCCGCGCTGCCAGAAGAACTCCGCGATGTCGTCAAGCCCGAATTGATGCAGAGCTACATCGAAATCAACACCGATGTATGCAACACAGTCGCCGACGCCAGCGAGGATCTGCGAGCCAAACTGGAAGCCATAGAAAACGTGCTCGACGGAATGGGCATCAAACTTCTGTGGGCGGCGACGCATCCGTTTTCTTCGTGGAGAGATCAGAAAGTCACCAACAACGACCGTTATTTCCGACTCGTCGACCTGATGCAGGACGTTGCACGGCGACTGGTCACGTTTGGGCTGCATGTTCACGTCGGAGTCGACACGGGGGATAAAGCAATCAATGTCTGTGATCGGATGCTGCGATACCTGCCGCTGCTGCTGGCTCTATCGTCGAACTCGCCGTTCTGGGAAGGCCGTAACACTGGCCTGCATTCAAACCGATCGAAAATCATGGAAGGTTTGCCAACGGCCGGACTGCCGCACATCATGCGAAACTGGAGCGAATACGTCTGGGTTGTGAACCACTTGATCGACACTGGATTCATGAACTCGATCCGCGAAATCTGGTGGGACATCCGCCCCCATCACAACTTCGGGACGGTCGAAGTCCGTATCTGCGACATGCCGGCTAATCTGAAACAAGTGGAAGGCATCGCCGCGCTGGTCCAGTGCCTGGTCGTCGCAATTTCCGAAGAAGTTGAACAAGGGACCTACCAGCTCGACTACCACCCGATGATGGTCCAGCAGAACAAGTGGCGTGCCACCCGATTCGGAGCCGACGCCCGCCTGGTGCTCGGGCAGTCTTACGAGCAGGCGTCACTCGCCGAAATCGTCGCCAATCTGGTATCACGTCTCGAACAACACGCTGTGAAACTCGGATGCCTCAACGAGTTGCGATCAGTCGTCAACATCCCCGCCGCTACCGGAGCCAGCCAGCAACTGGAAATCTTCAAACAAACCGGCTCACAAGCCGAGGTCGTCCGGCAAATGATCGAAAACAACCAATGGAGCTGCATGTAGAATTGCTGACGATGAAGATCAAGTCGCGGGGCGCCGAGGAAGTGACGACCTCGATCGCCAGCTTCATTTTTCAATCGCTCTAAAATCATCAGGGCCGGCCAGCGAAACCAGGTACGGGCAAGGATGCTCCCGTTTTGATCTGCCCCGTCGCCCTCGAATGACTTGACGGAAGCAGCGTTTCCGTAGTTTTGCTCCAGTTTATGCGTGGAGCATCGACAAAAGTGCGCGATCCAGATTGTAACCCAGCCTCTTCATTTGTTTTAAACCCTTCACCATGTGCGACGACTGCCAGACTGGGTGATACCGTTGAAAGCAACGGTCTCCTGTCCATTGAAATTGCAGTTCAATGGTGGATGGCGTTATCTAATCAGTATATCGAGTCAAGATGATCAGCAGTCGCCGATGAGCAAATCACAACCTGAATTGCGGCGGCGATTGTGCCTCAAAGCTCATCGACAAACGGCCTCTAGTAAACAGAATAAGGCCCGATTCAGAAACTCAGTGCTATGGCAGTCGTCGTTTCAGTTGCATGAATGAGCGACTCGTCGACACTGAGGGTCAGCATTTTTTCCTGGGATTGCCCATCCACACAGAAAACGATTATCGCCAGAGAACTCGAATGAAGTGCCATCACCATCTGACTCGTTAGACACCAGCTTCGGCTCGCTGAGCCTCGATCGCAGCTTCGATGACTTCAGAAAAATCGCTGGCCGGAACGTCTTTGCCGATGATTGCTTTAATCTGCGCTGACAGCAGATCAGCATAAACCAGCTTCGGTTCGACGACCTTTGCTCCTCGACCGCGTGCTTCGGCAGTAAAAACGCTGTCGAACGGTGCTTCTGTCGCGTCGCAAACAGTCATGCGAGGTTCCAGATACGACGGATTGAATTCTGTCTTGCTGGAGCCAACTGGAAGCCCTGGCTCGGCGAAGACGACCACGTCAGCCAGTGTGTTGTAAAGATGCTGAAACGGCACGAATCGAACATTAAACTGCGTTGCGACATTTTGAGCTTCCTTGTCGTCCGGCGCCGTCACGCTGACAAGGCCTTTGCGTTTTCCGATTCCGTAAATCATCGATCGAGCGAAACTTCCCGAACCAACGACCAGAACGTTCTGCTTGTCGAGCGGCCGTTTGTCATTGCCCGATCCTGAAACCATTCGCTCGATCATCTTGATGGCGCTCCTCCAGCCTGCGTTCCAGGCCTGCCAGCCATCCTTTTTGTGAAGCAACAAGTCTGAGTACTGGCTGATCCTCGCCGATTCTTCCAGCTCGTCGGCAATCGCCACCATCTGGTCACCGATGTGACGGCTGGTGACGACCGCATTGATCTTCAATGAGTCAAGAATATTCTTGAGCTTTCCAAAATCATGGCTCATCAGCGGCAGGCAACGAGCGTTCAATTTGAGTCGTCGAAACACTCGGTTAAAGCACTGAGTCGTTGCAATTTCCGAGCCGCCCAGACCAACAACGCCAATGAACATCGTCGTCTTGTCGATCTCGCGCCAGCCATAAACTTCGTCGAGTTCCAGCACGGTCGACTGATCGTCGAACGCTTCCATCCCCTTTTCGAGAGCCGCGTAAATCCACGGCGAGCCATACTTTCGACCGAGCAGCGAGAACGTCACACCAGCCTTGCCGAGACCCAGCCCGACGGCACGCATCTCGCGTTTCTTAGCCACGGCTGCCAGCAAAGGCCAGGCAGCTTCGAGCGTCGGCGTCGGCCAGGTGAATTTGACAATATCGCCGTTGAGCTGCTTCGCCTCGGTGAAGATCTCTTCGATGTCTTCCTTAGAGAAAGCTTCCTTCAAACTCGTATAAGCGATGACTCGTTTCGTGTCACCAAATCGAGGGATGCTCTGCGCGGCTTCGTAGTCAAGTTCGATATACGCTGGCGATGCCACTATGGCCTGCCGAAGAATCCCAAGTCGTTGCTCGTCGGTCCCTTCGAACTGGCCACCGTCCCGCTTGCGACGGCAGGAAACCATGATCGGCTTCTCGCAATCGGCGATCAGATCTCCCACATCCGGCTCCTTCACAAGCCGGTCCAGGCACAGTTCAACGACGTCGCACTGACGAGCCGCGTTCAGAATGTCAACTTTGGCAAAGGTACGAGACGCCGGAGTTACAGAAATACAGATCATGAATTGTAGCCTTCAGTGTCTGTCAGACGGGATCACACAAAACAGCAAAGAAAAGATTTAAGCCAGTGTCTGAAACAGGTCCCCAGCAGCGGCACGACACTCCGTGTCACCAGCCCCGGCGACGCTCACACGACGGATTCAAGTGCCACTGAAAACGCCAGCCGAAGAGACAGACGATAAAGGTTCTCTGCCCGACTGTCACTTTTCCGACGGCATTTCCTCAAATTCGGATTCAAGTTCATTCGCTTGCCCCCACGCTGCCGAGGGTTTTCTGCTCCGACCCGATCGGTTATCAACACTTCCATCAATTATTATTCAAGTCATGAACTATCGACCACAAAGCGGAGTCCCGCATGACACACGGCACTTTGACCAACAGCACGTTCCGATTTCTGATCATCGGACTCTGCTTCGGATGCGTATTTCCGGGCAACGGCGTTATTCACAGCAACGCTACGGCGTTTGCTCAGTTTGACGAGGCTGTTGAACTTCCAAAGGGCCTGCTGGCCCGTTATTCGATCGGCGAGCGCTCGGTCGAAAAACTCGAGGAAGTCATTTCGTACAATTGGGGCAACTCGTCACCAGACGGACGCCTCGGCAAAACCGACGAACCATTCAAGGGGCAGTGGCAGTCTCAGCTTCTGATTCGGCAGGCAGGTCAGCACCAGCTCCACGCGTTTGTCCAGGGCAAAGTCCGAGTCGAAATCAACGGCAACGTCATCCTTGACACGAATTCACCAACGGCCGACTGGGTATCAGGCGACAAATTCAAGCCGGACATCGGCTTTCAGGAATTCCTCGTTCGTTTTGAAAAGACCGCGGACCAGGCCCGGCTCCAACTCTTCTGGTCATCAGAAACCTTTCCATTAGAGCCGCTCCCCGGGCACCTGTTTTTCCGCGAAGAAGGGCGACCAGACCTTGCCCTGATCGAACTCGGCCGCAATCAGTTCGAAGCCTTCCGTTGCGGAGCCTGCCACAAACACATCATCCCGGAATCAGCGCAGTTGTCGGCTCCCGACCTCACTCGCAGCGTCGCCGGACTGTCCACCGATTGGATCGTCAAAAAGCTGACCGGTCACAAACCTGGCAAGATGCCGCACTTCGATCTTTCGAATACCCAGGCAGCCACGATCGCCGCAGCTCTGGCCAGCTCGACTGAAAAAACCGAACTAGACTCGCTTCCCAAACCCGGCAAAGGCCGAAACGCCGACAATGATCGTGAAGCCGGACTCACCTTGATTAACTCATTGGGTTGCATGGCCTGCCACACAACAGAACCCGACTCTAACTCCGTCACAACCCAGACTCAAACGGAAGCATTGCTGTTTGGTGGCGGAAGCCTCGCCGACGTCGGCAACAAAAGATCGGCCGAATGGTTCAACACATGGCTGCGAAATCCGGAATTACTCAACCGCTCTCATCGCATGCCGGTTTTTAAGCTGACCAGTCAGGAACGACGCCAGCTCGCTCTAGGACTTGCTTCGCTCGGCACAAACGGCGAAGTCCCCCCCAGCGTCAAAGCACCATCCACTTCAGACAATATCGTTCGCCAGGGAAAGCAACTCATTCACGACCTCGGCTGCCGATCATGCCACGTTATGGCCGCAAAAAAAACAGAGCCAGCAGCTCAATTCCCCAGTCTGATTTCTGGAAGCGAAAAACAAACAGACTGGAAGAAGTCATGTGTTCGCGACAGGCCAGCGTCGAATGGCAAACCCGGGCAGCCAGCCTTTGAACAGGTGGCACACGAAGCGATCAAAGCATTCGTCGATTCGATTCCCCAAAACGCCGCACAACCCACCGTCGCCGACCACGGACACCGACTACTTCTCTCTCGAAACTGTACGGCCTGCCATCCACGTGGTCTCC
>Ga0315331_10004464_pt1 | contig 10547 bp, 12 predicted proteins | sample M160m34915metaG_FD_203456 | JGI IMG/M metagenome (GOLD analysis project Ga0315331, IMG submission 203456) | Ammonia-oxidizing marine archaeal communities from Monterey Bay, California, United States - M1 60m 34915 | ecosystem: Environmental > Aquatic > Marine > Intertidal zone | place: USA... | reverse complement strand
TGACTAACGTCTCTGCTCGCGCACAAATAAGTAACTTAGATAGAAGTACTTACCAACCCGCAGACTTTGACACTCCAAAAGAGTTCACTGTAACCGTAGATTCTGATGATAGGTATGTAGTTAGCCCAGGTGGTACAGGTTACTACCAAGGAGACACGCATGCTTATGGTGGAGTCGGAGGCTCCCCCTACAATTTATTACCTGGAAAAACATATAGATTTTTACAGTCAGATTCTTCAAATACTGGTAAGCAGTTAAGAGCTTCTTTATCTAATTTTGGGCCTTATACAGACTCTTCTGATGTAAGATACCAATCGTCTCACTCCGATTACACTACAGGCATAACTTATGTTGGGACGGCTGGACAATCTGGAGCCTATACACAAATAAAGTTACCTATAGATTCTCCTATAGTAAAGATTTATTTATATATGGATAACGCTAATGTAACTCATGGAACTCCGACCTTTGCGGGCCATTTGACAGTTCGTTTTGTAACATTTCCATATAAGAATTGTATTACCTTCGATTCCGCCGCAGTTTTAACATATAATAATATAGGAGACTCCACTCCTAATACAGGGGTATTTAAAGGAGGCCCTATTACTACACAGATAGCGGGACTAAAAGAAGATATAATTCCCGTACTCTCTATGCCTCATTATACAGTTAGAGATGCTTCTGGTAGCAACGCGTTCACCAATTCAGGGGGCGTTTTAGCTGTTTACGCAAATAACTATAATGATGGATTTTTTGGGTACAGTCAAGTACGAGGGGCTTTAATAGGAGACTTAAATTCTAGTACCACAACTGGAAAATACAAAGTAACAGAGATATTAGATTTACAATCTGTAATAAGTACTCCAGCAAACACATACTTATCAATGTCCGCAGTACCCTCTGTAAGCAATGTAACCCTTACGCAAAGCTCAGATTTTAATAGCCAACGGTATTCTTATGGGAGTAATTATAACTACACAGACTTGAGTGTGCAATGTAAGCTACCTGATATAACAGTTGCCCCAACAGCAAATGCAAGTGCCACAAATCAATATGCGGTGCTTCAAATAAAAGTAGTAGGAAAGGATTATGACGGCACAGCATTTACTAAGTATGTTAATCAGCGAATATACCCTGCATCTACAAGTGGCGCTACTGGTCATGTACATAGAGAAACTTTGATGTTTAATTTAGGGTCTGATCTAGTAGCTTGGAAAAGGCCTGCGTTTCCTGGCCATGCAGACTGGTCAGAGCCTAACTATATGAGCTTTAGTCATGGGGTACAGGGTTTTGAGTTCAATAGGTTAGATATTGATCGGCCTGATGAAATGTATGAGTCTGGTTACCGATGGTTTTTAGGAATGACCGCTAATAACCAGACTCTAACACAGTATATGGATAGAAGCCGGTGGTGGCAGTTTTGGGAGTTTGATGGGTTTGCCCAAGATAGGAGCACTAGATCATACCACTCAACCGCTGGGACTTTCGGAAAATACCAAAATGATTTTATAACTCTAACTCTTTTAGACATACCTGAAAATACCGACCCAACTAATTCTAATTACACTTATCAGTTTCAAGAGTGGAATACTACATTATCATACTGGGAAACTGTACAAGAAACCGGAGCAAGTTATTATTTATTTAATTTAAAGAACCCCAATCCTGTAGGAAATGGAGATGCAACCGCCCATGGAGGAGGGACTAGAGAGTTTAGGTGTCAAATAAGAGCAGGAGGCACGAGTGGCGCTATCAAGAGGGTAGTATACCAAACTTTGAATTTTCATGGGTTTCCCGAGAGACGTACCATTTACCTTAGAAAATGGATTAAAAACAGTTGGGAGTCTGCTAACAGTCCTTCAAGTTGGATTCATAGTGGGTTTTCGGAAACCCCCGACATTTTACAGACAGCACACAGACAGTGGGTTCCGGGCGTACGAGTATGGCAAGGAAGTATTGATAATATAAAAGGTTATAATACTCAACCCTATTACATGACTGGCGCCCAGAGCAACTGTGAGACATGGAGAACTACTTTTAATCTTGAACCTATTGGCGGAAGCCCCTATGCCGGAGGGCATATGAGTTTCGGAGTACATTTTAATTACAGACCTCCATCTCCTTACGGAGGCTACTATAGCGCGTTCACAAATACCAGCACCAACTTGCCTGTAATTGAAGGCAATCTCAACTCCTCCATAGGCCATCATGGGCATGTATGGTATACTAGCTTTACGGAGCCTGTACTAACAGGTAGCGCACTCGGTTTCTGGGATCAAACACGTAATGCTTTATACTCAAAAATACTTGTACCACAAAGATTAGCAGATAACGCGATAATTGGTCCAGGAGGCAATGCAGGAGGCACTCATGGGTCTAATGGAGGTTATTGGAGTGTAACAGGAATAGACGATTCAGACAGTACTATAACTCTAGATGAGCTACTGGTAGAAGGGTATGGGTTTAGATGCTTTATAAAAGCTTCTTATGGACATTTAGATAGAGCTGCCACATACACTGAGGCACTAGTTTGGAACGGTGAGATTATAGCAACAAATGCAGCAAATACTAATAATTCTTTAGCCAGTTCTATAACTGTAGGTAATAATACTTATACGATAGAAAATATTAATAGCAGTTTTTCTAAAGGCCCTTTTATTCTTTCAAAGGTTAAAAAGTTTGGTCCATACGACCCGGCAGATTATCCACCCCCTGAGGACCCTGAAGCTGGTTTTACTCATTTAAATATTCCTTCGCTATACATATTTACAGACCCGGCATTAGCGCAGGCTCCAACTACTGATTATGGTCTCCAAGTAATTCAAGATGATGGTAGTACGGTATCCTTTGACTCCAGGTTAAATCCTCTAATGTTAAATGATAGTAGAGATTGTGACTGGCCTAGTAGTGCTGTAACAGGCGTTCACGGTCAGAGTGCCGGTCAAGGTACAAATGGAATGAGTGCAAAGAGTTTTGACAGTGCCTCTAATGCTAATTTCTCTAATCTGTTTACTCCCAATAGAACAAAAACTATAACGGGGTTAGATTCTTCGGGCATGACCACACCTGCGTATTTTTTAAATTCAAGTGTACAATGCGCGGAAGATACATTAAGAGAGAAAAAATATACAAAAGATTATGGAACAAATAAATATTATTATGATATGTTATATTGGGCACTATACAAAGGGGGCATAAGAAAAGAAAGCAATAATACGCATAAAGCTCAATTTATAGCAGTAAACAAAGGAAGATATAGAAGCATAATAAAAGCGGATGGATTTGTTAATGCCTGGATTGGTCTTAATGCTGATAGGAAAACTTCAGGGGGCACACATCCTTATAACAATGAAACTTTAGATGATGAGAATACACAAGTATTGTTAATAGAAGGCAATTCTTATGACGGAAATACTTATACTGTAACACTTGATGTAGTTTCTGATGGAGGAACAGGAAATAAGGTACAAGTAACAGGAACAGATAGAAATGGAACCTTCGTATCTCAGGATCAAAAAACAATAAGCATTAGAACTGGAGACACTCTAGTTATGAATGTACTAACGTCTAATGCACAAGCTAATTTACACAATGTAATCGGCTACTTGATAAAAACTTCTGCAACTACATCCTCCGCTACTACCTCTCTTGTTTTAAATGAGGAGGCTATAGGAAATGGAGATGGCCACGTAAAAAGCGGCGGCGTAATCCGTTTTTGTCCAAGCACCGCTGGTACTTATTACTATGCTAATGATGTAGATAATACCGCACAGCTAGTAGGACAAATCTCAGTAGTCTCTGCAAATGGTTAATAGGTAAGAAAAATTTTTTAAAATTTTGGTAATATTTCCTTTACATTTTGCTCGAAATCGAGATATAATGGTTGTTCTCAAAATGAGAAAAGCGTATGGAGAAAAATTATGAAGTATTTAACACTTTTATTAACACTCTTATCGGGCTTTGCGTTCGCAGGCCCATATGTTACTGTTATCAATGATTTTGATATGGAAAAATTAGACCCAAGTAAAATTCCAAGTTCATTTGATGATACTCGAAACGACTTACGAGTTGGATATGGCGGTAAGTATGGCTATATCGAGTACGGTCAGTATGGTTCTGGCTTCGATTTTGACACTGGAGATAGTGCAGAAGCAGGCTACAAAGTAAACTTTGGTGGCTTTGAAGTAAAAGGCAAAGTCGAAGGGTACAAAGTAGAAGATTGGGATTGGGGAGTAGAAACAGAAGTAAAATATAGCTTCTGGTAAAAATAAATCTTGACTTTTTGGTTAAAATTTTGATATACTTTTATAAAATGAAGAGTGGGCACTAATAGTGCCTACTATTCGTTCATCTTACTCTAGTAAGACGGAAGTAGGAGAGAGCAATTCCGCTATCTACCGAAGGAACGCAAGGACTAACGGAGAATAGCTATGTCTAAAATTATATATAGAGGCGTTCCTTATCCCAAAGGACTTGCCAAAACGGAAAAGAAAAGTTCCTCTCGTGTTTATCGAGGTGTACCCTTTACCAAATAAACAGAAAGCCCTCGCTCTGAGGGCTTTTTTCTTATACCCTAACAAAAATAACCCTTGACTTTTAACTTCGTTTTTACTATAATTCTAACATGAGTAAAGAAGTAACTAAAATTTCCCCAGAGGGACTTGAAATAGCGAATAGTTATTTACAGTTCGGTAATATTCGTGGAGTCTGCCAAGAACTCTGCGTAGCTGAAGAGACAGTAGTAGCAGCCTTAAATAAACGAGAAGTAAAACGTTATATAGATACCGTATACCTTGACATGGGATATCGCAATAAAAACCAAATCGGTTCCGTGTTAGACGAAATGATTGCATCAAAACTAGAGGAAGCCCAAGAGACTGGAATCTACTCTAGCAAAGACCTTGCAGATCTTCTCCAAATGGCCCACAAAATGAGGATGGATGAAATAAAAGCCCAGACTGATCTTGAAAAAGCTCAGGCGGGTAATATTAAAAATCAAACTAATGTTCAAATTAACGAAAGTATACCGTTTGGACAGGGCAATTATGGTAAATTAATGGAGAAGCTTCTTGATGGAAAACCAACAGAATGACGATCTCTCTCGCTGGGAACAGCTCGAAATTGAGACAAAGACACACATTGTTCAGTGCGAAGAAAGATGGAAAACTAATTTTAATAGGTTAGACGATATTGACGCAAGCCTCCGTAAAATCGAGGCGAGGACTATAGCCGTAGGAGGTGGTCTGATTGTGTTTTTAGCAGGGCTAATAGTCACCATTTTAACAGGAATGAATTAATTATGAAAACTATTGTATTTAGAAGAGAATCTTATAGGGTTTACGAAGACGGTAAAATGCTTGCCAGGTTCGAGACAGAGGAAGAAGCGTTAGATTTTATTGAACCTAAAGTTGCCGTTAGTGGTGTACCTTATAAAGTATCGGCAAAAGATATAAAAGTGCCTTCGGCTGTAGATGATGCGGCTGAGGTAATGGCAAAACCAAAAAAGAAATAGGTGATTTATGAAAAAAGCCATAGTACTCTTACTATGCTTTAGTTCATTTGCATTTGGACAAGATACTGATAGTGGAAACACTTCGAGTCAATCGGGAGACTTGAATACAAATCAGCAAGGTGCTACAGTAGATAGTAACAATGAAACTGTTACTAACACAAATCAGTACAACGGAGCAGGAAGCGCTAGTGAAATACCTGTAGCTAGCGCGGTAGCTCCCTCACTAATGTCGGGCGGAAATGATAGTTGTTTGAAAAGCGTGTCAGGAGGTGTTTCTACGCTACAAATAGGCATAAGCTCGGGCAAATATATAGAAGATGAAGAATGTAATAGGCGTAAAGACGCCCAAATGCTTTACACTTTAAACATGAAAATTGCAGCTATAACTCGTATGTGTCAAAGCGATGATACTTGGCTAGCAATGTTTGAAAGCGGCACTCCTTGCCCTTTAATTGTAGGAGGCAAAGTAGTCGCAGGTAAATCTGCATTTGTTATGATGAAACGTAAACCCGAGCATTTTGTTCGAGGGTACAAAGAAAGAAAGAAGTATTTCGATGTTGCGTTAGGCATAAATGGAGTCAATGGTAATGGCGAACATAAAGAAAATGGTGACGGCCGTAGCGTTTCTGAGCGTTACCGCAGTGTCGACTGGCCAGACGAGTAACGGTACTTATATACAGACCGGTGCGTTTGGCGGTCTTATTGATCCTGGCATAAATCCCTTACGCCCTGTAGGAGACTATGTTGAAATACAAGAGATGATTAATACTGCATCTTACATTAATACTCAAGTTTCAAATGCGCAGGCTAGTGTCATTGAAATGAGTATGAATACTCCTCATAATGCTTCCTTAGCTAACGATGCTGTTGTACCTGTTGCAGGTCGCACAGACTCTCATAAAATAGACTTATCCGAAGTTGCATACTATAATCAATCTATACTCGATACTGTGAACGCGAATTATTATTCTGCGGAGCATCTACTTGTACAAAATTATGAAGAAAATATGGATCAAATGGATGCAGCTATTGATATATTCAGTGAGGCTGCAACTGAAATTAGTAAAGCAGAGGCCATTTATACTGAAGCTATAAATGCTACTACTGATGAAGATCGTTTACAGCTACAAAACTATATTCGTGCAAACGATGTTCAAATAGACCAATCTACAGTTCAAACATTCAACCAATCACTTGATACTATTGAAGATAAAGCCCAAGCGGCTTCTGCTAGTTTATGGGCATCTCAAGATGCAGGCGCACTAGCAATGATTAATTATGATGCTCAAGCAACCTTATCCAATATGACACAATCTACTGTTGCCTATGATGCTTGGACAGACCAAATGACAATTACTTGGGACAACGCTACTGATACTGTACTGCAAGGTATGTTCTTTAATAATCCAGGCGAAGTTAATTGGACACAAGCTACGAATGAGATATATGATGGATTCTATGGTGATACTCCTCCAGTTTCAATAAATGAAATGTACTCCGCATACTCTTATGGCTCTGGGGAGTCCTATGCAGCGGCAGGCTCTGGATATGATATAAATGCAAAGCTGTACGATCCGGTACAACTAGCAACAGATGTTATAGAGATACAAAACGCATCTTTAGACACAACAAACTACAATAATCAAAATGGGAATCTAGGAACAACAGGTCCTGCCACAATGATAACTGGTGCAATACCTGGAGCAAGCGATGGAAATCCTGGAGAGTTTAATCCAGACCCTACTCTTAGCAGTCCAGAGATGCAGACAAGACCGTTGCCGGTTACAAATCCGCAACCATAAAGGAGCGTAAATGAGCTTAGAAGAAACTGAAATAAATGTGGGAGGTACTAAATTTAAAGGTGCACACATTGCTGTTGTTTTAGCTTTTATCTCAACTATTTCTGGAGGAATCTGGGCAACCTCAGAATTCTTTTCCAGAGTAGGAGTACTAGAAGAAACAGTAGCAGAAATACAAACAACAATGCCAGATCTAGCACCTTTAGAGGTAGAACTAGAAGCGATCAAAACAAAAATAGAAGATAATGATTTAGGACATCTGCAAGGTAAACTTGCAGAGTTAAGTACTCTACTTGCAACAATACAATCTAGACAACAGGAAGTTTTAGATAATGCTGCTGCTTCAAACGCAAAAGTAGTAAATATGGAAAAAGATTGGATAGAAATACGAAACGAGTATAAAAAGATGGCAGACGCAATCAAAGGATTTGAAGACTCTGTCGGAAGGTTTAAGAAAGAAGTAGATGATCTTTGGAAAGGTCTAGATGCGGCTTCAAGCCCATTAGGATAGTTACTATGATTAAGTACATGAAACCGAAAAAGAAGAAGAAAAGGAAGAAGAAACGTGGCTACTAAACGTAAGACCCGTAAAAAAGACTCCCGGTTAAAGCGGGCGGGGGTGTCTGGGTATAATAAACCTAAACGTACCCCTAGTCATCGCAAGAAGTCTCATATTGTCGTAGCTAAAGTAGGAAGTAAAATTAAGACTATTCGTTTTGGGCAGCAAGGGGCTAAAACTGCTGGTAAACCTAAAAAAGGCGAGTCAGAACGCATGAGGAAAAAACGCGCATCTTTCAAAGCTCGACACCGCAGGAATATCGCTAAAGGCAAAATGTCCGCAGCATATTGGGCAGATAAAGTAAAATGGTGAGAAAAGTTTCAAAAGATAAAAAATCAGGGGTACCTAAAAAATACTTATCTGGTACTGCAGGCTCTAAACGAGCAGAACTATCCAGGCTAATTAAAAGAATAGCCAAGCTAGCGAAGGAAGGAAAGACTATTCCACGTTCGTTAATTAAGAGGAGAGTTGAACTTGGCCGCAAGAAAAAGAAAAGCCCCGTCAAGAAAAAGAAAAGCACCCGCGCGAAAAAGAAAACCACTAAGCGCCGCTACTAAGGCTACTCTGAAACGAAAGGCTGCAAAGAAGAAGAACATTACTTATGGCACGCTAGCAAAAGTATATCGTAGGGGCCAAGGAGCTTTCCTAACCTCCGGCTCTAGACCTGGAGTAGGTATGGCACAGTGGGCTATGGGAAGAGTTAATTCATACTTACGAGGCTCTCGCAAACATGATACCGACCTTCGTAGGAAGAAAAAGAAATGAGAAAAAAGAATACTTTTAAGAAAAAATCTGGTGCTCGTAAACATGCAAAGCGTTTAGGGTTACGAGGGGTTCACTCTCATGGCAGAGGCAAAAATAAAATTTACATGGCTGGAAGTACCCATGCAGCGTATGAAAGAGCTATGCGTAACAGGAAAAGACGATGACAGAAGAAACTAAAACGTTCCATCCGGCCGATACTAATGGCGATGGTAAAGTAAGTAAAGAAGAAGAGGCAATGTACCTCGAGTTTAAACGCAAAGAACTTGAAGATGCAGATGCCATGCGTGATGCACAACGTAATATGACATGGTTTGCTCTAGGTGGATTATTATTATATCCATTTGCTGTAGTATTAGCTTCTCTTGCGGGATTAGATCAAGCGCAGGCAACCCTGGGAGATATGGCCCCTACATATTTTGTAGCTGTTGCCGGTATTGTAGCTGCATTCTTTGGCTCTCAGGCACTAACATCTAAAAAGAAATAGGTAAGTAAGATGACCGTTGAAGTAAGTCGTCAGGATATAATAACTGACCATATAGTAGAACTTAAAAACGAAAATAGATTTTTAAAACTTCCCCCCGTCTCGTATCTGGAGATGCTGGGCATTTCACCGCTACCATCACAAATGGCAATGATTAACGCCATTAACAATCCAAAATATCGTTTCTTATGTGCTGCCTTGTCTCGTAGACAGGGCAAAACATATATTGCAAACGTTATAGGACAATTAGTATCTCTGATTCCAAACTCAAATGTTTTAATCATGTCACCTAATTACTCCCTTTCACAAATTTCTTTTGATTTACAAAGAAGTTTAATTAAACATTTTGATTTAGAGGTTACAAAAGATAATGCAAAAGATAAAGTTATTACTCTTTCTAATGGGTCTAGCGTTCGCATGGGCTCTATCAATCAGGTCGACTCCTGTGTGGGCAGATCATACGACCTTATTATTTTCGATGAGGCAGCCCTTACCGATGGCAGAGATGCTTTTAACGTTGCCCTTAGACCCACACTTGATAGAGAAGGCTCTAAAGCCATATTCGTGTCAACTCCCCGGGGACGCAACAACTGGTTCTCAGAGTTTTTCAATCGAGGGTACAACAGTGATTTTCCTGAATGGTGCTCAATTCGTGCTACCTATAGAGATAACCCTCGGATGTCCGAGTCAGACATCTTGGAGGCAAGAAAATCCATGAGTGAGGCTGAGTTTAAGCAAGAGTACGAAGCTGACTTTAATACTTATGAAGGTCAAATTTGGAACTTTAACTTTGAAACTCAGGTACAAGACTATAGTAGGTTTGAACCTAAAAAAATGGATATCTTTGCAGGACTTGATGTAGGGTATCGAGACCCTACTGCATTTTGTGTAATAGCTTACGATTGGGAAAATGAAACCTATCATCTATTAGATGAATACTTTGACTCAGAACGTACTACAGAGCAGCACGCTATGGAGATACAAAAGCTAATAGATAAGTGGGATATTGATTACATTTATATAGACTCTGCAGCTCAACAGACTCGTTTTGACTTTGCACAAAACTATGATATTAGTACTATTAATGCTAAGAAGTCTGTCCTAGACGGCATTTCCCATGTTGCAAGTATAGTAGATAATGATACCTTATTTGTAGATCAAACTTGTGCTCAAAGCCTGGCTTGTCTAGACGCTTATCAGTGGGACAGCAATCCAAATTTAGCTAGAGAAAAGCCAAAACATAATATGGCATCTCATATGGCAGATGCACTACGTTATGCACTATATTCATTTCAAACTGGTGGGGGCACGTTCTAACCCAGGTAGGAAAAATAGTGTTTGACATTAAACCTTAAACTCGTTATAATTTTGGATAAAGAAAATGGAACTAAAAAGAGATTTAGTAAAATACATTCGTGATAAAGCGAAATC
>Ga0315331_10004462_pt1 | contig 10549 bp, 6 predicted proteins | sample M160m34915metaG_FD_203456 | JGI IMG/M metagenome (GOLD analysis project Ga0315331, IMG submission 203456) | Ammonia-oxidizing marine archaeal communities from Monterey Bay, California, United States - M1 60m 34915 | ecosystem: Environmental > Aquatic > Marine > Intertidal zone | place: USA... | reverse complement strand
TGATAAAAAATTTTGGTATACAATAAAAGATAAGATTATTGCATTTGAAAATGATAAAAATAACCCCAAAATTAAAGATGAAATTTTACCTTTAGTTATTGATAGGTATACAAAAGAAATTACTGGAAATTTTAAAAGAACCCATCATGGTTTTGCAAAAAGATTAATTACATCATTTTTAGCTAGATTATTAAATACTGCTAGGCTAAGAAACCCTATGGGAAATCTTAATCTAGATAGTAGAATTCAAATATTTGGTAAACATAAAAGACTTAGAAAACTATCTAAAACTGGAACAATAGTTATGGTTCCTACTCACTTCTCGCATTTAGATTCTGCTCTGATTGGATGGATCATATCTTATTTGGGTTTACCTGCATTTATGTATGGTGCTGGTTTAGTTCTCTATAATTTGAGAATTTTCGCCTATTTTTTTAATAGCTTAGGAGCCTATAAAGTTGACAGAAGAAAAAAACACTTTTTATATTTAGAAACTCTTAAAACATATACAGAAAGAGCAATTGTTAATGGATGTCATAATTTATTTTATCCAGGTGGCACAAGATCAAGATCAGGATCTATTGAAAAAAATCTAAAATTAGGATTATTAGGAAGTACGTTAGAAGCGCAAAAAGAATTAAATAAAAAAAATAAGAAAATTTATATCGTACCTGTCACATTTAATTATCAGTTTGTATTAGAGGGTCCTGCACTAATAAATCAATATTTATCTAAAAACAATAAAGACTTAGGCTATTCAAACACTTTTAAAATATTTACCTTTTTAATTAAATACTTTACTAGATCAAATAGAATGGCAGTATCTTTTGGTAATCCTTTAGATATCTATGGTAATCAAGTAGATAAGGATGGCAAAGCAATTAATAAAAATAATTTATCCCTAGAAAAAAATAATAAGTCTGAAATATTAAATAATTTATCAGAAAAAATAATTGATGAACTTATGGCAGGAACTGTAGTTTTTTCAAGCCTAATATTATCTTTTACCTCATTTGAAATTATTAGAAGAAAATTTAGAAAAATGGATATAGAAAATATCATAGAACTTCCAGAAGATGAACTAACTCTTAATATTGAAAAATTTAAAATTAAATATAAAACTGTACTGGAATCAATAAAAAAATTATCAGAAAAGAAAAAGTTAAAAATATCTGAGGAGTTATTACTATCAATTGATGATCAGATAAAAATTGGATGTAAAAACTTAGGACTTTATCATGCAATAAGACCTTTAGAATTTAAAAAAGATAAAATAATAATTAAGAATATTAAAATGCTTTTCTATTATAGAAATAGACTAGATGGGTATGGAATAGAAAAGTTATTATAATCAAAAATCTATTTTAACATTACCTAATCTTCTCAATCGATTTCAATCTTTTACTTAATGATGGATGAGAATAATTAATAAATTCAAATAATGGATGAGGAGTTAAATTAGTTAAATTATCTCTTGATAATTTTTTTAATGCACTTATCATTGGAGATTTCTTATAAGTAGTAACAGCAAAATTATCAGCTTCATATTCATTTTTTCTACTTTTAATAAACGCTAAAATATTAATTACTCTACTAATAGGTGTGTATAATATAAAAAATGCTAGTATTTCTAAATGTCTAAAAGAAACATTACCACCTAAAGCATAACTCACTTCACTATTAAATAAAATTTTAGACATTAAGAATAACATTAATCCCGTGGTAATAATTGAAACAAATAAATTTGATATGACATGTTTTAACTTATAATGTCCTACTTCATGAGCCAGAACAGCTACTAACTCAGGAACTGTATGGTTTTTAATTAAGGTATCATATAAAACAATTTTTTTATTCTTTCCAAAACCAGTAAAAAAGGCATTTGCTTTATTAGACCTTTTCGAACCATTAATCACAAAAATATTTGATAAAGAAAAACCAACATTACTTGCATAATCATTTAGACTCTTCTTTAAATCCCCATCTTTTAAGGGGGTTAACTTATTGAATAAAGGAACAATTAATGAGGCATAAAACATATTTAAAAAAATCATAAATACAGATAAGAAAACCCAGGTATAAATCCAGAAATTTTGGGGATAAAGTAAAATGAGAATAAGTATAGGAACTAATAATAATAAGCCAATTATTATAGTTAAGAAATAACCTTTTATTTTATCAACTATAAAAGTTGTTATTGTCATATTATTGAAACCATATTTATCCTCAATGACAAAAACTCTATAGAGTTGAAAAGGAATAGATATAAAATCATTAATAAAATAAATTGAAAAGAAAAATAATATAGAAGGACTAATTTCATTTTCAAAAGTATAGTTTCTAACTATTGAATCAAGTGCTCCAAAATAACCATTATATAAAACAACACTTAAAGTGATAAAGGCTAAAGACGAGGTAATTAGATTAAATCTAAAGTTTTCCTTTTTATACTCTTGAGATTTTAAGTACTCTTTATTATTATAAATATCACTTACATTATCAGGAACTTTATTATTAAAACTGTTATAATTCAGTAAACCGCTTAGTAAATCAACTAAATAGTTTAAAATAATAATTGCTAAAATTATTTGAAGAATTGCTTCTGAACTCATAATTAAAATTACTTAAAAATTAGGTATAGGACATTCTAAAAATCTAACATTTTTAGGTGGCAACTTTTTTCCAAAAAAATGAAAATTATATATCAAAGATATTTCATGAGATCCTCCTGAAAAATTTGAAATATCAGATAAATTGTAATCATAACTATACGCAATATTTAAATTACTAATATTTAAATTCAATGAACCTATTAAAGAATTGATAGTGTTATTTGAATCAATTGGTATCCCTCTGTACCATAGCCCTATACTTATTGGAGATAAATCAAAGTATGTACCAACATCTAATTGTTTAAACACTGAATGTTGTTTATAATGAACTGATGGTGATAATTTTAAATCTTCAAAATTATATCCAAAATGAAGAGAGTATAACCTCTCAATTTTAAAATCTTCACCTAAAAAAGAAATGTCAGGTCTATTTAAATTAAATAATGAACCTCCAATCCATATATTCTTTGAGTAAGCTAATATTCCAACTGAAACTCCTAAATAACTTCTTCTATCATATGTAATTAAGTTTTCATTAGATGAAGATATAATTCCATCCTGACCAAGTTGATCATAAAACACTAAATTATTGCTATTAAAATTTGAAGATGAATATGAAAATTGAATTCCAGATTTTAGTATCCAGCTATAATTTAAATTAATTTCATATGCCATAGATGGAGAAATATTAGATGTTGTTAAATTAGAAATATTTTGATTTTCTTTTGAAAAATTTAATCCTACTGCAAAGTTTGATTTTAAAAAATTATAGTCAATCCATGAAGAAACATAATGTAAACCATCACCAATATTTGGCCATTGGTTTCTATAAATAACACCTAATCTACCAAATTCGCCTAATCCAGTCATTGCAGGATTTAAATTAAGAGGTGAGGAATAGAACTGAGAATAATTAATATGCTGAGAATTAACTTCCCAACTTAAAAAAAACAAAACAAAAAATAACTTCAAATAATTCATTAATCTTAAAACGTATTAATTTTTAGTTTAGATATAAATCTTTGTTAAGACTACTTTGGAATCACAAAGGATAATGGATCAAAATCCCATAAATATGGTAGTATGTAATATACAAATACACTCAATAAAATTATTGAAAGAATATTCATCCATATTCCAACTCTTACCATATCAGGAATACGTAAATAACCTGACCCAAAAACAACAGCATTAGGAGGTGTTGCAACGGGTAACATAAATGCACAAGAGGCAGCTACTGCAGCTGAAACCATTAAAATAAATGGGTGTACATCTATAGTCATAGCCATTGGATACAGAATTGGTAACAACATTGCTGTAGTTGCTAAATTTGAAGTTATTTCTGTTAAAAAATTGACAGAAGCAATCAAAACAAATACTAATAAGAATAAGCTTATTCCATCTAATAAAGTCATTTGGGTTCCAATCCATAACGCTAAACCGCTTTCTTTAAAACCAGAAGCTAATGCCATACCTCCACCAAATAATAATAAAATTCCCCAAGGTAGTTTTGATGCTTCTTCCCAATTAATTAGTCTTCTTTGTCTATTCTTATTTGGTAATAAAAAAATTATTAAAGCACTTATCATTACAATAATTGTATCGTCAATTACTGGGATAATTAATTTTAATATAAAATCTCTAGTTACCCATGCAATAGCAGTCATTGTAAATATTAAAGCAACTAATTTTTCCTCATAAGTTATTAGACCTAGTTTTTGTAATTGATTTCTAATCTCCTTTTGTCCTCCTGGAAATGATTTTTGTTCAAATTTAAATGCAATAGCTGTTAAGTACTTCCAACATATAAATAATAGAACTAATGAAATAGGAAATCCAAATTTAAACCAGGTTGAGAAAGTAATTTCATATCCAAAAGTTTCCTCTACAACACCTGCTAATATTAAATTTGGAGGTGTTCCGATTTGTGTGCTAATCCCCCCTATTGATGCACTATAGGCAATTCCTAACATCAAAGCCTTACCAAAAATTTTGTTTTCATTTTCTATAGTATTAGGATTATCCTTTAACTGGTCAACTATTGCCATGGCAATAGGTAACATCATAACAGCAGTTGCAGTATTAGAAATCCACATAGAAAGAAAAGCGGTAGCTATCATAAAACCAAGTATAATTTTCACAATATCTGTTCCTATAAAACTTATAATATTCAATGCTATCCTTTTATGTAAATTCCATTTCTGCATCGCAATTGCTATAACAAATCCACCTAGATATAAAAAAACATATTTATGACCGAATGATGCGGTTGTTTCTGATAATTCTAGTCCACCTGTTAATGGAAATAAAATAATGGGAAGTAAAGCAGTAACTGAGATAGGAATAGCTTCGGTTATCCACCATATTGCCATCCAAACTGTAGACGCTAAAATTGCATTAGCTTCTTGAGTTAATCCTTCAGGATGAAAAAAAATAATAACTAAAATGAATGATAATGGTCCAGAAACTAGTCCAATATTTTTTGTCTTGATGGCACTATCCATCTAATAAAAATAATCTATTTTAATCTAGAACAGTAATACTTACTGATTTTTCAGGTGTCGGTGTATACGCATAACAAACCGCACATAATTGATCTTTATTGTCATAATCAATTACAAATTCAAATGAGTCATTTTCTTTAATATTATCAGGAAAATTACAAATACTCTGTAATCTAAACACTTTTTCATATTTTTTGTCAGAAGAATCATCAGTCCATTTCTTCTCTAACATATCCTGAGGAAAATCTGAATCTTTAACTTCAATGACATAATTCATGCAAATTCCTTTTTTCACAAGTTTTCCTTTATAGGTTATTAGCCCATCTTTATCATCATTACAAGCAACAAATAATAAAAAAAGTATAATAAATAAATTAATTTTTTTCATGAGTTGATTTTTTGATTTGCAATTATAACGATATCAAAGAAATAAAATTTTATTTAAATATTATCTGCTATTTTTTCACCTATTTCTTTTAAATAAAATTTAGCATTTTTAATAGCATAATCAACTGAATCTGTATAATCTAAAATATTATACACTTTTTTAATTCCTAAGCTTTTCTTGATTCCAATATCTGAATCTCCACATACCGCTATAATTGGTTTTTTATATTTTTTTGCTAAACTACAAATACCACTTATAACTTTTCCATATCTAGTTTGTAAATCTAACTTACCCTCTCCAGTAATAATTAAATCACAATTCTTAATTTTTCTTTCAATTTGGGATATTTTAATAAATGTTTCAATCCCAGAAATTAATCTACAATCCATAAAAGCAAAAAGTCCGCCACCTACTCCTCCAGCAGCACCGGAACTAGGAATTTTTCCGATTTTAGGGAAATTATGATCAATTAATATTGACTCTAGATTTTTTAAACCTTTATCTAATTCCTGAATTTGAGTAGGATTTGCTCCTTTCTGAGAAGCATAAACATAAGCAGCTCCATTTTTACCATATAAATAATTATTAACATCACAAATAACATTAATTCTCGTTTTACTAAAATCGAATTTTATATTGCTATTATCTATTTTTTTTATTTTAGATAAGTTCTCACCAATTGGCGATAATAAATTTTCAGATGAATCATAAAATTTATAACCTAATGCTGAGGCAATTCCAATAGCTCCATCATTAGTTGCACTTCCACCGATGAAAAGGTTTATGGTAGTTGACCCTTTCCTTAATGCATCATAAATTAACTCACCAGTTCCAAAAGATGACGTAATCATACAATTTCTTTCTTCTTCTCTTAATAACTCTAATCCTGATGCCGAGGACAAAGAAATGTATGCTGTATCATTTTCTGTATAATAAGTCGATTTAATATCACGAAATAAAGGATCTTTAACATTAACTTGTTTCGGTTTTAAATCTTTGTAATAATTTAAAATATCCAATGATCCATCACCACCATCTGCTAATGGACAAATAAAGAATTTGTTAACATTAGGATTTATTTTAATCCCTTCTTCAAGGGCCTCACAAACTTCTAAAGCATTTAATGAGCCTTTAAACTTATCTGGTGAAATTAGTATGTTCATACAAACAAAATATTCAATACTACGTATTGAAAAAAATAAATCAAATTTATTCTAAATTGAAATTATAATTTAGAAAAAATTTTTTCATCTTTGGCAACTTAAAAAACAATCTTATTACTATGAGTTCAAATCTTGTTATTGTTGAGTCACCTGCTAAAGCTAAAACTATAGAGAAGTATTTAGGCAAAGATTTTAAAGTAACATCATGTTACGGTCACATTAGAGATTTAGCTAAAGATGATAAATCAATTGACAAAGAGAATGGGTTTATACCTACTTATATCCCATCTCCAGATAAGAAGAAAGTAATTAAAGAATTACAATCCTTAAAGAAAAAGTCTTCTAAAGTATATATAGCAACTGATAATGATAGAGAAGGTGAAGCAATAGCTTGGCATCTAAAAGAGATACTCAAGTTAAATGATGAGGAATATGATAGAATAGTATTTAGAGAAATTACAAAAAAAGCAGTATTAAATTCTATTGAAAATCCTACTAAAATAAATATGGATTTAGTCAATGCACAGCAAGCAAGAAGAGTATTAGATAGATTAGTTGGATTTGAAATATCACCTATTCTATGGAAAAAAATTAAAAGAGGTTTATCTGCTGGTAGAGTTCAATCTGTCGCTGTAAAATTCGTTGTTGATAGAGAAAATGAAATAAGTGTATTTAAACCAGAATCATCATTTAAAACTACTGCTATTTTTTCTTTAAATAATGAAGAATTTACAGCTGAATTAAATACAAGATTTAATAATCAAGAAGAATCAGAAAAGTTTTTAAATGAGTGTAAGGACACTAGTTTCAAAGTTAAAAAAATTGAAAAGAAACCCTCAAAAAGATCTCCTTCAGCACCTTTTACTACTTCTACACTTCAACAAGAAGCTAGTAGAAAAATTGGATTTTCTCCATCTCTAACTATGTCTACTGCACAAAGACTTTATGAAGCAGGTCATATAACTTACATGAGAACAGATTCGGTAAATTTATCCGATGAAGCTCTTATAAACTCTAAAAAAGTAATAGAATCAAATTATGGGAATGATTATTATAAAAGAAGAGTTTTTAAAACAAAAAGTAATTCAGCTCAGGAAGCACATGAAGCAATAAGACCTACAAATTTCAATCTTGATAATGCTGGTAAAACAGATACTGAAAAAAAACTATATAATCTCATTTGGAGAAGAACATTAGCCTCTCAAATGAGCGAATCTGTTTTTGAAAGGACAGTAGTTAATATAAATAATGGAAATAAACTTGAGTTTAAAGCATCTGGAGAAATTATGGTTTTTGATGGTTTTTTAAAACTATATAATGATAGCTCTGAAAACAATAAATTGTTACCTAAGCTTGAAAAAGATTCTACATTAAATATTGAGGAAATATTATGTAAACAAGTTTTTACTAAGCATCCTCCAAGATATTCTGAAGCTAGTCTCATAAAAAAAATGGAAGACTCGGGAATAGGCAGACCATCAACATTTGCAGAAACAATTAAAAAAATTAAAGAGAGAGAATATGTGGTTAAAGAAGAAAGAGATGGTAAAATCATAAAGAGTAATGAATTAAGACTTATTTCAAATGATATTTCTCATGAAGTAAAAGAGGAGAAGACTGGATTTGAAAAAAATAAAATATATCCAACAAATATGGGAATGTTTGTTACTGAATTTTTAAATGAAAATTTTAATACTAGTTTCATGGATTATACTTTTACAGCTAAAACTGAATCACAATTAGATCAAATTGCATACAAGGGAAGAAATTGGAATAGTATGATTGAAGAGTTTTATTCTGTATTTTCTAAATTATTTGATAATGTACCTGAAGAAAGATATCAGCTAGAAAAGCATCTTGGTGAATTTGAAGGCAAAAAAATGATTGCTAGAGTAGCTAAATTTGGGCCCGTAATTCAAATAGGAGTTAAAGAAGACTCAGATGAAGGTTTTCCTAAATATTTTAATATTTCATCAGAACAATTAATAAGGCATATCTCCATTAATGAAGCATTAGATATTATAAATAAAAAAGAAGAAAATAATTCTCTTCCCGTTTTTGAATATGAAAAAGGAAACATAGAACTTAAAAATGGGAGATATGGTTTTTACTTGAGATTCAATGATAAAAACTATAAGATTGATAAAGAAAAATATCCTGAACCTAAAAACTTAAGTGCAAACGAAGCTATTGAAATAGTCAATACACCAATTGAAAAATCTAAAGATATACTAAAAGAATTTGATAATGGACTTCAAATAAGATTAGGAAAATACGGCAAACCCCCTTACTTCCTTGCTGTAAGAGGAACAGAAATTGGAAATATTTTTAAAGAAAAGAGGAAAAAACCATTTGTTGGAATACCTAAAGATATTCTAGAAAAATATAAAAATGATATTCAAAGTATTTCTGAAAAAGAGGTAGAAGAAATTGTTGAAAAATTCCTTAAAAAATAACTAATCAAATTCTAAAATATTATTTGATTTATCTACATCAGCCATCTTTCCTGATGGATCAATTACAATTTTTTTAATATTTTTTTTCTGAATATCAATATTAATATTATAACTTTCATTTACCCACTCCCAATCTTCTAATAAAATTAAATTATCACTTGAATTATCTTTCTCACCCCTCATTATTGAAAGAGGTATATAATAACTATCAATAGAAAAATCATCATATGAGACTTCAACTTCAATAGGCATTGGCATATTACCAATTCTATTTATTGAAAATGAAAATTTATTTTCTTCTTTCTTAATAATCTCTATAGAATAATCAATTTGATGAGTAGTCTTCACCCAGTAGTCAATATACCAATCAAGTTCTATCTCACTTTCTTTTTCCATTATTCTTAAAAAATCATATTCATCTGGATGCTTAAACTTCCACTCATTATAATACCTTCTAAGTCCACTAAAAAGTTTATCCTCTCCTATTATATACCCTAATTGCATTAAAAAGATTGCACCTTTAGTATATGAGCCAACGCTATATGCTTGATTTGTAGAAAAATGATCTGAATGGGTTGAAAGAGATTCTTCTAAACCAGATTTTATAAATTTATAGTATCTATTATATGACCTTTCAAGTGGGTTATTAGAGTTTAAATTATAAATATCATTAAATTCTTTATTAAATGTAATATTCTGAGCGAATGAAGTAAATCCCTCATCCATCCAAGCTAAATAACTTTCATTAGTACCCAAAAGCATTTGATACCATGAATGTAAAACCTCATGAATTGTTACAGATAATAAACTGGGATATGATCTTTCTCCTGTAATTAATGTTGCCATTGGATATTCCATTCCTCCATCACCACCCTGAATTACTGAATATTTTCTATAGGGATATTTTCCAAATTTTTTATTTATATATCTAAAAGCATCCGCAGTGTCATCCTGTAAACGCTTCCAATTATTAACCATTTCATCATTAGTCTTTTGATAATAAAAATGAAGTTCCAGATTTTCAGAATCAACTTTTAAAATATCATGTACATAATCTGGATCAGCTGCCCACACAAAATCATGAACGTCTTTTGCCTTGAAATTCCATATATTTTTGTTTTTTATTTTATTTTTACTTTCAAGAATACCTGTTGCAGCTACAACATAATTCTCATTAATTGAAATTGAGACATCAAAATCACCCCAAGGTGCATAAAATTCTCTAGCAATATAGGGATTAGCGTGCCATCCATTTTCATCGTATTCAGCAATTTTAGGGAACCATTGGGCCATTGAGTAATCAATACCTTCTTTATTATTTCTACCACTTCTTCTAATTTGTACAGGAACTTGGCTAAAGTATTCTAAATAAAATTCTGTTGATTTATTTGGCATTAAATGATTTACTAATTCTACTTCTAAAACT